>Ga0209167_10001627_pt1 | contig 12883 bp, 13 predicted proteins | sample Coa_R1_9_FD_187154 | JGI IMG/M metagenome (GOLD analysis project Ga0209167, IMG submission 187154) | Surface soil microbial communities from Centralia Pennsylvania, which are recovering from an underground coalmine fire - Coalmine... | ecosystem: Environmental > Terrestrial > Soil >... | reverse complement strand
CCCCAAGCCACTCGATAATCTCCAAGAACTGCGACATGGCAGATCCTCCGACCGCCAAGTCTAACAATATTTGCGGGCCTGTCAATAGAACATCGCCGCCGGTAAAGGGGGGTGCTCTTTTCAACACCGCGGCCGCGCAGTTCAACATCGCACGGCGATCCATGGGCCAAAGTTTCAACCGTTAAGGCCTTTGGACGCCGCTTGGACCGGGATGGAACCTGCGCCTCCGGAAGAACGCCACTCGTATTGGAGTTCTACAACGAAGCGCGGCGATGGGAGAGGAGTGATCCTTCCGTCATTTTAGAAGCTTCGCAAGGTAGTGCCTGCGAAGCTTCGCGATCTTGGGGTCGATCACGACCTTGCAGTAGGCCTGGTCAGGATTGTTCTCATAGTATCCCTGGTGGTAGTCCTCTGCGGGGTAAAAGACGGAGAAGGGGGTCAGCCCGGTTACGACCGGCCTCTGCCAGAGGCCCGAGGCATCAACCCGTTTGATGACCTGCTCTGCAACCTGTTTTTGCAACGGCGAATGGTAGAAGATCTCGGAGCGGTACTGCGTCCCGACGTCGTGGCCTTGTCGATCCAGGGTCGTCGGGTCGTGAATCGTAAAGAAGACCTCAAGGAGCTCTTCGAAAGAGATCAAATGCGGATCGAAAATCATCTGGACCACCTCGGCGTGTCCAGTGGTCCCCGAGCAAACCTGTTGATATGTGGGATCGGCGACCCGGCCGCCGGCATATCCCGAAGTGACCTTCCCGACGCCCCGCAGTCTTTCGAATATGGCCGCGAGACACCAGAAACACCCACCCCCAAGGGTGGCCGTCTCTGCGTCCGAGCAACCCGATATCAACCTTTCATCATCGGACCGAGTACCCTGCTTCACCCAGACCTCCCGATTGAATGGACCTCAAGATCATGGACCCGCAGGATCGAAGATTCTGCGGCCGCGCGATCGTCGAGCCTCCTCGAATACCGGCCTGACGCCCTTCGGTTTCCAGCCAAGGCCAAGGACCGCGGAGCGAACCATCCGGGATCTCCGCAGCAAAGACACACTAAAGAGCGGGCGGATCATCCACTGAGCCTGAAGTCTGAAATCATCTCCAAGATCACGGGCTTTGCTCGGGGTTCAGGGTCGGTCGACCTTACTGCCCAGCCGCTAGCGATATAGACCATATCCGCAGGCCGTAACGACGAACCGACTCCGAAAGGCGTCCCGACTATTTTCTCTTATGACGCATTCGCTTCCTGAGTTTCCGGTACTTATGTTTTCGCATTTTCTTGCGTCGCTTCTTGATGACCCTGGACATGCCCTCTCCTGATATTGAATGTGGATGACGACTACAACAGAAGCCGCTCGCGCCTTTCCCGAAAGATCAGCACCGGGCATTCTCCGTATTCGATGACCTTTAACGGAACACTTCCTAAGAAAAATCTTCGGACGGCCGAGCTCCCGCTGGCCCCCATAACGACGATGTTGTGATCCTTTGCTTCATCGATGATCACCTCCGAAGCCCTTCCGGAACGCACAAGCACCCGGGATGAAAGTCCCATTTTGGAGAAGATCATCACGGCCTTGCGGGTCCGTTCCTCGGCCTCCTTGCGAAGCGTCCCGGTTTCGTCCACGGACAGGATCGTCACCGATGCGCCGATCGCCCGCGCCAACCTCACGCCGAAAACTCCGGCTTTCTCGGCAAGGTCGGAGCCGTCCGTACAGTGTAAGAAATCGGCGTCGTCCTGAATATTCTTCGCAATCAGGACCGGGCACGGGGCAAGGTCTGCCACCCGAAGCGCCGTACTCCCGACAAAGTACCGGGAGATCCCCTTGTGTCCACGCGATCCCATAATAATGAGGTCGTAGTCTCCGGCTTGCGCCTCTTCCAGAATCTGATCAAAGGGATTTCCTTCCCTCAACCGGAGGCGCACGTTTTTTCCCGTCAGCCCCACGAGGTGAAGCTCGGTCGCCCCCAGCGCCCCTTCCCGAAAAACAAGTTCTTCCCTCTTCCCCGTCGCCGTGTCGGCAAGTCCGGCGCCGGCGAGGATCTCCTTAGCCCTCGTAAGATAATCTACTCCCGGTATTTCGATGTCCCACTCTCCGAGCCTTTTTCGCGTCGCCATTAGTTGTACGCGATCGGCCGAAGAGACCGGGGGTCGGACGTGGAGTACGCCCACGTCGGCGTTTAATCCCTTCGCCAATTTCCCGCCGAAACGGATCGCGGATTCGGCGTACTCTTCTCCATCTGTGCACAGCAAAATGTTCATCACAGGTCTCAGCCGCCGCTCAAGAGCCTCCAATAGGTCGCTGCAAAAAACAACAGAATAGAAATTGAAACGATCACCATTTTCCATCCCGCCTTCAGAAAATCGACCGGCTTGATGAAACCGCTGCCGTAAATGATATTACCAGCTGGAGAGGAAAAGACCGTCATATATGAAAATGAGGAGCTGATGGCCGTTACCATGCCGGCCGTGACGATTGAAGTCCCGGATATGCGCGCCATATCGAGGACGATTGGGCCCAGGATCCCGACGGTTGCGCCGGTTGCCATCACCGAAGTGATCACCGTCGTGAGAAGGCTGATGAATAGCAGAAGAGAGAATCCGCCGTGAAGGCCAAAAAGGAACAGAAAACTCTCGGCTAACCAGTGGGCGGCTCCACTGTCCTTCATGGCGATTCCCATTGAGATCGTTCCGGCGTAGATCAGGATGACTCCCCAATTCACCTCGTTGTTAATCTCCTCCCAGCGGGTGATTCCAAACAGGATAAACAGGGAAACGCCGACCAGAGAGGTGATCCCCAAACCGATCCGGTCGCTGGCGGTGATCCACATGACCACCGTTGTGGCGAAAATCGCGATACTCGCCCAGTCCTTGCTCCTCATCTTTCCCTGCTCTCGGACTTTCTCCCTCAGTGCCGATATGGCGGGAGAAAGATCGGAAAGTTCGGGGCGGATGGTCCGGCAGAGAAGCAGCGCCAGCACAGGAATCTGGAGTATCACCATAGGGTAAGCGAACTGCATCCATTTAAGGTAGCTGACCTGGATGCCGAAAAGCTCTTTCCAATAGGCCAGCATAATCGCGTTTCGGGCTCCCCCGGACGGGGTCCCAATTCCCGCGATCATGGCTCCATAGGCGATCGAGAGCATGAGCAATACCGCCAGATTTTTCACTTTTTTTCTGTCGTCCGCGGAGTAATTCACCAGCGTGACCGCGACGGGAAGCATCATGGCCGCGACAGTATGCTCTCCGATGACGGAGGCGATCAGCGCCGAGACCGCCACCAGTCCCAAGACGATCCGGTCGATTCGCGGCCCGGTCAGCCGAAGAATAGCGAGGGCAATCCGTTTGTCGAAGTTTTGTTTGACGAGCGCCACGGCCAACATCAGCGAGCCCATGATAAAAAAAACGGAGTCATTCATAAAGGATTGGGCCACCGTAGTCGGCTTGCCAAGCCCCAAGAAAACTTCAAATATTGCGATCAGGAGGGCCACCGCTGGGAGTGGAACCGCCTCCGTCAAAAACAAGAGAAATGTCGTCGCCACCAGGCTTAAGGTACGGAGGCCTGGAACGGAGAGACCTCGGGGAACGGGAAGAGAAAGTAACAGCCCGCCGACAGCGAAGCTGACTAAAACCCATCGGCGGCGGTGAATCCATGACCAGATCATATCGAACTCTAAAGAAGAGTAAGTGACCTAGGTAACATATAAATTTAGCTCCTGTCAAGTTTTCGGCGGCCCCAAGAACAGCGATAGGAGTCGGTGATCGTGCGCCTTGGGGTCATCGGCGTTTTTTTAGAGACTCGCTGATCCATTCAGCGAACCCAAAGACCTCGATCGCCTCTCTGGAGGATCTCGACGTTATTGGACTTCCACCCAATGGCTTCCAAGAGGGCCGATTTCCCGGCATTCACACAAAGTTTGAGGACCAGCTGCCCGCCATGGCGCACGATCCAGCCGGCAGCATCTTCCAGCGAAACGTGCCGATGCTCTGGGTTTCCCAAGACGGGGGGCCGCAGAGGCGCTTGAAACCGATAAAATAGGTTATACTCAATCACCCCGATGCGGAAGAAGACTGCATTGGCGAAGCTCCAACCGTAGGGCATCTGCTCCATTCCAAAGCCCCATTTGAGCTTCTTGTTGAAGTTCTCCGCCTGCCCCCGCTGGTGATGCCAGTTGAGGGCCTCAACGGCACTCTTCTGCTCCTGTGCTGGCCACCACGTGATAGATGTACTTTTCGCCATTAAACAGATCCGGCTGGGGGCAGATCTCCCGCTTGAGGATCAGACGAAAGGCCTTCTCGCTCTTCTCGGTGCTGTGCACCGCCTCGGCGAGGTCATACCCGCATCCCCTCTCTGGCTCTTTCCATGCCTCCTCGGGCACGGCCTTGTCCTGATCCGCCGTGATCGCAAAGCGCACCCGGTCCGCCTCTAGCTCGTTGATCCGCTCCGACGAGTCGGAGCCCGAATCGGCCCGAAAATAACCCCCGGCCTGCAGCATCAAAACCAAAGACTCCACATACGCCACAGGATCATACCCGCGGTTACTGCCAGGCTGCGGTAAATGGTGGCCCACCACCTTCTTGAGTCCCAGCCCCTGGCTGTTGTACTGAGCAAGGAGCGCCAAACCCTCCGTCCTCTCGATCTCGAATCCCGAACCGTTTGTCATATCATCCTCATCAGCCCTCCTGCGTTGAAAGGTTTCACCTGTCAGGTGAGAATATACTCACCCGAAACCTCAATGCCAAGAGGGCTTTCTATCTCTGTTTCAGGAGCGGCTTCAAACGATTCGACCCCTGACGTGTTCTGGGCGAAACTGGCGGGATGGACGATGGGTCATCGGGTCCGGGGGATTCAGAGGGCTAAGATCCTCATCTGCGCCCGAAAAGCCCGACGGCAACGGCGGAAGGAACGCAGAGCTCCGCCCGTGGTGCGCCCGGTCCGAACCGGGCCCCGGCCCGGACTCTTAGGACGTCGGCTCCAGTGCTTAAGGACCGTTCAACGCGCATCTTCTTCGACGTTCAGGAGTGGCTAGGGCACGGAAATGGAGCTATACTTTTCGGTGTGGTGGCGGCCGGGGCAAACGGGTACCGAAAGATCACCACCCTGGGTGCCGGGTCGGGCGTAAGCTCCGGATGGATCATCGCCATCAACCCGGGGCCCGATCGATCATGCAGGTCCCCTAACAGAACCGCCACCACCCAACGGGAGCGGCATTTAAACCGGGCAATCAGGGCGCATTTCCAGGAGGAAACATCGGACGCATTCGAAGGACGTTGAGCGGCCCTGGACCCACCGCTCTCCTCCATCGGTCGCAGGGATTGATTTCTAGGTGGAAAGGGAGTAGCTTGTGGCGCATGATCCTCATTCTATTTCGGCCACCCATTTCCTGGGCTGCGATGGGGACACCTCGATACGTCTTTCCTTGGCCAGATTACGACCCGATGGCCTGCCCGAAAAATCGCAAACAGAAAGGACAAAATGAAGGAATTGATCCGAGGTATATGCCTAGGTTTGCTCATCCCCCTCTTGGCGGAGGGTCTTTTTGTCTTGAAGGCCACTGCAAACACGGCAAGCGACGTTGTTTCCAGGTCCGAACGGGTTTATCCGGGTATGGACCAGCGCTCCAAACTGACCTTTCTGATTAAAGACGAGGCGGGGACAGAGCGTAAGATCGTCCTCAAGCGGTTCTGGAAAAATTACAAAGGAGAAAACGGAATTAATTCTAAGATGATGATTTTTTACGAATATCCCCCGGAAGAAAAGGGGCAGTCCTTTATGACGTGGTCCTACGCTCCTGAAACCGGCAAGCAGGACGATCGCTGGATTTTCCTCCCCATCCTTCGCCAAGTTCAAAAGGTCCCCGAGAAGATGCTGTCGGGAGGCTTCCAGGCCATCGATTTCCGCCCCGAGGATATGGCCCCCCGACCGGTGGATCTCGACGACCACCAACTCATTCGGGAAGAGGTCATTGACAATAAGCCCTACTATGTAGTTGAAACTATTCCGAAAAAGATCGATTCCGGACAGATTTATAGTCGCTGGATCACCTGGATATCGAAGGATCAGTTCCTCAAGGAAAAAATCGAGTTCTATGACCTGTCGGGAAAGAGGTGGAAGGAACAGGTGATCAGCTGGAAGAAGGCGGGAACAGCCTGGGTCTGGGAGAAGGTCATGATCAACAATCTTCAGACCAATGTTCACACCATCCTGAATATTACGGAGATTCAGGTTAACTCCGACCTGCCCGATAAATTCTTCACCGAACGGACGATGAAACTTGGGCTGGAGGGACTTCGGTAGTGCCAAGCCGCATTGGGGAATCCTTCAACCGGCTCTTCCCTCGAAATGCCCGGCCCCCGCGCCATCGGGGGCACCTGCAGACACGGATCGTGCTGTCCATTCTAGGTGTGGGCCTGGCGACGGCCCTCGTTAGCCTTTCGTTGATCTATTTCGTCGGGCGACATACGCTTCAGCAGAACATCGGAAGCAACTTCCGACTCCTGGCCGAGGTTACAGCCACCAACCTCGAAACCCGTATCTCCCAGTATGTCGAGGAAACTCAGTCTCTGGCCACATCGGCGACCCTTTCCGCCACCATTGAAGAATCGAATCTCCTCTATGAAGGGAGCTCCGACGAGGAGACACAGCGACGGATATTCGAGCTGGAGGGCAGGTGGGTTCACGCTCAAGGGGTCGACGCTTACCTGCTCGAGCTCTTGACCAACAAAGAAGCGGTGGCCCTCCGGGAGTTTATCAATAAAGAAAAGGAGAGCGGGCTCTACTCCATGATCTTCGTCACAAATGCAAGAGGGGCGGTGGTGGCGGCCAACCGTCGACCCCCCCACTACTTCTACGGAGATAAGCCTTGGTGGCAAGCCGCTTACAACAACGGCAAGGGCCACACCAACATCAGTACCATCGAATTCAACCCCGATCTTAACGCATATACTTTGACGATCTCCGCTCCGGTCATTCACGATGAGAAGGTGTTGGGAATCGTCACACGGGTTTTGGACGCGTCGTTTTTCGGCCAGGTTCTCGGTGATATTCATGTCGGAAGGACGGACCACCCCATGCTGGTCTCCTCCGAAGGCGAGGTCTTGGTCTGCCCCGTTTCTCCTCTGAAGTCCCACCGGCTGACCCCTCGATTCAAAGAGACCATCTTCCAGAATCGGCCGGGCTGGGCGGTCACTCAGACGGGACCGCATCACCCGAATCAGTCGGCCATCACCGGTTTCGCACCGGTTCATCTTCCCGTGTCTCTCGGGCCTCAGGACTTTGGCGGACAGAAATGGTACATTTTCACGTCGCAGGACCCGACAGAGACCTATGCCCCGGTCTATATATTATTGAAATGGGTCGCCGTTTCGGCAGTCCTGGGCTTTTTAATTCTGATCGGACTCGGGAAGCTGGTCAGCCGGCGCATCGTCCGCCCCATTCAAGACCTCCAGAAAGGCACTGAAATCGTTGGAGAGGGGAATCTGAATCACCATATCAAGGTCGCCACGGGGGACGAGATCGAAGATTTGGCTACCAAGTTCAATGAGATGACGTACAAGCTCAAAATATCCCACATCCGGCTGGAAGAAATGGTTAAAGAAAGGACTCGAGAACTCGAGCAAAGCAATCGGGAGCTCACCATCCTCTACGCCCTCACCTCGACCTTGAACCATTCGATCGATTTACAGGAAATCCTTTCAGAAACCCTCGCGAAAATGCTCGGTGTGATGAAAGCGGATGCCGGTCTGATCTGGGTCCCGGATCCGAAGACCAATGTTCTCACCATTCAAATGGCCAAACAGTTCCACCCCGATGACCCGCATTGCCAGAAGATCCTTCAGATTATGGAGTATGTCAATGACACGGTTCGCCAAACATCCGAACTCTGGTCATCCGAGGATCTGCTCTCCGACGAGCGCATCGATTCCCTGAAATACAAGGAGGTCGCTTTTAAATCATTGGTGGCGGTTCCTCTCCTCTCAAAATACAAATTCCTCGGGGTCTTATATCTCCTTTATCGAAACATGACCGGTCTGACCTCCAAAGAGGAAAAGCTTCTCGGTTCTCTCGGCAGTCAGATCGGCGTGGCCATCGAGCACGCCCTACTCTTTGCAAAGAATCTATTCAAAGAGCTGGAAGGCCCGCCCTTCTGAAGACGGCTTCCAGCGACAAAATAGGGTCGTCGAGTTCGGGGACCCTTTCTTTGCAAGTCGGAGAGAGGCCGAAAAAGGAAAAATCCTCTGACTGCAAAGGACTCCCATCCGCAGGGACTTGCTCGGCGCGACCCGCGCCGAGCACCCACCCGTCCAGAAGCAAATTCCTCCTCGCAACGGAGCGTGAAATCGTTCTCGATGTCGAAGGAACTTTTCGCTCCCTGAGCCTCGTCTTCCGCCGTCCTAGAACTCTCTGTTTCGTCGCGCACACTCTTGCGTGTGCTTCATATGGACCCTGCGACCGTCCGGTTCTATTGACTCAAGAGGTTATTTCTGGTATGTTTTCTGGCTAATTGCCGAGCTCTAGCCAGGTGCATTACTGTCGGACAGGGCGACAAGGAGAGAACAGGGATGACCAGCAAGCAAAAAGAAAAAGAAGCAAAGCAACGCAAAGAGAGCTTCGAAGAAATCCGCCAGGAGCTGGAAAAACAGAAAGAAGCCATCCTGACAGAGGCGGGCGTCATTATCGGCGGAGGCCTTTCGGCCACCAGCGAGAACTTTTCGGACCTGGGTGATCAGGCGACAGCCGAGACCGATCAGAATTTCTTCATCCGCCTTCGAGAGCGGGAACAAAAGCTCCTGAAGAAAATTGATGAAGCAATCGAACGGATCAACAACGGCACATTCGGTATCTGTGAGAGCTGCGGCGGTGAGATTTCCTTTAAGCGATTGAAAGCCCGACCGGTGACGACCCTTTGCATCGAATGCAAGACCAAGCAGGAGGCGGAGGAAAAGATCCGCCAGTAAGCCCGGCGCCTATGAGGAAATCAGCAGGGAGGCGAAGACGCCACAGCGCTTTCGGATTGTCTGGAGAGGGCGCATGCAAAACCGATCAGAACCGCTCCGTTAGGGGAGTCGCCGACGTCGCACAGGTGTCCTGACCCGGCGGCATCAGTCTGCAAGATCTTCGAGTCGGTCCCCAGGCGCTCATGAAGGGACTCGGCGGCTGTCTTCTGCTTTTCGCGGCAATCGTAGGGCTCTTCGTTGCCATTACGGTCAGTTTCACCTTTTGGCTCCTTCCACTTTCGTTTCTCCTCATGGTGGGCTGTCTGATCCTTATTTCTTATGTTCTGGGCAGCTCTGATATAAACGGGAATGACCCACCCTCTTCATGACGATTCAAGTTGGATTGATGTTAAAGACAGACGAAAGAACCTATCTGATCTGCAAAGACGTCAATGGTTATCCGGATCTGGTCTGCATTTCCGGACCTCCTCTGGAGGGCACCAAAAAAGAGGCGGCGAAAGAACTCTACCGGGAACTGCTCGGCAATCCGTATCCCCTGTCCCAAGCCACCACCCGTCAGGTCTTGTGGGACCTTCTAGAAGCCTCGCTCAAAGAGCTTCCTTGAAGAGGTTCTTTTTTTCTCCTCTCTCGTTTCTGATCTTGACACTGCTCGTTCTTCCGGCATGCTCCGGCCCCGACTACCACCCTCGTACCCGAACCTTTTCCCATCCGGGAGGACTGGTCCTCTCCCTGCCCACCGGATGGGAACCGCAAGTAGGCCAGAACAGAGAAAAGGGGGCGGAGTTTCAGGCGATTTCCGGCCCTGCGGGACCCTTCAATGCCGTAATGACCCTTCGATCGGAGAAGGGGGTGCCCTCCCTCGACGAGCTCCTCTCCCTGGAAAGTGAGCAATCGGATCTGACGAAAATCGGCGCACCTCCCGGCACCTTTTCGAATCTAATTCTTCTCCGGTCGCGCCGAACCAACTGGGGAGGGAAGGTGGCGTCGCAGATCACCTGGCTGGCAGATCACAATGGAGCACGCGTTGTTCTGGAACGAATCAGCGTTGTTGTCGGCTTCACGGTGTTCTACTTCCGTTTCGAATTTCCCATCCCTGCCTTGGAGGTCCTCGACCCTCTGGTACAGAGCGTGTCGGATCATACCCGTTGGAATCCGAGGACACCCCCCCGCTCAGAACAGATTTCCACTTATCGAGCGTTGGTAGAGACGTACGTCACCCAAAAGCGCTATCCCGATGCCATTCGGGCTGCCAAGGAGGCACTCGGCCTATTTCCCAAAGACCCGGAATTCCACCTCCTCCTTGCGGACGCCGCAGTTCAAGGGGGTGATTCCCAGACAGCCGAACAGGCCTACCGCGAAGCCATTCCGCTCGCCCCCGACGATCCCCGGACCTATCAGGGACTGGCTAAGGTGCTCTTGGACCAGAAACGCCCGGAAGAGGCCATCCGTCTCCTGAAGAAGGCGATCGCGCTCAATCCGGAAGGGGCCGATTCTTATGACGCTCTGGGACGAGCTTATTTGGCGGTCGGAAAACCTAAGGAGGCGACGACTAGTTTTCAAAGGGCACTGCATAGAGATAAAAAACTGGCCGAGGCGCACCTGGGTCTGGCCCGGGCTTACCATGCATCCGGGCGCGACCCGGATATTGCCGTAAACGAGTTTACGGAGGCACTGCGCCTCAAGCCATCGCTCAAGGAGGTGCATTGCGAGATCCGGGACCTGTATATTTCACAGGGTTACACCGATGAGGCGGCGGCTGAAGAGAAGCTCTGCCCAACAACCACCACAGAAATAAAAAACCCGAATTCGGGTGAACCCGCCGCAGCAGGGGGCGTCAAGGCTCCTGCCGAGACACCGGCGCCCTGACTGGGCCTATGCCCAATCAGAGAATTTCGCCCATCACCGAGGTGCCACTGCCTAGGCTGAATATGGATGCGTGCTGTACTTAATTTAAAGCAGTTCTCCCAAGGACAAGCATGGAACCTCTGATAGACGGACTCACCCAAGAGCAGCAACGTCTCGTCAACGCATACCATGCCACGGCGGACGATCACCATGCTTATGTCTCGGCAAGCGAGGTCCTCAGAGATGTTGCGGTCCGCCAGTTGAGATGGTCCGAAGAGTTTTTTGAGGCGGAACTCCAAGAGATCACCTCTCAGGTCGGGCCCCCGGAGAGCTACTCTCCAAACAGCCTCGGCTTCTACTATCGAGCGCTTCTCGCCTTAACCCAGCCATGGCGATGTCGCTATCCCATTTTCGAGGCCAAGGGAATGCCGATTGGGGAACTGCATGACGACGACCCGTCGGGCCCGGACTTTGTCGAGATCTCCCTGTCAAAGTGTGCTCACATCTTGATGCCTCGGGGAAGGCCTCCTCTTCTACCGATTTCGCTCCTGATTGGATCGGTCACTGCTCAAGGGCCGAATATTCCGCCTCACAATCTCTATGAGCTCTGGATGGCACAGGAGCAAGTCCGGCAGGACCCGGCCAGCTCGCTCGAAGACCTCATGGAAACGTTACCGGGGCCGGACTTCCCGACGGGCGCCATCGCCGGAGACCCGGCGGCGATCCGAACCCTTTACGAAACAGGAAGGGCCGAGTTGCGGGTTCGCGCCATTATCGATGAAGAGATCCAAGGAGGACGCACCCGCGTTGCCGTGACCTCGTTGCCTCCCGGCCTGTTGATTCGGACAGCCCTCGAGAGTATTTCGAATCTCTCTAGAATCGGACGATTGAAGCTCTTTAACATTCAGAACGCTTCCAAAGGGGGACAGGTCAGAATCGTCGTCGATGCCCCCAAGGAACTCTCGGCCACAACGTTGAAGGAAGTCCTCTTTAGGGAAGGGGAGTTGGAGCGGCGTATCCCCTATCAAATCCTTCCCGAAAAATCAACCGATTTTCCCCGGGGTTCCTGTGTCCTTGCCTCAATTCTTGCCTATACCAGTTCCAAATGCAGCCCTGCCTGGGAACGGAAAGACGGAGAAAAGCTTGATCGGGTTCCGACGTTGAAGGAGGTCATGGAATTCGGAGGATACAAGAGCCCCTTGAGTGAATGGACCGATTCCCGCCGGACGAGAATCCTGGAGATCGGCTGACGCCTTCGCGAAGAGTCGACCTGGGTAGAATCCGTTTGACGCAAAGCTTCTTTGACGCGGCATAATATTCCATGATGCCAGACGGTCCGGTACCGCATGCTGATAGGCATTGTTCCAGAAGTTCTACATTCGCCGAAGGTCGATCGCGGTGAGCGCCAATCATCCATTTGCTTGAGCAGGTGGGGCCTGAGATCCAATTTCCAGTCCCACCATCCCGGCCATTCGGGCAAACTCAGACCCGCCCTCCTTTACCGAATCCCCTGGTTCTCTCGTGCGGTTGCGTCAGTCGTCCTTGAAAGAAACATCAAATCTCCTAATACGGTGTTTCGTTTTCCTCGGGAGATAAGGATTATCATTCTTCCGCTCTCTGTATTTTTGTTGAAGAGACCGGTGAGCTAATTCGACCCGTCGACCCGCGGATTTAAGAGTACTCTCCAAATTGAAGCTCACAAGAACCAACGTAACCCAACAGCAAGAAAATCAAGCAAAACCAAGGCCGACACATGGAATATCGTTTCAGTAAAACATAGACAAATAAATGAGAATCAGTTATTATGCTGCCACGATCCCTTTTCTAGGAGGGTGGACCGGTCTAAGTGACCTTTATCATCGTCCTAAAGAACCTGTGATCACCCCCGAAGCCAAAGCTTGGGTGGTGGCCTAGCCTGCGCAAAACCGAAGGAATATGGGCTGGCCGTCGAGTTGTGGACCCGGCGAGCCCTGGCCCGAGTACCTTCGCCGGCACGCCGCAGAAGCCGGTCATCCCTCTCTGGCCAAGGCCGGTAAGGCCACTGTAAACCGAATTCTGAAAAGTCAACCCCTTCAACCACATAAGA
>Ga0209167_10001625_pt1 | contig 12902 bp, 8 predicted proteins | sample Coa_R1_9_FD_187154 | JGI IMG/M metagenome (GOLD analysis project Ga0209167, IMG submission 187154) | Surface soil microbial communities from Centralia Pennsylvania, which are recovering from an underground coalmine fire - Coalmine... | ecosystem: Environmental > Terrestrial > Soil > Unclassified... | reverse complement strand
CGGCGGTGGACCTTCCTTTGCCTCGTCCAATTCGGATCGTCGTTACAATCTGATGTTTGGCGTAAGCGTGCGCAACGCTTTCAATAACGTCAATGTTTCCAATCCTAATGCGGTTCTGGGCTCGCATTTCTTCGACATTTCCAATTCTCTTCAGGGTGGTCCATTCTCGCCCAGCACGGCCGCTAACCGGCGGCTCGACCTGCAGGTGACATTCAGCTTCTGAGGGAGATTGTTTGAATGGTTAGTATCCGAATTCTGTCACCACAGAGAACACAGAGGAGCCTGGGGGAAGGCATTGAGCCTTGAGCCCACGTGTGACCCTCTGTCCCCTGTGGTTGATCCTTTTCGGACCGATGGATGCACCGGTATCCCGAACCCTCCCGCTCGGGTTATTCTAGAAATGCAGACTCCGTAAAGCCCATACGCGATTGCCCTTTTTTCCTATCACCCGACGAAAGTTTGTCGGCCTCGCTGCGACCGCTGGCGTTGCCGCGCTCGGCATTGATTCCGTGCTGCTCGAGCCTAACCGTCCGCGCATTGTACGGCAGGAAATCGCGCTGCGCCGTTGGCCCCCGCGCCTGGAAGGTTTCACCATCGCACTGCTCAGCGACTTCCACTACGATCCCCATTGGTCCGTTCATCCGCTGCGAGCGGCGATCCCCATGGTCAACGGTCTCCGCCCCGACCTGATCGCGTTGACCGGAGACTTTGTCTCAGTGTCGCTATTCAGCACGACCGACAAGGAGGGTGCGGTCGCGGCCGAACCCTGCGCCCAACTCCTGAGCCAACTGCAGGCGCCTCACGGTCTCTGGGCGGTGATGGGGAATCACGATTTCTTCTCCGATCTCGACCGGGTGACGAGCGCGCTTCAGTCGCACGGAATTCAGGTTCTGGCCAATCGATCGATTTCGGTCGAACGCGACGGGTCGCGTTTTTGGCTCGCCGGAGTCGGCGACGTTCTGGGGCGCGATGCCCATCTCGACGCCGCTCTGCAACCGGTGCCAGCCGACGAAGCCACGATCCTGCTGGCCCACGAGCCGGACTATGCTGATTTTGTCGCGCGTCGTTCGGTTGACCTGCAACTTTCCGGACACTCTCACGGAGGCCAGGTACGGTTTCCGTTCCTGCCTCCTCTGTATCTCCCGGAACTGGCCAGGAAATACGTTTCAGGTTTTTACAGAATCGGGCCCCTCATTTTGTACACGAACGCAGGCCTGGGCACGATCGGAGTTCCAGTCCGCTTGAACTGTCCTCCAGAAATTACTCTGCTGACTCTGCGCAGGTCGGTAAGTCAATGATGTTTTGAGAGGGCGCGGCTTCAGCCGCGCCGAACGCTAGTGGGAAGGTTCGGTAACCTTCAGAATCTGGTCACCGGAAATGTTTTCCAGTGTCTGAATCGTTCCGGAGGGCCAGTAGATCACGATCGAATCGGCCCGCGTATCCGCGCCCAGCCCGAAGTGAACCGGTCCGTAGCTCGATGACGCATAGCCCACGCTGGTCGTCATGTGGTTGTATTGCGCGCCACTCTTCGTCAACAGCTTGATGCGTGCGCCGATGCCGTCGCGATTGCTCCTGGTGCCCGTGAGGGCGATGTCGAGCCAGTGGCCCGACTTTTCGCTCCGGTTCATCCAGATTTCTGCATCCGCACCAAGAGCCGTTACCACCACATCGACACGCCCGTCTCCATCCAGATCGCCGAAGGCGCACCCTCGGTGGCGCGCGGCAGGAGCGGCGTCGAAACCAGCTTCCTCGGTCAGAGGATCCCATTTCCCGCTCGCGCCCAGATTGCGGAACACCGTGTTGAACTGATTCACGGGCTGTCCCGGCTGCGAAATCGACTCTACATGCCCGCGCGAAACGAACAGATCCTTCCAGCCATCGTTGTCGAAATCGTAGAATCCAGCCCCGAACCCGGACATCTGGCGGCTGGGCTCGCGCATGCCGCTCGGCGTAGTGACCTCGCGAAACTCACCCTTGCCCGTATTTTGAAATATCGGGAAGGTCTGGTTGTTCAGCGCGACGAAGGCGATATCGGGATAGCCGTCATTATTGTAGTCGCGGAAATCGAGGCCCATGCCCGAGATGAAAGCTCCATCCTCCTCCAGCGCAACCCCGGTCTCGAATGCGACCTCTTCGAACTTCTTTCCCACATTGTGAAACAGCGAATTGTACGAGGCGTCGTTGGTGACGAACAGATCCTGCTTTCCGTCCAGATCATAGTCCGCCATGCCCACGCCCATCCCTTTGCCGACATGGTCGCGCAATCCCCACTCTTTCGAGACATCCTGAAATGTGCCGGCGCCCTTATTCAGGAAAAGCTGGTTGGGCTGGCCCTTGTAGAACTTCGGACTGCAGTAGTCGGCCGCGCCGCCAATCGCACACAATGGCTCCGTTGAGTAGGTCCACTGCATGTAGTTCACGACAAAAAGGTCGAGGAACCCGTCGTTGTTCACGTCGACCCAGACCGCCGTAATCGACCAGCGCTCGCCAAATTGCGGATCCGGACGATTCAATCCCGCGTCCAGGCCAGACTTAACTGTTACGTCGGTGAACGTGCCGTCCCCGTTATTGTGGTAGAGAGTGCTGTGGTGCAGGCCGGCTACGAAGATATCGGGATGACCGTCGTTGTCATAATCGGCGACGGCCACGCCCATGTCGTAGCCCGTCCCTGCTAAACCGGCGGCATCGGTGACGTCAGTAAACACTCCGTTGCCGTCGTTGCGGAAGAGCCGGTTGCGGTACTTGGGCGAGTCCTTCTTGAGCGTGGCGATGTTCGCGCCATTGGTGAAGAAAATGTCGGGACGCCCGTCCCCGTTGTAGTCGAACACAGCCACACCGCCGGGCATGGTTTCAGGCGCGTTCCGGGCGGGAGTTTCGCTATTCTCCAGCCGAAAAGGAATCTTCTTGAGTTCGAAACGGATGGGGCTGGGCGCCTTGGCTGCGTTCAGCAGGAGCAGGGAAGCAGCTGTTAAGAGCAGGGTACAGGCTACGCGGAGGGCCGGCGTGACAGAGCGCATTGCGGGTTGAAAAGTAAAAGACGAAAAGTAAAAGATGAAAACTAACAGACGAAAAGTAGGGGGTGGCCGAAGCCACCCCTTGATGATTCTACCTCACGCTATGGTTCATTGACTTACCAAGCAAAGTTCCGTCTCGACCCTAAACTCCGGGGCGTCTACACCCTCGATGCCACCGCCAGAGACAACCGGCGCGATCAAAGCGGCCCGAGGGGGCGTTACGCGGCGTGACGACACCCACAATCGCGGGCCGCGTTGCGCGTCAATCGTGGCTGACACCGATCCTGGCTGACACGATCCTGGCTAATACGAGGCTAAAACGAGATTCTTGCCCCTCCTGCAAACGTTAACGTTGCGCGCTGCCTTCACCTGCGGTAATGTCATCCAGCGAGCCTCGCCGTCGAAGCCCCCACTTCGCGATGTGCACAGGCCATGAACGCAGGCCATGAAGAAGAACGTAACGCTTTTTGATATTGCGGAAGCCCTGGGTGTTTCTACCGGCAGCGTTCACCGCGCCCTTCACGACCATGCGGGCGTCAGCGCCGCCACCAAGGCCAAAGTCCTGCGCACTGCCAAGGCCCTCGGCTACCGGCCGAACTTGGCGGCACGCTTCCTATCCTCCAAGCGCACCCTGAAGATCTCCGTCAATACACTCGCCGGCACCACATCCTTCTGGAACGAAGTTCGCGCCGGCATCAGCGACGAAGCCAGGGCCGTCATGATGGAAAGCGTGGACCTGGAGTTTCGCACCTACTGGCGTTTAGGAGAAGGAGAAGAAGAAGCCTTCGAAGCCGCGCTCCGGGCCAAGGTGAACGGCATCATCATTTTTTCCAGCCGTCCCGAGAAATTGCGCAGTCTTATCCGCCGGGCTTCGCGCCGCGGTATTCCCGTCATGTGCGTCACGACTGACGCTCCCAACACCGGTCGCCTCGCTGTCGTCTCCATTGACACGCTGGCCAGCGGCGCTCTCGCCGCCGACTTGATGGGACGGTTCCTCCAGGGCAGGGGACAGGTTGCGGTTACGCTGAGCGATCTGGGGATTGCCGAGCACGCGGACAAGTTTTCCGGGTTTAAGAAGACGCTGCGCTCGTTCTATCCCAGGATGCAGGTGCTCGATCCGCTCGAAGACCACGACATCGAGCCCGAAGCGTACGACCGTTGCCGAAAGCTATTGGAAACGCACTCCGGCCTCGCCGGAATTTATGTCACCACCGAAGCCTCCATTCCGGTCATCAACGCGGCCCGCGACGCCGGCGTTCTCGATAAGCTCTCCATCATCACCACCGACCTGTTTCCTGCGCTGGTCCCGCACATTCGCTCGGCCGCGGTAAGCGCGACCATCTACCAGCGTCCGCGTACTCAAGGCCGCATGGCCTTCCGAATATTGCACGAATATTTGGCGGAAGGGGAGTGCGCCTCGCGTCAGGTCACGCTGGCTCCGCACCTGGTCATGCGGGGGAATCTCGATTTCTTCCTCGATCGGCAGTCCGGCGAAAGTAAGGGCAACGGAAGCCACCCCGACGGCGCCGGCGAGCCCTCCATGGACGACCCGGCAGAAGGCGTCCTCCGCTCCGGCAACTAACGTGCGTGTAGATTTTGCTTTTCTTCGCGGCTTCTGCGGCCTCTTCTTTGCGCCCTCCGCGGTTAAGATCTTTTGACTCACAGCCTACAGTCCCGATAGACATCCTTCTTGCGCGGGCTTTAGCTCCTGAGGGACTCCAACCCTTGGTTGTAATCGTTTACGCCAACGCGTAAACTGCTCACCGAGTTCACGCACTTCATCGCGCATTCGCCCGCGAAGAGCACGCTCATCGGCGACCGCAAAGGCGATTTTCCCGGCATGCTGAAGCAGCGCACCTTCCGCGTGGTGTTCGTGCATAAAGATCACGGCGCAGGCGGTCTTCTCCGTGAACTCGGCGGTTGAAAGCTTTTGCTCTTGCCCAGGAAAATCAAAGTCTTAACCGCGGGTTACGCCGAGAAAAACCGCAGAGTGCGCGGAAAAATACAACCTACGAGTTTCGAGGGCATCAGACGGGAAGGGCGCGGCCACGGCCGTGCCGCCCAGAGCTACGAAAGACGCGGGTTTCAGCCCCTGAGGGATCAGCATCAAACTACTCGGCATTGACGTTGGCACTGGCGGCACGCGGGCCCTCATCATCGACGAACAAGGCCGCCTGCTCGCATCCGCGACCGAAGAGCACGCACCGTTCGCCTCGCCGCAAATCGGCTGGGCGGAACAACATCCCGAAGACTGGTGGCGTGCCTGCGCCATCGCGATCCGCAAGGCGCTGACCGACGCCAATATCGGCTCCGATGAAATCAACTGCGTCGGCCTCTCCGGCCAGATGCACGGCGCGGTCATGCTCGACGAACAGGACCGCGTGGTTCGTCCCGCGCTGATCTGGTGCGACGTCCGCACCGAGAAGCAGTGTCAGGAGTTAACCGAGAAAATCGGCGCCGACCGGCTGATTCAACTGACCTGCAATCCCGCATTGCCTAATTTCACGCTCACGAAATTCCTCTGGGTGCGCGAGAACGAGCCGGAGAACTGGAAGCGCGTGCGCTCCGTGATGCTGCCCAAGGACTACGTGCGTTTTCGCATGACCGGCGAGCGCGCCATCGACGTGGCTGACGCATCGGGAACGCTCTTGCTCGACGTCGCTCATCGACGCTGGTCGAGCGAGATGCTGCAGGCAACGCAGATCGACGAACGTCTCCTGCCCAAAGTTTATGAATCGCAAGAAGTTTGCGGAAAGATTTCAGTCGAGGGCTCTGCCGCGACCGGTTTGAACGTGGGTACGCCTGTGGTGGCCGGAGCCGGAGATCAGGCTGCTGGCGCGACGGGCATGGGCATCGTCGCTCCGGGTGCGGTCAGCGCTACGATTGGAACTTCTGGTGTTGTATTCGCCGCGACGGATCGTCCCGCGCTCGATCCTAAGGGGCGCTTGCACACTTTCTGCCACGCCATTCCCGGCCGCTGGCACGTCATGGGAGTCACGCAGGCCGCGGGATTGTCGCTGCGCTGGTTCCGCGACAACCTGGCTACTGGAACAGGTTACGATCAGCTCACTGCCGAAGCGTCGAAGGTCGCTCCCGGCGCGGATAGCCTGCTCTGGACGCCCTATCTGATGGGCGAGCGCACGCCGCATCTCGATGGCCAGGCGCGCGCGGCGCTGGTGGGGCTGACCGCGTCGCACACCCGCGGGCACATCGTGCGCGCCATTCTCGAAGGCGTGGCGTTCAGCTTGCGCGATTCGTTCACAATTTTCGAAGAGATGAACGTGCCAGTGCGCAACATTCGTCTGGGTGGAGGGGGAGCTAAGTCTAACCTATGGCGGCAGATTCAGGCGGACGTCTACGGTCACGAGGTTGAGATCGTCGAAGCCGAAGAGGGGGCAGCTTATGGCGCAGCTATTCTGGCGGGAGTGGGCGCGGCGCTCTGGTCTTCGGTGGATGCGGCCTGCAATGCAGTGATTCGAGTGACGCACCGCATCCCGGCCAATCCCAATGCTGTCAGCAAGATGAGCGAGTCTTATGCTGCGTTTCGAAGGGTCTATCCCGCGACACGCAGCGTGTTTAAGTCTTGAAGAATGAATGAGTAAGTGAACAGGTAAGACCAGTTGTACGTACACCATGATACGTACATTAGCGCACAGTCGGACGCCGCCGGGAATCGATGAGCGGCCTGCCCTCCAGGATGCCCATTGCGGAGTCAAGGAAGCCGTTTCAGCGACGATCGTCCACTGCGATGACCTCAGGGTCGTCCCGCGAAAATTCCTTCGTGTCGCAGCCCCGTAGAGGCCTTCTACGATTTTTCAATCACTTGCACGAAGGCTCAACGAGTTGCACGGAAGTTCAACAACTTAACCCCTAAACCACGAAGGGCGCTAGGTTACACGAACGAAATCTTGGGGTTCCTTCGTGAACCTTTGTGTCATTCGTGGCTAAGGGTTTACTAGCGCTTCGCCAACTCGCGTAGGCGTTCGGCGGCGATCTCGGGTGTAATGTCGCGCTGCGGGGTGCCCAGCATTTCGAAGCCGACCATGAACTTTCTGATCGTCGCCGAACGTAGCAGCGGTGGATAAAAATGCGCGTGGAAATGGCACTCGGAATGATCGGCTCCATCGGTCGGCGACTGGTGGAAGCCCATGGAGTACGGGAAGGGAACGCCAAACACTTTGTCGTAGGTGGAAGTAACACGCTGCAGGATATCGCTCAACGAACGAACATCTTCCGGTCTGAATCCGTTCATGCTTTCCACATGGCGGCGACTGCAAACTAACAGCTCGAACGGCCACACTGCCCAAAAGGGAACGAGCGCGACGAAGCCATCGTTCTCGCAGACCATGCGCACGTTCTGCTTCTGTTCGAGCGCGACGTAATCGCATAGCAGGCATCTGGAGTGCGATTTCAAGTATGCGGCCTGCGCAATCAATTCCTTCGCGGGAGCTTCGGGAATGGACGCGGTAGCCCAGATCTGGCAATGAGGATGAGGATTGCTGGCACCCATCATGGCGCCGCGGTTTTCGAAAATCTGCACATGGTTGATAAATTCCAGACCGCCTAACTCGCGGAATTGTCCAACCCACGCTTCGACCACTAGTTCAATCCCGTGCAAGGGCATGGTGGCCAGCGTCAGGTCGTGACGCGGAGAGAAGCAGATCACGCGGCAGATGCCAGGTTCGGTTTCGGCGACCAACATGCCCATAGCGTCGACATCCATTTGCTTACGAGGCACGTGCGGTTTCAAGGCGGCGAAGTCGTTTTCGAAAACGAAGGTCGAGGCGTATGTGGGATTGCGAATACCTCCGGCGCGGACGTTGCCGGGGCAGAGATAGCAGCTTGGATCGTAGGCCGGCTCGGATGCGGATTGCGGCTGCGCGACTTCGCCTTGCCATGGGCGCGTGGCGCGATGCGGAGAGACCAGCACCCACTCGTTGGTCAGGGCGTTCAGCCTGCGATGGGGATCTTCGGTGAGTTTCAAAGTTCGGCCTCGGGGCATTTTACAGGAGCGGGATCAGGGGCCAGGTGCCAGGGACAAGGGATCAGGGACTAGGGATTAGGGTTCAGACTGATGGATATTTGCGGTTGGCACGCCGGCGCTGACAGGCTGGCCCCTGGCCCCTTGTCCCGGGCCCCTAGTTAGGGGCGGACGGAGTTGGTCATCATCAGGGCGAAGAGGAGTGGCAGATAAATTACGGTGGCTTGCAAGACGTGTCTTGCGCGCATTTTCGAGGGGGCGCTGGTCAACGGAAGATTCAGGAATGCGAGGCGGATTCCGAAGTAGAGAAGCGCGAGGCCGAGCACGACTGCGCCCACCAAATAAACTTTGCCGGCCATGCCCATGAAGCTAGGCAGAACGCTGATGGGAATCAGAGCGACTGAATAAATCAGAATGCGGCGGGCGGTGGAGCGTCCGTCCTCTTCGACCACGGGAAGCATTTTTACGCCGCCACTGGCGTAGTCTTCGCGGTAGAGCCAGGCGATGGAGAAGAAGTGGGGGAACTGCCACACGAAGAGAATTGCGAACAGGACCAGCGTGCCCCACTCCAGTTTTCCGCGCGCGGCGGTCCATCCCAGGACGCCGGGCATAGCGCCCGGAAAAGCTCCCACGAAGGTGCAGATGGGGGAAATGCGCTTCAAAGGCGTATAGGCGGCAAGGTAAACCACGGCGGTCAGAAAGGTTAACAGTCCGGTCAGAGGGTTGGTGAACACGGCCAGATAAACGGAGCCGCCCACCGCGGCCAGCGAGCCCACTGCGGTGGCGTGGAGCAAGCTCATGCGTCCGGCGGGGAGGGGGCGAAGCGCGGTGCGGCGCATGTAGGCGTCGACGTCGTGCTCCATGACTTCATTGAGCGCCGCCGTGCCGCTGGAGACGAGTCCGATGCCGAATAAAGAATGGAATAGCCCCCAGCTAATCCAGGAGACGCCGGCCTGATGCGCTCCGAAAAAATAGCCGCACCACGCGGTCATGACAATGAGCGAGGTGACGCGCAGCTTGGTCAGTTCGGCATAGTCGCGGAGAAGGGAAGTCGCCCGGGAGCGAAAGGCGGCGAGAGGCAGTGTCATCGTGCTCATGAATTAGGCCGTATCGAATCAAAAATCGTTTCTGGGTTGCGGTAAGCCGGCACGCACGGACCCCGCTCCGCTTTTCGTGCCCAAGGATTGCATAGGTACTCTGATCGTTTTCGAAAGTCAAGTGAAAATACGAATCCTACTCGCACAACAGGCTAACACACCGACCATTCTGCGCCGCTGGTTCTCCGCAGTGGCAGATGCGAAACGAAAACCTTGAACCACCAAGGGCACGAAGGTTTACGAAGGAAAGTCCCATATGGAGGCAACGGATTCATTGGCTCGCTGACGCTCCGGCGGAGTCGAAGGTTTCCGGAGGATCGAAGAAACATTTGTGCCACAGTGCCGAGTCCGACAGTGTACCGGCGCGCCACTGCTGAAGAGCCGGCAGGGTCGCGGCAATCATACCTCCATCGGAGGAATCGAAGATCACCACTACTCCGGCGAGTTCCGCCGGTTTCTTCGTGATCTCGGCATAACTCTTGTCGAAGAGGAATTTTGCGTATTCGAGGCGGTCCTTCGGGCCGGCGTCCTTGGCGGCATCGTCGAGTTTCTGTACGGAAATGATCTTCACGGTTTTGTTGCGTAGCGATTCCCAATCACCGGGGAACGTCGAGGTCTCCTCGCGGATCACGTGGAACAGGTCGGCGGCGGGGGCCTGGGCGGAGGCCACGGGCACGGCCGTGTCGGGAATACCCTCCGGCATTTCCACACTGTTGCGCCAGATCCAGCCGCGCGACAATCCAGAAATGCGCACGTGCACCCAGTCGGCGTTGAAGTCGAGCATTTCGAATTCGTCGTGCAGGCTGGCCAGAAACTGCGGCTTCGCCGTCAGGCTGGGAGTCGAAACCACGGGCGTGCCGGATTTCTTGACGGCGACCAGATTTTTGGGATGAGCCTGATTCTTGAGAATTTCTTCGAGACTGTCGGCTTCGGTCCGCAGAGCGGTGGTTGACCCGAGGTTCGGCAGTGCCGCGAGCTGTGCGCTGGCGCGTTCCTGGTCTTCGAGGCTTTGGTTGAGCGACGAGGAAAATTTCCGTTCGTTTTCGGAGGAACTGGGAGCCGTAGGAGCTTTTGGTTCCGTGGCCGGTTGCTCAACTCGAGATTCTGCTGGCTTTGAGGTCGTTGAAACGGTGGAGGTCGTGGCCGCCGGCGTCGAGACGGAAGCCGTGGTTGTGCGATTGTCGGCCGATCCTTGGGCCAGTTGTTCACCGAGTTGATCCAGCAGGTCAGCCTCGAGCCGGCCGTTAGAAGTCAGCAGTTGATATCCGGAGTGCCCCGCGGCGGGATCGTTGTACCAGGCGGTCACTTTCGCACTGACTCGCACCAGCGATCCGCCGGAAGGGGTGGGGAGAATCTGAACCGTGGTCTGGTAGTAAGCACGCTGGTAGCGGTCGAGCGGATGCTCGCCGGGTTGAGCGAATCCATCGAGCACGGGAAGATGGCCGGCGAGGTTGGGCTGCAGGATCTTCAGTGTTTTCTCAATGGTGGCTTTGGATTGAGGGAATGATCGTTCATACGACGATCGTTCATGCGACGATCGTTCGTCAGAAGCGTTCTGAGCGTGAAGCGGCGCGACGGCAAGCGCGAGGACGATTGCGACTGTCATTTCGACCGCGATCCTGAGCCCCAGTCTCGTCCGCACCCACGATGCGAGCCGGTCTGCTTGTCGCGCGCGGAATGTCATGGTGCCAGCTCCAGTTGGTCGCGCAACATCCAGCCGTGCTGGCCGTCGTGAGTTTCCACGCCCAGCCAGTAGGTCGTCGAAATCACAATCAGAACTTCGGTGCCGGCGGGAAGGGATTGCAGGGTGCTGGCGGTGTGGAAAGGCGCGGATTTGAGCGGCGCGCCGGGCGCTTTCACGATCCGCTCCACCTGCTGACGAAGATCTCTTATGCGTTCTTCCAGAGTTCGAAGTGGCAGGGTTTGGACCGGCGAGGCTGCAGTCACGGGCGGATCAGGAGTGACAACGACGGTGTTCGAGGGGGACGATTCCGCTGAGATTGACGAGGACGAGCTTGAGCCGGACGAGTTTGAGCTGGAGGCGACTTCGCGCGTTTGGTCCGCCGCAGCCCCAAGTTGCCTCTTCGCCAGATACTCCTGCTTTTCCTTCTCGGCTTCCACGGTTTGGGCTTGCATCGATGAGATGGAGTCGAGTTGATCGTGGATGTCCTTGTACTCGGCACTCTCGACCGAACCATTGGAGGCGTGCGAGGTATGGCGGAAATCCTCGACAAAGCGTGCATCGATGCGCAGGACAGTGTTCTTGTCACCCTGAGACTGGACGACGTAGCGGACCGCCAGGGTGCCGACGTCGCCGCTGTCCTTGAAATTTCGAGGGTCGAGCGCCTTCAGGCGGATCTTATAAAAAACCTCGCCGGTGTCGATCCGCTCGGGAAACACACGGGTCGCGGTGGCCGCGGTGGCGCCACTCACGTATTCGTCTTTGTTGTACTCCTTGGTTCCTCGAATGATGCCGTTCTGAATCACATCCCGCACCACCTGGGCGACTTGAGTCTCGGGAAACGGCACGTTCACGATGAGGCCGGCGCCGTATTGAGAGGCATCCTTTTCCCGTGCGGAAAGCTGGAGCGGCAGGGCGAGAAGGATCAGAGTAACGCCGGTTTTCCTCAAGATCGCGGCCGGAAGCGATCGATTGACGGGCGCCGAGAGGCTCGCCGGATAAGCTGTTGGGGTTGCTTTTGCGGTCACCACGAAGAAATGTTCCCCTGTCAGGCAAAGAGTCTCAACTATGGGTTGAGGCTGTCAACTGCGCATTTTTTATTTCGGTGGCCAATCGGATAGAAACAGGAATTTTACTTTGTAAAACAATTGTAAAAAAAATTTGCTTGCCCCCTTGAAATTTATTGGGGAGCAGTAGTAGGATTCCGCTCCGGTACGGTGGTATGACCATTCCTGAGAAAACAAAGTCAGAGTTGCTCCCTAGTGGCAAGGAGTTGCACAGGTGATCGCGCGTGGGTTGCGGTGAGTGCAGGGCCTTGGTTGTGGGGAATGTGGGTTTCCAACAAAAACCGAAGAATTGCTTGAGGAGTCCGGCATGCGTATGGGGATACAGTCTTGCATGAGTGGGAAGATGCTGCGTGGAAGGAACCTGGTGACCGCGGCGCTGGTTGTAATCTTCCTGATGCTAAGCAGCAGTCAAAACGCGAATGCCCTTCCGGCGTTTGCACGTAAGTACGGCCTACGCTGCTCCGCCTGCCACGAGTCCTGGCCGATGTTGAATTATTTTGGCCAGAAATTCAAAGACAACGGCTACCAGCTGATGAACGACCGGGATGCACCGATCTGGCAGAACCCAGGATATTGGCCGGTTACATTCCGCATCACGCCGATCTGGCATCGGGTCAGCACGGGCAAAGTGCAGGTCGATACCTATCCGGGTGGCGTGCTCAGCAGCAACGCCGCGATCCAACGGATTACGAGTACAGGGTTTGACTTGAGCGGTTTGGACTTCCACACCGGCGGCACGCTGGAAAAGAACTTCTCGTTTTACGTGCTCCCTTCTTCCGACTCCACCGCCACTTTCCACTTTGAAACGGTGATGGCGCGATTGGACAACATCTTCGGCAGCCCCTGGCTCAACCTTAAGCTGGGCAAGTTCGAACTGGACAACCTGCTGTCGGAAAAAAGAATTCTGACGCTGACCGCGAACGGCGGCGTTTACCAGCTCTACCACTTCTCACCGGTCGGCGATGGCAACATTTTCGGCCAAATTGGAGATAACCAGCTAGGCGTGGAACTGATGGGTCACTCCTACAATGACCGCACGCGTTACTCGGCTTCGCTGCTCAG
>Ga0209167_10001622_pt1 | contig 12930 bp, 7 predicted proteins | sample Coa_R1_9_FD_187154 | JGI IMG/M metagenome (GOLD analysis project Ga0209167, IMG submission 187154) | Surface soil microbial communities from Centralia Pennsylvania, which are recovering from an underground coalmine fire - Coalmine... | ecosystem: Environmental > Terrestrial > Soil > Unclassified... | reverse complement strand
GAAGCAGCAACCTCATCGAGGGCATGCTTAAAATAAAAGATGAGGTGAAGAGTGTTGAGGTCGAGGGGCTTGGAACTTTTTCGGTGTATTTCCCCATTGAAAAACCATGGATGATTTCTGGTCGTCGCATTGTTATGAGTATTCGTCCTGAAAAAATTGATATCAGCAAAACTCCTTTGGCAGGTTTTTCTAATGCATTAGAAGGGATTGTGCAATCAATTGTCTATCACGGGCGGTCAACGCAATATAATGTTCAGCTGAAAAATGGTGAAATAGTTCAAGTGTTTGAACAGAATGAAGAACATTTTCCGCAAGAAATTATTGATTATGATGATCCTGTGTTTTTATATTGGCAAAAAGAAAATGTGGTATTGCTTGAAAAATGAAAATTAAAGAAAATATTAATAATTTTATTACTGAGAATGCATCATTTATATTTTCAGTACCGGCGGTTTTGTGGCAACTGTTATTTTTATACGTGCCATTTTTTCTTGTTGTGTACACGAGTGTTAAAAAAATTAGTGCTGTTGCCGGTTTTGATATCACATTTGATTATTACCAAGCTATTTTGAGTAGTCCCTATTTTTATATTATTGCGCGATCGCTTATTATTGCGTTGGGCGTAACAGTTCTCTGTCTTATCTGTGCATATCCCGTGGCCTATTTTTTAGCACTTAAGGTGAATAGACGATGGAAAAATGGTCTGCTTTTTTTATTAACTCTGCCATTCTGGACAAATTTTTTAATTCAAATTTATTCATGGGTATTTGTTCTTGATTATAATGGATTGATTAATATGTTGTTGCTCAAATTGGGCATTATTCAAGAGCCGTTACATATGATTAATAATACTGGTGCAATTTTTTTAGTCATGTTGTACTACTATCTTCCTTTTATGATTATGCCTTTATATAGCATTCTAGAAAAAATTCAGCATGATCTTATTGAGGCGTCAATGGATTTGGGCGCAACACATTGGCAAACATTGAGACGCATTACCATTCCACTTTCCATGTCTGGGGTTAAAACAGGAGTATTATTGGTTTTTGTTCCGGCATTTGGTGAATTTGTTATTCCAGCAGTTATTGGAGGAGCTCATCATATGTTTGTTGGATCGCTCATTTCCCACTATTTCTTGGTAGCACGGGATAATCAATTAGGAGCAGCATTCACTATTGTTAGTGGTCTTGTGTTGTTGGTGTGTGTTTTGCTTTTTAACTGGTTATGTGCAGTACCTTTACAACAACTACAGCAGAAGGAGTAACTGGTATGAGAAGTTTTGGATCTTATGTATTGCCGATTGCTGTTGCGCTGTTTTATCTTTTTTTGTATCTTCCTATTTTTGTTTTGATACTTTTTTCTTTTAATGATAATGCATTCACGTGTGGATGGTCTTCTTTTACAACACATTGGTATTATGAGCTTTTTGCTTCTACAGAAATGTGGCTTGCATTAAAAAATTCATTGATAATAGCTGTATCATCTGTTGTTTTAAGTTTGGCAATAGGCTCCAGCTTTATTTTTTTTGGCTCTCGTGAATCAGTTAGACGTTTATTGATTTTGTTTTATGGAAGTTTAGCTATGCCGGAAATAGTTTTAGCAGTTGGTTTGCTTTCACTGTTTTCTTTTTTTGCAGTGCCGCTTGGAGCAACAACATTGATAGCTGGTCATACGCTTCTTGGGCTTGGGTATGTGATACCCATTTTGCATGGACGTTTTATTGAGTTGGATCAAAGTCTCATCGAAGCATCGTATGATTTGGGAGCAACTCAAAGACAAACATTTTTCTCCATTGTGCTGCCATTGCTCATGCCCGCGTTGATTGCTTCAGGTTTGCTGGTCTTTATTATTTCTTTGGATGATTTTATTATCTCATTTTTTTGCGCAGGAGCATCAGTCCAAACATTACCTTTGTATATTTTTGCCGTGATCCGTACGGGTGCCTCACCAATGATTAATGCACTGTCAACCATTATGCTCATTTTTAGTAGTTTTTTTGTACTTCTTTTTTCTTTTTTACATATTAGAAAAACAGGGATTCCGCAATGAAGCATAAGCAACCGGGAAATTTTTTGGTAAAGATTGGTATTGTTGGCGGTATCAGTGCATTTATTATTACCTTTTTATTTATCGGACGCGTGACTGAACTGTTTGAACAAGGGGAGCATATTAATGTGCTGGTGTGGGGTCAGATTCTTGATAAAGAATTTTTATCAGATTTTGAGCGTGATACTGGGATACGCGTTAATATGAGTTATTTGGAAAATAATGAAGAGCTGTTTGTTAAATTACAGTCAACTGATTTGCATGATTACGACCTTATTATGCCTTCTGATTGGGCGGTTGAACTGTTAGTTCGAGATGGTTTGATTAAAAAACTTGATCGTAACAAAATAAATGTATGGGATAATCTGTACCCTGCTTTGTGTAATCATTATTTTGATCCTCATAATGAGTACAGCATTCCATTTTTTTGGTCACTGTTTGGACTTGGGGTAAACAGAGCGTATTGGGGTGGTGCGAATCCGTTGGCAACATGGGGTTTAATTTTTGATGAAGCAATTATGCCACATCGGATTGGTATGGTTGAGGATCCACGAGCAATTATTTCATTGGCCGCATTATATCTGTTTGGTCACATTGAGGAGTTGAACAGTAATGAAATTAATGAAATAAAAAAATTATTAATTAAACAAAAATCCCGCGTTGAAATTTATACTGACTTACGTTCAGAATATATTTTGGCGTCAGGAGCTGTTCCTGTTGTGGTTACCTTGTCAGGGGATTTGCTGAAAGTGATGAGACGATTTGATGAAATCGATTTTGTCATACCACAAGAGGGAGCTTTTGCAGTTATTGATTCTTTTGCTCTTACTGCTACCACCAAAAAAGATGCTCTTATTTATCAATTCTTAAATTATATTATGAGTCCTGATATTGTTAAAAAATATGTCGATAAGTTTGATTTTTTTCCTGCCGTAAAAGTAAATATTGAATATGATGATCGCTTTGCTCGGTTGGCTGAGCCGACAGAAGCTCTTTTTAAAAATATTCATTTTTTTAAAAATGTTGTTTCCAAAGAAATTTTTAACGATATCCTTGTCTCTCTCAAATCATAAAAATTTTATTGCCTTGTGGTTGGTTTTTCTGTGGCCTAAAAGTTGACATTATAAAATAATCGGGGTATGCGTGTTATGAAGAGATTGTATGTTGTGACAATCGCACTGTCTTTTGAGTAATGATGAAGTAGTAGTTTTATAAAAAAAAGGGTGAGTATATGAAAAGGTGCTTTTCTCGCTATCGATTAGCTCTTTTTGCGATATCTTTAATGTCTTCTGCTGCGTTGGCAGATCAGATATGGAGGGGTACGCATGGTGGAGCGGATGTTATTGATGAGAATCTTGTTATTAAGGGTGATGTTTTGCTTGCTCTGGGTGCAACCAGGATTGAGGCAATTCATAAAGACGTAACGGTTACGTTAACAGAAAATGCGACAATAAGCGGCCATTGGGCTGGTGAGTCGCAACTTTATTTGATAGCTGCAGAGGGTAGAACAATTACTTTTGTTGGGAATCATAACATTACATTTACTGGTTCATCACAAATTACGGGTGATGATCTTTTAATTGTGCAAAGTGGTCCAGGTACGGTTGAAGTTGCTATCGGACAAGGTAAGCAGTTTGAGCTTACCTCACAAAATGGTTCTGGCGGGGTTCAGTATTATGTACTAATGTATGGTGGAGTTAATGCGCCGGTGGATGAGTACTGTTTAGATGAGTACACTGCACCAACACCATGTTGTGATGAGTATGCATCAGGTGGTCTGTTCTGTAGCGATGAATATGGAGATGAATATGCATCACCGGGCAATGGCTGCAATGAAATTAGTCTTTCTCGCCCAACGTTAAGTTTTGTTAATTTAGAATTATTGGATCGACCACGTTCATCTCATATAGATAGAACGGTGATTATTGGTCCAAAATCAAGGATGAGCTTCTTGTCTTCTCGTAAAGTTGATATAGCGCAAGATTCTGGATTCATCCAGTTTGATCCAGTTATGGATGGTCTTGGTCGCATGATTTTAGAAGTGGATAATAGAGGTGCTTTTGTAGCTGCTGGTCATTACACTTGTCAAAGAGATGGTGGAGCGATTACATTAGCTAACATTAATCTTGCAATTGCTGCAGGGTATCAAGCAACATGGGTAACATTAAACAGTGTTGGTTCTGATGTTGCGGCAGGATTACTTGTATTAGATAAAAATGATACATTGTCTGAGTTGCTTGCTGATCCATTCTTAAATCTCTATGTTCGTCAAGATAGTACAACTTATCGTGGGTTATTTTCTGGAAAACGATATGGCGTTGTGCTTGGTGCCAATGGTATATTGAATATACAGTCTAATTCATATCTTGATTTTGTGGGTCTTTCTCTTAACCAACTTCCTAATCTTGTTGTTCCAGGATTTGAAAATGTGCAGATGAGTAAATGGATTAAAGTACGTAATGCATCAGCATTTATTGTTGATGGCAACTTGGATCCAGCATCAACACCTGCTCAAATTAGTTTTGGTGAAAATGCAGCTTTCTATTTGCGATCAGGTATTGCTGATGATTGTACCATTCGTGGAGTGGATGATGTTGATCCATTCACCATAGATCCGGTAAATCGTACGCGTGGGTTTGGTAACATTGTGTTTGATCTTGAAGGTCAATTAGATGCTACGGGTGTATTATCAGGCAGTGGTGCAATAACGAGTGCCATTGAACTGCTTTCTCTCGAAGTGTCTCCAACGGGAGGATCAATTTTTGTAGGATCAGGCCAAACTGATTTTCCATTACGTACGTTTAACACAGAAGATAATGCGCTGCTCATGTATAATTGCGGTGCATTTTTAATTAATAACAGTATGACGCTTTTTGATACGGCATTAAATCATACTGATCAATGTCACAATGTTTATCAAGATAATGATCTCAGATCAGAACCAGCATATATTGGTGGTGAAACATTTAAGCTGTTAAGCTCAGATGTACGACCAAATATAAGTTTTATTAATTCTACATTAAACGTGAATACTGATATCGCATTGACAGGACTTGATCTTGTTGTACCAAATTTTGTCAATGATGAAGGTGTTTTACTTGCCAATCTTTCTGATTTCATTTTCTATGGCAATGGCGTTTGTATTGATAATGGTACCGGTCGTCAAATGATTCTTGGTACTCGTATCGGTTCAACAGCAGCTGATTGTTGTTCTCGTATAGATGCGGATGCATATCTGGATATCATGGAACAATTTAATGCAATCAGTTCCGGTCTTGATCCTCTTGATCCAGATGGAAATCAAACTTTAGATCTTAAAACAGCATTTAATGATGCTACAATTAATAATCTTATTGTTGATCCGGTTAATAGTTCAATTCACACAATCTTCTTGGGTGATAGCAGTAATATCTCTATAGGTGTTAATGCTGATACAACCGGATTTAATTTTGATACCAACCCATGGTTGCGTATCGCAGGCAATGTGTTCTCATTTGAAACAAGAGGTGGCAAAGCTACGGTTACGCGCAGTAACACTACCGGTAAAAATGCCATATTTGTTGATTTAAATGGTAAAATTAGCATTGAACCAGGATTCATTGCTAACATGGCTGTCATGGTAATTAAAAGTCACAATGGTATTGTGGATCTTCCGGCAGATCAAGTGTTCTTCAGTGATGGTGCTGGTATTGCAACATGGGATGTTGATTTAAGTGATCCTGCCGACCAAATTATTGTCGGATCTGGTCAATGTTTATCAACATATATATTCAATTGGATACTTGCTAAAAAAGATTGTCCAAACTTCATACCATTTAGTTGTTGTGTAGATTCATGCTCATGCCCAGCGGTGACTGAAGCTAACGTAACATCATTGCCAACAATTCAAGGATGTATTGATGACTTGCAAATTCAGGGAACTCGTATTGGTGATCCAGCACAGTTCTTGATTGATGGTGGTCTTGTTCGTCAGCTCACATTCTTGGATAGTAACTGCAGTGCAGAAGCACCAGTGGCAGTGATTGTGTTGCAAAATGGTGGTACTATCGGCCTTGATGATTCAACAACATTAGGTGCAAATGGCGTTACTATTATTGCTAATGGTTCTGGTCGCGTTGTGATTAATGAAGACGTGGTTATTAATAACGTCTGTGCATTTGTTAAAGGACCTGACTTTGCTCCATGTGATGTGTTGGAACTGTATAGCTCCGTGCCACATCAAATTCTTCTCAAATCAAGCGGTACGCTTAATTTAACATCGTTTGATAATGTGGAAGATATTGTTGCATTCATGGGAGAGTTGCGCTTGGTGGTTGAACCAGGAGCTCGAATCATTACTGGTCAAGGAACATTGCGTTTTGCTGAAAATTCAAAACTTCAGTTTGAGGCAGCAAACAATGCTTTTGATTTCTTTAATGCAATTCCTTTTGGCGTAGAAAATACAACGCTGCCAATTACAATAGTTAATGCGGCATTACCACATAACCCACTTTCAGCATTGACCAACTTTGGTGCAGGATTACATAACACTGATCAGTTCCGCGTGATAATTGCTGGTGGTGGTACCATTGAAATCGTCGATAATGCACAAGGCTTGTTGCCATTCAATGCGTTTGTTGGTATTGAAACAATCAGTACAGCAACATGCACAATTCCAACAACAAACATTACTTTAAGTATTGCGGATAACGGTGCATTTGAAATTGGTCACTTTAATTTAAATGAAGGCGGCGTATTGCAAGTTGGTGATGTTGATTTCCATGAAGATCATTCTGTTAGCTTTACGTTAACCTTGGATGGTGCTAATGCCAACTTTACTATTGGTAGTCGTGGCTTCTTGGGCCTTGGTGTTGGTATTGAGCGTTTTGATGGACAAATTGCACCTCCAACACAACCTTCTCGTGTATGTGAAGTTCAATTTGCACCAAATGAAAACATTGTGGGTACGCTTAACAATGTGAGTGAAATTACCTTCAACTTCTTTAGTGGTCGCTTTGAACATGATCGTATATTTGCAGGTAATAACCCTAATGCATCATTGGTAGCCATTGGTAACAATACAGGTATAGAGTTTAATCTTAACTTTGAAACACCAGATGATAATGTTGATCCTGTTTTAGAAAGAGAGTCAAATTTCAATCTTGCAGGTGGTGGTAATCTGGTACTTATTTCACCAGGCACGGGTGGATTACAACCAATTGTGTTAGGTCAGGATGGTCTGAGTGCTCAACCTCGTTTAAGTGCAAGTATTATGGCATCAACATTGTTAGAAATAGATAATGTTGACAAAGCAGGTCTGAATGGTCCAGCAGCATTTGCATTCTTTAAAACGCGTGATGCGGTATTAAATGTGACGGAAGATAATGCATTTGGTTTAGCGAATGCGGCAAGTTCAGGTGATAGCTTCAGACCTGATTATAGTCCAATTCTTGTTGGAGCGGTTATCAATGGACTTCTCGTCAGAGGGTTTGTATATGATATCATTGGCGTTGGTGAACAAATTTCTAAAAATCAAACAGCAATTGATAATGCAGCAGTTTTTGCAAATATTGATCCTGTGTTGAATGAAATCATAACGGTAACAAATATAGTAGAATAAGTAGATGCAGATGGGTGCTTTTGGTACCCATCTGCCTTGTTATAAACATGCAGTAAAAAAAAGGTAGTAGGTATGGACGTAACAAACAGAAGGAAAGTAATGAAGAAAACCTTAAAAAGCATTATGCTTTTAGGCGCATTATGTGGCGGGGCACTTCATGCGAGTTTTGATTTCTTATCTCCGTTGAGTTTTGACGATCGTGGTTATATACATTGGTTCCTTGCTCCTGCTGATCAAGCATGGTGGTATGACACAATGCCAAGTGCAAAAAAGCATACTGATTGGAACATCCATATGTGGGGTGCGGCATACACACGTAGTGCTAATAGAGCATTTTTTGATAAATGTGATCCATGTGATTCCGATAAAGTAACTCGTAAGACGACATCGCTTTCACAGTTGTTTTTTGGTCAAACGGTTTTTCGCGGTGAGAACGCTTTTCCCGGTGGGACGTTTTTAGGAAATCCAGCAGCTCAGCTTCAAGCGAGTAACGTAAATCCATTTTTAGCATTTGCACGCATTATGCCTAATTTTGAGTATAGTGAAAAAGGTGCAAATATGGGTATCGATTTTGCGCGCTATGTTGGTAGAGATGATAGATATCATATTGGTGCTCGATTTAATATTCCATTTAAGATCATTGAAATTGAACAAGATGGTACTATTGTAGAAGGTCTTGATGATGTTTTTGTGACGAGAATAGTCACGCTTGATGCAGGTGTTGACCCTGATTATATTGAATATGCTATGCGTTATGATTTTTTGAGCTCTTTGGTTTTTAGTGAAAATTCCACGCCATCGGGGATATTAAAAGCGCAGCCTGTTGTGACATATTTTAATAACCCGAACGCACAAATTGGGCTTGTAGGGACGCAGCTTACAGGGGTAACGGCAGCTGATAATAATTTAATTCCATCTGCCTATGCGACAAAAAACAATTGTGGGGATCTTCCTGCAGTACCATTTACAAAATTGCCAACTCAAGTTGGAGGTTCGCTTGGCTCTGATGGTCAAGGCGTTAATGGAGCAACATTGTTTTTTGAAACTAATGTAGATTATGCCAATAATTTAGCCCTAGACCGCAATGCTCAAGGTACGGTTTTTGTAACGCCGCGTGGTCTTATTGATGCCCAGAATAATTTGACCATTTCACCAATATCAGCTTCAATTTTGAGTCAAGTTGACGCGCTTATAACGACAGACCTTCTTGTTGCAGAACCAGTTACAACATTCTTTTTGAATAATGGAATCAATTTATTGGGATCTGACCGTATTGTTGGTCTTGGTGATTTTGCAACTGAAGTTTACGGTGGTGTTGGCCATTATAATGATTGGTTTGTTGATGGTATTTTTGGTATTCGTTTCCCAACAGGAAAGAAACAAAAACATTCCAATGACGTTTATTATAAACCAACCGGTAACAATGGACATTTCGAAATTAAGCTTGAAATAGATGGCGGTTGGCAACCACGTCCATGGTTTGCATTTGAAATTCGTCCCGCATATTCCCATGTATGTAAACGTTCTGAAAAACGTGCAGCTCCATTTGCCGGTGCAACGGTTGTGAATATTGGACCAGAAATTGAAGCTGATGTTTCTTGGAATTATTTTGTTTTACAAACGGATTTTAGTTTCTTCCATCCACACAATCGTGATCTTGGTTTTACACTTGGTTATGAGTTGTTTGTTAAAGGGCATGACCATGTATCGATATGTCAAACAGCAGCAACAGATTTCTTTGGTAACACAGGTCAGCCCCTTGCTGCATGTAACTATGAAGTACACACCAATTCACTTTCCAATAAATTACGCGGTGAAATATTCCATCGTTGGAACTATTTTGAACTCTTTGGTGGCGGATCACAGATCCTTTCTGGTAGAAACATTATGAAAGAAACTGAAGGTCACATTGGTTTGGCAATATACTTCTAAAAAAAGTTATTTTTTTGAGAAAGGTAATGAAGATGAATGCAATAATAACTCAGTATAAAAAAACGGTTTTGATGATGATTGCCTTAGTTGCAATAAACATCAGTTCAGTGTTGTCTGCTGCATGTAGTGCATGTGCCGCAGCGGCAGCGATACGACAATCAATTAAAGATGCTCAAGCAGCATTAATGGTAGGACAACCAGCTTCACGTGAAATGGAATTGGACAGTATTGATTCAGCTGATTTGCGTACCATTGAAGCGTGTTGCGAATATTGCGCAACAACGGGTAACTATTGTGGCGGTGAAAATAGTTCACGTTGTAGAGCATGTCAAGAAGGGTTGCTTAAAGTAGCAGTAGCAGCAATAGATGCGGCAGTTGCGGATGCATCTCGCGCACCACGTGAGGCATTACCGAGTCCATGCATCAGTCCGGGCGGCGGGGATGAATGTCTTACTGCATGTGATGTAAACGGTAAGCTACAAGCGTTGTTTAACTGTTGTGTTAATACCAATCAGCAGGTAAGATGCCAAGGTATTCTTGCAGAAAAATGTTGTAGAAAACTGCGTCATGACATTGATGATGTTGAAGATCTTGTTGTCTCACAAATAGATCAATCTGCGATATGTTGTTCAGTGATGGAAAGCTTGATTGGATCGCAAATAGATTTATCTGTAACGTGTTGTTCAGTAACTGATACTACTCTTGGTGATCCTACGAGTAGTTCAGCAATTGACCTTCCAACGTGTCAGCAACTTTTTAGTATTACTGATTTTGTTAACAGTCAAGATATTGATGTTATTGCATGGTTGAAGAGTTTGTATGTATTACTTGCGCAAGTGTACCTTTGTTCATGTACGCCTTGTGATTAATAAAAATTTATCATCAGTAAGATAAGATTTTTTAAATTCGAGAGCGAGATGTAGTTGAAAAACTATGTCTCGCTTCTTCTTTTTTTGACAACAATCGTTGCTACGCGTACCCTTTTTTATAGTAGGGTTCATTTATTCATTTTCCGCTTATCCTTCCATATATTTTTGTAGGGTAAAAATATTGAGGTGAGCGGAGCAAGGTTAGAGATTATGGAACAGAAAAAAAGTTTTTACGTAACAACACCCATTTACTATGTCACCGCCAAGCCGCATGTGGGATCATTGTACACAACATTACTTGCCGACACTATTGCTCGATGGAATAAGTTGTGTGGCAGAGATGTCTTTTTTTTAACAGGGACTGATGAACATGGGCAAAAAATAGCGCAAGCAGCTGAGCAAGCTGGCAAAGAACCAAAAGCTTTTGTTGATAGTTTTATTCCTGATTATAAGCATGCGTGGCAGATGTATGATATTAAATATGATAAATTTATTCGTACCACTGAGGATTATCATATCAAAGGGGCGCAGGAACTTGTTTCTGTCTTGATGGAGAAGGGGTATATTTATAAATCGAGCTATACTGGTTGGTATTGTACTCCGTGTGAAACGTTTGTTGTGGATACAACTACATCGGTTGAAGATTCGCAGCGGCTTAAAGTGCAAGATGAGCGAATAGACGGTCCAAAATGCCCTTCGTGTGGTAGAGACACGTATATTATTTCAGAAGAAACATATTTTTTTAAGTTATCGGCATTTACTGATAAGCTTCTTGCTTTTTATCAGGAGAATCCTGACTTTATTACGCCAAAGGAACGGTTTAATGAAATCAGTTCTTTTGTCTCTTCTGGATTAAAAGATCTGAGTATTTCCCGCACTACCGTAAAGTGGGGTGTGCCATTCCCAAATGACTCTCATCATACAATTTATGTATGGGTTGAAGCATTATCAAATTATATTACCGGCATTGGATATGGTCAGTTAAACAAATTGGATGAATTTCATAAACGTTGGCCAGCAAATGTGCATGTTCTCGGAAAAGATATTATACGGTTCCACGCAGTCTATTGGCCAGCATTATTGATGGCGGCAGATTTGCCATTGCCACATCAGCTTCTTGTACATGGTTGGATTACAGTTGATAAGCAAAAAATGTCAAAATCATTGGGCAATGTTGTTGATCCAATTGAATTGCAAAAAAAATATGGTACCGATCCAATTCGTTATTATCTGTTGCGCCAAATTTCAGTTAATCAAGATGGTGATTTTAGTATCGAGGATGTTGAAAATCGGATAGAAGATGATCTTGCGAATGATTTGGGTAACTTGTTAAACCGTATGGTTGCACTTGCAGAGAAATATAATGCCATGAAGATTGCGCCATGTGTTACATGGAGTGGGGCTGCATTAGATTTGCGTGATGAAAGTTGGAATATGTTAGAAGATTTTTGTGAACATATGAATGATCATATGTTTCATCATGCGCTTGCGCGGTTATGGAAATTTATCAATAGTACAAATGCCTATTTTCATGGTCAGGAGCCATGGAAGGTTGCTAAGGCTAATGATGGAGTTAAGTTTGCAGAGATCATTGCAGCTACGTGTCACAGTTTGCGCATGATAGCACTGTTGTTGTGGCCAATTATGCCACAAAAAATGGAACAGTTGTTAGATAGCCTTGGTACGCCATTTAGGCTTGAAGAACATACACTTGAGAATTTAGAGCTGAATAGTTGGGATAAGCATTTTACGTTGAAAAAAATTCCAACATTATTTGAAAAGCCAGCCCGTGAAACATTACCAGGAGAACTTATGTCACAAGAAAGCGTAATTGCTTCAGAATTGCTGGAAACAAATTACATCACTATTGACGATGTCGTTAAGGTGGAACTGTTAACCGGTACCATTGAAGCGTGTGTTGATGTTGCAGGATCGGATAAGTTGGTGCAGATGACGGTTGATTTGGGGACATTTGGCAAACGTACCATTTTAGCGGGCATTAAAAAATCATATACTCCTGCTGAATTGGTTGGCAAACGCGGATTGTTTATTGCAAATTTAAAACCACGTAAAATGGCGGGAACAGAATCACAAGGAATGATGTTGGTTGCGCAAGATGGAGAAGGTAGAGTGAAGCTTGTACAATTTCCTGACGATGTTGCTAATGGCGTACGGTTAAAGTAGTAAAAAGTTGTATTTTTGTAATGGAAGAAGCTGAATGTAAAAGTTTGGCTTCTTTTTTTTATTCATTGATCGTCCCGATGAAGCGACAATTTGTAAATATTTTCAACTTCTATTGACCACAATCTCTCTGATTGTTATATAATTGAATATGATGATGTTAAAAAGGAGGGGGGTTTTTACGGTGAAGATGATCAAAATACAGCTTTTGTTGGTAGTTACGTTGCTTGGTAATGCAGTTTCACTGCAGGGGATGCATTCATTTGCTAGATCGGGTTTTGAAAAAGCTAGTCGGTTTCGTCA
>Ga0209167_10001621_pt1 | contig 12944 bp, 12 predicted proteins | sample Coa_R1_9_FD_187154 | JGI IMG/M metagenome (GOLD analysis project Ga0209167, IMG submission 187154) | Surface soil microbial communities from Centralia Pennsylvania, which are recovering from an underground coalmine fire - Coalmine... | ecosystem: Environmental > Terrestrial > Soil >... | reverse complement strand
CTACTGGGCCGAGCCATAACGCCCCACTTCGCGCGCCCGCGTTACTCAAACATGTAGAGCGGCGTCCGAGGCGCCGAGACTTCCTCCCCGGGGGCGTCATCCGGCGCGGAACCTTCAGCGACACCCACCGGCTGCTCGACCAACGGGCGGCAGTAGATCCCGTCTTCGCCGAGATAAACCTCAAGCTCAGCCGGACGCGGCAGCGAGCCCTGAATGAGCGCCTCGCTCAAGGGGTCCTCTATATATTTCTGCAACGCACGGCGCAACGGGCGGGCGCCATAACTGCGGTCGGTGCAGGTCTTTTCCAGAATGTACTTGGCCGCGTCGTCGTTCAGACGAATCTTGAGTTGCTTGGATACCAGATTGACATTAATTTGATCAGTCAGCAGATGGGTGATCTTCAACAGATCCTCATCGGAGAGCGACGTGAAGAGAATGGTTTCATCCAGGCGGTTCAGGAACTCAGGATTGAACGCCTTTTTCACCTCGCCCATCACCTGGTCTTCGACCTTAGCCGGCAGTCCCGTACCGGGCGCGGTAAAGCCCATGGGGCTGCGCTTCTCGAGGAAACGCGCGCCGAGGTTCGAGGTCATGATGATGATGGTGTTCTTGAAGTCGACCGTGTTGCCGAGACCGTCGGTCAACTGGCCGTCTTCAAACACCTGCAACAGGATGTTGTAGACGTCCGGATGGGCCTTCTCGATTTCATCGAGCAGGATGATCGAATAGGGCGCGCGCTTGACGCGTTCTGTCAATTGGCCGCCCTCTTCGTAACCCACGTAACCGGGAGGCGAGCCGATCAACTTCGAGACCGAGTGCTTTTCCATGAACTCGGACATATCGAAGCGGATGAGCGACTTTTCGCTGCCGAAAAGGAACTCGGCCAGGGCCCGCGCGACTTCAGTCTTGCCGACGCCGGTAGGACCCAGGAATAGGAACGAACCGGACGGTCGCTTGGGCGATTTCAACCCGGCACGGGAGCGGCGGATGGCGCGCGAGAGCGCCGAGATGGCTTTCTCCTGGCTGATGATGCGCTTGTGCAGCTCCTCTTCAATACGCAGGAGCTTGGTGACTTCCTCTTCGCGGATGGCCGTCATGGGCACGCCGGTCCAGCGGGCGACGACGTCCTCGATATCGTCCTTGGTAACGACCCCGGTGGAAGTATCGTCCAGATTGTATTTTTCGCGCAACACGCGCAGATTCTCGCGCTCCTTGCGCTCCTCATCGGAATAGAAACGCGCCTTTTCGAACTCGTGATTGGCGATGGCGTTCTCCATGCGATGCACGATGAACTTGATGCGCTTCTGGATGTCGGCCACCTCGCCCGGCAGCGTGGTCTGGCGCAGCTTGACGCGCGCGCCCGCTTCGTCGATCAGGTCGATGGCCTTATCCGGCAGAAACCGATCGGGGATGAAGCGAGCCGAGGTGTACACGGCGTTCTCGATCGACTCATCGGTGTAAGCCACGGCGTGAAATTTCTCATAACGCTCCTTGATGCCGAACAGGATGCGGATGGCATCCTCTTCATTGGGCGGCGCAACCTTGACGGCCTGGAAGCGGCGCTCGAGCGAGCGGTCTTTTTCGATGGACTTGCGATACTCGCCTGGGGTGGTGGCGCCAATGCACTGGATCTCGCCGCGCGAAAGAGCGGGCTTCAATATGTTGGCGGCGTCTAGCGATCCTTCGGCCGAGCCTGCGCCCACCAACGTGTGCAACTCGTCAATGAAGATGATGGCGTTCTGATTTTCCATCAGCTCCTTCATGATGGTCTTGAGGCGCTCCTCGAACTGGCCGCGATACTTGGTGCCGGCCACGATTAGGGACAGATCCAGCGCCAGAATGCGCTTGTCAGCCAGGAACGATGGCACGTCTCCATCGGCCACGCGCTGGGCCAGGCCTTCGACAATGGCGGTCTTGCCGACGCCGGGTTCGCCGATCAGCACCGGATTGTTCTTGGTGCGGCGGCACAGGATCTGGGTCACGCGCTCCAGTTCGCGATCGCGGCCGATCAGGGGATCGAGTAACCCGTCCATGGCGGCCTGGGTAAGATCGCGGCTAAACTCGCTCAACAGCGAGCTTTCCTTCGGGCGGTTTGAAGACATTTTCTCCGAACTCGAACGGGCGATCTCCTCACGGACCTGCGAGAGCCGCAAACCCCGTTCATGCAGGATGTCGGCGGCGAAGCATTTTTCCTCGCGCAGGAGTCCCAACAGGAGATGCTCGGTTCCGATGTGCTTGTGGTTGAGCCGCTCGGCCTCCTCCGCGCCATAGGCCAACACGCGCTTGCACTCATGGCTCAGAGGCAGGTCGACGGAAGTCGACACTTTTTCACGAAGCGTGGTGTGCGCCTCGATCTGCTTGCGAATGGATTCGACAGACGCGCTCGAGCGGAGGAAGCGGTTGGCCAGCGCTTTATCCTCCCTCAGCAGCCCCAGCAGCAGGTGTTCGGTCTCGATACAAGGACTGCCGAACTGGCTGGCTTCATAACGGGCAAAAAAGATAACACGACGCGCTTTTTCGGTATAACGTTCAAACATGATGACCACCTTCAATAAAACCAGAAGGGTTTTCCAGCGACAGGGGAGTTGCCGGAACCAAATGACCCCGTTCCAGCGCCACGACGCGATCGGCGCGGCGCGCAAAATTCAAATTATGAGTGACATGAATCGAAGTGAGCCGCCGGGAGCGATGCAGCTCATCGAGAAGGCTCATGATCATCTCGCCGGTATGGAAGTCGAGGTTGCCGGTGGGTTCGTCAGCGAGCAGCACTTTAGGATCGCCCACCAAGGCGCGTGCCAGAACCACCCTTTGCTGCTCCCCGCCGGATAATTCGCCGGCGCGGTGCGTTGCCCGGTCGCGCAACCCCACCTCTTCCAGTCTCGCCATTGATATGGGCTCCGCCTGCCCCTGGCTTTGACCCCGTATCAGCAGCGGCATCATCACGTTCTCGAGCGCCGTAAATTCGGCGAGCAAAGAGTGAATCTGCCAGACAAAGCCGAGTTCCCGGTTGCGGAACTCCGCAAGTTCACGCGGCGGAAGCTGACATATGTCATTCTGGTCAAAGTATATCGCACCGTCCGTTGGCCTGTCCAGACCTCCCAGCAGATGTAGGAGCGTACTTTTACCCGCGCCTGACTCTCCTACCAGCGCAAGTTTTTCGCCGCGCGCGACTTCGAAATTCACATCCTCGAAAATAACCAGGAAGCCATCTCCAGAGCGATAGCGCTTAGTTAGTCTTACGGCCCGGATCGCGGGATCGCTCGAAATAGACATGGGGCTACATTCATTTTATCGGGAAGCGAGAGGCCGTCGCTGTCTGTTGATGGGATTGTTTGAAGGCATCGGGAGCGAGCGCGGGATCGCGTGGCGAGTGGCCGACAGTTTGAGTCTGCGAACTACGGGCTGGAAGAAGCCACGCCAGATCACGTAACGATTTCGCGAACGCGGCGCTTGCTGGATGAAGCCACGCACCAGGCGGTATTCAAGTTTGTGTTGACGGAAGTGGCGCGGCGCGGCTTGCTGAAAGGCAAGACGATCGGCATCGATGCACGCTGGAAGCTAATGCGGCGATGCGCTCGATCGTGCGGCAGAATACGGGCGAGAGCTACATGGAGTATGTGCGGAAGCTGGCCAAAGAAGCCGGCATCGCACGGTGGCGCAACCGGCGACACCGAATCTGTTTTGGAAACATTACCGGAGGCTGGTGTTGCGGGGCGGAGCAAATCACCACGTCCACCGCGCAGGGCGCATGCAAGGTTCGTGCCGCTGGGATGAGTGAAGGGGTGGCGGACAAGGGCTATCACAGTGGCCCAGTAGTGGCGCAGATGCAGGAGTGGTGCGTGCGGACGTAACATCTCCGTTCCCCAGCAACCCCGGCGACAGTGGGAAAACAAAGCCGATCAACAAGCGGCCGTGTACGCCAACAAACGGCGCGTGGAAGGCCAGCGGGGCAAGGATCTGTTGCGGCGGCGCGGCGAATTTCTGGAGCGCCCGTTCGCACATCAGTATGAGATCGGCGGGCTGCGCCGAGTGCACGTACGCGGCCGCGATAATGTCGCCAAGCGAGTGGTGTTGCAAGCCGCCGCATTCAACCTCGCGCTGATTCTGCGCTCGCTCACCAAAGCCGGCACGCCCAGGGGCCTGGCAGACCTGCGCAAAATATCCTTAACGCTTTACGTCGCGTTCTGGCGGCTCTGGAACCACTCGGAAAGGGCCGGGTGCAAGATTTTCTTCACCAGCCAGCTCCTCGCCTCAGACCGCGGTTAGTTCCGCCGAATTCCCGTCCTCGCCGAAAATGGCGGTTCTGACACCCGCAAAACGGGATCGGAGCTTGTGGTTGGTTCCTTGCCGCCACACCACGCTTTTCCAAGCCGAGGCCGGAAGCGACGCAGCCAACTGCTTGACCGACTTGGGGGAATGCTTCGGATTCCTCTGTAAGAGCCGCGGAGGACGTCCCGTGCCTTTCCATTCCTTCTTCGGCAAGGGTCCCTCATCGGGATTCCAAACCGTCGTCGAGGACTGGACTCCCAGGACATAATTCAGACCCAGCTCGGTGATTGCTTCCCGGAACTGGCTGTCATTGCCGTAAGCCGCATCCGCTAATATCGGCGCTGGCGACACTCCTTCTTCTTGGGCTTGCTGGATCTGCTTCACCGCAATCGCAGGCTTGGTTTGAAACCGGACCTGTTCCGGAATCCCCGTCTTCTTCCTCCGCTGCGCATCCTCGGCCCACACCTCGGGCAGGTAAAGTCGCCAAGCGATCGGCAGGCTGGAAGTCCTGTTGGCCACCGACAGACTCACCGCGACCCGGCAGTTCTCCTGCTTGCCGAGTTGCCCACAGTACTGCCGCACCGCACCCACGGAATGCTTCCCCTTCTTGGGAAAACTCGTATCGTCGATGATCCAGGCTTGAATCGGTCCGTTGAGGACACAGCGTTCAGGCCGGGACGGAGCTTTGGCGAACACGTCATGCATGTGCTCGAAAGCCACTACAACGTGTTCCTGCACTACCGGAAGCGGCAGGCGCATAATTAGCGGGCGTGCTGTATATCCGTCTCACGGTGCCGGATCACTCCAGGCTGAGATTATGCGGCAAAGATGATGGGTCGGCTGATACCGCAGATTCGTGAGTATAGCTGTATTCGGTCAGGGATACGAAACCGCTGTCCGTCGAGGAGCGCACTCGCCGCCCATGACGAGCAAAACCCATCGGCTAACATCTATTCACCCGCAGCCGATAAGATAAGATTGCCGTGGAACGACGGAAAAAGCCCCGCCTCAAAGTAACGCAACCAGTGACTCTGCTGGCGTTGGACGCCCGAAGGAGTCGCCTTATTGAAGCGTGCGTGATGGATATTTCTGGTAACGGCGTAAAAGTGCGCTCACCGATACGGCTGGCGTGCGACACGCAGGTCAAAATCGAAGGTGAGGATACGCTGATGCTCGGGAAGGTCTGCCGTTGCGAGGCTTACGACGGAGCTTACGTAATAGGGATTCAGCTTTCCAATCCTCTGCCGTCGCTGATCGAATTAGAATTGCTGAATCGGGCGCTGATCGGGCCAGGACGAGTTGTTAAGGTTGAGGCTCCCTCCGAATTGCATGAAGAAAAGAATCTAGTCCCACAAATCAAGACATAGTCGAGAAACCCAACTCCACCGGCCAACGTCTTATCCACCAGGATCAGGAAAGCGCCTCGTGCGCTGCCAACCGAGCAGAAGACGCTACGGTGGATGCCGGGTCCAACTCGGCGATGTGGGCGACAGGCGGTCGCCAAACCAAGTCTCCCTGACTGCTCCGCTCGGTTACCGCAATATTCACAAGGGGCTTCGTCGCCTCGATGCGTGGATCAATCACGGAGAGGCGATGACCGCATCATCGACCAACTCGCTGCTGCTTGTCCCTCGCAGTCTGACCTGTTGGAGACGGCGCTTGCGGCAACATTGGACATGAAGGCTGCCGAGGCCGATGCCGCCGAAACCGAACGCCTTCAGGTCGAGCACGAGCGATTCCAGTCATACATCCAGGTACCGTCCGACGTGCAACGGACCGAAATGGAGCGCCGCTCCTTCGGGTTCGGACGTTCAAATGGAGGGTCTCTCCGTACTAAACATGTGTCTTCAGCAACCGATGAACTGTGGCGCTTTTTCCAGTCGCCCTGCCTCGTGGGTAAATCTCATCGAATGTTTCTTCAGCATCCTCAGCAAACAAGGTTCGGCGCACAGCGTCCAGCCCAGGTAAAGGGATTGCAATTATCGTTATAGCTGGCGAGGAAGTGGTGCAGGCCTAAGTGACCAACGTCACTTTCAACGACACCGTGCTTCCGCTGGGCGCGCCCATGCTTCACGGATACTACCGCAAGCTGGCGGTAGTACCTGGTTTCCGTGGTATTCTTAGGCGGCGAGACAAACCGCAGTCATAGAGGAGCTATTTACGATGAATACGATGCCGGAATCTTATGGGCACGTTATCAGGGCGATTCACGCCAACCCCCGGAACACTTGCGATCATTGCCGTCTGCCGGCTTTGTGGGAGACGGATTACAAGTTCTTCGGTGAACACGCCAACCGGGGCTCGAATCCCGAACAGGTGTGCGACACGCACGCCAAGGAATTCGCCGCGCGATGGCCGGCGGTCGAATTTCCTCAGCAACCCAAATAGCCCCAATAAATCAAACGATGGCGCGCTCTAACCGCGAAGCTGGGCCGCTCATGCGGATAAAACAGACCCAGGTTGGGCATCAAGAAGTCCGCTCACGCGTGGTCCGGCACGTTTTGATCCGGCGCGATCCGCACGAACGACCGGAGCGACAAGCTGTCGCTGTCCCGCGACGCGACCCTGGATCGATCACCTCGAAATAGCCGACCATCGGTAGCCCGAAATAAATCCCCGGCGCCAATCCCGGCCGATTCAGTCAAAACGGATGGCTCGCGTCCACCGCCAGCGCTGCGGTTGGCGTGCATAACCCTTCCTGTCGGACCCGCTTTTTTCGTCGCCCCATCGCCATGATCTGAAGACGATCAATTAGCCAGAACTTCCGTTATGGAGAATGTTTCTAAACTGCCGACCAAGCGGTCCGTTCCTCGATGCAGGAGATGATAAGACGCATGCGACTGAAGTAGCTACGTCGAAACGTTTCAAACGAATTTAGTACTAGGTCCCAAAACCACCAGTATGGTACCCAGGCAGTTGACCGCGCAGCCCAGATGCGGTTTCATAGTAGATTGTCATCCGTGCTGGTTGCACGGGTCGGCTGAGTAAGAATTGCGTGTCTCGGAGGGGGCCACGTGGCTAGTCGGACTGCGGTTCCACATGAAGTTGCGGTAGCTGTGCTCGCCGAGGGTGGTTATCGATGTGCCGTACCAACGTGCCGTACGATCCTGGCAATTGATCCCCATCACGTCGTTGAGATCTCAGAGCGAGACGGGTATGTGGTGGACAACCTGCTGGCTCTTTGCCCGACGTGCCATGCACTCTTTCAACGCGGCGTGGTTCGGCGAGATTCGATGTACACCTGGAAGAGCGTGCTGGTTTCCGTGATCCAAGGATTTGACGTCGCCACCGCGGATCACCTTCTGTTCCTGAATAGACCGGAGGCGAAGAGCCTGCGCGTGTCTGGGGACGGAGTCCTTCAGTTTTCGCGGCTCATCTCAGCCGGCCTGGCGACTTTCGGCGTCGCCATGCAGAACGGGCCACTGATTCTTTACTGGGTGACGTTGACGAACAAAGGGAAGTCGCTGGTGGACGCTTGGACTTCTGGAAATCGAGAAGCGGTAGCTCGAGCCATGCAGGTCGCCTGAGCCTACAGTTGCCTGAAGGTATTGCGGGTACCCGCAGTTTCAGTGCAACCTCCACAGAGCGCAGCGTTTTTGACGGCCTAACGCCACGCCGATTCGTTCTTGCGGTCGTAATCCTCAAGAGCTCTAGATAGCCCGCCCGACACTTCGGCCGTAGTTTCAAACAGCGCTTGGGCCTTGGGTTCGGAGATTTTGGTCACATCCTCGCGCGCATGGCGAATGATCTCATTCAATTTCTCCTTGAGGTGAGCCGTATGGCGTCGTGGATCGTTGTCTGAATATTGCTCAGTTGTCTTTGGCACAACAATTCCCCCTTTCCAGGGATGGAAAGCAGCAGTTATTGTGACGCCCCTGGACCCGGGTATCCGTTCGCGAGGGGTTGCGGCATAGGGTTGCCCCTTTACACCATGTTTTAGTGAGAGTAAACTATTGAGCGACTGGTTAAAGGAGCGCCTATGAGCTTGCATCGCTTTGCCGGAATGGTAGCGTTCGCTACTTTCTTCACGCTGTCGAGTTCTGCCTTCGCCGCGGACACTAACGCCGCCGGGTCGGGGGCGGCCGACAGACAGGTTACTTTTGCGAAAGACGTGGCTCCGATTTTGCAGGAGCGGTGCCAGGAGTGCCACCACAAAGGGTCTATGGCGCCCATGTCGCTGGTGACTTATGAAGAGACGCGCCCCTGGGCGAAATCCATGCGGGAACGCGTGATCAAGCGGCAGATGCCGCCGTGGCACATCGACAAGACGGTGGGCGTTCAGAAGTTCAAGAACGACATCTCGCTGAGCGACGAACAGATCAACACGATCGTCCGGTGGGTGGATTCGGGCGCTCCGCTTGGCGATATCAAGGACATGCCTCCGCCCAAACAGTGGCCCGCCGACGATGAATGGAAGGCCGCGAAAGAACTGGGACAGCCGGATCTGGTCATCAAGTCTGATCCGTACACGATGGCCGCTCATCACCAGGACGTGTGGTGGAGACCGACGGCGAGTATTCCGCTGACCGAAGCACGCTGGGTGCGCGCAGTGGAGATTAGGCCCGGTGGCCCCGGCGGGCGCAAGATCACGCACCATGCGGTCGCCTATCTGGTGCAGGATGACCCGGACAGTCTGAATCCGATCGCCAACGATCCCGACTTGAGCGCGCGCTCGTTCCTGATGGAATGGGCCATCGGCAAGGGCTACGACCTGTATCGCCCCGACTCCGGAAAATTACTGCTCCCGGGGGCGCAGATTGCCTGGGACGTCCATATCCACGCCGTGGGCGAGGAACTGACCGAGAACGTCGAGCTGGGCATTTGGCTCTATCCCAAAGGCCAAGAGCCCAAGCACCGGACCTACTTGACTGGGTTTCAAGCCATACGAGGGTTTCAGTCCTCGACCGGGTCCCGGACCAGGTTTGGGAAAAATGTCGATATCCCGCCAAATTCAATGGTTGAGTCCGACAACTACACCGTGCTGAATAAAGCGGCGATGCTCGAGAATTTCCAGCCGCACATGCACCTGCGTGGCAAGGCCATGTTAGTGGAAGCGATCTTGCCGGACGGCACGGTTCAGACGGTGAGCTACGTCGGCAATTTCAACTTTAATTGGATGACCAACTATATTTACGCTGACGATGCGGCGCCGGTTTTCCCGAAGGGCACCGTCATCCACGTCACCTCGTGGTACGACAACACCCGTGCCAACCCCTTCAATCCCGATCCGGATCAGTGGGTGGGCTATGGCGATCGTACCGTGGACGAAATGGGCCACGCCTGGATGAACGTCACCTATCTGAGCGACGAGGAGTACAACGCCTGGGTGGCGCAGCACCCGTCGAAACTGCAAACGGCTGACGCCTCGGCTCGACGGTAGAATCCGGAGGAGAAGCAAAGTAACGTGCATCGGTTGATCGGCGCGATTCTGATCACAAGCGGAGTGTTCGTGTGCGGGCAGTCGCTTCCGCTGGAGCCTGCGCGCGAATCCGGTAACAGCGTTACCGGCGCGTTCGAGGGCTGGTTCGCCAACCCCGACGGGACTTTCAGCCTCCTGCTGGGCTACTACAACCGGAATCGCCTACAGGAAGTAGACATCCCCATCGGGCCGAATAACCGGATTGAACCGGGCGGTCCGGACCGCGGCCAACCCACCCACTTTCTGCCTGGCCGTGCATGGGGAATGTTCGCGGTGAAGGTGCCGGCGGACTTCGGGGAAAACAAGATCACCTGGACCTTGGTCGCCAACGGCAAGACCACCGAGATCCCGGCCAGCCTCAAACCGGATTATGAGGTCTCGCCTTTCTTCGAGGCGGGCACCGGGAATACGCCGCCGATTCTAAGTTTTGAGGAACAGGGCGCTTCGGTGCAGGGTCCGCGGGGGCTGATGACGGAGCGTACGGCGAAGGTGGGAGCGCCGCTTACACTGACGGTCTGGGTTTCCGATGACGCCAAGTACACTAGTTCTACGGGCCTCAAGCCCAAAGCCGGCACGCCACCGGTGACCCTAAAGTGGATCAGGTACCGTGGACCCGCCGGCGTCACTTTCGCCAAGGACCGGCCCGAGGTTGAAAAAATAGACCGCAAGGATACCAAGGCCGCGTTCAGCGGCAAGGCCACCACCACCGCCACCTTCAGCGAACCCGGCGAATACGTGTTGCACATCACCGCCAACGATTTTTCCGGCGAGGGCGGCGGCGGATTCCAGTGCTGCTGGACGAATGGCGACGTGAAGGTGACCGTTCAGCCGTAGGGATCGCCTTTCACTTCAACTCAAAACTGTCGCCTCGATCGGGTTGTACCGCCTCAATTCCGTACTCGCTGGTAATCAATTGCGCCAGCGCCGCTGCTTGCGCTGTTTCGCCGTGCACCAGAAATACTTTCTTCAAACCCTTGGCGATGGGGCGCAGCCAGTCGATTAGTTCCTTTTGATCGGCGTGGGCGCTCAATTCATCAAGGGAGCAGACTTCGGCGCGGAGCCGCACGGGCTCGCCAAAGATCGGAACCTCCGCCCATCTTTCCAGAATTTTGCGCCCCAGCGTGTGCTCGGCCTGAAAGCCGGTGATCAGGACGGTGTTGCGGGGGTCTTCGATGTTGTTGCGGAGGTGGTGCAGAATTCGCCCCGCCTCGCACATGCCGGATGCCGAGATAATGACGCACGGACCGTGGAGATCGTTCAATTTCTTCGATTCACTCACCTCGCGCACATAGGTGAGCCGGCGAAATCCGAACGGATCCTGGCCATCAGTCAGGAAGCGGTTTACTTCGTCGCTGAGGCACTCAGGATGTTTGCGAAACACCTCTGTCACGTTGATGGCGAGGGGGCTATCGACAAATACCGGAATCGAAGGAATGCGATAGGCGTTCATCAACTGGTGCAGGATTAGTACCAGTTGCTGCGTCCGGCCCACAGCGAACGCGGGCACGATGATTTTTCCGCCGCGCCCCGCAGTTCGATTGATAATCGCGGCGAGCGTCTCGGCAACCTGTCCAAGCTGTGCATGAATGCGGTCGCCATAAGTGCTTTCGAGAATTAGGAAATCGCAGTGCTCCAGCGGCTGGGGATCTCTGATGATGGGAAGACCCGGGCGGCCGACGTCGCCGGAATATCCCAAGCGCAGCCCGTCGGCTTCAACGACCATGGATGTCGAGCCGAGAATGTGCCCGGCATCGTAGGTCTTGTAGGCGAGCCTGGGGGCGATCTGCTTCACTTCGCCGAGCGGCACCGGTTGGAAAAGCGGAAAGGTGCGCTCGGTGTCAACATGTGTATAGAGCGGTACGGCTTCGCGGTCGTCCCGTCCAATAGACTTGCGGAACTGGCGGCGGCGGTTGACGAACTCCGCGTCTTTTTCCTGCAGGTGAGCCGAATCGGCCAGCATCGCCAGACACAGGTCGATGGTCGCTGATGTCGTGTAGATCGGGCCGGAAAAACCGTTGCGCACCAGGTTAGGAAGATTGCCGCTGTGGTCGATGTGCGCGTGCGAGAGGATGACGGCCGCGATGTGTGACGGCGAAAATGGGAATTGGCGGTTGCGCTCGAAGGCCTCCTGCCGCCGGCCTTGATAGAGCCCGCAGTCAAGCAGGTAGCGCTTCCCGCCCGTTTCGATATGGTGCATGGAGCCGGTGACAGTTTTGGCCGCGCCCCAGAAGGTCAGTTTCATGATTGAATACAATCACAACTATACGATGCGAAAGCACTTGATTTTCGCCCTCTTCGCGTTGACGGCATTCGGACAGCGAAAACCCATCACGCTCGACTCGCTCAACGAACTGCGCAGCCGCGTGCGGGAGGTTCCCGGCGAGCCGGTGTGGGCGCCCGATGGAAAAACGTTCGCTTACCGGCAGGGACAAAAGCTGATGCTTTACGATCTGGCCACCAAGCGAGCAAGCGAAGTGATTAACCTTGAGCCGATCGATGAGGCCGCGGTGAAAGCGCCGCGCGCCGACCGTTATGACTGGGAAAACCGGCGTGTCAGGGAGGCGCCGCTCCAGTGGGGTTCGACGGGCAGGGAACTGCTGTACGTCTCGGGAGGCGATCTGTTTCTGATCGAGATCCCCAGCGGGAAATGGCGGCAGGTGACCAGGACGGCGGCTGCCGAGCGGGATCCGAAGTTTTCTCCCGATGGCAGACGTATCGCATTTCAACGCGATTGGGATTTGTACACGCTCGACGTAGCTTCGGGCAAAGAAACCAGGCTCACTTCCAACGGGTCCGACACTCTCCGCAATGGCGCGCTCGATTGGGTCTATCCGGAAGAGCTGGATCTGGGCACGGCCTACTGGTGGTCGCCGGATTCGAAATCGATCGCGTACCTTCAATTTGACGCCGGCCGCGAGCCTCTTTATCCGCACGAGGATCTGCGGGGCGCGCGCGCGGTCTATGAGCCGCAGCATTATCCGCAGGCCGGAGAGAACAATCCCGCGGTGCGGCTGGGCGTGGTTTCCGCGGGCGGCGGCGCGACGAAATGGCTGGAGGTGGGCGACACCGTAAATTTCTATCTCATTGCGCGTGCCGGATGGGCTCCGGATTCGAAGCGAGTCTACGCCGCGCGCACCAACCGCGTGCAGAATCGGCTGGAATTCCTGCTCTTCGACGCGAACTCCGGCAAGTCTTCGGTTGTGTTTGAGGAGTCCGACCGGTTCTGGATCAACATCGCGGGCGATCCGGTTTTTCT
>Ga0209167_10001619_pt1 | contig 12947 bp, 10 predicted proteins | sample Coa_R1_9_FD_187154 | JGI IMG/M metagenome (GOLD analysis project Ga0209167, IMG submission 187154) | Surface soil microbial communities from Centralia Pennsylvania, which are recovering from an underground coalmine fire - Coalmine... | ecosystem: Environmental > Terrestrial > Soil >... | reverse complement strand
AAATCGCCTTTCCCAAGCGCTGTGATCGCAAAGGACTCTCCCCATCCATCTTTCAATAGCTTGTCAGGATCTTTGGCCAGCCCCAATTTTTTTAACACTTTATCGGGTCCTTCTAAAATTTTACTCTGAGATTCTCCATCGGAAAGAGCTAAAAGCAACATATCGTGAAGCTGCTGCTTCGCTTTTACGATGCCGATCAAGGCTCGGTGCGGGTGGGCGGCGTCGATCTCAAGGATATGGATCCCGAAGCTCTGCGCAGCCGTATCGGCGTGCTGTTTCAGGACTACGCGAGTTACGAGCTGTCGGTCCGGGAAAACGTGATGATGGGCCGTCCCGATGGCGGAGGGAACGATGACCGCGTGCTCGAAGCGCTGCGGAACTCCCGTAGCGAATGGCTGGTGAAGAAGATGCCGAACGGGCTCGATTCCAAGGTGGGGAGACTCTTCGAGGGCGGGCACGACCTGTCCGGCGGCGAGTGGCAGCGCCTGGCGCTGGCCCGCATCATGTACCGCGACGCGGACATCTGGATTCTGGACGAGCCTACGTCGTCGCTCGACCCGGAAGCCGAAGCGGCCATTTTCGCCGAACTGAAGGAGAATCTCAAGGGGCGTATCGGAATCGTGATCTCGCATCGATTCTCGACGGTGCGCATCGCCGACCGGATCGCGGTAATCGCCGACGGGCGGGTGACGGAATTGGGGACGCACGATGAATTGCTCCGTGCCGAAGGCCGCTACGCCCAACTATTTGAGTTACAAGCGGCTGGCTATCGTTGAGTTTGGCGTGGATATTCCCTGGCAACCAGAGCTTGCGTCAATCCAACAGCATCCGTTGCGCGAGGCGACTGGAAGGTGAACACGCAACAGCCAACGTGCGGTACGCAAATGCTCGAACAGGATTATTGGAAAGGGGAATATGGCTTCGTGCTTCCTATTGTTTTAGGGCGCTTGCGCTGGGGTCGCCCAAACCGAGTGTTTTGAGGATCGCGGGCGAGGTCTCCTCAGTGGCGAGCATCTCGTGACAGGTGCTGCAATCCTGCGGGATAGTCTTCGCCTCAGGGGTCGCGTGGCTGTCGTCATGACACCGGAAGCAGCCGGGATCGTCCATGTGTCCAAGATTGTTGGGGTAGGTTCCCCAGGTGACTTTTAGATCCGGAAATACGTTGCTCTGATAGATTCCCTCCAGCGCCTGGCCGGCAAGCTGGATATCATTCGAACGCTTGGCCCAGATATCGCCATAGTTTTGCTGATAGAAGGCGCTGAGAGCGCTGGGGATTTTCTGCGCGGCATCGTCCTGGCTGGCGTAAGTTGCCTTCAACAACTCCATGCCGGTCTTCTTGACGAAGGGCAAGTCGGCGGAAATCCGGCCCCTTGCGAGGGCCCGATCCACCGCACGCTCGGGCAGATCGAAGGAATGGGCGGCGCGATTGTGGCAATCCACGCACTGCATTTCAAAAGTCGGCAGAGAGCTGACCGCGTCGGTCTTGGTTCCGCTTGCGAGATAGGTTCTAGTGACGTTGGCCTCAGTGTTTGTGTATTCGACCCAGGGGATGGTCTGCCGCTTCTTGTCGGCGGCGGCGTAGCGGATGCGCACGCCCGGTCCCATGTGCGCTCCGTGAATGCCGCCCAGAGTGCCGCCTCCCACGCGCATCATCAGGACGGTTTCCATGCGCGTGTTGGCTGCATCGTCTTTGAACTCGCTGTGGATGTAAAGGCGCGGGCCGATGAATTTTTCGCGGGCGTGGCATTGCTCACAGGTGTCAGCGGAGGGCACCAGGCGATTGCTTTCCATGGCGGACTCGATGGGACGGGAATAAGCATTCAAGACCACGTCCCTAAGCTGGCGCGTTCCGCTGATCTTGCTCTGCACCCAGCCAGAGGCTCCCGGTGCAACGTGGCACTCCACGCACGCGACTGCCTGATGCGGCGCAAGGAGATGGGCGGTGAACTCGGGCTTCATAACGTGGCAGCTTTGTCCGCAGAACTGAACGGTTTCCATATGCTCGACAGCGCGATAGGTCAGTTGGCTTCCGATGACGACGTTGGCCAGCGTCATAATCGCAAAAAAGATGCCAGCACGACGCCAGACGGCCCGGCGATCGGGTGCTGCGACGAAGCCTGCGGCGGCCCTGCGCCTTCCCAAGGCGATCCCGATCGGAATCAGCGCGAGTCCCGCAAAGAACAGGATCGGGATGGCGATGAAAACCAACAGCCCGATGTAGGGATTGCCGACATTGCCGCGAAGGTTTGCCGGCAGCACGAAGAGCCACGAGAATCCGGCAAGAGTCACCAGCGCGACGCCCGCCATGGTGATCCAGTGGCTTGTGAGGAGAACGATTATCGGCTGCTTCTGCGGATCGGCCATTTCACTTTCCCCTATTCTGGCCCCCGTTGCGGGCGTTTAGATAAGCGATGAGGTTCGCCATTTCCGAGCCTTCGAAGCGCGGCCATGGGATGCCTTTGGCCTTCATCTGGTCGAGCATGCCGGGGCCGTGATGCCACAGCGCCGCGACCATTGTTGCCGCCGTGAAGGAGTCCTTTCGTCCGCTAAGGTTTGGCGCGCCGCCCAAGGCACCGTTATGACAGACCGCGCAGCGTTTGGCCGTAAATACGCGCGCTCCGGCAGCGGGGTTGGCCGCGTCTTCGAAGAACTGAGCAGCCCACAAATAACTCACGATCTCGCGCATCTCGTCCAACTCCAGCGGCGCGGGGGTAGCCGGCATTTTGGACTCATGATCCCACATCGCGACGGCAATATCGGTCAGCGTCTTGCCTTTAAGTCTCGGCGGGAGAGAGGTCTTTCCGGTATGGCATGCCGCGCACCCCTTCGATTCAAAGAGCGCCTGGCCATTGGCTCCGGAGCTGATCTCCACGCGCGTAACCGTTTTCTGCGAGGCCGGGAGGTTCCGCAGATATACGAGCATGTCGGTCAGATCTTGCGAGGTCAAATCCGGCCAGTTTAGCTTCCTCTTCGCAAACTCCTGGCGCATGGTGGCCGCGTGATTCCACATCGCATTCACCAGGGCCATCGGTTGACCCAGGGACTCCCACGCAGAGACGGGCTTGGCCTCGGGCGCTTTCGCTTCCGTCAGGCCATGGCATACCGAGCAATGGCTTGCGGAAAACACGCTCTTGCCGCGGCCGGCGTCGCCCGGTTTCTCGAAGAAGCGGGCCGAGTAGAAATAGGCGAACAGATCCGCAGCGCCCTGCTCGTTGAAATCCGCAGCGGGGATATTTCGATCGCGCATCGCAGCCCACATACTGGGGGCGTGGTTCCACATGGTCGCGGCGAGCGTAGCCGGAGTGAAGTCGCGATCGATACGGGAGCCGAGATCAGGCCCCACCGTTCCGCCCTTTCCGTTGACGCTATGGCACTGAATGCAGGAGAGCGTCGTGAACAGCTCGGCCCCGCGCGCCGAGTCCGCCGCGACAGAAGCCGCAACCGCGGCCGAGTGGACGCCGCCCGCGGCAAGGGAGATAAGGACGAGCGTGATCCTCACGGCTTTGATCTTCATGCGGTAGCCCTCATGGAGTGGCCCTCGGTCCGGGCGTGAACCTGAGCCCGGTGGTCATCAGGTTGGCGTGGAAACCTTCGTAGAGGTCGAACACCTCCCCATAGCCGTAGTAGCGCCATTCCGCGAACCAGCTTATCCCCTTAACACCGGGCAGGTTCCCGACCGGGACCAATAGTTTTACCAGCGGCTGATAGTAGCTGGTGGGCCGGCTGCCCGAGGAGATGAAGAGCGATCCGCCGGCGGTGATTCTGGCTCCCCCGCCCGCCGCCTTTCCAGGCAGCTTGATATTGAACAGCGCCGTGGCGATGTGCGCGTCATCGCGATAGAGCGACGTCTCCATCTGCAAGTCGCCCGGGTCCAGATAGCCGATGTCGGAATACACCGTGGAGCGGGTATAGGTGCCTTCCAGATCGAAGAACTTTCCGGGAGACTTCCCCGGCGACCAGAACATCGACAGCGATTCCTGTTGCGTGCGGAAGGCATAGTTCACGCCGGGCACCGGGTTGTTGTTGATCAGCGCCATGAAATCGGCTGAGAGGCTCAGCGTCTTCAACGCCTGATAGCGCGCCTGCGCGCGGACCTTTTCATAGTTGTAAAGGCTGGTGCGGAAATACGCTCCGCCGCTCGATCCGACTTCGGCCTCGGCTTTCAGCGAAAGTCTCTGCGACGGCCGGAACGTCACGCCGCCCAACCCGACGTTGCGCCGGAGCCTCGCTTCATCCGAGCTGGCCAGTCCCGCCGGCGGCAAAACCGCGTCGCTCACATCGCCCCACACGTAACGATATCCGCCGTGCAACACGACTTTCGAGGTGGCGTCGTAGAAAAGGTCGACCTCCGCCTGATTGTAATTGGTCACCAGCGACGACGCGAGCAGAGCGGAAATCTGTTGCGATGTAAACACAACTGGGCTGGGGGCCAGCACGTTGGCGGACGTCGAAGAACCGCTGTTGTGCAGCCGGTCGGTGAGCCAGGACTCGGTGATGCGCAGCCGGCGAAAGGGACGCATCTCCGCGCCGAAGCTTCCAGTGGTGTGCGGCAGTTTGGCCATCGAGGAAACCAGATACTGCTGGCTGGTGTAGAACAGCAATTGACTCTGCAACAGAAGGTTCCCTGTATCGGACTGCTGATAGTTCACAGTGGTGCTGGGCTGGCTGAAGAGAAACTGTCCGTAGAGATCCAGCCACGACGCGACACTGGCCGTGAGCAGCGCCTTGCTGTAGACGCTGTTTCCCCGGACGCCGTAATTTGCAAGGAGGCTCGTAAGCTCGGTGGTCTGACCGAAAATAGGCGTGGTCACATTGCCGAAGTTGGCGGAGGCTGGGGTTTGAGACGGGCTCTGGTATACGCTCTGGGCATCCGAAAATGTCGTTCCACCTTCTTCGAGCGTCACGTGGAACCGGCGGCGCTCGATGCGGACGCCTCCCCGGAAGAGGTTGGTTACGTCGCGCAGCGTATTGGGCACGGGAAAGGTGTTGGCGTCGCTTACGAACGTGGTCAGGCCCGCCCCGGAGCCCGAGTCGCGGTCGTAGGCAAGATAGGGAATGATCCAGTTTCCAGGAAGAAAATCGAGACGGTAGCTGCCGAAATGGCGGCGGGTATCGAATGACTGCTCGTTGAGTGTGACGCCGCGGGCCAGCAGTGGATCGGCGTAGGAGGGAAGGAAATCGAAGTAGGCGATGTCACGGTAGTCGGCGCTGAACTCGTACAGCTTCGATTTTTTCGCGTCGAGATGGAATAGCTCGTACGGGTCGTCGCCCCAACCAGAGGCGCGCACGCGGACTTCGTCGAAGAGGCGATGCTTGGGATCGAGGATGGTGAAGTCGGCGCCGATCAACTTCGGTCCCGAGCCGAGATTCACGATGCTGCGGTAGGCGTCGAAGCTGCCGCCGACATCGCTGCGCCAGGTGTAGCCCACATCGATGGAGCCGCTGAACCAATCTTCGGGCGAGGGCACCGGCGAAGCCGCGGCCGCGGGCGAGGCCGCAGTTTCCTGCTTGGCCGATTCTGGCGCTGGTGATGTCGCCGGCGGCGCCGCCGCTGGCTCCTGCGCGAGCAAGGGCGCGACCATCAAGGCCAGAAAAAGCCGCTGAGCGGTCATTTCAAAAGATTCCTATCCACGTAACTTCCGTGGACCTTCTGATGGCACACCGTGCAATTCTGGAACTGCGGGACACGCAGATCGTGAAATGCCGGCGGCACCACACCTATGGTTCGCGTGGTGTTTTCCGTCGGTAGATTGGCGTGGCATTCCAGGCAGACAAAACGCACGTCCTGCCGCGTCAGCATCCGCGGATTGGCGGAACCATGCGGCTCGTGGCAGGTGGCGCAGCCTTCGAAGCGGACCGGGCCATGCTCGAAGGTGAACGGGCCACGTTTGTCGCCGTGGCAGTTGAGACAACCCGGCTCATTCGCGCCGAGCGCCTGGGTCATCGCCGGCCGGATGCTTCCGTGCGGATTATGACAATCGACGCAGCTCATCGCGCCTTCGGGAAGCTTATGGTGATTGGGTCTCTGGAACTGCGCCCATACACCGAGGTGACAATTCGCGCAAAGTTGGTTGATCGCCGCCGGGGCTCGTAGTACCAGGCCGGCGCCTCCGTCGCTGTGCACCTTGTGGCAGCTTGTGCAGGACACCTGGTCTTTGGCGTGGCTGCTCTCTAACCGCCCCACGTGCGTCGGCTGGTTCAAATGACAAGTGAGGCAAAGCTTGTCGGCCGCGGCAGACGCAAGCTTCGCGGGATTGCGGATCTTGGTAGCATCCGCCGACTCCGCATGCTCCTCGCCGGGACCGTGGCAGGACTCGCAGGCGCGCCCTTCAAAACCGCGTTTCTTGTCGCCCTCCACAATGTGGTGCGGGCTTTTCGCGAAAGCCTTGGAGATGTCTTCGTGACAAACCGCGCACAGTTCCGACCCGGCGTAGGGAGACGCTGGCTGCCCCGCGGCAGGTTGTCCCGCCGCAGTTTGTCCAAAGGACAGGAGCCCCGCCAGCACCACAAACCAGCACAGCAGTGCTGTGTCAATACTGCGCATGCGCCTGGTCGACAGCTTCAATCGCTCCGGAAGTATGGCACACGGCGCAGGCTTCGCCCAGCACGGTCGTATTTGAGAGCGCGTGCGAAGCCGAAGGCAGATCCACGTGGCAACCTGTGCACGCCGAGGTAAATGCCTGCACCGGATTGAGCGGCCCCTGCGGATCGGTCACCGGATTCAGACCCGTCAGATTCAGATCGTTCTGCTCCGACCCGTTGACGTGGCACAGCGAGCAGTTTTGCAGATCCGTGGCTGCGCCGGTCGGACCCATCGCCGGGAACAGAGTGCTCGAGAAGTCGTTATGGCTGCCGCCGAAACCGACCACGACGTAGGTGCGATTGAACGCCTGCATGTTCACGCCATCGTGGATGCGGTGCACCAGCAGGTTGAAGTTGATACCCTGCGGCGGCGCGTTCTTATCCGCCGGATTCGTCGCCGCGGCGCGCGTGGAGGCGTCGGTGTTCGAAGGATTGTGGCACAACACGCAATATTCCGTGTTATTGCGGAGCGCGCCGTGAACCTGAAGCGACACGTGGCATTGATTGCAGTTGGCCAGCGCCACCACGGGGCGGCGCGGTGCTACCGGAGAATTGTCCACCGAAAAGTACATCACCGTATTCGGCGCGCCATACGAGATGGCCACTTGGGATGTGGTCCCGTTGGTCAACTCCGGTACGGTTTCGCTACGCCGCGCTTCCACGCCGATTGCATACGTCCCCGTGGCTTTCGCCGGGACGCTGTGAGTGAAGGAATACATGCAGTTCCCGCTGCCATCGCAGGTTGCTTTCGAGGCGCTTTCCGTTACGTACCCGGGAGTGGTGACGTCGCTGCCGAAGCTGGTGTAACCATAGTCGCTGGTCGGTCCCGCCATAGTGAAGGAGATCGAGCTCAGCGCCGAAAGCGGAACCGCTTGTTTGGCGGCGTTCAGAACGGTGAAGGAAACCGTCGGCGCGCTGCCGGCTGTGCCGCCCGAGACCTTCGTGATATTCACCGCCAGACCCGAGAGCAGGGTAGACGCGGTCGGCGCGACGTGCGCGCCCAGAATCGAGGCGTCGAAGTCCATTTCGCCCTGGGGGATGTGGCAGTTGGCGCACATCGTGTCATCCGTCTGGATGCCTCCCGGATGATTCGTGCCGGTGATGAAGTTCACGTCATCGTGGCACGATCCGCAGGCCACGCGGCTCGGATTCGTCAAAAACGCGGTGGCTTGGGCGGCCTTCGTGGTTTGAGAATGACATACCTCGCAGCGCCGCGGGTCGCCGGGATCCGCTGGAAACACCACCGCCGAGTAATCGAAGGATCCGAAGGAATTCTTGGCGGGCACATAGGGTGTGCCGGCCTTCACGCTGGGCAGATTCGCGCCCATGTGGAGCTTGTGAAAGAAGACCTTCGCATCCAGGGTTAGGCCGGTGTTCGGATCGGTATTTTGCGGGGTGTGGCACAGCACGCACATATTCAGTCCGCGCCGCGAGCCGCCATGCGCCGACAACTGATCGTGACAGGCATTGCAGCTTGCAGTCTCGATGATGTCGTGAACGTGAGTGACGGCCGATCCGTTGGGAACGAAGTTGTACGTCGTGCTGGCATAGTTAGTGGGCAGATTGTATGCCGACAAGTTTCGCGATCCATAGATGCCGATGGTGTGCGTGGCAGTCGCGTCGAACCCCGAAGGCGCAACGGTATGAAACGTATAGGTATACTGCCCCGGTCCGCCGGTGGTCGAGCCGCCCGAGTCCGCGCCCGGTTGCTGGATAGTCGCAATCACGGTGCCCGTCGCGGTACGCGTGGTGTAGGCAGTGTAGTCTTCCTGCCCATTAGGAATCACCGCAGCCACGTAACTTAGGCCGATTGTTCCCGGTGTTGTGATCCCGGCCGAATCCAGCGGCAAACCGTTGGGATCCGTCAGTGTATAAGTAACTGTGATTGTGCCGTTTGCCGCAATGGCGGCGGAATTAATCGTAATGCTCAGCCCTGGCCGCACGAACTCAACCGTTTGAGAATCCAGGTAAAACGCCTTTTCGTGCGGGGAGTAAGGCCGCCTTGGGGCGCTGGTCAAGCTCACCGCCACTAAGCCGATGATGGCCGGCACCCGCCATTGAGTTGCAGATAATTTCAAGGAGCTCTCCTTCGCCGACCTCAAGGGTGTTTAGTCTGATTACTTCGCCAATGGGCTAGCATTTTTTTCTCCACTTCGGTCGCCTCTGAGATGTGCGTGTTTGTGGAGGAACTCTCCTAAGGTTTACGGTCCTGTGGTGGATTCTAAGTTACGCCACTGCTCCGGATTTCGGGGTTATGACGCAGCGTTGCGTGAAAGCACCCAAGTACGGCGACGTCACCGGCGTTCATCTGCGAGCCGCCGAGCCGGTCGGACTCTCCGGCCCGCGGTCTTTGCAATACTCAGCGGCTTCGATGATGGCTATTTTCTTCCGGAGTATATACTACTTCGTCTTATCCTTAATGGCGGACGGCTGCGGCAGCACTGTGCCATCCGGCAGCTTAATCGAGACAAATAGTGCGCCGAGTTCACCGCTGTACAAGGGGTTGGCCGTAACAGTTGCCATGTCGCCTTTTTTGACGGAGGTCCGTTTGAAACCCTGGCGGACCAGATAAGCAGGCGCGGTCATCTCGATTTTCCAGGTGACCACCTTGCCGTCTTTGCCCGGCACGTCGATGTCGATCGAGGAATGCGGATTTTCCCAGCGAAACTCCTGGACGGTTCCCGTGAGTACAACGGTCTGTTTGCGGTCGAACCCTGCCATCGAGTGGTGGGCTTCAGCGGGACTTGCGCCCAGCCAAAACCCCGCCGCACACATGCTGAAGATGAATAACGCCCTCATGGATTTCCTTTCGCGATGCTCTAGCGCACGTTCTGCTTGGGGCCGGTGCTCAGCAGATTCTCGTTCAGATCCGGCAAACACGTCGCTTCAGTGATCTCCTGATCGTCCACGCGACGCCAGCGCTTGGTCCACTTCCATTCGCCTTCCCAATTCTTCGGATCGGTCATGGCGTACTCGATCTCGAGCGTCGCTCCCTGGTTGATCAGCTTCATACGCTCCACTACGTGGAGCTGGTCGCTGGCCGGAACGCCGGTGTCGATCCAGTGATGATGATCCACGAACGCGGTGGTGTCGACCACCAGCGTGTCGTTTTCCCAGTGCCCGATGGATTCCCCGTTGAAGCTGGGGATGACGATGTCGGGATCGGTGTGCTTGCGGCCGTCCAGATAAATGATGCGGACGCTGTTCATGAATCCGCTGATCATATAAATCGCCGTAGGCTTCTGGATCATGGCGATGGGCCATACGCGGGTCATGATGATGGGCAGACCGGCGGGCCAGCATGCGCCGATATCGTCGTGATATGCCTTACCTTCCGCGGCGGCCTTCTTAGCCGCATCGTATTGGACCTGCGCCGCCGCCGTGAGCTTAGCGCCGGCCGGTGGGGCGAACTGCCAGGGATTGTTCTGCCCGCCTCCGTGCAGCCAGGTTCCCGTGATGTCAAAGGCCGGCTTGGGGCGAGCCTTGGCAATCGCCTCGGGCGCCAGCGCTCCCACGGGTACGCCCTTTTCGTTGAGTGGCGCCAGAGACTGCGCCTTTGAAACCAATGCCGCTGCCAGCAGACTCACTAGGATCGTTCTCATTTACCGCCGCCTCCCAAACGCATGCGGACTACACCTTTTTCGTCGACGTATTCTCGATTATTGTCGCAAACAAACTCGACCATCTCATAATCCGGAACCAACGCGTAAACTAGCGTGTAGGTTACGGGCTTTTCGAGCACCACCGGATCCTCGATGGTGATCTGATCGTGCAATGTGTTGGGAGCAGGCCGCCGCAAGCGTTCCGTAATGCGCATCTGTTCGCTGTGCGGCATCCCCTGGTAGCCCTTCACCGAGGGGTTGATGCCGATGGTGTCGACCACCAGCGTGTCGCCTTCCCAATGCCCGACGGACCGTCCGTAGTAACCCGGCGAAGCATCGTCGAGCGAGATTTGCGGCTTGCCGATGTAGATCCGGCGCACTTCGCTAAATGCCTCCGCGACAATAGTCACTTGCTTGGGCGTCTGAATTACTTCCATCGGGTACACCGCCACTTGCATCATAGTTGGCATGCCATACGGCTTGCACAGCGAACCGGGCTCGGCTAGCTGCTCACCGCGCGCAGTTGCGGCCCGCTCCAGGGTTCGGCGCGCATCGTACGGATCCTTATAACCGGGTTTCAGCAGCAGCGGGCTCGCGGGGGGCGGCGCGCCGGGGCCGGCTGCCCTGGACGGACTCCAAATTCCAGCCAGATCGGGGGGAGCTTGACCCAACGCATGCATTGCCGCGAACAGCAGTAACGCGGCCGTCTTCGCCACCACGTTACTTGGGACCTCGGCCCGGCCCGTTGCCAAGCTTGCGACCATCGGGTAAATTCGCCTGAACCAATAAGCCGCCCGGGTCGCCGTTCTTGAGGGGACTGAGGATTACCGTGATCTTGTCGCCGGCTTTGAGCGTACCGTGTTTCCAGCCGCCGGGCTGAAGGATGCTGGGGCTGCCCATCTCCACGCTCCAGTGCTTCACCGCGCCGGATTCGTTGGGTACATCCATTTCGATGTAGGAATGAGGATTGGTCCACTGAAAGTCGGTGACCGTCCCGGTGAGTGTGGTCTGCTTGGTGGAGTCGAACATCGCGAAGGAGTGGTGCGCTACTCCCGGTATCGCCGTCAGCAGTAGTCCCAGCGTGAATGCGATGGCAATCGTCAGGCGCATCGTGACCCTCCTAAAACCAGCCTTTTGGCGATGCTACTCCGAGCGAGTCCCGAAGTCAATGGCGCGAGCGCCTGGAGGTTCTTGGCGGCAAGCCCGCCCTTACTCCCACCTTTGCCACCGCCCTTCCCCGTGTGCCATCGGGCGAGTTCTCGCATGGGCGTATTATACGCAATCGGCGGGCCCTGGGAAACTGGCCAACGACGTCACGAGATTTACTGCGATCCGTAGACTGGCAAATCATTACTCGCATCGCAAGGCGTCCGCGGGACTCACGCGAGTCGCGCGTTGGGCCGGGATCCAGACGGCAAAGAGCGCCACGACGCTAAGCACGAGAGGGACCCCAACGAAAACCAGCGGATCGCGCGCCTTGACACCATAGAGGAAACTCTCGATCGCCTTAGTAAGTCCGAACGCCGAGGCTACACCGATGATCACGCCCGCGATGGCCAATCGCATGCCATGCAGCACAACCATGTTCCGGACCGATCCCGGCCCGGCTCCGAGCGCCAGCCGGATTCCGATTTCCTGCGTGCGTTGCTCCACTGAATACGCCATCAAACCGTAGATTCCGATGGCGGCAAGCACCAGGGCGACTCCGGCGAAGATGCTCAGGACCAATGTGTTGAAGTCTGTATCCGCAGTGGACCGGGACACAATCTCGTCCATGGTCCGGATGGGCGTTTGCGCCAGGCCGCCGCTCACCTCGGTCAGCTCCTTTTGAATCGCCGGAAGCAGTGCGCGTGGCTCTAGTTTGGTTCGCACAACCCAGGCCACCGGCTCCATCCGCGTAAGAGCTGCGTTGAATGTGTCGGGGAGCTGCGCCTGGGGAACATACATGGTCGGGTTTGGATTGCGGTTCAGTCCGTTATCACGAAGATCGCCGACGATGCCGACGATCTGGCGCGACCCGTCTTCAAATTCGCCGAGGCCTCGGCCAATGATTAATTGGGCGCCCAGGGGATCGCCATCCTTCCAATACTGCTGGGCCATGGTCTGGTTGATGATGACTACGGGCGGCGCTCCCGCGCTGTCCTGATCGCGGAAAGCCCGTCCCCGCAGAACCGGGATTTTGAACACATCGAAATAGCCGGCGGACGCAATCGTGTACCGCCCGCCGCCATGCTCCCCGCCGTCGAGCGGGCGGCCTGAAATGATAAAGGGAAGCCCGATGCCGCCTTCCAGCGGAACACAGCATGTGAGGGCGGCGGATTCGACGCCGGGCACTGCCTTGAGTCGCTCCGTGCCTAGCCTGACTAACTGCGTGACGCCTGCCGTCTTCTGAAAGCGCGCCTCACTCATCAGCATCCGCAAGGTAAGTACGTTGTGGGGATCGAAGCCTGGATTGACGGCGCGCAGGGCCGTGAAGGTCCGTAGCAGCAGGCCGGCGCCAATCAGCAGCACCAACGCCAGCGCCACTTCCACGACCACCAGCAGGGAGCGGGCCTTATTGTGCCGGAAGCTGCTGCCTCCGCGTCCCGCCGATTCCTTCAGGGTTGAGCTTAAGTCCGCACGAGAAGTCTGGAGCGCAGGAATCAGGCCGAATAGGATTCCCGTCGCAAACGACAGCCCCAGCGTAAACAGCACCACGCCTGCATCCATGGAAACTTCGGCCGGTTGCGCTCCGATGCGCGGAATGTTTCCAGAACTGATACT
>Ga0209167_10001618_pt1 | contig 12966 bp, 13 predicted proteins | sample Coa_R1_9_FD_187154 | JGI IMG/M metagenome (GOLD analysis project Ga0209167, IMG submission 187154) | Surface soil microbial communities from Centralia Pennsylvania, which are recovering from an underground coalmine fire - Coalmine... | ecosystem: Environmental > Terrestrial > Soil >... | reverse complement strand
CATCGAAACGACGCGGCCGTCATCGCCGCCGGTGAAAAGCCGTTTGCCGTCGGACGCCCAGGCCAAGACCGCGCCGCCCGGATGTGCTTCGACGCGCGTCAAGGCCCCTGGTTCGCCGATGAGGACCGCGCCGTCGCCCAAGCCGAGGGCGGGCCGGCCGTCCAGAAAGGCGGCGGCCGTCACACGCGCGCCAACGGAAAAAGCGCGCACATGCTCGCTCAAGGAAGAGGTCGGCGCCGCGGCGCTATGATCGCCGCCGGCGTTCGTCATGCCGCGCAGGCGAGGAAACCCTCGCGGATCTGATCCTCGTTGAGGTCGCGGCCGATGAACACGACTTTCGACTCGCGTTTTTCGCCGGCCTTCCATTCACGCTGCGGCTCGCCTTCCAGCATCATATGGACGCCCTGGAACACGAAGCGCTTGGGATCGCCGGAGAAGGCGACGATGCCCTTGCAGCGAAGGATATTCGGGCCCTCATTCTGTGTGAGCGCATTGATCCACGGCATGAATTTGTCCGGATCGACCTCGCCGGGAAGGCGCACCGACACCGACTGCATGTGCTCGTCGTGATAATGCTTCAGCCCGCCGTGGCTGTGATCGTGAGGATGGTCGTGGTCATGGCCGTCGTGATGATGATGGTCATGATCATGATCGTCGCCGGCCTCGAGAAAATCCGGCTCGATGTCCATGATGCGGTCGAGATCAAAGGCGTTGCGCTCCAGCACCGCGTCGATAGCGACGTTGCAGCGCTCGGCGCGATGCAGCTTCGCATAGGGGTTGATGGCGCGGATTCGCGCCTCGACCTCTCTGATTTCCGCGGGCGAAACGAGATCAGTCTTGTTCAAGATGATTACGTCGGCGAAGGCGATCTGGTTCTTGGCCTCGGGCGCGTCGCGCAGACGATCGGCGAGCCATTTGGCGTCGGCGACGGTCACCACCGCGTCGAGCTTGGCGCGGGCCGCGACATCCTGATCGACGAAGAAGGTTTGCGCGACTGGCGCAGGATCGGCGAGGCCCGTCGTCTCGACAATGATCGCGTCGAACTTGCCCTTGCGCTTCATCAGGCCTTCGATGATCCGGATCAAGTCGCCGCGCACCGTGCAGCAGATGCAGCCGTTGTTCATCTCGAAGATTTCTTCGTCCGCGCCGACGACAAGCTCGTTGTCAATGCCGATCTCGCCGAATTCATTGACGATGACCGCATATTTGTGGCCGTGATTTTCGCTCAGGATACGGTTCAGCAAGGTCGTCTTTCCGGCGCCGAGATAGCCGGTCAACACGGTGACGGGGATTTTGGATTCGGCGGAATTTTGGCTTGGAGCAGGCATTACGAGGTCGTCTCCTGGCGCGCCTTAAACGAGGTTGGGAAAACCCTCGTGATATAGGCCTCCGACGCGCCCTTGGTAAGAGGGGCGGAGAGCTGCTTGCCGCGCGGCGCGCTAAAATCTAGGCTTGCGACTTGGCGCTGATCTCGAGTTGATCCAGAAACGGCGCGGGGACGGCTGGTGAGCGAATCAATTGGCGCGACCGGGTGGAAGCCCTGCATGCCGCCGCTCGGCGCGCCGGCGTCCGACATCGATCCGTTCTCGCTAGAATTCTTCGCCGATCCTTTTCCGGCCCACCAGCGGCTGCGCGACGCCGGGCCAGCCGTCTGGCTAAGGAAGTACGGAGTCTGGGCGGTCGCCCGCTACGAAGAAGTTTCTCGCGTGCTCAACGACTGGCGAACCTTCTGTTCGAGCCGCGGCGTGGGCTTGAGCGACTTCGCCAAGGAGAAGCCGTGGCGCCCGGCGAGCCTGGTTTTGGAGAAGGACCCGCCTGAGCACGATCGCGCTCGCGCGGTGCTCAATCGCGCGCTCTCGGCGGGCGTCATGAAACAGCTTCGCGATAGGCTCGCGGCCGCGGCCGAGGCGCTGACCCAACGGCTCGTGGAAAAACGAAGCTTCGACGCCATCCCCGAACTCGCCGAGGCCTATCCGCTGTCGGTCTTTCCCGACGCCATGGGCCTCAGACAAGAGGGCCGCGAGCACCTTCTCCCTTACGCCGGCACCGTCTTCAACGCCTTCGGCCCGGACAATGAATTGCGGCGCAACGCCATCCAGCGCGCCGCCCCGCATATCGCCTGGGTGACCGAACAATGCCAGCGCGAGAACCTCTCAGCCGACGGCATTGGCGCGACGGTGCATGCCGCGGTCGACGCCGGCGAGATCACGGCTGAGGAGGCGCCGCTTCTGGTCCGCTCGCTTCTCAGCGCCGGCATCGATACGACCGTCAATGCGCTTGGCGCGGCGATCTATTGTCTCGCGCGCTTTCCTTCCGAAATGGCCAAGCTCCACGCCGATCCCGCGCTTGCGCGATCAGCCTTCGAGGAGGCGATAAGGTACGAGTCGCCGGTGCAAACTTTCTTCCGCACCACGACGCGCTCCGTGGAGATCGGCGACGTGCGCCTCGGCGAGGGCGAGAAAATCCTGATGCTGCTCGCCGCCGCCAATCGCGATCCCCGCAAATGGGACAATGCCGAGACTTACGACATCGAGCGGCGGACAAGCGGCCATGTCGGCTATGGCGCGGGCGTGCATCTATGCGTCGGGCAGTTGCTGGCCCGCGTCGAGGGCGAGGCGGTGCTTTCGGCGCTGGCGCGTCGGGTTCGAGAAATACGCATCGTCGGCGAGCCGAAGCGCGCGTTCAACAATACATTGCGCGGTCTTGAATCGCTGCCGGTCGAGCTCGTCACTGCCTAACTCGCGTGTTGGCGAAGAAAGGCGCTCAGCCGTTCAAGCGCCTCGCGACCCGCTTCCCGGTCGAGATTGAATTGAAATTCGTGAGGCAGGGGCGGGTCGTGGTCGCCTGGAAAGAACAGCTCGTCCACGGCCACGCCTCGGGCGCGAATGGCGTCTGCGATCATGACGGACTGGGGCGCGAGGGGGTCGGCGTTGCCGACCGAGACGAATGTCGGTGGAAATTGCGCGGTCATATGCTTGTTGACGGAAAATTCGTCGAAACGGGGATCGTCGGCGCCGTCTCGCCGGCCGAAATACGCCCACATGACCGTCCGGAGGAAGTTCTTGAAATCTCCGCTGCGATTGAGCGACGAGAGGTCATAGACACCGCAAAAGAGCACCACGCCCTTGAGCGCGGCGCGGTCGATCGCCGGCGCTACGCGAAGCGCCGCCGCGTAAGTCGGGTCGGCGATGACCGCGGCGAGTTGGGCGGCGATCTGAGAGCCGGCGGAATCGCCTGCAAGAAACAGCTTGTTGGCGTCGATATGAAGGCGCGTCGCGTTGTTAATCAGATATGACAGCGCCTCGTTGGCCTCGAAAACTGGCGTCGGGTAAATGGCGCTCGGCGCCAGTGAATAGTCGACGCCCATCACGGCATAGCCGCGCGCCGAAAGGATTTTGAGATAAGGGCCGAGAGCGGACTTGCTTCCGGCGACAAAGGCCCCGCCATGGATCCAGACAATTGTTGGGAGGAGCTTGCCGGCCTTGTCCGCCTCGGACGGAAAGTAGGCGTCGAGCAACGCGTCGGCGCTAGCGCCATAACGCTGGTCGCGCAACTCCACGATATTGTCCGGGACATACTTTTCAAGCGTTCGATTTTGCTCTGACGCGCTCTTTTCAAATGCGTATCGAAGCAGCAGAACGCGCGGCCACGGGCTCAGCTCGAAGGCGGCGAAACCGCTCGCCCCGGCCGCGATCACGCCGACCAGCAAATAGCCGATCCACCGCAATCTCATGCCGATGCAATTTATCCGGCTGCCTTGCGCCGGGCAACACGTTGCGCGGTCTTGGGTCGTTGCCAGTTGAGCTTATTCCGGCTTAGGCCGTTCTGCTGCTGAGGCACACAGCCATGGCGGCGATCACGACAGCGGCGGCCGCGACGAACGGCCATGTCACTTTCTCGTCAAGCAAGATGGCTGACCAGAGGAGAGCGAGCAATGGCGTCGCGAGATTGAGCTGGCCGATCCGCGCGATCCCGCCTGCCGCGAGGCCGGCGTACCAGGCGATCGAGCCAAGGAACATGCTGACGACGCCTGCGTACCAAAAGCTCGCCCAGGCCTGCCATGGAATGGCGCGCCAGGTGAGCGAGAGAGACTCAATGAGGAGCGGCGCCGCGGCAAACGGCGCAATGAGGAGCATCGCCCAGCACAATGTGACCGCGGCGCCGAGTTCGCGCGATACGCGGCCGCCTTCGACATAGGCGAAGCCGACGCTCGCCATTGCTGCGAGAAGCCAGCCGTCGGCCGGCGCGATTGTTCCGCCGCCCTCGTGAACGGCGAAAAGCGCAACCGCCGCGGCGCCGACAATGCAACCGATCCAAAACCGTGGAGCCGGTCTTTCGCCGGCGCGGAGCACGGCGATAACCGCGGTCGCCGCCGGCGCGAGGCCAACGACCACAGCCGCGTGGGAGGAGGGGACTTGTTCGAGCGCCAGCGCAATGAAGAAGGGATAGCCGACCGCGAGGCCGAGGCCAGTCCACAAGATGCCGAGAAGCTGCCGTTTCTGCGGCCATATCCAACGATGGAAAACGCAGAGCGAGAACAATCCGAGGAGCGCCGCAATTTCGATACGGCTGCAGGTCAGCATTGTCGCGCCGAAGACTGGCGCCGCTAGACGCGTCGCCGGCAAAGTGCCGCTAAAGGCGAGGACGCCGAGGCCTCCTAAAGCCAAGCCTTTTCGCCAAGCCTGATCGGCCGCGAACCAAGGAAGCGCGCTGCGCGCCGTCTCATCGGCGGCCGTCTGACCTTCCGGCGTCGCCTTCAATCGCGTTGCGCCTCGTCTTCGCGCAAGGCGACGCCGCCGACGACCAGTCCGACGCCGATGATCTCCGCGAATGATGGCGTCTGCCGGAGAACAAGAAATCCGATCGCCGAAGCGGTCGCCGGCAGAAGGGACAATAAAAGCGCGAATGTCGCGCGCGATAGTCTGCGCATAGCCAATTGATCGCAAATGTACGGAATCACCGAAGAGGACACGCCGACCCCGACGCCGGCGCCAAGCAGCAACGGATTGGCGAAAGCGGGCAGGGCGTCGCCGATGCCGACCGGCAGCGCTGCGAGAGCCGCGACGCCCATGGCTGCGCCGAGCCGGTCGACGCTGGCGCCAGCTCCGCCGGACGATGCGATGCGATGGCCAAGCACGATATAGAGCGTGAACAGCGCGCAATTGGCGAAAGCGAAGAGATAGCCGAGCGGCTCCCCCGCGATACGCACATCGGTCAAGGCGAAGACGCCTACGCTCGCCAACGCGAGCGCGACGAGATTGCGCCTGGTGCGCATCCCATAGGCGGCGATGGCGATCGGCCCGAGGAATTCGATCGCGCCGACCGTGCCGAGCGGCAGCCGGGCGATCGCCTCATAGAAGACCGAGTTCATTGCGGCGAGGACCAGCCCCAAGCCGATGACGACGGCGCGCTCGCGCGGCGTGAGCTTGACGAAGTGACGCCAAGGCCGCCGCCAGAGCGCGAAGACGATCGCCGCGCTGGCGATACGGAGCCAGGCCACGCCGAGCGGCGCAATCGCCGCGAAGAGCAGCACCGCGAAAGAAGGGCCGAGATAATGAAAGATTGCGCTCACCAAGAAGAAGAGCTGCGGCGGCGCGCGATCAATCAGGGGTGGAGCGAGCTTGGCGGGGAATTCGGCGGCGCGGGTCATGCCATAAAGCTTGCAAGCCGAAACGAGTAAAGGAATATTGATCTGAAGGTCATTTCGTGAAATGTCCTTCAGAATGAAAACAGAACGACCGCAAAATCCTCCGCTCTCTGAATTGCTCCGCGACTCGCGCAACGTCGAGATTCTGCGCCTTGTGAGCGACAATCCGCGCATCGGCGTCTCGGAGCTCTCGCGGAAGATCGGCATGTCGGCGCCGGCCGTGCGCGAAAGACTGGCGCGCCTCGAGGAGGGCGAGGTGATCGAGGCCTACCGGCTGGCGATCAACCCGGCGGCCTTGGGCTACCCGATTTCGGCCTATGTCCGCGTGCGTCCCGCCCCTGGGCAACTCGGGAAGATTGCCGACCTCGCGCGAAGCCTGCCGCAAGTCATCGAGTGCCACCGCGTCACCGGCGAGGATTGCTTCATTCTCAAAATCTTCCTGCCGGCGCTTGCGGATCTTGATTCCGTGCTCGACCGATTCCTGGCTTTCGGCCAGACCACGACCTCGCTGATCCATCGTCGCCGGTGCCGCTTCGAGGGTTGCCGCTTCCGGGCGATGGCGAACCGATCCGCCCGAACGAGACGGCGCCGGCGTCCCGCGCGGGCGAGCCGCGCCGGCTTGCGCCGACTCGCCCGCCTCGCTAACGCTTTCAATCAATGCAACGCCTCGCCTTTTATGCCGGGTCTTTCGATCCTCTGACCAACGGCCATCTTGACGTCATGGAGCGGGCGGCGACGCTTTGCGACAAGCTGGTCGTGGGCGTCGGCGCCCATGCCAGCAAAACCGCGCTCCTCTCGACTGATGAGCGGCTGAAGCTCATTCTGGAGGCCGCGACGCCGCTGCTGAGGTCGAGCGGCTGCGCGCTCGAAACCGTCGTCTTCTCCGGCCTCGCGGTTGAAGCCGCCGCGGCGGCCGGCGCCTCGGTGATCGTCCGCGGCCTCCGCGACGCGACCGATTTCGATTACGAAATGCAGCTTGCCGGCATGAACGCCGATATGGCGCCGAAGTTGCGAACGGTCTTCCTGCCGGCCTCGCGCAACGTCCGGCATATTACGGCGACGCTGGTGCGTCAGATCGCTTCGATGGGCGGCGACGTCTCGTTCTTCACGCCGCCCAATGTCGCCGCGGCCCTCAAGGCGAAATTCGCCAAGCCGGCGTGACAAGCGACGGCGCGGCTCAGGCGGCGGGCAATGAGAATAGCTTGCCCGCCGGTACGACGTCTTCTATCCCTGCGAGCCTGAGGCTGTGCCAGGCCATGGCGTGATTGCTCGACGTCACGGGAATGCCGATCTGATCTTCGAGTTTGGCGACGGCCTCGGCGACCCTGAGGCTCGTGCAAGAGACAAAGATTGAATCGACGCCGGGCGATGCTGCGAGGCGCTGAGCCGCTTCTTTGATGGAGGCGACGGCGATGCGGGCTGCGTCGCGATCGTCGCGCCGATCGAAGGTCGCAACCGCGGCGATGGGCGCGCCGCGACCTGCGAAGTAGCTGACGAGGCCCTTGTTGATCTCCGGCGCATAGGGCGTCAGCAGGCCTATGCCTTTGGCATGAAGCGTCCGGAAGGCGGCCAAGGCCGCAGTCACTGGCGTGGTGCAGGCAGCCCGCGGTCTCACCCGCTTAATTTCGGCGAAGACCGCATCCTCGCCGAGCGTCATCGTAGCCGACGTGCAGCCGAAGGCGACGACATCGAGCTCGAGACCCGGCAGGATGAGATCGGCCGTCGGCGCGATCCGCGGACCTATGGCGCGCAGAGTGTCCGGCGTGATGGCGTTGTCGTTGAAAACGCGCGCTTCGTAGAAGGCGACGCCCGGCATGCGGATGAGCGCCCGAAATTCGTGCTCCATGGTCTGGTCGGTGGCGAGGACGACGAGGCCGATCGCTGCACGCGGCGCCAAGCCGCCGTCGAGTTCGGAAGGAAGGACGCCAAGATCAATCGGTTCGTCGAAGGCGGGCAGCGCGCGAGCAAGGTTCTGCGACATGGGTTTGCTCCCAGAAGATCAGGCGGCCAACAGGCCGTCCATGGGAATGGCCGGGGTTCGGCCGACGATGAGATCGGCAGTGATCCTTGCCGAACCATGCGACATGGTCCAGCCGATATGGCCATGGCCCGTGTTGAGGAAGAGATTGCCGAAACGCGCGCGCCCGAAGAAGGGCAGGTTCGTGGGCGTCATCGGCCTCAGGCCGGCCCACATTTCTGCACGGTCGTAGTCGGCGCCTTCCGGATAGAGCTCCTCGGTCACGCGGTTCATGAAGGTGAAGTCGGACGGCTTGTGGCTTAAGTCATAGCCCGCAAACTCGGCGGTCGCCGTGACGCGCACGCGGTCGCCGAAACGGGAAATTGCAACGAGATTGTGCTCGTCCACCGAGGCGATGGTCGGCGGCAGGCGATGATTGCCGATGGGAATCGTCAGCGAATAGCCCTTGACCGGATAGATCGGCAGGCGAAGGCCGATGTCGCGCGCCAGGAGCGGGCTTTCCGAGCCCAGCGCCAGCACATAGGCGTCGCCTTTGACGGTTCCCTTGTCCGTCGCAACGCCGGCGACGCGGTCGCCGGAGGTCTCAAGACCTGAGATGGTCGCGCCCGTCTTGATTTCGCCGCCGCGCGCCGCGACTTTCGCCGCCAGCGACCGGGTGAATTTCGCCGGATCGCCCGTCTCGTCGGTCGGGCAATAGATGGCGCCGACGATTCTCTCCTTCGCCGAGGCGAGCGAGGGATCGAGCGCGACGACGCCGGCGCTGTCGAGAATCTTGATCTCCTGTCCGTCCTCCTCGAGCAGCTTCATTTGCGCGACGCCGCGGTCGAACGCTTCTTGGCTGCGGTGGAAGTACATGATGCCGCGATCGTTTCGATCGTAGTCGATCGCCTCTTCTGCGACGACCTGCTTCAGCACGGTCTGGGAGTACGCAGCGAGACGATGCTTGAGCAACGTATTGCGCCGCGCCTTCTCCTTGGTGCATTCCATCAGGAACAGCCATGACCACGTGTAGAGGCGCGGATCGGGCGAGAATCTAAAGCGCAGCGCCTGGTCCTTGAGGACAAGCGATTTCAGGAGGATCAACGGCGCCTTCGGCGACGACCAAACGAAGGAATGGCCAGGCGCGATCATGCCGGCGTTGCCCCAGCTCGTTCCGGCGGCCACCTCGGCGTTCCGCTCCAAGACGACGACGTCATGGCCGTCCTTCTGAAGCTGATAGGCGGTGGTGACGCCGACGACGCCTCCCCCGAGCACCACGACGCGCATGTTTTCTCCGACGATAGTGGGCGCAATGATACACGCCGGCGCTGCAACTTGCACTGTCATTCCTGCTTTCGCGGGAATGACAGGGCAGAGGCGGGAATGGGCCGTCCGGCTTGCCACCAGCCGCCGACGCCTCTATGCCATCGCCCGGCGCCCGCGCCATTCGCCGCTAAGATGAAGGACTGAAATGGCCGAGCCGCGCCGCGACTCCTCTACGCCGCCGCCCCGTCTTGAGGGCGGGAAACTTCTCATCGTGGAAGCGCGCTTCTATGAGGGCATTGGCGCGATGCTGATGGAGGGCGCGCGCCGCGCGATCGCGACCGCCGGCGCGACATCTGACGTGATCACAGTGCCGGGATCGCTGGAAATTCCAATCGCCGCGGCGATCGCCCTCGATGCCGCGGAGCGCGCCGGCCGCCCTTATGATGGCCTGATCGCGCTCGGCTGCGTCATCCGCGGCGAGACCTTTCATTTCGAGATCGTAGCGGGCGAATCCTCGCGCGCCTTGATTGATCTTGGCGTGGCGCGGCGCTTGCCGCTCGGCAATGGAATCCTCACCGTCGAGAACGAGGCCCAAGCGCTTGTTCGCGCTGACCCCTCGCAGGGCGACAAAGGCGGCGACGCGGCGCGCGCGGCGATCGCGCTCGCTGTTTTAAAACGCGCTGCGGGCAGAGCGAAATGAGCGTCGCCGATCTTCGCGCCGCCGCCCGGCTCGCCGCGGTGCAAGCGCTCTATCAAATGGAGGTCGCGGACAAGGGCCTCAACGACATTCTCGCGGAATTCGAAACGCATTGGATCGGCCGCGAAGTCGAGGGCGCGCAGTACAAGCCGGCCGAGCTCGCCTTTTTTCGCGACATTCTCTCCGGCGTGCTCGCCGACCAGCGCGCCATCGATCGAGCGCTCGACGAGGCGCTGGCGCGAGGCTGGCCCTTAAAGCGCATCGAGGCTTTGATGCGCGCGATCCTGCGCGCCGGTCTCTATGAATTGAAGGCGCGGCCGGAAGTGCCGGCGAGAGTCGCGATCAAGGAATATGTTGACGTCGCCGCCGCCTTCTTCGCCAAGGAGGAGGCCGGCATGATCAACGCCGTGCTCGACGCTTTGGCGCGCCAGGCGCGGCCGAAGGAGTTTGCGTAGAAGCTGGCTTACGCTGGACTTTCGCACGCGGTTGATTGCCCGCGCGATGAGACCGTGGCTGCGCCTATTCCGACGCGAGCAGCAAGCCGCCGGCCTTAAGGAATCGCATCGGATCGACCGGCTCGCCGTCGACACGTACTTCGTAGTGAAGATGCGGACCGGTCGAGCGGCCGGTCGAGCCGAGGCGGCCGACGATCTCATTGGCCTTCACTTCCTGGCCTTCTTCGACCAGCACCTCGGAGAGGTGGCCATAACGCGTCACGAGGCCGCCGCCGTGGTCGATCTCGACCAGGTTGCCATAGCCGCCCATCGGCCCGGCGTGGGTCACCCTGCCGGCCCCGGTGGATTTCACGTCGGCGCCGTATTCCTGCACGAGGTCGACGCCGGGATGCAGGGCGGGACGGCCAAGAAAAGGATCGGGGCGATAGCCGAAGGGCGAGGATATCTCGGCTTCGCCGAAGAGCGGTCGGCGCAGCGGCGTGAAAGGCAGAGCTCGGCGAAGCTGGTCCTCAACGACGAGCAGGTTTTCGACGCTGGCGACTTGCTTGTCGAAGACCGGCGCATTGGAATCGGCTTTGATCGGAATAAAAGGCCCGCCCACGCCGCCTTTCGCGACAGGCGGCGCCACCTTATCCGGCGCGACGCCCGCGTCGTCGAAGACTTGGCGCAGCCGGGTCACCGTCGCATTGGCGGTGGCCCCGATCTCCGTCAGCGCCGACGTCTGGCGCCGCTCCATGCGATCGAGCGAATACGCGATCAGGTTGAGCCGCGTCGGGGCCGCGATGGCGGGATCGTCCGCGGCGGCGTTGAGATCGGCTAGCGCCCGTTGCTCAGAATCGCTCGGGGCGAGCGCGCTCGTATGTTGATGGGGATCAGGCGCGGCGCGGGGCTCATCGAGGGGCCGCGGCTTTGCAGGGGCGATCGAGCCGGTCGTCGAGGGCGCCACAGGCGCGAAGGCCGAAGCCGAGTCCGGCGCGCCGTCGCTGTCGCTTGGCGCGCCGACCGCTTCGACGGCGCTGAGCGCGCTCGCCGGCTTCGCGTTGGCGGCGCCGATCTTGATGTGCGTCCGATCGACGGCGGCCGCGATCGCCGGTCGGGCGCCCGCCTCCTTGGCCATCGAGGCGACGATCGAGGTGCGTTGCTCGAGCTGGGCCTGGCGCGAGAGAAGCTCGTGCACTTTGCCCTCGAACGATGTTTGATCGAGCAGCTGGCGGCTCGTCACCCGATCGATTTCGGCGCGGGCGTCGGCCAGCCGGTCTTCGTAGGAATATTGCATCTCCGCCTGACGGGCGATCAGCGTCGCCAGCATGTCGTCATGAAAGAGGATGAACAGGGTCGAGCCAACGCTCCAAATCGCCAGGGCGACGAAGACCGCGCCAAACGTCCAGAGAAGGGCAGGGCGCAGCGCATAGGTGCGCAGATCGTCGCCCCTGACCGAAGAAAAGAAATATTGAAGCGTAACCGTTCGCGGCCGGGGATACGCGTCTCTCAAGGACATGACCTAACGCTCCCGACCCGCCGGGGCTGAGGATAATTTTGGCGGATTAGAGCTTGTTAGGGTTAACGCTTCGCAAACGCCCGTCCCCTGGGATCGAACGGGGCGTCCTATACAGCGGCCATTGTCAAGACTTTCAACGCGCGCTCGCAGATTCTCAGTATGGCGAGGGCGTCATCGAACTCTCGAGAGCCGATCGCGCGCCAAATATTGGCCGTGAGATCGGATAGGCCGGGGATCGTCAGGGGAAATTTGGCCGCCTCGTCCAAGGCGCCTTTCTCGTTGATCAAATAGCGGCGGTTGAGCGCGAACAGGACCTGACCGATGCAGCAGAGCGCCCGATAAGCGCATCCCGCCATATGCGTCTGCTCGCCGCGAGCCACCGCTGTCTCGCCATTTTCGATGCTGAATAAGACCTCCCACTGAAATCGCTGAATGAGCGCCTTTTGGAGCAGGTCGGGGTAAGGGGAGCACATCGCCTTCAGCTCCGCGAGAATCCCCTGAGGATCGTGAAGCGGCTGGCACAGCGCCGCCTCGCCCATCCAGATGGCTGAACAAAAGCCATGCGGGTGACCGGGCTGATAATCCATCGTGACTTCGCCCGCCTGGCAGGCCCGGATGACCTCTCTGACCGCCGCTCCGCTCCGATAAATGAGGTCGACCTTTTGGCGGCCGATTGAGAGCCAACCGCCTCCGACAATCCAGGGTCCCCAGCCGCCGACCTCGGTCACCGAGGCGGCCACGGGGTCGTCGACCAAGCTTCTTACGATTTCAAGAAGACGCTTCGTGTCGAGCGGAGCGCGCCCATAGTAGAGGCCGATGTCGTAATCCGAGCTTGCGGTCGCGACGCCTCTAGCGCGCGATCCGCCTAGGGCGACGGCAAGGACGCCCGGCGCCGCGGCAAGCGCCGGAGTGAGACGCTCCAACAGTGGATCGCGCATACCGAACCCGCTTGAGGACGCGCCCGAGACTAGCCTTTCAAAGCCCTCGCCGCCTCGAGAACCGTTTCCGCGTGGCCAGATGTCCTCACCTTCCGCCAGAGGCGGGCGATCCTGCCTTTGGCGTCGATAAGCACAGTCGTCCGTTCCACGCCCATGAATTTGCGCCCGAACATCTGTTTTTCGCGCCAGACGTCATAGGCTTCGAGCGCGGCGTGGCTCTCGTCGGCAGCCAGCGTCACGTCTAACTTCCGCTTTTTCTTGAACTTCTCGTGGCTGGCCAGCGAGTCGGGCGAGACGCCGAGGACCTCGACGCTTGCCGCCTTGAACTTAGGCGCCAAGGCGCTGAAAGCGAGCGCCTCGGTCGTGCAAGTCGGCGAATCGTCGGTCGGATAGAAAAAGAGGACGAGCTTACCCCCCGCGAAATCGGACAGACGGACGCGCGCGGCAGGGCCGACGGCCAAGTCGAAGTCTGGCGCGGCGTCGCCCGGAGCCAAATCCCTTTTCATCG
>Ga0209167_10001614_pt1 | contig 12977 bp, 10 predicted proteins | sample Coa_R1_9_FD_187154 | JGI IMG/M metagenome (GOLD analysis project Ga0209167, IMG submission 187154) | Surface soil microbial communities from Centralia Pennsylvania, which are recovering from an underground coalmine fire - Coalmine... | ecosystem: Environmental > Terrestrial > Soil >... | reverse complement strand
GAATTTTCCCGTTAAAAAAAGGGATCTGGTAGTAACGGCAATCCCCACGGGTCCGGAGGAGGACGTGGTGGATTTTGCACGGAGGCGGTTGGGCCTGGATGCGGACGAGCACCAAAGCGCGATCCTGCGGTCGACGGCGAAGCGCGGCATTTTGAACTGCACGCGCCAGTGGGGCAAAACGACGGTGTCGGTGGCGAAGGCGGTCCACCGCGTGTTTATGGTTCCGAAGAGTTTGGTTGTGGTGGCGAGCCCGGGGGCGCGGCAGAGCGGGGAGTGGATGAAGAAGGCGGCGGAAATGCTCGAACAGCTGAACATCCCGAAACGCGGCGATGGGTACAACAAAATCTCGCTGCTTCTGCCGAACGGGTCGAGGATCGTGGGACTCCCGGAGGTCGAGGCGAAGGTGCGCGGATTTTCGGCGCTCTCGATGCTGGTGATCGATGAGGCGGCCCGCGTGTCGGACGAAATGTATCGCGCGCTGCGGCCGATGCTGTCGGTGGGGAACGGCGACCTGTGGATGATGAGCACGCCGTTCGGCAAACAGGGATTCTTTTACGACAGTTGGGAACATGGCGGAGACGGCTGGATGCGCGTGCGCGTGCCGGCGACGGAATGCTCGCGGATCTCGCGGGAGTTTCTCGAAGAACAGCGGTCGGTGATGGGGATGGATTCGTTCCTGCAGGAGCATATGTGCGAGTTCGTGGGGAGCGGTGTGGGGTCGTTCGACAGGGACCTGGTGGAAGCCGCGCTCGACGACGATCTGGAGCCGATCTGATGTTTTACATTGGCCTCGATTTGGGGCAGAAGCAGGATTATACGGCGATCGCGATCGTGGAACGGCCGGATGCGCGGCGCGTGCCGTTTCAGTTGCTGGTGCGGCGGGTGCAGCGGGTGGCGCTGGGGACGCCGTATCCGCGTGTGGTGGAGATGGTGCGCGACATTGCCTGCGGGCAGGCGTTCGCCGGGCAGTGCGCCGTGGTGGTGGATGGGACGGGTGTGGGCGCTCCGGTCGTGGATATGCTGCGGGCGGCCGGGCTGAAGTGCGAGATCACAGCGGTGACGATCACGGGTGGAGATCGCGAGACGGGACGCGGGTCGCTGAATGTGGGCGTGCCGAAGAGGGATTTGATTTCAGGATTGCAGTTGGCGCTGGAGAAAGGCGAGTTGCGGATCGCGCGGCGGATGAAAGAAGTGGGATCGCTGGTGCGCGAGCTGATGGAGGTGCGGGGAGAGCACGACGATCTGGTGATCGCACTGGCGCTGGCTTGCTGGAGGGCGCGGCGAAAGATGAATAGCTTTGGCGGCGAGGGGAGATTGTTGTAATACCGCCCTCTCAGTCGAACTGAGAGGGCAGCAGGTCTTCGTCGGCGTGCTTCGTTTCCCATTCCTTCGAACGGACGAAGCCGATGCGCTGACGCCGGGGATCGGTGTCGAGAACCCAGGCGATCTGGCGCATATCCCACAGGGAGGGCTGATTGCGGTCGACGTAGCGATTGCATTCCACGACGGCGGTTTGGAGTCGACGCTTCGTGATAGTGCAGAAGATCTCTTCGTCGCTGTCCGGCGCGCCTCTGGTGACCACGCCGCTTTGGCAGGTATCGCACAGCCGGGGTGCGCCGAGCGAGCGAGTCCCTCCCAGAACTTTCAGTCTGGTGCTCATGATTTTTTCCTCTGTTTAGTGATGCAGGGTCAGAATCGGGAAGTGAGTGCGCCCGTTGAATCGGGGCGCTCAATACAGTTGTTTCGCGTCATCGATATTCAGCACCTCCTTTTCGTGGGTGTTAAGTGGATTTTATGAGGGTAGCACTGCGCGGCGGCATTTGGTGACTGGATTTCGGAATTTTAATGATGGTCATTGGATAGACTTATTCTGCGACGTAGCGCTGGCGGTCTTGCCGCCGGTTCTTACGGCATTGGAGGCAGGAATCGATGGCAATCAAAACTTATGGATCGATGGCGGTCGACTGGGAGAACCGCATCGACTTCGACCGGCTGCGCAGGGAGCGTCTCGATAAGGCGAAGGCCGAGCTGAAGAAATCGGAGATGGGCGCGCTGCTCGTCTTCGATATGAACAATGTCCGCTACCTGACGGCCACGACGATCGGCACATGGGCGCAGGACAAGATCAGCCGGTTCGCGCTGCTGCCTCAGAATGACGAGCCGATCATGTGGGATTTCGGTTCCGCGGCGAAACATCATCAGCTGAATTGCCCGTGGATGGGCGAGCGGTCGCGCGCCGGGATTTCGATGCTGCGCGGGGCGATGTCGCCGGAAATGGGCCGGGCCGAAGACGTGGCGAAGAAGATCAAAATCGAGCTCGAGATGCGCGGGTTGCACAAGCAGCCGCTGGGCATCGACGTGGTGGAACCGCCGGTGCTGTTCGCGCTGCAGAAGGAAGGGATCACGGTGGTCGACGGGCAGCAGTTGATGTCGGCGGCGCGCGTGATCAAGACGCAGGACGAGGTTTCGCTGCTCAACCATTCCGCCATGATCGTGGACGCGGCGTACGACGAACTCTATCGCGCGATGAAGCCGGGGATGAGCGAGAACCAGGCGGTCGGGCTCGCGAACAAGGTGCTCTACGATCTGGGCTCGGAGTACGTGGAAGCGATCAACGCCATCTCGGGCGAGCGCTGCAATCCGCATCCGCATGTGTTTTCGGATCGTGTGCTGCGGCCGGGCGATCCGGTGTATTACGACATTCTGCATTCGTATATGGGCTATCGGACGTGCTACTACCGATGCTTTGCGATCGGGTTCGGCTCGCATGCGCTGGTGGACGCTTACAAGCGGTGCCGGGATTATCTCGATGCGGCAATTGCGCTGGTGCGGCCGGGGCGGCAGACGCGGGAGATCGCGGAGGTTTGGCCGAAGGCGCAGGAGTTCGGGTTCCCGAATGAAGAGGCGGCGTTCGGTCTGCAGTACGGGCATGGGATCGGCCTCGCGATCTGGGAAAAGCCGGTGATCAGCCGGCTGGTTTCGCTCGAACATTCCTACGAGATCAAGCCGGGGATGGTGTTCGCGCTGGAGACGTTCTGGCCTTCGAAGGACGGCTGGAGCGCCGCGCGCATTGAGGAAGAGATCGTGGTGACGGAGACGGGGCATGAGATCATCACGCGGTTCCCGGCCGATCAGCTTCTCGTCGCGGGACAGCACTACCACACGGTGAACGGACCGCTGCCGGCGATTCGGGAGCAGGATCCGGCGCCGAACGATCATGTGCTCGAGATGCTGGAAGCGAGCGCAAGAAAAGAAACGCTGGTGGCTGGGGATTAGGAACGCGGCTGAAGCCGCGTGTACCGGTTTGGTTAATCCCACCGAAATACTTTTGCCGAAAGCGCCGTGCAAACGAGAAACACGACGATCAGCGCCGCCACGTCGCCGGCGTGCGCCCACCAGGTTTCTCCTTTCCAGATTCCCTGCATCAGCGACACCGCATAACTGAGGGGCGTGACGCGCGCGATCGCTCTGAGGACCGGTGGCAGCGCTTCGACGGGAAAGAAAAGTCCCGAGAGGCCGATCATCGGATACAGGATGACGGCGCCGATCGGCTGCGCAAAGCGGGCGGTGGGAACGATGCTGGCGATCACGAAGCCGATCGACAGAATGCTCCACGTGCTGATCAGCAGGGCGATGGTAAACCCAACCACCGGAACTCCCGTGCCCGCGAAATAGCGTTTTCCGGCCAGGATCGACAAACTCAGGGCGACTGCCGCAAGCAACAGTTTCACGAGTACGTGGGCAGTCAGGATCGTTTGCGGGCGCAGGGGCGTCGCGCGAAGCCGTCTTAGAATGCCTCCCTCGCGATAAATAGAGATTATGGTCACCAGCGACAGCACGGCGCCGATGGCGATCAAAACCGCGGCCAAAACGGGTAAGCCCACTCGCATCAAACTGTTCAAGCCGATGGGCGTCCTGGAAGCTTTCCCGCCCAGGAGGCGGCTGGCCACGAGGAACACCACCACCGGCATGGCGATGGTCCCGATGGCGCCCATCGGCTCGCGCAGGAAGATTTTGATTTCGATCCAGGTCAGTGTGAGCAGTCCACGCAGCATTTTAATCGGCCTCCTAATCGCGAATCGAATGCCCGGTCAGTTTCAGAAAAACATCTTCGAGGTTGGGGAGTATGGTCCGGAAATCGGTCACCCGGAGCCGATTTTCCGATAAACAATGGATGACCTCGGTCACGAAATCGTCGCCGCGCCCCCGCAGGGTGAAGCGGCAGTCTTCGCGGATCACGGTCTCTATGCGGGGTACCGCCCGGAACCCTTCTTCGGCGCTTGAGTCGTCGGTCACCAGGATCACGGTTCGCTCGGGACAATGCCGCTGCACCAGTTTTTCGGGCCGGTCGATGTCGACGATACGGCCGTGCTCGATGATCGCGACGCGATCGCACAAGCGCTCCGCTTCCTCCATCAGATGGGTGGTCAGGAACACGGTCTTGCCGCGTTGGCGGATAGCGCGGACCAGATCCCAAATCGCTCGCCGCGACTGCGGATCGAGCCCCGTGGTCAGCTCGTCGAGGAACACGAGCTGCGGATCGTTGGTCAGGGCGAGGGCAATGAACAGCCGCTGTTTCTGGCCGCCGGAGAGGGTCATGAACCAGGCGTTCCGCTTTTCCGCGAGGCCGAGCTGCTCGATCAGGCGGTCGCCGACTTCCTTCTTCTTCCGGTAGAGAACCGACCACAGGTGGACCGCCTCCCAAACCTTGATTCGCTTCTGGAGTTGCGCCTGTTGCAGCTGGACGCCGATTTTGTCCTGGAGCTGGTAGACGTCGCGGAAAGGATCGAGTCCCAGCACGGAGACAGTGCCCCGGTCGGGTCTGCGCAGGCCTTCCACGCACTCCATCGTGGTGGTTTTGCCGGCGCCGTTGGGCCCGATCAATCCGAAGATCTCACCCTCGGCGACCTCAAACGATACTTCGTCGACCGCGACGGTTCGGCCGTAGGTTTTGCGGAATCCCGCGACCTCGATAACCGGATTAGTCAGGGTTGGACGGTTACCTTTACCTGACCATTCGTCCAGCAGCACTGGAAACCCTGGCCGCCCTCGCCGGAATAGTCGTTGGCCGTTACGTGCAGCACATATTCTCCGGGTTCGCTGAATGTGGCGCTGGTGGTGCTCTTGCCGTTAAAGGGCGCTGAGCCGGCCAGTTTTTCCACAGGGGGCTTGTCGGAGGCGAACGTCACATCCGCGGGGCCGCGGAACATGATCCACTTCAACGTTACCGGGGAACCCAGGTCCTTCGGCTTTACTCCGGAGGAATTCGTGAACTTCGCATCGTCGGAAACCCACACTGTCAGCGGCAGCGGGTTGCCGACCTTTGCCGTGCGCGCTATCGACAGTCCCTCCGGACCCTGCACCGACTGGCCTTTATCTTCGAAGCTGAGAACGGGCGGCGTGTTTCCCACTGCGGCTTCGATGAGAGGCGATATCTCGTAGTCGGGTTTCAGGCTGGCCGGGATCACCGTGGTTTTGCCATTGGCCGTGATGCTCCAGGTGATTTTGTTTGTCCCGAAATCTGCCGGGACTTTTACGGCGAAGAGTCCCCAGCCTCTGCCGGGAAGGAAATGCGTGGGCTGGCCGCGATCCGGTCCGCCGGGCTCGATCCGGTTGTTCGGACCCAGGGGCACATCGACTATCTGTTTCCGGTTCCGGTTGTAATAGCCGAGCAGCAGGCTGAAGGTCCCGTCGGCGTTCTTGAACCAGCCTTCAAAAGCTCCGGTAACGGTGGAGCCGGCGTCGCGCACCGGCTCTTCCGTCGCAGTTTGCCCCCATGAAAGCGAACAGGCCAGGACTGCTATTGAGCAAAGCTTATTGCGCAACCGCATTACTCTTCTTGTGCGTTGCGGCCCAGGCGCTGTAGTCCTCATCGCTGATGTAGGTCACATTCATCCATGCGTGCCCCATTTCATCCACCGTGCGGTCGCCAAACCCGACCCACTGGTCGGGATCGGGATTGTTCGGGTTCGCGGTGGTGTTGTCGTACCAGGCGGTGACATGGATCATGGTGCCTTTGGGAAACACGGGCGCGGCATCGTCGGCGTAGATGTAGTTGGTCATCCAGTTGAAGTTGAAATTGCCGACGTAGCTCACCACCTGTGCGGTACCGTCGGGCAGGACTGCTTCCACCTGCATGGCCTTGCCGCGCAGATGCATGTGGGGCTGGAAATTCTCCAGCTGCGCCGCCTGCTTCAGCACCGTGTAGTTGTCAAAGCGCGCGATCGTGTTGGGCGGGATGTCGATATTCCTGCCCCCGCGCACCTGGGACCCGGTCGAGGATTGAAAGCCGCGCAAAGCCTGGAAACCAGTGAGATACGTGCGGTACTTCGGCTCCTGACCTTTCGGGTAAAGCCAAATGCCGAGTTCGACGTTGTCGCGAATTTCCTCGCCCACCGCGTGAATGTGGATGTCCCAGGAAATCTGCGCGCCCGGCCGCAGCAGCTTGCCGGTATCGGGCCGGTAGAGATCATAACCTTTGCCGATGGCCCATTCCATCAACAGGCCGCGCCCGCGCAGACCCGGATCGCCGCCCGGCCCGATATCGCCGGGATCGTCCTGCGCGAGATTGGCGACGGCATGATGCGTGATTCTGCGCCCGGCGGCGGTTCCCGGCCGCATCTCTACCGCGCGCACCCACCGGGGCTCGGTGAGCGGGATATCGGAAACGGGCCGCCACCAAACGTCCTGGTGATGGGCGGCCATGGTGTAGGGCTCGGACTTGACGATGATATCGGGCTGGCCCAGCTCTTTCGCCGCTTTCCATTCGTTATCGGCAGGCCACTGCACCGGCGCGGGCAGGTCTTTCAGATCGCCTTGCGGCGCACCCGCATCCACCCAGCGGACGATGGTGTCGATTTGCGCGTCGGTCAGCGACATGTCGTTCTTGAACTTCTGAACGCCGATGGATTTGTCGATGTGCCACGGCGGCATCTGGCGCGTGATGACGCGCTGGCGGATGGCTTTCGCCCATGGCCGCGTCTCGTCGTATGTCACAAGCGACATGGGGGCCATGGAGCCGACCCGATGACACTCCTGGCAGCGTTCCTGGAGGATGGGCGCGACGTCTTTGGTGAACGTGACGGGTTTGAGGTCCCCGCCGCCGGCGGCTTTGTTGGATATCTCCGCGGCGGACGAAATGAAAAAGCAACCGGCGAGGAGGGCGAACCCCGCTGCCCGGATTACCGGAAATTCGGCATTGAACACATTGGACGCATTGGTCATTCGCGCGCTCCTCCTTCGGAGCTCAATTGGTTAAGAGTCTAACGCCGCGGCAACATGGTGTCAAAGGGCGGGCACGTAGGCGGGCAGGTGTTGACAAGGGCGGTGTGGTGAGGGTAGAACCCGCCTTCCAGTTTTCCGCATCCCATGATCCATGGGTTCAAGAGCAGACGTTGCCAATGCGATGCGGGAACAGGCTGGCTGGTGCGAACGTCTTGGTTCGCCGTTTTATCACTCGCTTCTGTTGCGCATCGCGGACGATGTGGACGCGGCGGGTGTCTGCTGGAGACTACTTCAGCCACAGGCCGACGTACCCGAGCGTTTCAAGCTGCCGCTGCGTTTTCTGGCCGCTATCCATCGCCTCGTCCTGGAAGGGAAGCTTCCCGATCTGGCGAGGCACTACGCGTCGGCCGGAGGCGCCGGCGACACCGAAGCCGCGTGGAGTGCTCTGCCTGATGTGCTGGTACGGCATGGGGGGCAAATCCTCGGCGTTATGCCGGTGACCGTGCAGACGAGCGAAGTGCGGCGCTGCTGCGCGCTCCTCCCGGGATTCCTCGAGATCGCGCGCGCCACCCGTTTGCCCCTGCGACTCCTCGAAGTCGGCTGCCCCGCCGGGTTGAATCTGCGGTGGGACCGCTATCGCTACGAGAGCCGTTTTGGCGGCTGGGGTCCGCGCGATTCGCCGTTAGTCTTCGACAATGCTTTTGCCGGGCATAAGCCGCCCCTGGATGCCGCGGTTGAGGTGTCGGAACGGCGCGGGTGCGACCTGAACCCCATCGATCCACTTTCGGTGGACGGTGCGTTGACGCTTCAGTCGTTCCTCTGGCCAGACCAACCCGACCGTTTCCTTCGTATGACCCGCGCCATCGAAGTTGCGCGCCGGACGCCGGCGCATGTCGATCGTGCGGATGCGGTCGAATGGCTGAACGCGCGCCTGGCCGAGCCTTTCCCGGGCGTGGCGACAGTGGTGTTTCACTCGATCGTGCTGATTTATTTATCGCCTGAATCGCGCGCGAAGATGGTGGAAATCCTGCACGCGGCGGGCGGCAAAGCCACTCCGGAATCGCCACTGGCCTGGCTCAGTATGGAGCCGAATGGTCATGAAGACGACATCGTCCTGACGTTGTGGCCGGGCGGCGCGAGGAAGGCAATCGCGACCGCCGGGTATCACGGCGGGCGGGCTATCGTGCTGGATCCCGACGCACCGCCACGCTGAAGAAGGAAATTTCCGCGCAGCGACATCGTTCCGCGCCTCGGCAAGGGCCGCACGAATAACGGAATCCTATGCGGGATCAGGGCGCTCAACTCCAGTTCCGGCTTGTCAACGCGTCTCACCCATCACCCGCGGACTTCTCGTTCGCCCATTCAGACAGATACGATTTAGCTTTTAGCCATCGCCGGGCGGCGCTGCGCTGGTTTCGCGTGGGATTCCCACGATGGTTCCGATTCCCGCGATCCAAGCAGCCAGCATGGCATTGGCGGGGATATAGAAATCGAAATCGACGGCGGAGTCCAGCATCAGAGCGGCGAGAGCCGCGGCACAGCCCGCCGCCAGCAGGCGGTGCGGCGTGGCGGGGCCGGCCCGTACACCGCGCACAATACGCAACAGAATCATAAGCCCTGCCGCGGCCGCGATGGTAAATCCAACGACTCCTGATTCCGCAAGGATCTGAAGATAGTCGTTGTGCGCGAAATCGACGAGATACTCGGGAGCGGCCGCGCGATATTTCTGAAATACCGACGCGTATGAGCCAAGACCGCTTCCGAAAACACGATATGCGGCTGTCATGCGAAGTGTTTCTTTCCAGATCTCGACGCGCACCTGGGACGTTAGCGCTTCCCGGCCGCCGTTATTGGCGAAACGTTCCAGCAGAGCGCCAGGCGCGGAAACAAATACGGATAGAACAAACGCCACCGCAAATGCGGCGGCTGAAAGGTAACCAAAGCGGCCCCTGGCTCCCCGTATGGCGGGAACGAAAGCCGCAAGCACCAGCAGTGAGGCTGCGATGGCGGCCAGGCCCATGCGCGACATGGAGTACAACGCTCCCAGAAAAATCAGCACCGCGCAGGCGATGAGAGCGCATGCAGGCAGGACTCGTTTCAGTGAGTCGCTTTCATGCCCGCGCCGTCTTCGAATTGCCATCGCGGCGAGTATGAGCGGGAAGGGCAAGGTCATCTGCAGAAAACAGGAATAGTGATTCGCGTTCACGAATGTCCCGGTGGCGCGGGGAGCGCCCCCGAAGTACTGCGCCAGGCCCAGAGCGGCTTCCAAAGCTCCCACACCGACGACCGGCAGCGCCGTCAACCACGGCCATGTCGCCAGACGCCGGGTCAATTCGCGAATCACAAAGAAGATGCAGATGAAGCAAAGAACACGCAACAAATGCGCCATGGTCAGAGCGGGAGCGGCGCTCAGGGGCGCGCGGGCCCCGCCGAGTCCGATCGGCGAGAGCGCGCTCTGCAGTTCGGCACGCGCGGGTGAAAGGACCTTCAGCCAGGAGAGAGGCAATGGCAGCAATTGCAGTGCGACCAAAGAGGGGAACAGGATCAGGATGGCGCCGAGCGCGCGGTCGGAAACACCGGCCCGAAGGGAGCGTCGCGTGGGTAAAGAGACTGCGAGCGACAAGGCGCACACGACTAACAGGCAAACATTCCATTGCGGCGCGGTAACGCCGCCCGCGGAGAATACCGCGAACGCCAGGACCAGCCCGGCAAAACCGAGGTAAACGAGGTCGGCAGCGCGGAAACCGGAGGAGACCCGTCCGCTAACTCTTCTTGCCGTAGTAAGACTTGTAATAGTCCGTGTAGCTTTCGTAACCGTAGTATCCCGCGGCCTTGGGATTCCAGTCGTTGAGGACTACTCCGAAAACGGGAATTCCATCCTCCCTGAGCCGGCGGGTGGCCGAAACCACGGATTCGCGGGAGGTTTTTCCGGAGCGCACGACGAGGACGACGCCATCCGCCAGGGAACCGACGATTCGAGCGTCCGCAAGATGAAGCATGGGAGGGGTGTCGATGAGCACGACGTCGAATTGCATCCGGGCCAGGTTGAGTAACTCGTGCAGCCTTCGCGAATGCAGCAGCGCAGGGGCGCTTTCATTTTCCTTGCCGCACGGCAGGAGGCAGACGCCCGGAAATCGCGTGTTGGTCCAGCGCCGGAAAACGCCGGCTGACTCCAGCGGATCTTTTTCGGCCAGCACGTCCAGCAGACCGGAGTCGTTCGGGATGCCGAACACATTGTGCAGTTTCGGCTTGCGCACATCGCAGTCGATAACGAGTACGCTGCGATTGGTCTCTGCAAAGGCCAGGGCGAGGTTCGATATCAGCGTGGTCTTGCCTTCGCCCGCACCGGGACTGCAGACCACGAGGATGTTGGCGAGACGTTTGCGGCCGATATAGAGGATGGAAGTGAGCAGCGCCCGGAACGCTTCCGCGGTCAGCGTCTGACTCTTTTGCGGAACGAGCGGCCGAAGTGCCTTTTCGGAGTTCAAGGCGCGCGCCAGAGGGAGCGTCAGGCGGGTCGGCACCGCCTTATCGATCGAATACGACGGGATCAGACCCAGCTCCGGCAGGTTCAGATGGAAGCTGGCATCGCCCGGCGCAACGATTAATTTGCTAAGCCTCTCGCGCAGCGAAACCAAGCCGATTCCACCCATCAGGCCCAGCAGCAGGCCGCACAAGGACGCGAAGCGGAGGTTCGGACCGCTCGGGGCCAAAGGCGGTTGAGCGGCATCGATAATCTGAATGTTTGAGGCTCTCAAAGCGGCGCTGATACCGGATTCCTTCACCTTCTGAAGCAGCGATTCGTATAGTTGCCGGTTGCTGTCCACTTCACGCTTCAAAATGTTGTAGTGCGTGACCTTGCCGGATTGATCGGAGAGTACGGCAGACTGCGCCTGGTAATCGGCGGAGAGCAGCTTTTCGCGCCGTTCAGCTTCGCGAAAGTCATTGTAGATGCGCTCCACAATTTTCCCGCGAGCTGTTTTCTGATCGAGTTCCGTCTGTGCAATTTGCGCTTCCACTTTCTTAACCCGGACGTGGGCAGGCCCGAAAATCTGAGTTACGTCGGCCAACTCCCGCCGCAGATCCGTCAGTTTCATCTCGTTGGCGCGAAGCGAAGAATCGTCGAGAACCTGCGCCATCGAGTCGGACCTTCCGGCGCCGGCGAGTTCGTAGCGCGCCTGCTTCAGGATTCGATCGGCCTGGGCCGCGCTCAGCTCCCTTTGCAGTTCGCTGAGTCTTTCATCCGCAACGTTGGTCTTGTCCTTGTCGCCGGTAAACACCAGGTTCATCGCGGTGGCGTAGTTTTGGAGCTGATCTTCAGACTTCTCCAATTTGAACTTGATCTCGTCGAGTTGGCGCCCCAGCCATTCCCCGGTGTGCTGCGCCGCCTGCCAGCGGCGTTCGATGGATTGATCGATATACTCCTGCGCCAAGGTGTTCAGAAACGCCGCCGCGAGTTGAGGGTCGGTCGAATCGCACTGAAGCTGGATCACGCGGGAGCCGCGCGCCGCCGTGACCTTGAGGCTGCCGGCGGCGGAGGCAATCACGTCGGCGCGCGGCGTCACGGGCCGTGGAGGAAGGCGCAAAGCGCTGCGCCATGCCGAAAACCGATCGTCGGGAACCTTAATATGCAAACTCGAATCCGCGTTCAACCGCGCGACTACGCGATCCTGGAGTGAATTGGTATTCAGGATTTTGACCTGAGTCGCCATGTCGTAATCGGGAAACATCGACCCCATACTGGAGGTCGGATTGACTTCCCGCGAGTAGAGAAAGTCGTCGTTGGGAGCCAGCACTTCCAGCGACAGGGAACTGCGGTAGATGGGAGGTTGCGGAAGAGTGTATAAAATCCCGGCCAGGAGCCCCAGAAAGCCGGCCAGAACGATCAGCGCGCTGTGTTTGCGAACGATACGCAGGATTTCCGACAAACTGTCGCCGAAATCGAGCCCGGGCACCTCCGGGTCCTGTGAAGGTACGAGCACGTAATCCCCCGATTTGTCCGGACTCGCGAGGATTCGATTCTGCGATTCCTGCATGCTTTATGACAAACCCGAATCCGGATTCAGCCTCCGTGACATAACAGACACAGCGGGTTAACGTTGGATACTAGTCAATGTTAACTTAAGTTATACCGTCTGGACAGCATAGCAGCCAATTTAATGTGAACGGTTGTACCGGTAGTGCAGAGCATGGGTAAGGTTTTTAACTTGTTGGCTGCCTCACCCCGTTTGCCGGCCCCGCACGCCATCGCCCTCGCACTGTTGCTGTCGGTAAGTTGGTTGAGGACGGGCTCGGTTGCCCCCGCGGCGCCGCAAACACTGGCGGATCAGGGGTATCGGGAACTCTGGTCGGGGCTTGGGCAGGGTCGTCCCGGCGCGCTGCCTGCCGCGGCCGACAAGTTCCGGCAGGCCTTGGCTATGGACGCAGCTTTCCCTTACCGCTGGTCGGATCTTGGCAACGTTTTGGCTGCCGCCGGAGACCGGGATTCAGCGAGGTATTGTTTCAGGCGTTCTCTCGATCTGGCCCCGAACTCACCGCAGATTGCGATGCGCGCCGCGAATTTCCACTTCCAGGAAGGAGAGACGGGCCCCGCTCTGCGGCTTGGCGCAACGGTGCTGCGGGTAACCGCAAGCTACGACAGCATGGTCTTTAACTCCTGGACCCGTCTCGATTCAGATCAAAACGAAGTCCTTCAGCTCGGAATCGGGGCCAATGCCCGAGCGGCGGACGCGTTTTTCCGTTTCCTTATGGGA
>Ga0209167_10001613_pt1 | contig 12982 bp, 8 predicted proteins | sample Coa_R1_9_FD_187154 | JGI IMG/M metagenome (GOLD analysis project Ga0209167, IMG submission 187154) | Surface soil microbial communities from Centralia Pennsylvania, which are recovering from an underground coalmine fire - Coalmine... | ecosystem: Environmental > Terrestrial > Soil > Unclassified... | reverse complement strand
CCGCCCTTTCCGTATCTCACGACAGACGCATCCTTCCCCCGACACCCCTTCCATCCGACCGCAAGCCTCCCGAACCCCGCTCAATTATCGCTCAAACCTCGACTTTGACGGGGTCCGCCCTCCCGGGGGATCAGCTCACCGGATTTTCGATCTCATAATCTTTTATTTTCGTCAACAGGGTCTTATAGCTCACCTGGAGGACTTCAGAGGCGCGGGTCTTGTTTCCACCGGTCTCCTTGAGGACCTTCGCGATCATCCGCGACTCGGCTATGCGGGTCGCCAGGGCGCTCACATCCTGAAGCGTACCCTCCAGCGGAATATCGCGGACAGAGGTGACCGCCGCGCTTCGCTGGCGCACGCCGAGATGCTCCGGCAGGATGTATTCCCCTTCGCAAAGAATCACCGCGCGTTCGATACAATTCTGAAGTTCGCGCACATTACCCGTCCAGGAATGCCCCATCAGCATCTCCAGTCCTTCCGGGGAGATTCCCCTGACTTCCTTTTTGACCTCCTTCGCATAGATCGAGACGAAATGCTCGACCAGGGCAGGGATATCTTCTCGCCGGTCCCGTAGAGGTGGGATATTGACCGGAAAGACACTCAGACGGTAATAGAGATCCTCTCTGAAGATCTTCTGAGCGATGGAGCTCTGCAAATCCCGGTTGCTGGCGGCCACGACCCGGACGTCGATCTGGACCTTCGAAGTCCCTCCAACGCGCATCATCTCGTCCTCTTCCAGGACGCGCAGGATCTTCGCCTGGAGCGCGAGGTCCATATCCCCAATCTCATCTAGAAAGATGGTCCCCTTATCGGCCAGCTCAAACTTACCGATCTTTCTCCCGATGGCGCCGGTAAAGGCCCCCTTTTCGTGTCCGAAAAGCTCCGACTCCAGCAGATCCCGGGGGATCGCCGCACAGTTGATCGCCACAAAGGCCCGTTCCTTCCGGGGGCTTAGGAAGTGAACCGCCCGCGCAAAGAGCTCCTTGCCGGTGCCGCTCTCCCCTGTAAGAAGGACCGTGGTCTTGCCCTGCGCCACCTTCTTGACCTTCTCGAAGATGTCCAGAATCATCGGGCTTTTCCCCACGATGCTGGGAACTTTGAGCTGGCTTGCGAACTCGCTTTTGAGAACGATGTTCTCCTTGACCAGCCTATGTTTCTCCAGGCCCTTCTCGATCAGAAGGATCAGGTGATCGGGATCGAAGGGTTTCGTGAGAAAATCATAGGCCCCCTCCTTGACGGCCTTCACGGCGGTTTCGATCGTCCCGTACGCGGTCATGAGGATGACCGGGATGAGCGGGTTCTGCTCTTTGGCCGCATGCAGGACATCGATGCCGCTCTTATACGGAAGCTTCAGATCGGTCACGACCACGTCGGTCTTCAGCTCGCGGATCTTGTTGATGGCTTCCCGCCCGTCCCGGGCCACCAGCACCTCAAAACCGGCCGATCCCAGGGCCTGCGTGAGGACCTGGGCTAAGCTTTCGCGATCTTCGACGATGAGAATTGTTTCCACTTTTCCCTCGACCCTTCCAGAGGAAGGGTCAGGGTAAAACAGGCCCCCCCCTCTTCTTGGTTTTTGACCTCGATCCGACCGTTGTGGGAAAGAATGATTTTATGAACCAGCGCCAGGCCCAAACCCGTCCCGGTCTCCTTGGTCGTAAAGAAAGGAAGAAAAATCTTGTTCAGATGGTCGGGAGGAATTCCCTGGCCATTATCGGAGATCTCCAGAATCAGCTCGGAAGAGCGGGCCCAGCCGGCAATACGGATTCTCCCCTGCGCCCCTCCCTGCATCTGCTCCAGCGCCTCCAGAGCGTTCTGGAAGAGGTTGGAGAGCGCCTGGCGCATTAAGATCGGGTCAAGCGCGACGGCGGGAAGTGCCGACGGAATTCGGATGTCCACGCGGATCCGACCCCATTTTCCAGATTCCTTGAAGGAGTCGACCACCTCGTAGACGAGCTCGCTCACCGAGGCGGGCTGTAGATGAATCTCCGTCTTCTTTCCATAGGAGAGCAGTTCGTTGATCAGGCGGTCCATCGCAGAGAGCTCACCGATGATCGACTCGATCCTGGCCTGCTGCACAGGGTCTTCCTTGAACCCCTTGGAGAGGAGCCGAGCGAGAGCGAGAATCGTTCCCATGTAGTTGCGGAATTCATGTGCGATCCAAGCGGACATTTCTCCAAGAGCCGTCAGCCGCTTCTGGATCTCGACCTGCTCCTGAAGCCTTTTAATTGCGGTCAGGTCGGTAAAGACCAGGGTCGTCCCAATGATCGACTTATTTCGATCGCGAAGCAGCGAAACACTGACCCCGGCCCAGATCCGTTCCGCTCCCGCAACCTCCATCTCCAGCTCCTGGCGCGACACGACATTTCCCTCAAAGACCGCCCGGCGAATGAGGCGAAGGACTCCCCCTTCGGTTCCGAAGAGGGCCTCACCGGAAGTCCCTACCACGTCGGCCCGGTTGATCCGCAGGATCGATTCCGCCGCTGAATTCAGCGTCGTGATCTGCATTTCCCGATTAAATGTGATCACGCCACTCGTCACGCTTTGGAGGATATTCTCATTGTAGTTCTCCACCTCTTCGGCCCGCTCCTCGGCACAGTGGCGCAGCCGCTGGAGTTCCTCCTCCTTCTGCTTGAACCGGTCGATCAATCCGTGAAAGGCGTCGATCATCAATCCCGTATCCCCACCCGAAAGGGTACCGCCGCCACCGCTGCGGCTCAGCTGAAACACGGAATAGATCAGGACCCCGGAGGCAACGATTGCGTAGACCCAGAGCAGAATCTGCAGCGGTGCCGCCGAGCCGGGAACCTTGGAGCCCTCGTACAGAAGCCGAACAACGGCCGGCCCCTGGGGAGCCTGGACCGGGGCATAGAAGGCTTGGACCGTCCTGCCCGACTCGTCCCGGAAAGAGGCGAGATGCAGGGGCTTCCCGTGCATCACCGAGGAAATTTCCCGGTTGGCGATTCCGAAATAGGGATCCCGCTGGCCCGGCGCAACCCGTCGGGACGAGTCCCACAGACCCCTCCCCTGCCCGTCGACGAAGGAGATCCTCGTCACCCCAGATCGGGCCCGGATCAATTCCAGGAGCCCTGAGCCGGGGCCTTCGCTCAGGGATCGTTCCGCCAGGCGCACCGCGAGGTCCAGCCGCTCGTCTGATGCCCGTTGGCTCTCCCGGCGCAGCTCCTGAAGTGTCCAGAAGTCGTAGAGGCTAAGAAGCAGGAGAAAAATCAGGGTAAGGCTCAAAAAAAGGAGGACCAGGCGCTCGATTTCCCGCGGGACCTTGGGCGATACGGCTGGCAGCGGCCTCATCGGATGCGACCCAGTCTCATATACCAGATCAAAATATCGGATCCGTATAGAAGGCTCACCACGGCGCCCAGGGCCAGAAACGACCCGAAGGGAAGCAGGAGGGTCTCCCTCTTCGCCCCCCGAAAAAGGATCAGAAAAACACCAAAGCAGGTCCCGGCGAGCGATCCCAACAAGATCGTCAGCAACATCGCTCGCCAGCCGAGAAAGGCTCCGATCATGGCGATTAATTTTATATCCCCGCCCCCCATGGCGTCGCGCCGGAGGATCAAGTGACCCAAAGCGGCGACCACGTAGAAAAGACCCCCTCCTCCCAGCAGTCCGATCGCCGAGTTGAGAAATCCCGGCGGAAGGATGGTGGAGGAGGCGATCAGGCCCGCCAGCATCCCGGGAAGGGTGATGACGTCCGGAATGATCTGGTGCTCGAAATCAATAAAAGTAACCACGAGCAGCGCGGAGAAAAAGAGCGCATCGATCGCGGAGGAGAGACCGACTCCGAACATCTCGAAGATCAGAAGATATCCCAGGGCGTTGAGCAATTCGACCAGAGGATATCGAGAGGAGATCCTCCCGCGGCAGTGGCGGCACCGTCCTCTTAACAGGACGAAGCTGAGCAGGGGGATATTGTCGAGCACCTCTACGGGCTGCTTGCATTTCGGGCAGTGCGACCGGGGCCAAACCAGAGATTCGTTCCGGGGAAGCCGATAAATGCAGACATTGAGAAAGCTTCCGACCAGCAGCCCAATCAAAAAGACGAAACCCGGAACCGCCAATTCGTGGAACTCCATCCACCCTCCACAATAGGTTCAAAGTCTACCATACGCTCCCGGGTACATCAAGAAAAGGGGGGAAATCGCTTCGCCGATTCTTGACAAGCGCCCCCGGAGAAAATATGATTAAAGAGGCCTCCTCACTGCGGAAGAGCACCGGCTTTTCGCGTGAGGACCCTGTTCTTGGGGCTCGGCGGTCTCCGGCGGCCCCGTGACAACCACCCCTCTTCACATCCCCCTTGGAACAGACCGGGCCCCCGGCGTGGACGACGGCTCGACCGTCCGCCTGTGAGCGACATGCACAACGAAAAGGATCGATGATGAAACGGTCTCGGATCGCGGTCATCGGGGCTGGGAGCTGGGGGACATGCCTGGCCCGGCTTTTGGCCGAGAGGGACCACGCCGTTTCTCTCTGGTGTTTCGAACCGGAACTCGTTGAAGAGATGGCCCGCGCCGGAGAGAATCGCCTCTACCTGCCCGGCATTCCCCTCCCCCGCGCCCTAAAGATCACCTCCTCGCTCCAGGAGGCCTGCGTAGAGGCGGACCTTCTCCTGCTCGCGGTTCCCACGCAGTTCATGAGAGGCGTGTTGGGGCGGATGCGTTCCTGCATCGAGCGGCCGGTTCCGATCGTCAGCGCCTGCAAGGGAATCGAGCAACGGACGCTGACGCTCCCTTCGCAGATCATCCTTGAGGCCTTTCCCGATCTTAAGCGTACGCGGGTGGCGGTTCTCTCGGGACCGAGCTTCGCCAAGGAAGTCGCCCTCTCCCATCCAACGGCCGTCTCGCTGGCCTGCGAAGATTATCGTTTGGCGGTCAAAATACAGAGGCTCTTTACCGCCTCCTTCTTTCGTCTTTTTCTGACGACCGATCTGGTCGGGGTTCAGATCGGCGGGGCCCTCAAAAATGTGATTGCGCTTGCCGCAGGGGGCTCAGATGGGCTTGGCTTCGGCTTCAATGCCAAGGCCGCCCTCATTACCCGAGGACTGACCGAGATCATGCGCCTGGGGTTGGCCATGGGAGCCGAACCTGAAACCTTTTTCGGCCTCTCCGGGGTGGGCGACCTGGTGCTGACCTGCACGGGCCAGCTGTCCCGAAACTGGCAGGTCGGCTACCAAATCGGGCTCGGAAGGACCTTGCCCGAGGTCCTCAAGGGGATGAAGATGGTGGCCGAAGGGGTCGAGACGGCCCGCTCTGCCCGGGCCCTCTCGCAGAAACATGGGGTCGAGATGCCGATCGTCAGACAGGTCTATTCGGTCCTCTTCGAAGAGATGCCGGCTCGGGAAGCCGTCCTGCGGCTTCTGGAGGATGCGCGCGGGGATGAGGTGCCGGAGGAGATCCACCGCTATTTCGGAGGCGCAAAGAGACATTGAACGGCGTTTCGTTCTCGCTCATCACCACTCTTTCAGGCGGTACCGCGCTTTTGCTCTACGGGCTACACGTTGCCAGCAACAGTCTGCAGGAGGTTTCCCGGGAGCGAATCCGGGGAATCCTCTCGCTCGTCAGCCGCAACCGGCTCCTTGGAGCGGGCGCGGGAACTTTCTTTACGGTCTTGATTCAGAGCAGCGGCGCCACGACCGCCATTCTGGTCGGATTGGTCGGTACCGGTGTGGCTCAACTGTCCCAGGTGATTCCGATCATACTCGGGGCCGGCGTCGGGACCACGATCACCGTACAGCTGATCGCTACGCCGGTGCATGCCCTCGCCCCCGTGATGATCGCCGCCGGTTTTTCCCTCTTTTCCTTGGGAAAGCGGAGGCAGACCCGATCGACCGGGTTGGTCGTTCTGGGTATCGGCCTGATTTTCCTGGCCCTGCGATTTCTCTCGGAGTCGATATCGCTCCTGCAGGATAGCCCTCTTTTCCAGACGGCCCTGTTCTCCCTGCGGGAAGAGCCCATCTACGGCCTGCTCGGCGCCGTGGCCCTCTCGGCCGCCCTCAATAGCAGTGCAGCCACGTTGGGCATGGTCCTGGCCCTCTCTTCCCAGGGTCTCATCTCGCTGAACCTCGCACTCCCGATGATGTTGGGGGCCAATCTCGGAACGTCGGCGACCGCCTGGTTTGCGAGCGTCGGGCGAAGTATCGAGGCCCGCCGCGTCGCGGCGTGTCACACCCTCTTTAAGATGGCCGGCATCTTCTTGATCTATCCGTTCCTGGACCTCTTCGCGGCCTGGGTTGCCCGCACGGCCGGTTCGCTCCCCCGGCAGATTGCCAACGCCAACACCTTTTTCAACCTGATGCTCCTCGTCATTTTTCTTCCCCTGACCCCCTGGGTCGCCCGCATGCTGATCCGGTGGATCCCCGGCCGGTCCTTCCCGGCCGATCCAGCCCAGCCCCAATATCTCGACCGGGATTTGCTCGGCTCCCCTCCCTTTGCCCTCAATCAGGCCGCTCGGGAGTCCCTGCGAATGGCCGAGGTGGTCCAGGGGATGTTTCGGGACACGCTTCGGGTCCTCCTAGAAGAGGACCAGGAGCTTTTGGAGTCGATCGAGCGCAGAGAGAACGTCGTCGATCACCTGAATCGGGAGATCAAGTTCTACATCACCCAGCTCTCCGAGCAGGCGCTCAGCCATGAAGAGTCGGCGCGTGAAATGGGGCTCCTCTCATTTATCAACGACCTCGAAAATATCGGAGACATCCTGGATATCAACGTGTTGGACCTTGCCAAAAAAAAGCATTACCAGAAGCTTCGCTTTTCGGAGGAGGGGACCCGGGAAATTGTCGAGCTCCATCAGATGATCGCAGAGGACTTTCAGAACGCCATCACCGCCTTCGCAACGCTGGATCGAGAGCTGGCACAGCAAGTCATCTCGGACAAGGGAAAGGTGAACCAGAAGGAGCGGGAGCTTCGGGCCGCCCATATTCGGCGCCTCCACCGGGGGCTCGCCAAGACCATCGAGACCAGCGCGATCCATCTCGATATACTCACCAACTTCCGTCGAATCCGCTCGCATATCACCGCAATCGCCTTTTCGGTTCTGGACTCCCAGACATGAGCACGCTGCAGGAGATCCAAAAGTTGCTGGGAGCGCTCCAGCAGGGGAGAATCGATCCGGAGACCGCCCTGGAGGGCCTGCGGGACATCCCCTACGAGCTGCTCGGCCACACCCGCCTGGATCATCATCGGAGCTTGAGGCAGGGTGTACCGGAGGTCGTCTTCTGCGAAGGAAAGAGCGAGGCTCAAATCCGGGAAATTATCATCCGGCTGATCAAACGAAAGGGTGAACTCCTCGCAACGCGGGTCCCGGCACGTCTGGCCCGGCTCCTCTGCCGAAAATTCCCCGATCTGCGCTATGATCCCCTGGGAAGGACCCTCAGCCTGGTGGCGCGACCTCGCAAGCGCAGGGTTGGCCGCGTCCTGATTTTGACTGCCGGGACCTCCGATATCCCGGTCGCTCAAGAAGCACGCAGAACGGCGGAGACCCTTGGAAGCCAGGTCAAGATCGCCTTCGACGTCGGGGTGGCTGGAATTCACCGGCTGGCCGACCTGCGCCGGGAACTCAAGGCGGCCCGGGTCATCGTCGTGGTCGCTGGAATGGATGGCGCCCTCCCGAGCGTCGTGGGAGGCCTCGTCTCCCAACCCGTCATCGCAGTCCCGACCAGCACGGGCTACGGGGCGAGCTTTGGAGGGCTTTCGGCCCTCCTGGCCATGCTCAACTCCTGTGCAGCGGGATTGGCTGTGGTTAATATCGACAACGGATTCGGGGCCGGCTGCCTCGCCCACAAGATCAATTTCCTGCCTGAACGGCCCACCAGTCCCTCCGAGCCTCAACGCAAACCCTCGAGCGGAGTTCTGCGATGAATGCGGCGCGCCTGACCAAGGCGGAAGGGATCTCGATCATCCTTGTGGGACTCCTCTTTGTCGCAGCCGGGTCTTGGGCCCTCTGGCGCATCCACCCCGTGCTGTCGGTCGTTCTCACGGCCCTTTTCATCTGGCTGCTCGCGATCTACCACCGGAAGGTCTGTTTCAATTGCCCTCACACCCACTGTCCTTCGAACCCCGCTTTCTGGGGCCGACCCGAGGGAGGGGATCTTCAAAAGCGCGGTCCCGTCGGTCCCTGACCCTCTCCTCTTGCGCCCTCCCGATCCTCCTTGTAGAAGCCGGGAGAGCACACCGTGGGACGTTTCGTTTTACGGCGCATTTAAATATAGAAAGGATTAAATCGGACCGACCGAGATCCAGCTCTCTTCTTCCGGGGTGAGGGAATGACCCAGTCTCTTGAGCGCCATCAGCGAGGCATAGCGCTCTCGCGCGTCCCCAACTTCTGCACGTTGTGCCAGCAGCCTGATCTCTGCCTCGCCGCCCAATTCCCCAAGGGTCTCCTCGATGCGGACCTTCAGGCGAACGGATTGATCCGGAAGAATCGATTCAAGCGTCGCAACCTCAGAGCGAAGCCGCGCCTTGCGGATCAATTGAAGGATCCATTCTTTTAAGACGGTCCCGCCGTTCCGTTCCCCGAGAATTTCCTGAATCAAACGTGCCAGGGGCGGATCGGTCCCCGTACTGGTCGGAAAACCTTTTTCTCCGTCCAGATCCTTGAGAACCTCCTGTACAATCTGCGCTCGAAGCCGCAATTCGTGCACCTTCAGCCCCCCTTCCAGGTCCCGCCACGGAAGTGCCGCCCCCATTCCGGCCAGCAGCAGAAGCGCCCGGCGGCGCAGGGAGGGCTGGGCATCAAACCGGAACGTGCCGAGGAGAACGGAGCGAATTTTTTCCCGCCAACGCTCTTCACCTGAAAAGGGCGATAGCGCGACCAGGATCTCCTCCCGCAGAGAAGGCACCGATTCGCGCTGGAGCCGGTGCATGAGCTGGTCGGGAACGGCGGATCGCGCGGGCCCAGAGATCCGCGAGAGGGCCCGTATGGCGTCCCGTCTGATCTCATCGCGAGGATGATCAAGGAGGGGCGAGAGGAGCGCTGCGGCCTCGTCTCCTGATTTTCCGAGGAGCAAGATCGCACCCCAGCGCACGTCCGGGTCCTCGGTTCCCAGAAATCTGACGAGCTGGCGACCCAGACCGGCGGGGAGGGGATATCCCGGGGCATCGAGGCGATAGAGAGAGGCCAAGACCAGACGCAGGTCAACCGCAGCGAGGTCGGACCTCAAGGAAGCGGCATCGGCCCGCTCCCCTCGCATCCGGCCGACCATCCCTTCAAGGATCCCCTCGATTTTAAGGGGCTGCCCGATCATCTCGCCGTATCGCGCCAGGAAGGCCCTGATGCTCTCGTCGGCCGCCTCGGCGATTCGGGGCTCCGGACTTGCCAGCAAGGATGCGATCAGGGGAAGGGATCGCCGGTCTCCGATATCCGCCAATGCCGCGAGCGCCGCAGCCACCACCTCGGGCCGAGCGTCATCCAGGAAATGAAAGATCGGGCCGAGGCTGGACACAACGGAATTCCCCCGGGCTCCCGCAGGGTCACTCGAGCCGGGTGTCTCCGATGCCGAGGAGGGCCGCTCTGGATTCGGACATCGTTCGCCACAACGTGCAAATCGGCCGGTTTCCCCCACGATCCTCAGATAGGAAGGTATTTGGTCGAGAGGAGAGAGCATCAGTCGGTCGAGGAGCGGCCCGGAGGCCATCGGAGATCCGATCCGGGCGAGACTCCGGGCAATTTCCACGCCCTCTGTCGGGTCCCCCGCCTCTAACCGCTCCAAAAGGAGGGGAATCGCCTCTGGGTCCCTCAGGAACCCCAGGCGCCGAATCGCCTCCCTGCGCCGGGCGGCGTCGGGGCTCTGCATCTCTTCCCCCCATTTTTCCACCGGGCGAAGCCCTGGGAGGTCCATCGGAAATAGGGCGGCGCGCTGGACCTGAAACTCGCCCCCCTGATCGATGAAGCGGACGAGCTCCCCCTCTTGCGTCGGTAGATCCAGCCGAATCACGCCCGTCCTCTGGAGGAGCCAGACCCGTTCGCCCTGGGGAAGGATCGACCGTATCTCCTCGTTCAAGATCCCTGAATCCTCACTGTCGTAGACCTGTTCCTCACCACTTCTCGGGTCAAAGCGCAACAGCCCCCGCACCGGCGGATCCCCTTCCCGGCGCCAGCCGACCCAAACCTGTGCTCCGTCAGGGGCCAGGGCGGTCACTTCGGCTTCATCCAGAGCGCGCGGGTGAAAATAAAGGGGCCGGCCTTCCGCCTCGTCGATGAAACCGAGCCCCCCTGGTCCCCCCCACCAGATTCGCCCTCCATCGACTGCCACCGGCCCGGGCGTTTCGGGTAAGACGATCCGTCTCTCCCCCTCGGGTTGCCGGTGAAGAATTAAGGCATTCCCCTCGATTTGAACCGGGGGCGGTCCCGACGACGCCAGAGACCCGAAAATGGCCGAATCCTCCGGCAGGGGCGTCCAGCGATTTTCCCGGGGATCCCATAGAAAGAGCGGGAAAAGGGGACCCCGATACAGCAGGAACGCAGACCCGTCGAGTGTCCGGACAAAACCGGCCGAGGCGAACGCGCGACCCGGAGTCGCCGGGAAAAGGAGCGCGCCTTGAAGTTCGGCGAGGGCATCCTCGATCACCCGGTCGCCGGGACCTGACTTCAAGTATTTCCTCAAGATCGGAATCGCGTCCGGGCGCTTCGAACGTCCCAGCGCTTGCGCGGCCCGTTGCCGAACCCCGGGGAAAGGATCGGACAATAAAGGATAGAGCCTCGCAACCTCTTCCCCCTGGAGCAACCCTTCCGATCCCTCGACGGCCGCCATGCGGACCGCCTCGTCCGGATCGGACAGCCGTTGAAGATAAAGTCCGGCCAGCACAGGATCCCTGAATCCCTCCAGGTCGACGAGCGCCTGGGCGCGAACAGCTGCCTCTTCGTCTCTGGACAATCGCACGAGCACCGGGAAAAGGCCCTCATCTCGCCGACCTGCCAATGCGTGCAGGACCTCGACCCGCAAGGAGGGGTCGGGATCCTGGGCAAGGACCAGGAGTTCGTCGGAAAGCGGACCCCGGGCCAGGATATGGGCCAATTCGATCCGCACGCGCGGGTCCGGATCGGTGACCCTCTTCAGGAGCTCGGAATTACCGTGCGGCAAGCTGCGATCTCCCAGAAACCGAACCGCCAGGGCACGAACCGAACCGTCGGGGTCCAGGAGCGACGCCAGCAGCTGTGTCTCCAGACGGGGATCATCGGTCTCCCTGAGAGACCAGAGGGCCAAGCGTCGGGAGAGAGGCTCCTGGGACTTCAGCAAGATCTGCGTTTCCGTCGGTAGGGAGGGATCATTTCGTCGGGCCAATTCGCGCAGGGCTGCCAGCCGGCGCCCTTCCTCCGCCCCATCGGCCAGCTCTCCCCTCAGCGTGGCCGCATCCGAGGAGACGGCTGCGGAAGAAGCCGACTCTGTCTGGTCCATCGCTCTTGAAGAGAGCTCTTTTGCGACCCGCGGGGAGGAAGAGGGGGCCTGCTCCCCGGAGGAGCCCTGAAGGAGCCCCATGACCATCTCCTTGAGGGAAGGCTCCGCCTGCGATTGCGCAGCGAGCCGGTCGAAGAAGGGTTTCTCTGATTCCCGTCCGGCTGTGACCAGCCGGCGCAGGAGCGCCTCTCGGGTCTCCAGCGGAATCTGGCGATCCAGGATCCCCTCTTCCATCCAGGGAAAGACCTTCGGATCGTCGGATTCCATCCAGGCCCGAAGCGCCCACTGTTTGTCGATCAAGTTCCCCTGGCGCCACAGTCTGGCGTGGATCTCGTCGAGCGCCTCAGTCTCTCTCACTCTGGCCAGGGCCAGGGCGGCCTCCCGGCGCACGTCGGCATCCTGATCCCTGGCCAACAGACGCCGAAGCGACGGGGACGCCCGGCGGTCGCCGAGCTGGCCCAAGACCCGGGCGCTGGCCTTGCGCACCTCCGGCGAGTCGTCCGATACCTTCCCGAGGAGAAACGAGACGGCCCGTCGATCCCCGATTAGGCCGAGTCCGCTGACGGCCACGACTCGTTCTCCCTGGGACCGGGAGCGCAGAAGCGTGAGCAGCTCTCCGAAGAGGGAACGATCCTTCAGCGCTGAGAGTCCGTTGACCGCCTCCAATCGAAGCGAGAGTTCCTCTTGGGGCTGCTTTAAGATTTTCCTCAGCGCTGCGACGGCGTGAGGCCCGTTGAGCCTCACGAGCCCGCGGAGGATCCCGACTCTCTTCTCCTCCGTTAAGTCGGAGAGCCGCTCCGAGTATTCCTTCTCCAAGGCATGCAGCGGAGCCTCCACCCCCTGTTCCTTCAGCGAGAGCGCCGCCTGGGCGCGCACCTCCGGATCAGAATCTTGCTGAAGCAGACGCTGGAGAGCCCGTCCCGCCGCGGGACGCCTAAGCACCCCCAGGGCCCGCGCCCCTTCTCGGCGCACGAGCGGATTCGGATCCGAAAGCAGACCGATCAGCTGGGAGATCCGGCGGGGATCCGGAGCCCTCCTGAAACGGTCGACCGCACTCGCCACGGCTTGGGGGTCTTTCAATCGAAGGTCATGGAGTTCGGAAGGGGGCTCGGCGGCAAACCCCGAGCTCAACGGGAAGAGAAAAAAAAACGACAGAACGAGGGTCAAGATCGCAAGGTTCATTCGCGGCATTCGGCTTCAACCCAGAGCCATGGACTACTATCATTCATCCGGCCCTATTTGTCAACTTCCCCTTCGTCTGCCGCGACCGGGCCGCCCCCCGCTCTAAGTCACCCCAGGACCCCGTCAAAGTCGAGGTTTGAGCGATAATTGAGCGGGGTTCGGGAGGCTTGCGGTTGGATGGAAGGGATGTCGGGGGAAGGATGCGTCTGTCGTGAGATACGGAAAGGACGGTTTTGGGCGGGAGGGGTGCATCGCTCTGGGGGCTGGGGCTCAAGAGGGGATGGGGCCATGGGAGAGATGGGATTCAGCAGCGCAAGCCGATCAAGCGAAAAGCGAGCCGCCGATCAGCCGCCCAGCGGCGCAGGGCGGCCGTGATGTTTGGATAGCGACGCA
>Ga0209167_10001612_pt1 | contig 12984 bp, 14 predicted proteins | sample Coa_R1_9_FD_187154 | JGI IMG/M metagenome (GOLD analysis project Ga0209167, IMG submission 187154) | Surface soil microbial communities from Centralia Pennsylvania, which are recovering from an underground coalmine fire - Coalmine... | ecosystem: Environmental > Terrestrial > Soil >... | reverse complement strand
TGAGTCCACGCATTTGAGCCGTGGAATACCACGCCGATCAATCATCAAACCGAAAACGAACCGTCTTGGCGTAATATCGACGACGCGTTCTTTCGCACCGTCAGCTTGGCGGTGGATCGAGCTGCGAGAAGAGAAATCCGCGGCGACTTCCAGCCGTGAGCCAGCGGAGCGATCGACCTCTGGTCTTCGAATCGCGATAAGCATGATGGAGGTGACGCGTGCGCAGAAGAGACTTTCTGGCTGCAGCAATGAGTTTGCCGGCGCTCAGTGCCCTACCGCTTCCACGGCATGACCGTCAGGTTGCTGCCGTCTCGGCCGGCGCGCAGGGGAAGCTAGCTCCCATGGCCGTAGGACTGATGATTCAGCCTGCCGGCGGCCCCGAAGCGGCCATCGCGCGAGTAAAGGAACTCGGGCTGACGAATTGTTTCCTGTCGCTCGACGGCTATATCAACCGTTTCACGGCCCCGCTCGCCCAACAACTGAACGATCTGCTGCAAAAATACGGAATCGCGGCAACGAGCGCCGAAGTTGTGGGGCCAGGTCGTCTCGTTTGGGATTTTCTCGATGGTCCCTCGACGATCGGCCTCGTCCCTCGCGCGACGCGCGTCGCTCGCATCGACGCTCTGAAGCAAACGTCGGATTTCGCGAAGATGCTTCATATACCGCGCGTGCAGACGCATTGCGGCTTCATCCCCGAAAATCCGCGTGACCCGCTTTACGACGAGACGGTGCACGCGATACGCGAAATCGCGAATTATTGCGCGTCGAATGGCCAGGATTTTCTGATGGAAACCGGCCAGGAGACTCCGACCACGATGGTCCGCGCTTTCCAGGATGCGAACCGGCCGAATCTCGGAATCGGTTTCGATACCGCGAATTTGGTTCTGTACGGGAAAGCGAACCCCTCGGATGCCGTCGACATCATTGGCCCGCATGTAAGGAGCGTTCACGCCAAGGATGGACTATTTCCGACCGATCCCATGAAACTGGGCGAAGAGGTTCTGATTGGCTCTGGTCGCGTCGATTTTGTGCAGGTTTTCAGGAAGCTTCGGAAATTCGGATACACCGGCGCGATTACCATCGAACGGGAAATTTCAGGCCCCCAGCAAATCGAGGACGTGAAAAAAGAAAAGCTTTATCTTGAGCGCGTCATCTCTGAGATCCAAAGCAAGACGGCATGAAGGCTTCCGCCTGCGGCCGAACGGCCCAGTCCATTGCTTTGGATCAGGTCCCTTCCGCCGGCCGCGGGGACGGCGCGAGGCTATAAGATTTTACGAAAGGATTTCTGTGTCTTGACGTGCTTGTATCCGTTCCGCTCGTAGAACGTGTGTGCGCGTTCGCGAATCACGTTCGATCGAACGCTGGAGGCTGTGCATCCCTTTTCTCTTGCCCAGTCTTCAGCGCGTTCCAGGAGGCGTTGCCCGATTCTCAGCGACCGCATTCGCTCGGCCACTACGAGTCCGCTGATTTCCGCGCGCGCATCTGCCTCGACGCAACGGTAGAGGAACACGCCGATCCAGCCCGCGATTTCGCCATCCGCCGTTTCCGCCACAAAGACAGCGTGGTCCGCCGAATCCTGCATCCCCGCCAGCCGACGCGCAATTTCCTCTCCGGCTGAAGCGTATCCGAGTTGCCCGGCAAGCTCCGACATGCCCGCATAGTCCCGCTGCCGCGGCGAGCGAATCGTGACCGACGATTCTTTCGCTGCGGTAGTCATTCCTCAGTCCTCGCCTGCAGCGCCTTTTTCAAAATCGCAATCTGGCCTGCGTGGTACAAATCATGCTGCACGACTCCGTGCAGCATCAGATAACGCGTATTGCTCGTCCGCTGGGCGGGCCGCTCGTCGAGCTGTTCATCGCGAAGGCCCTCCACCGTTTTGCGCAGACGGCTCCGCGCGTCCACCAGATTCTGCACCGCTCTCCGCCATTGAACGTCCGACGCCTCCCACACAGGCGGCCAGTCGAGTTCCGCAGTTACGTTCGCGCTTGCTCCGAGAAGTTCGTCCCGCACGATCGTGTTCCATGTCGTCACGTGAAGCACCAGTTCCCAGATCGAGTGTACCCCCTGAATCGGATGTTTCGACGCGTCCTCGGCCGTTAGCCCATCCAGCATGGGCTTCAGCGGAGGCCCGTGCCAAGCATCCCCGTCGAATGCCCGATCCATTTGATCCACGATCCGTTGTATCTCGCTCATCGGCTCGATCCGCTCCCATCAAAAGCCTAAAGCACGCACTCGCTCCTGACAAGATGATCGCTGCGCTGACCAGCGCTCGCCACCGTCTTACGGGTCCGAGGGCGCTTATCCCGTGCCGTCACTGCTAGAATTTTTTGTCCGAATCGAGAAGGATTGTCACCGGCCCGTCGTTCGTCAGCTCCACGGTCATATGCGTTTGAAATACGCCGGTTTCCACACGCACTCCCAGCGCTGCGAGGGAGCGGACGAATTCCTCGTAGAGTTGCTTCCCTCTGTCCGGCGACGCCGCGTCGAGAAAGCTTGGCCGCCTCTGCCCGCGCGCATCCCCGTACAGCGTGAACTGCGAAATCGCCAGCACCGCTCCGCCCACATCGAGCAGCGACTTGTTCATCTTTCCCCGATCATCATTGAAGATCCGCAAGTGCACGACCTTCTCCGCCATTGCAGAGGCCGTTGCAAGGTCGTCGTTCCGCCCCACCGCGAGCAATACCGCCAGGCCCTCCGCGATCTCGCCCGCTGTGCGCCCGTCGACGATCACTCGCGCCCGGCTCACTCGTTGTACGACCGCCCTCATCGCCAGCCCTTCCGTCTTCCTTCTCTCGGCTTTCGCGTCTTGACCTTCGTCCTTCGAACACGCGGCGCTCGCTGGCACGTCGGACAAAAATGACTGCTCCGCCCCGCGACGATGATTCGCCGGATCGGCGCGCGGCACCGAAAACATTTCTTCCCCTCACGTTGATAGACACGATGTTTCAGTTGAAACTCGCCGCGCTCGCCTTCCGAATCGACGTAATCCGAAATCGAAGATCCCCGCGACCGGATAGCCTCCTTCAACACGTCCTGCACGGCGCGATAGAGCCGCCGCAGCTCGCCGGGACTCAAATTCGTTCCGATGCGCCGCGGATGGATTCGCGCTCTCCAGAGGCTCTCGTCCGTATAGATGTTGCCCATGCCGCGCAAGACGTGCTGGTCGAGCAGCAGCGCCTTCACATGCGCGCTCCGTGAGTGCAGCACCGCGACGAATTCCGCCCCACTCGCCTCGAGCGGATCGAGCCCGAGCCCGCCGAGAACGCTCCCCTGCTCGCCGCTTCGCATCAACCGCATGCGCCCGAAGCGGCGGATGTCCGTATAGCGCAGCTCGCGCCCGTCATCCAATCCGAAGATCACGTGCGTGTGCGGCGCAACGGGCGCTTCGTTCGGGCGTGTCACGAGTTGCCCCGTCATGCCCAGGTGAACCAACAGCGCCAATCCGGCCCCATCCGCTTGCGCCCCTTCGAGCCCCAGCACGAGAAACTTCCCATGCCTCACGACGCTCTCGATTCGCGCGCCCGGCAGATCTCGTTCGAGCGCCGCGGGATCTTCGATAAAATCGGTCTTTCCGAGGCGGACGCTGAGAATCCGCCTTCCCGGCAGCGCGGCTCTCAACCCGCGCGCGACCGTCTCGACCTCCGGCAGCTCGGGCATAATCGGAATATTGTAATACGGAGCGAATTTCACGGGCCAAGAGCAAAACGCTCCAGTGGCTCACCTGGATAAAAGCGGGAGAATTGGCGAAGACAGAGCGAAGGCGAAAAAACGGATTTTGTATCGAGTAGAAATTCACTTGCGCTTTGTTTTCTGTAGGTTACGGCGATTTCTACTCGGAGGGTGTATCGAGTAGACGTCGTCTGTGGGACCGGCCGAGCGAGGCCCTACGCCGGCTTGGGCATGACGGCACCAAGCGAGTGGCCCTAATTCCGAAACCCGACACGCAAAACGAGACTCGGCGAGTACTTTCTCCGAGTTGCGAGTTACCGAAGCCCCACCCTCACACACCGAGGGTTGGGCACCCGAAAAATCAGAACCGAAACTCCGGGGCACCCGGCTACGGGAAAAGGTGTCGGCTCGTTACAACCCGGAAGAGCACGAGCAGCAGTGCGATGAGAAATGACGACGCCAAAATGATAACCGGCCAGCTCCTCCGGTACTCCTGCGGACACCGCCCGCGATCTTGTCGCGTGAAGAAACACAGGAGGCCTATAGGATCAACAAACATGTACACGATGGCGGCGATTCCTCCGAGCAACGCGACAAGAGAAAGCCAGCTCGAGATGACCGTGTCATGGGTTGTCACATGACTGGCTCCGCCGAGAACCCCCAAGCCTAGAACGACCAGCGGACGCAACAGCCAAAGACCCAGCAGAAGGAGGAGCAAACCCACCGGGCGGGGTGGTACTAAACGCCTTACGTACGGACCCCAATCAATATCGGGCCGTTGCGCCCGGAGAAGAATCGTCCAGGCACTCGCCACTTTATAAGCCGCTCGGGGCCAGAGAAGACAGAGGAGGCCATAGGTTGTAATGGCCAGGACCCCAACTGCGTAGACAACCAAAAGCATTATCTTCAGCCCCTGTTTATGGATGCGCGCCGTTTGTACAACCGCCGACGGTTGCGGACCAAGAAATACCAGTGACAGGTGAAATGATCGGTCCCGCGACGAATCCGCCCGAGGTAGCCATCCATTGCCAACCCAGGAAAAAATTGCCCGAAAAGTTCGTGCTGGGCCCTTCTCAATCGCCTCCAGATTTTGTAGGTCGCCGCCCGTCAACGGCCCAGCCGAAAAAGACGCGGCACTTGCTGGGAATTGCGCGCCGGGTGCCCCACGGTTTTACGCCCTCGATTCTCTACCAAGCACTTCGGCGCATGATACACCGTCGCGACTCTTTCAAGGATTCGTTGTCGCGGGTGGCTGGCCAGCCTTTCTCCGGGGAGGGGGTTTTGTTTGGGACACGCGCAACGTTCCGGGGTACCACGGGATAGCGACAAAAACCGAAGCCCCACCCGCAACGTTCCGGGGTACCACGGGACAGCGACAAAAACCGAAGCCCCACCCGCACACACCGAGGGTTGGGCACCCGAAAAATCAGAACCGAAACTCCGGGGCACCCGACTGCGGCTTCGGGACAAGGAACCGGAACGGTGCTCAAGCCGCCCCTGGTCCCGAAACCCGACACGCAAAACCGAGACTCGGCCAGTACTTTCTCCGAGTTGCGAATCAGGGCCTTGTCAGGGAAGAGGAATGCCCGGGGAAGCGACGATGCCCGCCATGCGCAGAATCTCGGCATATTCTTCGTCGCTCAACGGGCAGATCGTCAGCCGGGAGTTTTTCAGGAACTTCACTTTGCGCAACGCGGGGTTCGCCCGCATTTCCACGAGCGTCACCTGGCGTGGCAGCCGCTCGATAGCCCGCAGGTCCATCACGAGCTTCTTTTCGTCCGGGTGATGCGGATCGGGGTAGGGATCGCGGCTGATCTCGGCCAGAGCGTAAACGGAGTGTTCGCCCTTCCCGTGATAACACAGCGCGCGGTCACCCTTGCGGGCCTGCTTGAGCTGCCGCAGCGCGTCGGGCTTGTTGCCCGCGTGCCGCCACATTTCCTTGCCCTTTACGAACAGCGTGTCCCAATGGTAGATGCGAGGGTCAACCGCGAGCAACCATCGGCGGGGCTTTGTAGGAGCTTGCGTCATTCCGCGATTTGAGATGATTTGGCTCGCTCCGGCGAGCGCGCATTCCGTAGAATAATGCCGCCGCACTATACAACGGACTTGCGCCAGTTTGAACAGAGAAAGTGCAGGAATTTGCACACCATCGAGACTGTTCCGGCTCTGGATTCCGGCGCAGCCTGGGAGGGGAAGGACTCGGCTTGTTGCGGGCCGATGAACAAGCAAACCTTTTAGGAACAGCAGTTTACATCGGTCTGGCCGTCAATTTGCCTGCGGTTTGTCCCTACCGATCGCGGCCAAGTCCGTGGCCTCGAAATCAGCCAATCTCCACGTAAACATCGTCACCGCGGACTTCAACCTCATACGTCGCAACCCCGACGGCGGGATTCATGAGCGCCTTGCCCGTCGCGACGTCGTACTGCCAGCCATGCCACGGGCAAGTTACCGACCGGCCGCTCAATTCGCCTTCCGCCAGCGGTCCCCCACGATGCAGGCAGACGTTATCGATCGCGTAAAACGTGCCGTCCACGTTGGCCAGCGCGATGACTTTGCCGTCGAGCTGTAGCTCGCGAATCATCCCCGCCGGAATCTCGTCTTTCTTGATCGCCCTCACAAACGCCATCTCGCTCGCTCCATTGCGGCCACCGAGAACCACAAAAATCCGTTTCTACCGCGGCGCCGGCGTCTGCGCCACCATGACTCCGCGCTTGAAATCCTCGACCATTCCTTCGTTCAACCGCACTTCCGTCGGCCGCTTTGCCAGTGTCATCTGATCGATCTTGTCCTGCAATTTGAGCAGCGCGTAGAAAAGGCCTTCCGGCCGCGGCGGACACCCGATCACATAAACGTCCACCGGCACAACCCGATCCACTCCCTGCAGCACCGAGTACACATTGAACGGGCCGCCCACGCTCGAGCATGCCCCCATTGAAATGCACCACTTCGGGTCGGGCATCTGGTCCCAAACGCGCCGCAGCACCGGCGCCATCTTCAGAGTCACTGTTCCCGCCACGATCATCAGGTCCGCCTGCCGCGGCGACGGCCGAAACACCTCCGCGCCGAACCGCGCAATGTCGAACCGGGACGTAGTGGAGGCGATCATCTCGATCGCGCAGCATGCCAGCCCGAACGTCAGCGGCCAGATCGCGCTCTTGCGCGCCCAGTTGAACACATAGTCCACCGTCGACAGTACGTAGCTGCGCTCGAACCGGTTATCCAATACACCCATAAAACCAATCGCCCTTTTCCCAAGTAAAACGTGAGTATATCGCGCTCTTCCGCTGAGTCAAAGTGTGCACGGCGACCGGCAATTCCCGGTGTCTGGCACATCGCTCATTAGACATTCGCGGGCCATGCGATTAAAATCACTCCCCCGCCCTCCACAGGAAGGAGCTGCCATGAAACGCAAGCCAAGGGTGCGGAAGAAGGGCGTGGTCGAGAAGATCATCAAACCTCCCCTTCCCAGCATGCCGGAAAAGGCTCAGATCGAGGTCGAGGACGCGGACCACCTATATAGGGAAATCCGGATCGAAAACACGCTTCAGGACGAAAACGGTAAGAAAGTGAAGCTCAAAGAGGGCGCCTCGGTCGACGTCGTCATCGAGGCGGATGCGAATTCTACGGAACGCAAGAACGAAGACGGCTGACCGGTCGACTTCCTGATTCCCTGCCGGCTCTGTTCATCTGTCTATCTCTGCCTTAAAACTTTCCCTTTGCTCCGTGGACAAGCAGCGCGCCTTCACGGCGCGAGTCGGCAAGCTGCTTTGCGTCCCGAAACCACCGTCCCGTGTAAACCTCTGGAGTTGGGGTGGGATCGGGAATCCGCCGATGTTCGACTTCAGCGAATCCCGCATCGCGAAAAAGCCCCGCCCAGTCGTCCCCCGAAAGCAGGTGCGTCGGGACGGCCAGAAGCTCGCCCCACTGGTGGCAGTGCGGATTGTCCTTGTAATAATTGATGATGATCCAGGCCGAGCCGCCTTCGGCCAGCACGCGGTAAATTTCGCGCAGGCCTTTCGCCGGGTCGGGCCAGTAATATGACGATTCCACGGAAATTGCGCGCGTGAAAAAATTGGACTCCCACGGAATCTCGCCCACCTGGCCGACGACAAAGACAAGATTCTCGAAATCGACGCTTGCCGCGCGCGCGTGCCGGATCATTTCGTCTGAAATATCCATCCCCACGACGCGGCCGCCCGGCACCGCTCGCGCGAGCGCTCGCGACAACCAGCCCGCCCCGCAGCCTACGTCGAGGAGATTTTCGTCCCGCGCCAGGCGCATCATTTCAAGCGCAGGACGCGTGATTGGCCAGTGATCCAGCTCCATACCTTCGCCGCGCCCGGCCTGGGCCCAGCGATTGAACTCCTCGCGAAGCGTCTCGGATTGTTCAGGTTGCGCCACGTTGGCTCCTCGCGAAAATTCTATCCGGGTTCAGCCCCAGATGAACACAGATAAACGCTGATGAAACCTCAGAATAGAAGGGAAGCAAGCGGGAAACACAAAAAACAGCGGGCGGTCCCGTAGGCAGAGCTTTTCCGCTCCCTGTTCTTATTCTTGTTGGTTGCTATCTGTGGTTGGTTTTTGGCGTGGCCGGTTCTTATCCGTGTCGATCTGCGTTCATCTTAAAGAATCTCGACCGCCGCGTCACAGCGGACTGCCGCAGACGGCGCAGAAGCGCCCCCCATGAGAGGCAATGGCTCCGCAGCGGCAGCAGTATCGCGCCAGCCCGGCCGGTCCGGCAACTACCAGGACGGGCGGCTTCGCTTCCGCGGCACAGGCCCAGATCAGCGCCACGATCCAGCCGATCACCGTCCAGCCAAACAGCAGATTCACAATGAGGATGGCCGAGAAGTCGCGCTTGTTGTGCGCGATGATCGCCGGCAAGAAGTAGAGCAGTGTGGCGAGAACCAGAAATGTCATGGCCGCACCTCCTTCCGCGGAAGCCAATCTGCGGCGCTTCTGAGATTCTTCGTCTCTATTTCTTGGTACGCACGGGGCCGCGAACTTGTTCCATCGAACGCCCACCCAAGAGCCGAGTGGGGCCGGCGCCGCGGAAACAGCGCTTCGGAAACTCAGGAAGGCCGCGGAACCCCCGTTTCCTTCTCAACCTTGGCCAGCAACTGCACGAAACGCCGCTCGCGCTCCTCCTGCGTCTGCCCTGCGTAGGCTTCCGCGATTTGCGTCGCGTTCATCGAGCAGAACTTCGGCCCGCACATCGAGCAGAACTTCGCTTCCTTGTAGAAGTCATCCGATAAAGTTTCGTCATGCATGGCGCGGGCGGTCTCTGGATCGAGCGAGAGCTCGAACTGTTTTTTCCAGTCGAAAAGGAAGCGCGCGTAGCTGAGCGCGTCGTCCCGATCGCGCGCTCCGGGGCGATGACGCGCGACGTCGGCGGCATGCGCGGCAATTTTGTAAGCGATCACGCCCTGGCGAACGTCGTCAGCGTTCGGCAAGCCGAGATGTTCTTTCGGCGTGACGTAGCAGAGCATCGACGCGCCATGCCATCCGATCATGGCGGCGCCAATCGCGCTGGTGATGTGGTCGTAGCCGGGAGCGATATCCGTGACAAGCGGGCCAAGCGTGTAGAACGGGGCTTCGTGGCACAGCTCGACTTCCTTGTCGACCTGCAGCTTGATCTGGTCCATGGGGATGTGGCCGGGACCTTCGATCATCACCTGCACATCGTATTCCCAGGCCTTTTTGGTGAGCTCGCCGAGGACGCGGAGCTCGGAAAATTGAGCTTCATCGCTTGCGTCGGCGAGGCAGCCGGGACGCAGGCCGTCTCCGAGCGAGAAGCTCACGTCGTGCTTCTGAAAGACCTTGCAGATGGCATCGAAGTTTTCATAAAGGAAATTTTCTTTCTTGTGAAAGCTCATCCACTGCGCGAGCAGCGCGCCGCCGCGGCTAACGATTCCGGTGATGCGATTGCGTACCAGGGGAAGCGATGCGCGCAGTACGCCGGCATGGATGGTCATGTAATCGACGCCCTGCTCGGCCTGTTCTTCGATCACTTCGAGCATCAGGTTGATGTTCAAATCCTCTGAGCGGCGGACGTGCGAAATCGCTTCGTAGATTGGGACGGTGCCGATGGGGACGGGCGAGGCGTCGATGATGGCTTTGCGGATCGCAGGAATATCGCCGCCAGTGGAGAGGTCCATGACGGTGTCCGAGCCGTAGTGGACGGCGCGATGAAGCTTTTCGAGTTCGTCATTGACGTTCGACGTGGTGGCGGAGTTGCCGATATTCGCGTTGATTTTGCAGCAGAACGCGACGCCGATACCCATGGGCTCGAGATTACGGTGATGAATGTTGGCAGGGATGATGGCGCGGCCGCGGGCGACTTCGTCGCGAACGAATTCGGGCGCGAGCTTCTCGCGCCTGGCGACGTAGTCCATTTCCTCGGTGACGACGCCCTGCCGCGCAAAATGCATCTGCGAAAAATTGCGCACGCCACCATTCAGGGCGGCCGCACGCTTTTCGATCCAGCTATCTCTGAGAGCCATGACTTCCTCCGCCCGCGAAAACCCAAAAACACGGATGACCGTGATGAAGACAGACGAAACGACTGAAGGGCTGCGCGTTCACGTTTGATTCCGACTTCGCGCCGCGTTCCAGACGCGCCAGCGGCCATTATGTCACCGGCGTTTCGGCACGGCAATACAACGCGAAAGTCTTAGGATGCGCGGAGAAAAAAGCAGACCACAGAGAAAAGCGTGACAGCACCGGGACGGAAACCTGGCGCGCGCGCGGCGCCGGTTTGGATCTCTACTCGTGCCTGAGCGCGACCATCGGATCGACGCGCATGGCGCGGCGGGCGGGGATGTAGCACGCGGCGAGCGATACCGCGATCAGCCCGAACGCGACGGAGGCGAACGTGAGCGGGTCGGTTGCGCTGACACCAAACAAAAGGCTCGACATGAACCGCGTGAGAGCGAATGACGCAGCGATACCAATCAGGACGCCCGCCAGCGCGAGATTCAGTCCTTGCGCGAGAACCAGGCGCATCACGCGGAGCGGATCGGCACCAAGCGCTATGCGAATGCCGATTTCATGCGTTCGCTGTCCCACGGAATACGAAATCACGCCATAGATTCCGACGATGGCCAACAGCAGCCCGAGTCCGCCGAAGATGCTGAGAAGGAAAGTCTCGAAACGCGGCGCCGCGTTCGAGTGTGCCATCAGTTGGTCCATTGTTCTGACGTCTTCGAGGGACTGCGCCTTTTCGATCGACCAGATGCGTTCCTCGATGGCGGAAACGGTGGCCAGCGGATCCGCCTTGGTGCGCACAATCAGCGAGATGCCTCCTGAATCTTCCACTTGGTAATAGGCGGCGAAGATTTCGGGGGCCGGGGCTTCCTTCGCGCCTTCATCGCGAGTGTTGGCGATCTCGCCGATAATCCGGCCCCATTTGGGTTTGTGGTTTGCGTCGGCGTTGGTCCAGATACGCCGGCCAATGGGACTCGCGGTTCCAAAGAATTTTCCCGCGAACGCCTGGTTCACGATGTAAACATCGGGCGCGGCGCTCGCGTCGGCGTCTGTGAAGTCGCGGCCCGCGAGAAGCGGGATGCCGAGCGTCTGGAAGTAGCCCGGCGCGGCGCGGTTCGCCTGAGTCATGGCGGCGGGACCATCGGGCGGCATGGCATCGGTGTGAACGGTGGACTCGCCCTTCATGTCTGAGAGCGGGGCGTAGAGAGATGCCGAGGCGCCTTCCACGCCCGGGCTTGCTTTCGTGAGATCGAGGATCTGTCGAACGTAAGGGACGGATTCTCCCGGCTTCGTGAATTTGCCGGTGGGAAAAGTAAGCGTCATGGTGAGCAGGTTATCGGAGCGGAAGCCCATGTTCACAGTGAGCAAGCGCGCGAAGCTGCGTAGAGCGAGCGTGGCGCCGATGACCAGCACGAGCGCCACGGCGACCTCGCCGACAACAAGCAACTGGCGGAGGAGTTTGTGCTGCGATCCCGCGCCGGTCTGCGCGCCGCCTTCTTTCACGATTGCATTCAGGTCCTGCCGCGAAGCCAAAGCAGCGGGCGCGAGGGCAAACAGAATGCCCGACAAAATGGAAACGCCGAGCGTGAACCAAAGAACTGTCTGGTCGATGCTCAAGTCCTTTATGCGCGGGGTTTCGGGCGGCAACAGACTTCGCAGTCCCTGGACGCCCCACACGGCGACGAGCAGCCCGAAAATACCGCCAACGAGCGCGACGATGAAGCCTTCGACAAGCAGGTGGCGAGTGATGCGGGCTCGCGTTGCGCCCAGCGCCGAGCGAATGGCCAGTTCGCGGCGCCGCGCCCATCCGCGGGACAGGAACAAATTGCCGACGTTGGCGCAGGCGATCAGAAGCACAAATCCGACTGCTCCGAGGAGGATCAGCAACGGGGGCCGAGCGTCACCGACAACGTCCGATTCGAGCGAGACGACCCGGAAACTCCATCCCTTGTCAGCGTCGGGGTAGGTCTTGGCCAGACGCGCGGCAATTGCGTCGAGCTGAGCCTGCGCTTGCTGAATCGTGCGGCCAGGTTTCAGGCGGGCGATGGCGTCCGTTCCATGATTTTGGCGCGCGGCGCGCTCGTCGTTTGTGGGAGCGAGAGGCGTCCAGAACTGATCATCGGTGACGTAATCGAGATGCTGCCGAGAAGGCATCACGCCGATGATGGTGTACGGTTTCTTGTCGAGGCGGACGGTTTGCCCGATCACACGAGAGTCGCCGCCGAATTGCTCTTTCCACAGCGAGTAGCTGAGGATGATTTCGCGGTCCTGGCCGGGCTGCATTTCGGCGGGAGTGAACGAGCGGCCGTAGAGCGGCCTGATTCCCAGAGTAGAGAAAAACTCCGCCGAAATCTCAGCGCCGTCCAGGCGATGCGGGGCGCCACGGCCGGTCATCGTCTTCCCGGAGAATTTATAAGGAGCGATACCGGAGAAGACGGTGCTCTCGGTGCGGATATCGTCAATGTCGGCCAGCGAGAGCCCGAGGTGGGGAAAATCGAACAGAGAACTATGAGCCCAGAGGTCGACCAGTTGCGACGAGTGCGGAAAGGGCAGAGGCCGCAGCAGAACCGTGTTGACGACCGAAAAAATCGCAGTGTTGGCGCCAATGCCGAGCGTGAGGGTCAGCACGGCAATGCCTGTGAAACCGGGGGATTTGCGAAGCGAGCGTCCCGCGTAGCGGACATCCTGGAGAAGGGTTTCGAGCCACGTCCAGCCCCAGGTGTCGCGAGTGGTTTCGCGGAAGACAGCAGGGTTGCCGAAGACGAGGCGCGCGGCGCGGCGTGCTTCTTCGGGCTGCATGCCGGCGGCGACGTTTTCCGCGATTTGCTG
>Ga0209167_10001611_pt1 | contig 12993 bp, 11 predicted proteins | sample Coa_R1_9_FD_187154 | JGI IMG/M metagenome (GOLD analysis project Ga0209167, IMG submission 187154) | Surface soil microbial communities from Centralia Pennsylvania, which are recovering from an underground coalmine fire - Coalmine... | ecosystem: Environmental > Terrestrial > Soil >... | reverse complement strand
GGACGTTATGCCGCCTGCATGCATCCAGGCGACGCTCAAGACGAGCACCACCGCGTCTATGATTACGATCAGAACCTTTTGCATCATGATTAGATCCTTGACGACGCTCGGAATTCGAGCCTCCCGGCTACTGGGTAAATAAGGTCGGAACGCCTAGCACTCCTCGAATTTGAATGCGACGGCTCCATGGCTTATGGTAATGATACTCTCGATTGCCGAGAACGTAAACTAACGCTTGTGGATATCGCTCAATCGCGTCTCGATTGACCGGGAGCAGGGAGAGGCCGAGATCATCGGCAAAGGCAATCGTCACAGACGATTTTCCTGTCTTGCTTGGATTGATCGCTATATGGCTTTCGTCGAACCCTATCTGGTGGAATCGAACGGGTGCCTTCAGGCTGCTTACCCTGTCAGAATACTGTGAAAGTGTCCAACACACGCCAGAGATGTCGCCACCCACTTGCTCTCAGGGCTGGAGAAAATGGTGAAGCGTTGGCACCTCAATGATGTGCCTCTACTCGTTGTTGAAACTCGCGGAAATCACATCTACGAAATTATCTACAGCGGCCTCGCGGGAGCCGTGGCATTCTCCCGCATCTGATTGAAAGGGTTGGTCGGGCTGCCGGGATTTGAACCCGGGACCTCTTGCACCCCAAGCAAGCGCGCTAGCCAGGCTGCGCCACAGCCCGAATATTCCAGTGTACACGCCGCGGCGTTTTACGACACCGGGACGGCTTCCTTCGCCACGCGCGCGCTCTCCAGCACAAAACGGTATCCTATGCGCGGCTCGGTTGTGATGAACGTCGGCTTGGCGCCGGGAGGCTCGATCTTCTTTCGCAGCTGGTTGATAAAAACGCGCAGATATTCGATCTGATCGCCGTACTCGGGGCCCCAGATCGCCTGCAGAATACGCCGGTGCGGAACCGGTTTGTTGGCCTGCGCGACCAGGTACCGAAGGATGTCGAATTCGGTCGGTGTCAGGCGCACCGGCGCGCCATGGGCAATCACGCGGCGCTCATCGAAATCCACTTCCAGATCCGGCGTCGAAATGTGCCTGGGGGTGGTATCGGTGGCAAACCCGGTACGGCGCAGCACGGCGCGGATTCGCGCCATCACCTCGTCGATGCTGAAGGGCTTGGATACGAAATCGTCCGCGCCCGCGTCCAGGGCCTCAACCTTTTCCCGGTCCGAATCGCGCACCGAGATCACGATGATGGGGACATCCCATCCGCTTCGAATGGCGCGGCCGGTCTCGATCCCGTCCATTCCCGACGCGTTCACGTCGAGAAGCACCAGGTCCACCGTGCGCTCGCGCAGGAGGTCGAGCGCTTCTTCGCCGGTTTGAGCGTCGATGACGTTCGCTCCTTTTGCGCTCAGAGCGGCTCGCAGAACCCGGCGTACCTGGGGTTCATCCTCAATAAGTAATATCGTGCTGTCTGTTATCACCCGAATCTCCCCTACAGTGCCCCTCGGCTCACCCCGAGCCGAATTTTTCCCCTACCGCTATACGCGACCGATCCCGCGACCGCGCTCCCCAGCCAAACCCTCGATATCCCCCGAACGGTTCTGGCTGGCTCGTTAAGAATCTATCAAAAATCTTACACCCTTAGATAGTCGGATTTTTGCCGCCCGGTTGAAAGATACAATCGAGGTGGATGACGAACCGGGTGAGTTTGTGACCAGACGGGACGCTCTGGCAGCGCTGGCGGCATCGGCTTTACTGGCCCGCGATGCCCGTCCGCAGGCAGCCGCCGAGAAGAATGGCGGACCGAAAGCGGGAGTCGCGCAGGCGGAGCGCATCACGCCGCTGATCTGCGCTTTTTCGCAAAACCTGATTAAAGTGCCCTATCCGGAGCTGGGCATGATTGCACAGCAGATCGGCTACGACGGCGTGGATGTGACCGTAATGGAAGGCGGTCACGTGAATCCGCGAATCACCAACGTCGATCTGGTGCGGGCGTTCGAAAGCGTGCGCGGGGCAGGCCTTGAAGTCCCCATGATCACGACCACCATCACGACGATCAGCGAACAGACGGTTTATCCGATACTGGCGATCACGGGGCATACGCAGGTGCATCTCTACCGCCTGGGCTTCTGGCCGTATGCGGGTCCGAATCTGAGCATCGACATTCCCCGGCGCATGGCCCAAGTGCGCAGCGATCTGACGGCGCTTCTCGCGCTCGGGCGGAACTACCAGATGACCGCCATGTTCCCGAACCGCGCGGGCGGTTACGTGGGTGAAGCGGTGTGGGACGCGCAGGCGATCATCGGCGACATGAATCCGCAGTGGATCGGCTACTATTTCGACCCGTCGCAGATCACCGGAGATTGGGAGATTGCGCTGCGGCTGGCGCTGCCCAGGCTCAAAGCGGTCGCGTTGCAGGACTACACGTTAGTCAAGGACGGCACCGCGTGGAAGATGCAGATGTGCCCGTTGGGCGAAGGCATGGTCGATTTCCCGGCGTTTTTCCGGATCCTCGCGGAGGCGCGGTACAGCGGCCCCATCTCGATCCATCAGGAGTATCGCGCGCAGGATGAATTGGCGGCGATGAACAAGGATCTGGAGTTTGTCCGCAAGCAGGTGAAGCAGGCTTGGGGAACCGCTTAGCCGATCTGCACCAGGTGATAATTTTTCTTGCCGGCGCGCAACAGGATTGCGCCGGGCCATTTCAAGTCATCCGCTGAAACCGTTTTTCGGGGGTCGGTCTGCCGTTCGTTGTGCAGGTAGACACCGCCTCCTTCGACGAGCTTGCGGGCCGCACCCTTACTCTCGGCGAGGCGGGTTTGCACGAGAAGATCGACGAGGGAGATGCCGAGGGCGACTTGCGTATTCGGCAGTTCGCGTAACAACATCGCGATCGTTCCCATGGTGGGAGTTTCGTCCGAACCGAACAGAATCCGGCTGGCGGCTGCGGCCGCCAGGGCAGCCTCCTCGCCGTGAATGAGACTCGTGCATTGAAAGGCTAGTTCCCGCTGCGCTGCCCGATTTTCGGGTTTCAATGTTACTTCCTGTTCGAGCGCCTGAATCCGTGGCTGATCGAGAAACGTGAAGAGCTTGAGGTAGCGAACTACGTCGGCATCCGCCGTTTGCAGCCAGTATTGATACATCTGGTAAGGGCTGGTGCGATTGGCGTCGAGCCAGACAGAGCCTTCTTCGGTTTTGCCGAATTTTTTTCCGGTGGATGTCGTGAGCAGTGGGAAGGTGATGCCTTCAGCGCGCCCGCCCTCCACGCGGCGGATCAATTCCTTGCCGGAGAGAATGTTGCCCCACTGGTCGCTGCCGCCCATCTGGATGGTGCAATTGTGATTTTTGAACAGGTGCAGAAAGTCGTAAGCCTGCATCAGCATGTAGCTGAATTCGGTGTAGGAAATACCCTGATCGCGTTCTTCAAGCCTTGTGCGCACGGAGTCGCGCTTGATCATTTCGTTGACCGAGAAATGTTTGCCTGTGTCCCGCAGGAAATCGAGCAGGTTGAGAGAACAGAGCCAATCCGCATTATTCAGCAAGAGGGCTTTGTCGTCGGATGAGAGATCGAAGAAGCGGCTGAGTTGGGCGCGAATTGCGAGGGCATTGGCTTCGGCTTTCTCTTTTGTTAATAAGGTACGCTCGCCAGACTTGCCGCTCGGATCGCCGATCAAACCGGTTCCGCCGCCTACGAGCACGAGGGGGCGGTGCCCATGGCGCTGGGCGTGTGCGAGGCCCATTACGGGTATCAGATTTCCGAGGTGAAGGCTGTCGGCCGTCGGATCGAAGCCGACGTAGATCGTGCGCGGAGCTTCGGTAAGGAAGGCGTCAAGGTCGTCGCTTGTGGCGGCTTCGAGAAAGCCGCGCCAGCGCAGTTCTTCGAGAAATGGACTTTTCAGCATCGTTTAAGAGTTTGAAAACCCGCAGACGACGAAAGACGATCGTCTGCGCCACAGCGTAAGAAAAAATGGGGCCCCTTTGCCAGTTTGGTCTCGCAGTCTGGCCTGCGGCAACACCATACGGGAGCTCCTGCCGCCTATTGTTTCGACATTCACACGCTCAGAGCCTCGAGGAAGTGAGCGGCTTAGTGCCCCGGAACATCATAGGTACGTCCGGGTTCTCGATTGGACAGTAGCACACGAGTTCAAAAAAACGGCCTCGGTCGAAATAGGCCATTGGCTGTAAGAGATTCATTCGCCAGGAGTAAAAATTATTTTGCAACCTGGTGAACGCCGCTGAGGTCCTCCACGCTTTGCGGGGGATTCCAGTAAAGCATTCGCCTGCAGCTCTCGCAAACCATCACCGAATCCTGCCGTTTCAACTCCTGCAGGAACTGCGGGCGCAGCTGCATATTGCACTTGGAACAGCGCCCCTGGACGACTTCGGCGATGGCTACGCCGGCGCGTCCCTTGCGTATGCGCTCATATTCGGAGGCGATTTTCGGCGTCATTTCGCTCAGGATTTTTGCACGGTCGCCAAGGAGCGCGTTCATTTCCTTCTGGTCCGCCGCGGTGCGCTCGCGCGCCTTTGCCTTTTCGGCTTCGACCTGCTTCTTCTCCGCTGCCAGCGCAGCTTCGGCCACTTTCACGGCCTTTTCCAGCGGATCGGACTCGGTCATCAATTCGAGGATGCGGTCTTCGTGATGGCGAATCTCCTGCTGGCAGAACTCGATTTCGTGCTGGAAGGCGCGATACTGGTCGTTCGTTTTCGCCTCCATCATCTGGGTTTTGAGTTTGGAGATCTTCTGCTCGGCGGCCTGGATTTCGCCCTCAAGGCGCTTGCGGTCTTTCTGGTTTGCCGAGAGGCCAGCGCGATCGTGATCGAGACGCCGCTGATGCGATTCCAGCTTCTTTTCGATTTCAGCGATGTGTTTCGGCAGCGTGGCAATTTCCTTCGTCAACTCAGCGGCTCGATCGTCAAGGGTTTGCAATCGAATCGCGTTCGCGATGTCAGGCAGCATGGCTTGAATTCGATTTTAACAAACGAGTTCGGCCATGATCGAAATGACCTATCATATGTGCCAGTAGGGGGTATTGAATGACTTGGCGTCTCGCTCTGCTGCTGATGATCGCCACTCGCGCTTTCCCATGTGTGTGCACCGCCAATTGGCCGTCAGTCAAGCAGGCGTGGGAGAAAGCGCCGGTTGTATTCCTGGGGACCGTGGAATTGGCCGATCCGGATGAAGACGCCAGCCAGACGATATTCCAAGCGCAGTCCGTTCGTATCCGCGTCGATGAAGCGTTCAAGGGTGTGTCACGAGGGCAGATAATCGAGCTGCGCCAGGCTGGAGCCGATTGCGACCCTACGTTCCGGACTGGTCAGCGCGCTGTGTTGTACCTGCATGCGGGAGCGACCCCGGGGACTTTTAGCGTGGCGTGGTGCACTCGTGCGGTTGAGAGCGCCGAGTCCGGTGGAGACGATTTGCTGTTTTTGAGAGGCTTACCCAGATCGGCAATCGGCACGAGGCTCTCAGGAGAGGTTGAGCTCTACGAGGACTCGCCGCGAGCGGGCGGCCTTCCGAACGTCAGAGTGAAAATTATGGGCCGCACGGGACTCGTTCGAGAGGCGGTGACAAATGCCGCCGGAGTTTACGAGGTATTTGGCCTGTTGCCCGGAAGGTACCGGGTCAGTATTGACGTTCCCAAGGGTTTGAAAATCAAATTCCCGATAGTCACGGGATCTCAGGGTGTTCCAGGCGATGATGCGGCGGTGACACTGGCGCGAAACGGCGGAGCGAGTGTCGGCTTTGTGCTTCAGGCTGATACTCGATTGTCCGGCCGCATACTTGACGCACAAGGTGCGCCCATGATTGGGGTGTGCTTCGCTCTTCAGCCTGTGGAAGGCCGCGGCGAGAAGGACGCGCAATCCGGCTGTTCGACTGAGGACGGAGTATTCACAATGGCAATGATGCTCCCGGGGAAGTATCTGCTATTCGCCGGAGACGACGTTCAACTGGGCCTTATCAAGTCCAGTTCGACTCTCTACTACCCTGGCGTGAGAGATCGCCAGCGGGCCACAGTGGTGTCGATCGAGGCGGGTGAGTACGTCGAACATCTCGAGGTACGGTTGCCACGCGACGAGAAAAGATACAAAATCTCCGGTAAATTGCGGTTCGCGGACGGTGTGCCGGTTGCCGGCGCGATTGTGACGTTCACATCTCCGGAGCATGGGTACTCGGAAACGACGGGAACCCGGCCGGATGGGTCGTTCGGTCTGCTGGTGATCGCGGGAATGGAGGGTCAATTAAACGGAGAGCTGGCTGTATTTGAGCCGATTCTTAAATCATGTCCCGAGCTCAGGGTTGGACCGGGCGCGAGAGGAATGTCGCGCTTCATGGACGCAAGGCCGATTTCCCTCTCGGCCGATTCCGATCATGAGGACCTTGAACTTGAGCTGTCTTCACCCTCCTGCAAGTTTTTGCCTACGGGCCGGAGGTGAAATCCCAACCGACAGGCGAACCGCCTGTCCCACCGGGGCGGATCAGTTGCGCGCGTCCGCGGATAATCAGAAGATGCCGCAGACTTTGATATCTCCGATGCTTTCGGTCCGGCGCGGCGCTCAGGCAGTCGAGTTTTACAAATCCGCTTTCGGCGCCAACGTCTTGTTTCGTGTCGATGCACCCAACGGAGAAGTAGTCGCACGCCTGTCCGCCGACGGAGCCGAGTTTTGGGTTGCCGACGAGTCTCCCGAGAATAAAAATTTCAGCCCGGAGACGCTTGACGGCGGGACGGTCAGAATGGTGATGGTCGTGGACGATCCTGACGCGGCGTTCGCCAAAGCGGTTGCCGCGGGAGCTACGGTTGTGTGGCCGGTGGCGAATGAATACGGTTGGCGTCTCGGCAGGGTTGTCGACCCTTTCGGACATCATTGGGAGATCGGTAAGCCCCTGTCGTGAGTTCCATAATCAATCGGCACGTTACAGGCCGGGGACAGCTGGTCAGCGCCGAGCAGAAGCTCGGCGGCAGCGCCGAAGCGCTGGCCCCACCTACGGAACTCTGCCTAGCTTGAGCAGCAACCGGGCGCGGGTGTGGGCCAATTCCGGCACGCGCAGCGCGGCGGCGACCAGATAAAACGAACCCAATCCCGCGGGAATGCCGAAGGCGATGTCGGCGATCCGGGCCAGCGCGGGCGCGATGAGGAGCGCATGCGAAGCGACGACGACGGCGCGGCATACCACGCCCATCAGCGCGGCGGCCACGCTGATTTTCGCCAGGCCAATCAGGATTTCCTTGCCCCGCAGTTTGCCGATTTTCGAGCGCAGCAAAATCAGCAGGGCCAGCGAACTGAACGTCGACACCACCGAGGACGTAAGCGCGAGGCCGGCATGGCCGAAGCCGGCCAGCCGCACCATGATGAACGCCGCGGCGGCATTGACCACCACTGATGCGATGCTGACCACCATCGGGGTTCGGGAATCGCCAAGGGCATAGAAGGCGGGCGCCACCAATTTCAGGACCGCATAGCCCGCGAGGCCAACCGCATAACACGAGAGCGCGAGCGCGGTCTGGTGCGTATCGAAGGCTTGGAATTTGCCATGTTGATAGACAATGCCGATCATGCTTTCGCCGAGGACCGCCAGACCCACCGAGGCCGGAATGGTTAGAAGAAGGATCATCAGGATCGATCGTGAAAGGATCTGGCGGAATTCGACGAAGTTCCGGTGAGCGGCGCTGCGGGAGATGCGCGGCAGCGCGGCCGATGCGATGGCAATGCCGAATATTCCCAGCGGCAGGACAAAGAATCGATAAGCATAAGCCAGCCAGCTCACCGGTCCGTTCATGACATGGCCGGAGGCATCGCGCAGTCCGGCGGCGAAGTTGGTGTTCACGAGCACGTTGATCTGACCCGACGCGCTGCCGATCAGTGCGGGTCCCATGAGTCCGAGAATGTGGCGAACTCCTTCGTGGCCGAGATTCCATTGCGGACGCCACGCGAACCCCTCGCGCCAAACGCCAGGCAGGAGGAACAGGAGCTGTCCGACGCCGCCCAGCACAACGCCGAACGCCATGCCGCGGACGGTGCTGATTCCGAGGCGCGGCCCGAGCCAATAGCCGAGTCCCAGTCCGGAGAGTACCGAAAATATGTTGAACGCGGCCGAAGAGAGGGAGGGCACGGCGAAGCTGTGTGTGGCGTAGAGAATTCCCTGGGCTTGGGAGGAGAGGGCCAGAAGCAGCAGGAAGGGAAACATGGTGCGCACCAGTGAGCCGGCGAGGTCCGACTTCCCGGGGACGGCTTCAAATCCCGGCGCGAAGAGATTCACGATGGCCGGGCTCAGGATCATTCCAAGTGCGCAGAAGCCGCCGGCGATCACAAGGATCATGGTCGCGGTGATGTTCGAGAGCTCGCGGGTCTCGGCGCGGGATTTGGTGGCGAGATAGCGGGTGAAGGTGGGCACGAACGCGGCGGAAAGCGCGCCTTCGGCGAACAGCTCGCGCGCGAGGTTGGGAATCCGGTAGCCGAGCACGTAGGCGTCGTAGGTCGCGCCGGCGCCGAACAGCCAGCTGAGGACGCTTTCGCGCATGAGGCCAGTGATCCGGCTGATGGTGATGGAGACGGAGACGATGCCGGCGGATTTGAGGAGTCCCGGATTGCGGTCTCCCGGATTTCCGTCTGATGGGGTCACGGGCCTTCGACGCGGCGTAAGTCCACGTCTCCGTGAATTTCGACAGTCTGGTCGAACGTCGCGAAACGGATGCCGGGCAGTTGGGCGGAAGCGCTGCCGGCGGCTACGCCCCAGCTGAGGGCCTCGGGGAAATCGTCGCCATTGCTAAGGGACCAGGTGAGCGCGGCGGCCAGGGCGTCGCCTGCGCCGATGGGCGAAATGGCTTCGACGCGGGGCGGGGCTGCTTCCCAGAGTTGGTCCGCGCCCTGCCAGTGGACGGCTCCGATAGCGCCTCGGCTGCCGAGCGAGAGCACGACGGATTCGGCGCCCATCGACTGAATGCGGCGGGCCGCGGCCATCGAATGCGAGCGCGTGAGCAGGACGGTGTTGAGGAGGCGCTCCGCTTCCTGCTGATTGGGGGTGACGACGGTGGGGCCGGCTTCGACGCCGCGGGAGAGGGCTTCGCCGTCGGTATCGAGCAGGGTGCGGACGCCCTTCTTTTTGGCGCGGGCGATGAGCTGAGCGTAAAAATCGTTGGGGACGCCGGGCGGGAGGCTGCCGCAGAGCATCAGCCAGGAGGCGTTGGCGAGTTGGGCTTCGACGGTGCCTTCGACGCTTGCGAGCTCGCCGCGTTCGAGGCGCGGGCCGAGTTCGTTGAGCTTCACGGTGAGGCCGTGGCGGTCGACGATGGTGAAGTTGAGCCGGATGTCGTTGGCGATGGGGACGGTGGCGATGGGAAATCCGCAGTCGCGCATGTAGTGTTCGAAGCGCGCGCCGCGGTCGCCGCCGGCGGGGAAGATGGCGAGAGTGCGGCCGCCGAAGGAATGGATGACGGTGGCGGCGTTGATACCGCGGCCGCCGGGAGAGTCCTGGCTGGAGAGGATGTAGGCGCGATCGTCGAAGGCAAGACGATCGACGGCGATCGTACGATCGATCGCCGGGTTCATGGTCAGGGTGACGATCAAATAGTTATGGTGGCATATGGGGGTGGGTCTGAAGAATAGAGCCACCGTTCGAGAATGCTTCAGACATTTTCCTCGCTAGTCGAAGCAACCGCGGCGGGGAACGCCGAGATCTACAAGAAGTTCTCCAAACAAATCGTTCGGGACTGATTTTGCGTGTGCATCCTTCGGGAAGCCCTGATGCGTAAAGACGCTCGAACGCGCTTGTGCGCAAAAGACGTCAGCCGTGATGAGCGCAAAAGGCACGGCAGAGTTTCGCGTGCACGGAAGCGAGATCGAACGCCGTCAGTCTGCCGACAGTTCGGCGTATGTTCGCTTTCGACAAAACGGCGACTTTGTGCAGCCTGACGTCGACGCCACGTTGAGGCCAGCGGCTCGCCAATCGTGCAGGGTCAGATCGAACTCCGCCACACTGGGCCGGGATGTGATCGGTGCAGCAACAAAATCGTCGTCTTCTGAGTCCAGAACGACTGTTGCAGGCCGAATTTTCGAACCGCGCGCCTGGTGGAACTCGACCTCGATCAGAACGACGTCACCGAACTGAAGGGCCGTCATCTAATTTTTCGTACACGGCGTCCTCTTCGGAATATGCGGCGGAGAATCGATCAAGGCTCAGTTGCCGCCATCTCTCAGCATCAGTGTCTTCAGCGTCAAGGAGCAGAATCACGCGCAATGAAGATCCTTCGGGAATCTGGGCGGCGACGTCCGGAGGAACTCGGATCTGGTCGTGGTTTGCTACCTGCGTGTCAAATTCCAACGCCTTCATGGGCCGCGAACCTCGTTTCCATCATGTCACATCTGCCGGCTTTGGCAGATTTCCGATGGGAGGATTGCTCCAGCGTAGTGAGACCTTCGGACATTCGATTGCGCGATCGATTCGCCGGATTCCTGGTCAGGGTGACGATGAAATAGTTATGGCGGCATACGGGGGTGGCCTGTGCGCCAAAATGCATCAAAAACGGTATTCTATGGGTGGACCGCAAAATGACTTTGCCGCGAGGTGTCGCGAAGCCGACCGAACTCACCAAGCATCTCAACGCTCTCGCGCCGTTCCCGCCGGGCGTTGTCAACCTGCGTTACACGGTTGACGACGATTGGAGCGGAGATCCCGCGATCTTTTTTTGGATTACTTTGTCCGATGACGCAGCTCGTCAGGCAGTTCTCTCCCAAACCAGCCGGCGGATCATGGATTTCATCACAGAACGGCTCGATCCGATGGGTCAATGGGGCTTAATCCCATATTTCAATTTTCGGAGCCAATCCGAGCAGGCCAATCTTAAGGAAGAGGTTTTCGGCTGGTCGAATGACCTATCATGACGACCTGATTCAGCACGCGATTTTCCGGTCCGAGCTCAATTTGCCGCACGATCCGAAACAGGTGGATCTTCGCCGAGCCGTTTCGGCAGTGTACTACGGTCTGTTCCATTTGCTCACAATGGAGGCCGCCCGGAACTGGAAACACCAGGGCCAGCGGGACCGATTCGCCAGAATATTCGATCATGGCCGCATGAAGGCGTGCTGTTCGCGGATCTCGTCGCGCCCTCTTCCAGTCGATCCCGCCGAAATCCCCGTCGCCACGGGCCTCAAGCTCGTCGCGGACTCATTTCTCAAGCTTCAGCAGGCCCTGGGGTGCACGGCGGGATAGTGATTTGATTCGTTCGATGAGCTGCAGGCTGTGAACCGGCTTTCTATCTGACAGTGATATATACTGTCAGATAGAAGGAGGCTGTATGTCCACATCTCTCTCCGAACTCGAAGCTCAACGCGAGCGTCTGAAACGGCAACTCTCCGACTTGGGTGATTTGCGACCCGGAAGTCTGGTGGAGCGTTATCGCAAGTGCGCAAACCGAATTGCCATGGCGCTCAGCCTGATGAGCCGGGCCATGGCCCGTCGTGGTCGCTTACTCATAACGTGAAGGGTAAGACCACGACCAGGATTATTCCGAAAGCGTTTGTGCCGCAGACGCGCGAGCACATCGTGGAGTATCAGCGGCTGCGCCATCTCACAAGCGACCTGGTGGAAGTGAATGAAAAGATCTGTGAGACGCGGATCGGGAGCGGGGAAACTGAAAGTGAGTTAAAAAAAAGATTCGCTCGCCGCGGAACTGGCGCACGACGTCGCCGTTGATCTGGATGCGCTGCTGGGTTGTAGCGCCTCGGATGGCATGGATTTCGAAGCCATCGAGACCGCCGCGCGGCGCCACGTTCTGGCTCTGGCGGCGCGTGCTGTCGAGCAGCGGCTCAACGCCGACACCTCGGATCACGCTGGTCCGTCTCTGGACTGCGCATGCGGCCAGGCCGCTCGCTACGCCGGGCGCCGAATAAAAGTTGTTCAAAGCATACTGGGCGAACTCAGGCTGGATCGGGCCTATTATCACTGCCGGCTTTGCAGCAGCGGATTCTATCCGCGTGACCGGCAGTTGGGGATCGAGAAGACCTGCTTTTCTCCTGCCACCGTCCGCATGATGGGAACCGTTGGTTCGATGGTCAGTTTTCAGGAGGGCAGCCAGTTGTTGCGGGAACTGGCCGGCATCGGCATTGATGCCAGCCAGGTGGAGCGCGATGCCGAAGCGCTCGGCGACGAGATCGCCGCCGATGAGCGGCTCCACACTGGGTCTTTGGGAGAAGAGCCGTTGCCGCCCACCCTTTACCTGGGCCTCGACGGCACCGGCATTCCGATGCGGGCCGAAGAACTGGCCGGGCGCGCGGGCAAGCAGACTGACGGTTCCGCGAAAACGCGGGAAGTAAAGATCTGCGCCGTCTGGAGCGCCGAAGCGCGCGACAGCGAAGGGCTGCCGATGCGCGACGAAGGTTCCGTCTCTTATTCGGCGGCTATCGAGAGTGCTGCCACGCCGGACACCACCGAACACCGATCCGCTTTCGCCGAACGCGTGTTGCGGAAGGCGAGCCGGAGGCGCTTCGGTGAAGCGCAGCGAATGGTCGTAGTTGCCGACGGAGCGCCCTGGATTTGGAACATTGCCCAGGACCTGTTACCCGGCGCGATCCAGATCGTCGACCGCTTTCACGTCAAGCAGACCCTGCATCGAACCGCGCAAGCGATCTTTGGCTCAACCGTCGAACAAGCCAAACAGTGGGCAACAGCGCGTTGCGCAGAACTGGACCGCGGCAAATTAAGCGCCATCGTCCGTGCGCTCCGTCCTCATACCGCAGACTGTGCCGACGCCGCGCGATGCAGACTTTACATCTATCGCAATCGCCACCGCATGCGGTATCCACAGTTCCACAAACAGGGCCTCTGTACCTCCTCCGGCGTCCTCGAAGCGGGATGCAAAGTCGCCATCGGCACCCGCCTCAGGCGCGCCGGTATGCACTGGACCCTGGCTGGTCCAACAGCATCATCGCTCTTCGGTGCTGCCGTCTCAGCGGGCGTTTTGAAGACTTCTGGGAACGCAGAAATGCTCCCATCGCCGCTTGACCCTCAAATTACCGCCGTGCACCCGGCT
>Ga0209167_10001609_pt1 | contig 13000 bp, 10 predicted proteins | sample Coa_R1_9_FD_187154 | JGI IMG/M metagenome (GOLD analysis project Ga0209167, IMG submission 187154) | Surface soil microbial communities from Centralia Pennsylvania, which are recovering from an underground coalmine fire - Coalmine... | ecosystem: Environmental > Terrestrial > Soil >... | reverse complement strand
GGCGTCGGCCGGCCGATGCCGTCCGCGGTGTCGATGCGAAACTGATGCGCCTCGATGAACCAGCGCGGCACGGACTTAACCCCGGCAAACACCTCGCCGATTGCCGTCACCAGCTGCTGCCACGCGCGTGCGCCGCTCACCTCCGCTTCGACGGGTTCGAACCAGCGCGTCAGTCCGCCGTGCAGCGCGTTATAGGAAGTCGGCTGCCAGTGTGCCCGATGGGGCACGGCCTCCAGTGCCGGCGGGGTCAGCGTCTGCACGAAGCAGCTGTGCCGGCGGGCACGATAGCGGCCACCATCGCGCAGGTATGCGTCCCGCGGCAGCCGTTCCCAACTGCCGCGCAAGGCCTCGAGCCCGGGAACCTCGAGCTGCAGAGCCGCGAGCGCAGCAGGCGCCGGCAGGAAAACATAGCCCGCCGTGCGCAGCTTCGCGATGGTTTCCGGGCGCTCCGTGCTCATGGGCGCTTGTATCATATCCGTCGAAAGGCGTAGGCCGGCCCGGCCCGGAAGAATTCGCCGCGCTGGCACCGGCAGGTGCGAAGCTCGCGACTTCGATTTCTCGCAAGGCTGGTACATGATCGACCTCTATTACTGGACCACTCCCAACGGCCACAAGATCACCATGTTCCTGGAGGAGACGGGACTCCCCTACAACATCGTGCCGGTCAACATCGCCACCGGCGCGCAGTTCGCGCCCGCCTTTCTCGCCATCGCGCCGAACAACCGCATTCCCGCGATCGTCGATCACGATCCGCGAGGCGGCGGCGCGCCGTTATCGGTGTTCGAGTCGGGCGCGATCCTGTTGTACCTGGCCGAGAAGTGCGGGCAGCTGCTGCCGGGGGATGTGCGCGGACGCGTCGCTGTCACCGAGTGGCTCTTCTGGCAGGTGGCGGGCTTAGGTCCCATGGCCGGGCAGAACCATCACTTCACCCGCTACGCCCCGCAGAAGATTCCGTATGCGATTGAGCGTTACGTCAGGGAAACCAACCGCCTGTACGGGGTGTTGAACAAGCGCCTCGCCGACCGCGCGTTCCTTGCCGGTGACTACTCGATCGCGGACATCGCCTGCTACCCGTGGATCGTGCCGTACGAAAGGCAGGGGCAGAGCCTGGAGGACTTCCCGAATCTGAAGCGCTGGTTCAACGCCATCCACGATCGACCGGCGACCCGGCGCGCTTATGAGAAAGCGGCCTCCATCAACACGCAAACCGCCCTGACCGAGGAAGCAAGGCGCGTGCTCTTCGGCCAGACGGCGCGCTGAAAACCTCGTGCCTACGACGCGCCGCACCGTACCTGCTCTGAACGCCGCCGCCGCGGCCATGAGCGCGTGGCTTCTCGTGGCGTGTCCGGCGTGCTCCGCCTCGCCCGTGGCGCCGACCACCCTGACGGTTGCGGGTGCGGCCATTCACGTGGTTTTCGCGCCGCGAGAATTTTCCGGCGGCGCCGCGCCGCTTCTCGAGTGGGTGCAGCGCTCCGCGAACATCGTCGCCGGCTACTACGGCCGCTTTCCGACTCCGCAGCTCGAATTGCAGCTGCAACCGCAAAGCGGCGCCGGCGTGCAGGGCGGCCAGACCTTCGGCGGGCGCGGCGCATTCATGCGGGTGCGCGTGGGCCGTGACGTCACGCCCGCGCAGCTCATGAGCGACTGGGTGTTGGTGCACGAAATGACGCACCTGGCGCTGCCCGACACGGGCAGTGAGCACGCCTGGCTATCGGAAGGCATCGCGACCTACGTCGAAGGGGTGGCCCGCGTACAGGCCGGCAACCGCACCGAGACCGATGTGTGGGCCGAAGAGTTGCACTCCATGCCGCGCGGACTGCCGCAGGCAGGAGATGCGGGCCTGGACCGCACCCACACCTGGGGCCGCACCTATTGGGGTGGCGCGATGTTCTGTCTGCTTGCCGATGTCGACATCCGCGAGCGCACCCACCTGCGCTTCGGGCTGCAGGACGCGCTGCGCGCCGTCGCGCGCGCGAGCGGCGGCCTGACGACGGACTGGCCGATCGAGCGGGTGTTGCGCACCGGGGATGCGGCGGTCGGCACGACCTCGCTCGAGGATCTGTACGCGCGCCTGAAGGACTCCCCGGTCGCGCCCGATCTCAAGGACCTGTGGCAGCGCCTGGGGGTGACGCAGGACGGCGCCACCGTGCACCTCTTAGATGAGGCGCCGCTCGCCGCCGCGCGGCACGCAATCATGCGCGCGCACTAGTCCATCGGCCCCAAAGACGCAGGAGCTAGACCGGCCGGCGCGCGCGGTGGGACGGCGCCGAAGGCTGACCGTGCGATTGCGAGCGGCGTCCGGAGTGCCAGCCACCGTTCGAGCGCCGCGGGTCGCCGCGATGAGCGCCGGCGTTGTGGGCTCGCGGGGCGTCGGCGCGCGCAGCCGGAGCCGCCGCGGCTCCCGCAGCGATTGGAAAGGCCGGCAGCGCCGCGACCGGCAGCTGACGTCCCAGCACGCGCTCGATGTCACGCAGCATCCCCGACTCATCGGGGGCGACGAGCGACACCGCGGCGCCGCTGCCGCCGGCACGCGCGGTGCGGCCGATGCGGTGAACGTAGTCCTCCGGCACGTTGGGCAAATCGTAGTTGACCACGTGCGGAAGTTCCTTGATGTCCAGGCCGCGCGCTGCGACTTCGGTCGCGACCAGCGCGGTCGTGCGGTTCTCCTTGAAATCCTCGAGCGCACGCACCCGCGCCGCCTGGCTCTTGTTGCCGTGGATGGCGAGCGCGCGAATGCCATCGGATTCGAGTTGCTGCGTGAGGCGGTTGGCGCCGTGCTTGGTGCGCGTGAAGATGAGCACCTGGTGCCAGTTGCCGCTGACGATCAGGTGCGACAGCAGTGAGCGCTTGTGCTCCTTTGGTACCCGGTAGACGTGCTGCTCGACGCGCTCGGCCGCGGCGTTGCGCGGGGCAACCTCGATGGTGAGCGGATCGCGCAACAGGCGCGATGCGAGCGAGCGAATGTCATCGGAGTAGGTCGCCGAGAACATCAGGTTCTGACGCTCAGCCGGCAGCAGCTTGATGATCTGGCGGATGGCGCGGATGAAGCCCATGTCGAGCATGCGGTCACCCTCATCGAGCACCAGGCACTTGACCTGACTCAGTTCCAGCAGCCGCTGCTGGGCAAGATCCAGGAGGCGCCCCGGGGTCGCCACCAGAAGATCGCAGCCGCTGCGCAGCGCGGCGATCTGCGGCTTGTCGCTGACGCCGCCGAAGACGACTACGGTGCGCACGGCCGCGTACTTGCCGTAGGTGCGGGCGCTCTCGGCCACCTGGGCCGCGAGTTCACGCGTCGGTGTGAGCACCAACGCGCGCGGCGCCTTGCCGGAGCCCTCGCCGAGCTTCTGCAGGATGGGCAGCACGAACGCGGCGGTCTTGCCGGTGCCGGTCTGCGCGCCTGCCAGCACATCACGGCCGACGAGCACAGCGGGAATGGCGGCGCGTTGAATAGGAGTGACGGTGGTGTAGCCCTTTTCGGCGACAGCACGCAACAGCTCGGGCTTGAGCCCAAGATCGGTAAATGACATAAGTAAAGAAACCTCAAGTTAAGAGCTCGCCCGCAGCATCCGCCTCCGGACTTACGTGACGTCAGGTCACGCGTCAGATTCGGTTTCAATTGCTGCGGCGGTCAGGCGCGAAGCGTCGGTTAAGTGAATCGAAGTGCGCCAAACGACAGACTGCGAGCGAAACTCAAGGCGCTGACCGCGCACCGGTGAGGTGTTTCGCGGCGCGGACTCTACAGGCTTTACTGCAGTGCGTCCAATTCCGGCACTGTTTCACGGGATCAGTCGACAATTTCACACACTTGTCGTGGGCTTACGCGTTGCGGCGCCAGGGGACTTGAGCCATGATTTCAAGTTCCACGGAGCACGTACGAAGGATCGGTATGCCACGCCCCACCCGCCTCTCATTCGGCGCCGCGGTGCTGCTGCTCGCGGTACTCGCCGGCTGCTCCTCGCGCACCAATGTCGCCGCGATCGGCAACGTTCCCGGCCAGTACTCGCACGTGTACATCACCGCCCAGGCGGTGTGGTTCAACGCCAGCGCCACGGCAGGTCCGGATGATTCCGGCTGGACGAAGTTCCCCTTGTCGAGTCCGGCGACGGTGGACCTGGTGACCGACTCCAACGGCAACTTCGGCAACCTGATCACGGACCTGAAGCTCGCACCCGGATCCTATTCGCAGATGCGCCTGATCCCCGTCGATGCCGCGGTACCGCTGACCGCGTCGGCGCAAACCATCGGCGCGCTCTACAACTCGGAAGCCGATTACGTCGACGCCGCCGGCACCACGCAGCAGCTACGCCTGGAGCTCTTGAACCCGGATCGCGGCATCGGGATCCAGACCTCGCTGTCGGTTCCCCTGGGGAACATCGGCGCTGCCCTGGGCGCTGCGACTACCACCGGCACGACCTCGACCACCGCCGGGATCACGACCGGGACCACCGCCACGACAACACCGACCACCGGCACGACCAGCACCACGACGACGGCGAACTTCGCGCTGAGCATTGACGCCGCGCGCGACCTGACCGCGTTTTATTACGACGGATCCCCTGCGGTCGGCGCGACACCCGCGGCCCAGGGAACCCTCGCGGTGATGCTCAGTTCGCACGCCAGTGCCTATGATCTGTCGGCCTCCGGCGGGATCCAGGGAACGCTGACGCTCACGAACCTCGTGAATATCTCCAGCGTCTCGGGCCTGCCCGCCATTCAGGTCAGCGCGGAACTCTTAAGCGCCGACGGCAGCCGCCACGTTGTCGTGGCCAGCGCGCCGGTAACTTCCGAGGGCACGTTCACTCTCTACCCGCTGGCGGCGAACTCCTCGAACATCACGTACTACGATGTGGTGATCCATGGCGCCGGAATCGCGACCATCATCATCAAGAACGTCCAGATCCCGCCCATCGGTTCCTCCACCATCGGCAGCACCACGGGCACGAGCACCACTGGCACGAGCACCCCGGCGACCTCCACCTCCACCCCCTCCTCGACCACCACCAGCGGCACCATCACGCCCACGAACCTCGTGTCCATTGGAACGCTGATCCCACGCGGGACAGCTGTTTCGCCGGCGTCACCGTATGCGGCGAATGTCACAGTGCCCGCCGGATCAGCGCTCCCCGCCGGCGCGCAGGTCGGCTTCTACCAGACCCTGTCTGCGTCCGGCGAAGTGCCCTACCTCATCGAGGCGAGTCCCATCGATCCCATCAACCAGAATCTGGCCAACCCGCCGCTGTTGTCGGTGGGCACCGTGGACTCGGGCACGTACGTCTCGAGCGGCGCCACTGTCACGGTCGTGAGTTCCGCACCGAAGGAGAAAGCGGGCAGCTATCTGGTCGCGGCCAGCGCGCCGCTCTATGCCGACGGCATGTTAGGGGTTACGGTTTCCGCGCCCACCAGCGGCACGACTGCACCACCGGTGACGCTTGCCGGGCTGTCGCTCAGCTCCGGCAACACCGCGGCAACGCTCGCGGCGACGGTGAGACCGGGAAATCGCAACACGTACGACCATGGCGTGTTGCTCGTGAGTCACGACGGCCAGCTCGTCGCGAGTGCCGCGCTGGATAGCGTCATCGGCCTCGGCGGCACCGTGCAGGTCACCGGTATTCCCGGAGGCAGCTCCGCGTCCCTCTACGACCTGACGGTACGCGCCTGGAATTCCGGTACCGGGGCAGTCACCCGGCAGTGGTATCCAACCCCGGTGGACCTGCGCAGCGCGCCCAGCGCCAACGTAGGGCTGACGGTCAACTAAGCTCCCCGAAACTGAGTAGACTAGCCGGCTTTCAGCGGGCCGAAGCGGCGTAAGTCACTGTAAGTTCTGGGAACGTATTGCCCGGGCGCGCCTCTAACGGACCTCAAGTCGCCTGCAAACCGGCGCACCGGCAAAGTTTTTGAAGGGGATTCCTTAATGACTGTGGTTCGTACTGACCGGGTGCGCCTGGTGCGCGCGCTGCGCGTGTTGTTCGTCGCCGCGATGGCGCTGTTCGCCGGCTGCGGTGGCAACACGAACATCGCCTATGGCACCGCCGTCATCAGCGTGCAGGACACGAGCGGCACTTTTCTCAGCTACCAGGTGGGAATCGACTCCATCACGCTCACCCGTAACGACGGCATCGTCGTCGAACCGCTGGCGTCGCCGCAGACGGTGGATTTCACCAGGATCACCGACATCGCAGAACTGCTCGGTTCACCGGCCGTTCCCATCGGCACCTACTTATCCGCGAGCATTACGCTCGACTACACCACGGCCAACATCTGGGTTGATGAGGGCGGCCAGGCCGTCCAGTTGGAGCCGGTCGCCGCAGACGGCACCGTGATGACCGCGGCGGTGATCACGGTGACGTTCGATCCGACCAATCCGCTGGTCATTAATTATCAGCAATCAACGCGCTTGGCGCTGGATGTGAACCTGGCGGCGTCCAACACCCTCAACCTCGCGTCCCAGCAGGTTACGGTACTGCCCTTCCTGTACGCGTCGACGGCGGCCGTGGACAGCACACCCATGCGGGCGCGCGGCGTGTACGTGACCCAGATCGGCGTCAGCAGCGGCTTTATCATGAACGCGCGCCCGTTCGTCGACCAGGTCTCGGCGCTCGGCGCCGAGACGGTGCTGACCACCGCGCAAACGTATTTCAACATCAACGGCAACGTCTATACCGGCGCGGCGGGACTGGCGGCGCTCGCGGCGCAGCCGCAAAGTACCCTGATCGCCGCCTACGGCACACTCGGGGACCTGTCCGGGATCACACCGACCTTCAATGCCACCCAGGTGTATGCCGGGCTCGTTTTGCAGACTCCGCTCGCCGACCAGATCAGCGGCGTCGTCAGCGCGCGCTCCGGCAACACCGTCACCGTTCATGGTGGAACCTATCTCAACGTGTTCGCCCAGATCCAGTTCTTTAACGACGCCACGATCACACTCGGCAGCGGCACCAGTGTCATCGTCGACGGCTCGACCGCCAATGGCCTTACCTCCAGTGCAGTGTCGGTCGGGCAGCAAGTGACGATCTTTGGCCAGGGGACGGTTAGTGCTTCCCTCGCCCTGACGCTGGATGCGACCGCGGGTTTTGTCCGGCTCCAGCCCACCCGCCTGTGGGCAACGCTCAACTCCGCAGTCCCCGGCAGCGCTTCACTCAACATGCTGACGTTGCAGAACTACGAGCCGGCCGCGTTCTCCTTCAACGGCACCGGTGCTGCCGCCGCCCAGGATGCAAGCCCGACCGCTTACCTGGTCAACACCGGAGCGACGGACGAGAGCGGCACGGCCGCGGGCACGCTCTTGAGGATAGATGGATTGGTGAACGCCTTCGGTGCCGCGCCACCGGACTTTACCGCGACCGCCATTACCCCCGGGACCTCGACCGAGCAGGAGCTGGTAGTCAGTTGGACCGACGCCGGATCCGGGACCGTCAAGCCCTTCACCAGTTACAGCGCGGCAGGCCTGGTCGTAAATCTGAGCAATGCCAACCTCAGCACGACGCACTACATTCGCACCGGACCCTCGACGGTGGATCTCACCACGCTCCCGTCGAGCCCCCTGATCACGACGGTGAATGTCCCCGCGGCCAGCCTGCGGCTGGCCATCGGCCTGCCCCTTGCTGGCGCCACTGCAGGTACCGATGTCGTTGTCACGCAGACCAATAGTGCCGCCAGCCTGGCCACCGCCATAACCACGGCCTTCACGGGCAGCACCCCGAGTCCGATCTATAGTCTGGTCGCCGTCGGCCAGTACGACAGCGCCACCAATACCTTCAACGCCTCGAAGATCAACATCAACCTCTACTGACACACTCCAGCCGGAGCGCGCGCATGGCCTGGGAACGACGACCCTTTCGTGGCAGCGACATTGCGCAGGCGCTGAACGTCGCCGACCTGCGCGAGGTTGCACGCCGACGCCTGCCGCGCTTTGTCTTCGAGTATGTCGACGGCGGCGCCGAGGACGAGGTGACGCTGCGCGGCAACCGCGCCGCCTTCGAGCGGCTGCGTCTGCTGCCCCGGACCCTCATCGACACGGCCGCGCGCCACCAGCGCACGCAGATCCTCGCCAGTCCCGCACCGACGCCCATGGTGATCGCGCCGACCGGATTCAACGGCATGGTCTACCCGCAAGGCGACCTCGCGCTCGCACGCGTAGCGGCCAGGCGAGGCATCCCGTTCACCCTGAGCACGGTGTCCACCGTGCGCCTCGAGGACGTGGCGAAAAGCGCCGGCGGGCGGCTGTGGATGCAGCTGTACGTCATGAAGGACCGCGCCATCGCACGCGACATCATGCAGCGCGCCGCTGCCAGCGGGTATGAAGCGCTGGTGTTCACCACCGACGCCAACGTGTTCGGCAACCGCGAGTGGGACCAGCGCGGTTATCGGGCTCCGGGAAAGCCGACGCTGCGCACCGTGCTGGATACGCTGCGGCACCCGCGCTGGTTCTCGGGCGTGATGCTTCGCAACGGCATGCCGCGCTTTCGCAATCTCGAGTCCTTCCTGCCGTCGGGCGCGGTGACGGCCCTCGGCGGCAGCACGGTGATCCCCAAGCTCTTTGACGCCACCCTCAGCTGGGACGACATCACCTGGATCCGCCAGCAGTGGCGCGGCAAGCTCCTGCTCAAGGGGGTACTTACCGCGGCCGACGCCGCGCGCGCCGCGAGCCTCGGCTGCGACGGCATCGTGATCAGCAACCACGGCGGGCGGCAGCTGGATTCGTGTGTGGCGCCCATCGATGTGCTGCCGGAGATCGTAGCCGCCGTCGGTGGGCACCTCGCCGTGCTCCTCGACAGCGGCGTACGCCGCGGCACCGACATCGCCAAAGCGCTCGCGCTGGGGGCGCAGGCGGTCATGATCGGCCGTCCGACCCTCTATGGCCTTGCTGCCGGCGGCGAGGCCGGGGTGGAGCGGGCACTTGGCATCCTCACCACCGAGTTCGATCGCGTACTTGGCCAGCTCGGCTGCAACTCGGTCGCAGACCTTACGCCGCAGCACGTGCGGCCGGCGTAACTTCAGGCGGCGAGCGTGCCCTTCTGCTTCGCGCTATGGGTCGCGATCAGATCCATCAAGGCCGGTGACAGACAGTCGTAGGGCTCAAGACGCAGCTCCTTCAGCCGGGCACGCACCTCGCCCATGCGCGCCGGCGGAAAGCCCGACTCGATGATCGAAGACACGAACGCGGCGAAGTCCGGCGCGGTCCAGCCGCTGGTACCGGAGCGCTCGGTGTGCACGAAATCGAAGCCGTAGAAGGGATGGTTGCGGTTCTCGATGCGACCGTACATGTGTACGCCGCAGCCACTGCAGGCGTAACGCTGGATCGGCGCCTTTTCGTCCACGATCCTGAGCTTCGCACCGTTGGCCGTGACGCTCAGGTTGTCGCGCCCGATGACCGCCACCTGCGAGAACAGCGCGCCCTTGGGTTTCCAGCACTTGCTGCAGCCGCAGACATGATTGAACGCTGTATTACCCTTCAGCGTCACCGTCACCGGGGATGACGTGCACAGGCAGGTGAGCGTGCCGCCCGCGAAGTCCGTGACGCCAGCTTTGACACCGCCATCGACGGCGGGATGAATCGCAACAGCCATGATGTGTCCTCCTGCGCCAGCGGCGCTTGTCAGAACGTGACCACCGAGCGGATCGATTCGCCCTTGTGCATGAGCTCAAAGGCGTCGTTGATCTTCTCCAGCGGCAGCACGTGAGTGATGAGGTCGTCGATATTGATCTTCTTGTCCATGTACCAGTCCACGATCTTCGGTACGTCGGTGCGGCCACGCGCGCCGCCGAACGCCGTACCCCTCCAGACGCGCCCCGTCACCAGCTGAAACGGCCGCGTTTTGATCTCCTGTCCGGCACCGGCGACCCCGATGATCACCGACACGCCCCAGCCGCGATGACAGCATTCGAGCGCCTGGCGCATGAGCTCGACGTTGCCGACACACTCGAAGCTGTAATCAGCGCCGCCGTCGGTGAGCGCGACTAGGTGCGGCACCACATCCCCAGCCACCTCTTTCGGGTTCACGAAGTGCGTCATGCCGAAGCGCGTGGCCAGGGCCTGGCGGCGCGGGTTGACGTCGACGCCGATGATGCGATTGGCGCCCGCAAGGCGCGCGCCCTGGATCACGTTCAGTCCAATGCCGCCTAGGCCGAACACCACCACGTTCGCGCCGGGCTCGACTTTTGCGGTGTTGATCACCGCGCCGATACCGGTGGTTACACCGCAGCCGATGTAGCAGACCTTTTCGAAGGGCGCATCCTCGCGGATTTTTGCGAGCGCAATCTCCGGCAACACCGTGTAGTTGGAAAACGTCGAGCAGCCCATGTAGTGATGCACCATCTGCTTGCCGAGCGAGAAGCGGCTGGTGCCATCGGGCATGACGCCTTTGCCCTGCGTGGCACGAATCGCAGTGCACAGATTCGTCTTGCGCGACAGGCAGGACTTGCACTGGCGGCATTCCGGGGTATAGAGCGGAATGACGTGGTCGCCCGTTTTCAACGTGGTCACGCCCGGCCCCACATCCACCACCACCCCGGCGCCTTCGTGGCCGAAGACCACCGGGAACAGTCCTTCCGGATCCGCGCCCGAACGTGTGAACTCGTCGGTATGACACACGCCGCTGGCGCGAATCTCGACCAGCACCTCCCCGGCCCGGGGACCCTCAAGGTCCAGGGTTACGATCTCCAGCGGCTTGCCGGCGGCGTAGGCGATGGCTGCCCTGGTCTTCATGGCGCCTCAAAGTCTACGCGACTGCGCGCGCGGCCGCGATGCGCGACAATGCCCGCCTTGAGCGAAGCAATTTGCGAGGGCCGCGTCCGTGGCAGACACCATATTCGGCAAGATCATTCGCGGCGAGATTCCGTGCCTCAAGGTCTACGAGGACCCGCGCGTGCTGGCGTTCCTGGATATCAACCCCTTAAGTCATGGACACACGCTGGTCATCCCCAAGGAGCCCGCTGAAACCCTGGATCAGCTGTCCGATGAGTCAGCGGCCGCGGTGGGACGTGTGCTGCCGCGGATCTGTCGCGCCGTGGTCGCCGCTACCGGCGTGAAGGAATACAACGTCCTTGAAAACAACGGCACCGGAGCTCACCAGGCGGTTGCGCATGTGCACTTCCACGTGATCCCGAAGCCCAACGCACGCGAAGGACTTGGCGTGGGCTGGCCGCTTCGGGCCCTCGACCGGGAGGCCGGCTCCGCCCTGGCCGCAAAAATCGCCGCGGGCATTTCCTCAGGCTGAACGCTCGCTTGCGGCGATTCGAATGCGACTTGCTGCGCGGCGGCAGCGCTTGTAGAATGCGCGGCCCTCCTGGTGCGGGGTGGAGCAGTCTGGCAGCTCGTCGGGCTCATAACCCGAAGGTCGCAGGTTCAAATCCTGCCCCCGCTACCATAATTTCCGCATTTGGCACCAGCGCTGTCAGGCCGAGCGAGTAGTCGGCCCACAGGAAGCGCCCCGATTCGTCGGGGAGTAGTTTGATGCGCTCGCCAAGGATTCCGCGCAGCTCTTCGCGCCCGCGCTCAGGATCCTTCGCCAGGACCTGGTCGATGCTGGCCACGATCTCGAGGTAGCGGGTGCGCACATTCGGCACAAGCAGCACCGCGGGTTTCCCGTAGCGATGGCCTTGGAGCCTGGCGAGCTCCGCTTCTGCGATCTGCAGACGCTGAGCCAGCACCGGCGAACTCCGCAGCGCGCCCGAAGCGATCGCATCGGCGAGGTTTGCGATCTCGCGCTCAAGTTCCCTGATCCGCGTGCGGTTGTCGACTTTCGGCTGACGCGCGTCGCGCACGGCAGCGTTGTAGCGCCGCTCAACCTCATTGATCACCTCAGGATCAGCCAGATCCTCCCTGATTCCGGCGAGCATCGTGTCCTGGACTACGCTGCGCGGCACGTTGATACCGTTTGAGCACGCCGCGCCATTCCACCACGACGCGCATGCGTAGCAGGTTCGATTTCGGAGCACAAAGCTCGAGCCGCAAACGCCGCAGGCGAGAAGGCCGCTGAACACGTGCTTCGGCGGCCGGCCGGCTCCTGGCGCATGCTTGCGGTGACCGCCGCGGATCAGCGCGCCGACGCCGCGGCGGATGACACTCTGGCGCGCCTTTACCTGGTCCCACAACTCCTGTGGCACGATGCGCAGCCGTTCGTCCAGGGCCTCGTGCAGCGGCTTCCCGTTCATGCTGACGTGCCGCTTGGCGCTATCGGCCGCGCCGCGCTTCCATTGCGAGCGCCCCCAAGTCACGACGCCGGCGTAACGCCGGTTGTTCAGGATGCCGCTGCCGCGCGTGACGTCGCCGTGTATCGCGGAGGCTACCCATCCGGACGCGCGACGCACCGTGCGATTCCAGGTTGAGCCCGGTGAAGGGACGCCCTCAGCGTTCAGCTTCGCTGCGATCGAGCGCGGACTCACGCCGCTCGCGTAGAGCTCGAAGATGCGGCGCACGGTTGCCGCCTCAGGTTCGTTGACTTCGATATTCCCCGTCCCGCCGTCGCGCGCGGCCACATATCCGAAGGCCTTGCCGCCGGTCGGTCGGCCGGCGATCGCCCGACCCTCGAGCCCGCGGCGCGTGCGCCTCGCAATCTCGTCTCGATAGCCTTCCGCCACCGCACCGTTGACCGCGAGCAGGATCTTCGATTCCTCACGCCGCGTGTCGAGGCCGTGGCCGACGACGTGGACTCCCAGGTCCTGCAGCTCCTTGAGCGCGCGCCACTGCTCAGAGAGCTCGCGCCAAAGCCGGCTCGAATCCTCCGCGACGATCACTTCGAACTCACGCCGGCGTGCGCCACGCAGCAGCGCCTGGTATCCCGGCCGCGCGCTCGTGCCACCGCTGATCGCGGCGTCTGAAAAGTGGGCGACGACGGTAAACCCCTCGCGCTCGGCGATGCGTTCGCACACGCGGAACTGGTCGTCGACTGACGACTCGGACTGCTTCTCTATGGAGAAGCGTGCGTATAGGGCGGTTCTCATTTTGCCTTCCTCGCTCGCCTGTTGCGCGACCGGCGAACGCGTTCAGTTGACTCGAGGG
>Ga0209167_10001607_pt1 | contig 13014 bp, 9 predicted proteins | sample Coa_R1_9_FD_187154 | JGI IMG/M metagenome (GOLD analysis project Ga0209167, IMG submission 187154) | Surface soil microbial communities from Centralia Pennsylvania, which are recovering from an underground coalmine fire - Coalmine... | ecosystem: Environmental > Terrestrial > Soil > Unclassified... | reverse complement strand
ACCTGCAAAAAGGATTATTGAACGGAAATCAGATTATTCCCTCATCATGGATTGAGGAAGCAACAACCTCAAAAATTATCCAGCATCCCGATTTACCTCAAGTGAAAAAAGATTCCAGTGACTGGGAACAGGGTTATGGTTATCAGATATGGCGAAGCCGCCATCATTCATACCGTGCAGATGGCGCATTTGGTCAGTATATTCTTGTTTTGCCAGGATTGGATGCCGTTATTGCCATCACCGAAGAAACGCAGAATATGCAGAATGAGTTAAATCTGGTGTGGGATTATCTTTTACCGGCTTTCAGAAGAGACAAACTACCGGAAGATCCAAAATCCCAGACTACTTTGAAGGCAAAGTTGTCTACGCTGGCGCTCGTGCCTGAATCAGGCAGTTTTACATCTATGAACACGAATAAGAATCTGATCAAATATTTTGTACTTGAGCCGAATGAAAATCACATTTCATCAATCAATATACAGATCCACGACAGCATATGTCATTTCGTCCTCAATGCGGGAGGAGATACCTACGATCTGTATTACGGGGCAGGTTTCTGGAAAACAGGACAGACAAACAAACCGGGGCCTTATTCAGTTTCCGATGCGATGGAAAACTGGGCCATCCTTTCACCGTATAAAGTAGCCGGGAATTTTTTCTGGCGGGATGATCAGACCCTGGTCATGCAAATGCGTTATATCGAGAGCCCCCACACAGAAATATTTACCTGTCATTTCGATGGTAAAAATATAACAGTGGACATCGAACGGAGTTTAGATTACGGTTCAAAAAAATCGGTGATGACTGGAATTCAGAAATAGGTTTGAGGCAGGAAGCAGGAGGCAGGACGCGTGAGGCCTGCTTCCCGCTTCCTGCTCCCTAATATTTATAGACAACGTATCCCCATGGTTCAATCTTCCACGGTTTACTGTTGAGCGGTTCATTTTTAGCCGCAAAGACATTGTAAGGATTTCCTGTCAGTGATTTGTCGTTGATCGTAATGGTTTGTTCTTTATCAGAAAGATTTAGAATGACAAATATTTTGTTCCCCTCTTTTTGTCTGACATAGGCATAGAGTGCTTTTTCATTTCCCACTCTTACCTTACGGAAAGAAGCATTAGCGGCAAGAGCCGGATTGTTTCTGCGAAGACTGAGCAGAGTTTTATAAAACTTCGCTCTGCCGAATTTGCTAAATACGATCGGATCTTTTTCAAAAAAAGCCAGTGGCCGCAGCACGGGTTCTTCCTGTCCGCTATAGATCAGCGGCACACCACTAACCATCGTTTGCGTGAAAACCGCAAATGGCGCATGAGATTTCCCGGGGAATGATCCATAGTCTGCCTTATTCCAGCTGTTTTCATCGTGATTGCTGGTAAAATACATTTGCAGTGTATTGGAAGGATACATCTGCACATTCTGTTTTTGAATACTGTCCAATCCAAAAGCCGGACGGTCACCCTTCGCAATTTTTTCCATCATATGAAACATATGCCAGGGATAAACAGCATCGAATCCGGATTTTGGCAGATAACTGCTATCTCCTTCCGCCAGCATAAATATATTTTTTATGCTTTTCAGTTGCGTAATACATTTTTGCCAGAATGAACCGGGCACATTCCAGGCAACGTCGCATCTGAATCCGTCAATATTTGATTTGACAAGCCAGAATTTCATGGACGCAATCATACTGTCTTCCATTACCGGATTTTGATAATCCAGTTGCCTTGTATCGGCCCAGTCCTTGGCGACCGCCGCTTTTCCTGAACTGTCTTTTACAAAAAAATCAGGATGTTCCGTGAGCCAGCGATTGTCACCTCCGGTATGATTCGGGACCCAGTCAATAATTACTTTCATACCCATGCTGTGGATTTGTTTTACTAAAGCGATCCAGTCGTTCATAGTTCCGAATTCAGGATTTAGTGCGGTATAATCTGCCACAGCGTAGTAACTTCCCAGCGTTCCTTTACGGTCAACTTTACTGATCGGGTTCAAAGGCATAAACCAAAGCGTTTGTACGCCCATCGATTTCAGACGGTCCAGGTGTTTGGCAAACGCTTTCAGTGTCCCTTCCTTCGAATATTGGCGGACATTCACTTCATAAATATTTCCCTGCATGATCCACGCGGGATGTCCTTCAGTTGAATCAGATTTTGAAATGACGAGCTGCGCATTTTGACCGAAAGAGATCAAGACTGCGAATAGCAAAATCAACAGGCCAATATTTTTTTTCATGACGGCAAATTTCAACGATTAATTCTTTCAAAAATAAAGACTCCTTTTTTATTCGCGATGATTATATCCGGCAGCCCATCCTGATTCATATCTTTTACAACAACCACCAGTCCGACACCTGAATCATTGTCAATCAAATGGGGTATCCATTCAGGTGACTTACCCGGCCTGTATTCAAACCAATATAAAACCGCCGGCTCATGGGCTCCCGGATCGCGACCCAGGTGAGCATAATATCGTTTTCCAGTAATAAGGTCAGGATAACCGTCCCCGTTGATATCCTCCAGAGCGAGCGCATGGGTTTCAGAAAATGCTTTACTTATTTCGTGATGTTTAAAAATGATATGATCGTTTTCATCTTTCATTTGCTCATGCCACCAAATTCCATAATTATGCGCCGAAGCACTCAGAACATCTTCATCCCCATCACCGTCAAGATCCATAACATACATTTGTGAACAATCTTCTCCTAAATCGACGGGATGAAAAACCCAGTCAGATTTTGTAACATCTTTCGGCGATTCCCACCACCCTTTGGTAATAATAACATCAGGTCTTCCATCATGATTCATATCGCCCCAGCCCAGGCCATGCGTGTACTTATTGGTCGCCAGGTCGGGGTTATTGCTGATAATATATTTCTTCCAGATCGTATCTCCTTTTTCAGAAGGCGATTTTAACCAGATCATTTTCTTCTCTACCGGATCGTTACACAAAATATCCGGTCTGCCGTCTCCATCAATATCCACGAATGCAGGAGATTCATTTCCGGTATGATCATAAATTTTATGCATGGTCCATAAACGATGTTCATTGCCTGGGTTTTCATACCAAACTACTTCCTGACCGGGATAGCCAATGCGGATCAGGTCGATCCACCCGTCCTGGTTTACGTCCATGCTATAATTCAAAAAAGAATTGCTGAATGTGGTGTCCGGATCAAAAACAAGTCCTTTGGCAATTTCATGTCTTTTCCAGTCAGGCGCTTCGAACCAGAAAGATCCGGCCATCACATCTGTCAGACCATCCCTGTTCACGTCGCCTACGGCAACGCCTTCTGATACGAAATCTTTTGTGAGAATGATCTTTTTGAACTGAACCGAATCCTTCGTCTGTGCAAATCCGCAGAAGGAAAAAAACAGGACTAAAACCGGAAGAACGGGGAAATTTTTCATTGACAGCCATTCTGTTTAAAGGTAAACGATCTTGGGCTTAAGGGCTGAGGCTAAGGCGAATGCTTATTGATTCAGCAATTCCCTGATCTTATTTTAAAAGTGATCCGGATCCTGTAAACAAATGAATATTCGAACTACAGCTGGGATACAGTATAATTCAAGGTGAATTAAAAACGCATTAAAAACGTATCAGAAAATTTGTAAATTGGAAATAAAAAGAAATGGCGAAGATAAAAGACAACTATGTCACCAGTGGTATTAGCGGCAAAATCGGGAAGCTTATCTTTAAACACAATAAATTCGGCACCACATCCGTCGGCCTTCCGCCAGACCGAAGCAATGTGATCCCCACTAAAGGCCAAAAGAAATTGCGCAATAATTTTGCCAAAGCGGTAGCCTATGCAAAATCTGTTTTAAGGGATCCGGTTAAAGCGGAAAAGTATCAGAAAGGAGATAGTAAATCATTGTATGTCAAGGCTTTGAAGGATTATCTGAATAAGCATAGAGTCGCCGTGAAGAAAGCAGGACTGCTGACGATCAGTAACGATTATATTTTGAAACAGGGTTTGAACGACCGACAGGTTAAAGCTTTACAGCATATTAAGAAATATGGAAGGATTAGCAATTCAGATTACCGGCGCCTGAATCATGTGTCAAAACCAACCGCTACACGGGATCTCCAGGATCTTGTGAAAAAGTCTATTCTGAATCCTTCCGGGATTCGGGGTGCCGGTTCTTTTTATGAAATAATGGGCTCAGACAGCTGAATAATGGGCTCAAAAATGAAATAATGGGCTCATTTGCTAAATTCCTGAGTAAACACAATTTTGATTTTATAAAGAATGGAATTACGGGATGCGGTTTCACTTATTCAGACAGATGAAATCATCCGCGACAAACAAACGACCTGGGCGGATCTTGGTTGTGGTAAAGGGTTGTTTACCCGCGCGCTGGCGGGGCTATTGTATCAGGGCAGCACGATTTACGCGGTGGATAAGGATATCTCTTCTTTTCAGCAAAGCTCCTTTCCAAATCTTGCGATCACAAAAACCATAGAATCAGACTTTGTGCGGGATGATCTGAATCTGCAGAACCTGGACGGAATTCTCATGGCCAACGCACTTCATTTTGTCAGGAACAAAAAATCATTTATTGAAAAACTAATTCCCTGGTTTCACGACATTCCGGTTTTCCTATTGGTAGAATATGATACAGACCTAAGTAATCCATGGGTGCCTTACCCCTTAAGCTTTGAGACATTAAAAAAACTATTTACAGAACTCGGGTTTAAAGTGGTTAGAAAAATAAACGAAAAAAAATCTCTTTATCGCAGCGGCAACATATTTTCGGTTTTCATAACCCGTTAATAGATTCGTCCACGAGATGTTTTAGTCCGATATATCTTTCATTCCTGCCTTCATTTTTCAGATAAAAGGTCATTAAGAACGCGCAGTAATGCTTTTCATTTTCTATCCAGGGGAAACTTCCAAAAAGTCCGGGGCTGGTGGCCCACTCACTTGGTTTTCCACCTTCGGAACTGTCTACCCATTCTCCGTATCCATACCCCAATCCCTTTGCTTCGGCGGGTGAAAAATCAATTTTCACATCGGGGCCAACGCGATTGATCTCCATTTCATTCACACTTTGTTCTTTGAGAATTTGTTTTCCTCCGAAACTGCCTTTGTTTAGAATCATCGTTAGAAACGTAAGATAGTCCTCTGTAGTGCTCCGGGCTCCGCCTGCGGGCAGAGCTACATTCCTTCTGCCGAAATCGGTATTCTTCATTCCCAAAGGAACAGCAATCCGTTCCGCAAATAATTCCTCAAATGATTTTCCGCTGATTTTTTCTATCACTGCACCGGCAATTTGCAATCCCGCATTGCTGTAATGAAAGGATTTTCCGGGCTCCCCTTCCATAGGCATAGTGGCAATGAACCCGATGGCCTGATCCACACTGCCGATTTTTTTCATTTCTTTGAATTGTTCTTTAAACGGCGGTTCTTTGATACCTGTCAGATGGGACAAACATTCACTGATCGTAATGCTTCCTTTGCCTTGCGCCGAGAGAACCGGAAGCCAGGTCCCTACGGTATCGGTCAAGCGAAGCTTTCCTTCATCGACAAAGGTCATCACCAGAGCAGCACTATACCACTTACTGGAGCTCGCAATCATCACCTTGCTATTTAATGTATAGGCATCCAGATTAGGTTCTGAACCGAGTTTTTTGTCAACATATTTTGCCACCGTCTTTTGCCGGCGGGTCATGTCCAGTACCGACTTATTATACACTATTTTACCATCTTTATATATAACCAGCAGGGCCCGGCCGCCCATATCTTTTGTGTTTTCGTCCATCCAATGATCAAGTTTCTCAAAGGATGTCTGAGCCCACACCATACCGGACAGGCCGGCAAAAAAAATAAAAACAACAAATTTTTTTAACGGTTCCGTCAATATCATAATCCATTTGACTTTTCTGAACATTCAAAGTTTAAATAAAATAGGGTCGTTTCTGATTTTATACGAAATTCCGACATAAAACCTTTAATCGTCATGAAAAAGTCGCTTCTGCTCATGTTGGTTACACTAACGATTCGGGCATCCTATAGCCAGTCATTCAAATATCCGGAGAGTCCCACGGTCGATTCCACGGATACTTATTTTGGCAGAAAAATAAACGATCCTTACAGGTGGCTGGAAAATGATTCTTCAACAGAAACCAGGAACTGGGTAATCGCTGAAAACAAAATCACTGATGATTACCTGGCACAAATTCCCTTCCGTGCAAAAATAAAAAATGAACTGTCTGCAAATTATAATTACGGCCGCATGTCTGCTCCCGTAAAACATGGTGATTATTTTTATTTTTTTAAAAACTCCGGTCTCCAAAATGAGGATGTGATGTACCGGGTGAAAAATCCCGCCGATACAGCAAAAGCTGAATTATTCATAGATCCCAATACTTTCTCCCGCAACGGAGCCGTGAGTTTCCAGAGTTACAATTTTTCTCCCGACGGATCATTACTGGCTTACCTGATTTCAAACGGAGGGTCAGACTGGCGGGAGATCATCGTTAAGGATGTGCATACCGGTAAATCAATCGGAGATACATTAAGAAATGTAAAATTCAGTGGCGCTTCCTGGAGAGGAAATGACGGTTTCTATTATAGTACCTATGATATCCCCGCAGGCCAGAACAAACTTGTTGCCGAATCAGATCAGCATACCGTCTACTACCATAAACTGGGAACAAGTCAAAATGCAGATGTTTTTATTTTTGGAGGGAAAAAACAACCTCATCGCTATATTGATGCAGAAGTTACAGAAGACCAGCACTGGCTTATAATCACCGCCGCAGAAACAACTTTTGGCAATGAATTGTATATTCAGGACCTGAAGAAAAATGATTCACCCATCCGGCCGGTTGTTGCTGATCAGGAAAGCGATCAGGCGGTCGTTAATACGAAAGATGATATTTTATACATTGCGACCAACCGGCATGCCCCCAATTTTAAATTGGTGAAAGTAAACGCTGCCGATCCTGAACCGTCAAACTGGGCAGATGTTATTCCTGAAACGCAGAATAAAGCCGGGTTTACCAGCGGAGGAGGTTATTTTTTTGCAACGTATACGGTCGACGTGAAGTCTGCCGTATTTCAATTTGATGCCGACGGCAAAAAAATCAACGAAGTAAAGCTTCCAACAGCGGGCACGATTTCTGGTTTTAGTGCATTAAAAAACCAGAAAGAACTATTTTATGTTTTCACTTCTTTCACTTACCCGCATATTATTTATCACTACGATATAAAGAATGGCAAATCGGAATTTTATAATAAACCGCATGTATTATTTAATCCGGAAGATTATCATACAGAACAGGTCTTTTATACCAGCCGGGACGGCACCAGAATACCGATGTATATTGTTTATAAAAAAGGAATATCATTAAATGGAAAAAACCCGACTTATTTATACGGGTATGGTGGATTTGACGTGAGTGAAATGCCTGTCTTTACTTCCCCCAGAATGGTCTGGCTTGAAAATGGAGGCATCTATGCGCAGCCCAACATCCGCGGTGGCGGTGAATACGGAGAGAAATGGCATTTTGCCGGAACCCGTATGCAAAAGCAAAATGTATTTGATGATTTCATAGCAGCGGGAGAATTTCTGATTAAAGAGAAGTACACTTCGAGTCACTATCTGGCCATAGCCGGTGGCTCCAATGGCGGCTTGCTGGTCGGAGCTGTGATGACGCAACGACCCGATCTGATGCAGGTTGCATTACCGGCCGTGGGAGTTTTGGATATGCTGCGATACAATAAATTCACAGCCGGTGCAGGCTGGGCCTCAGATTACGGAACAGCGGAGGACTCTATTGCTATGTTTAATTATTTACTCGGATACTCCCCCTTACATAATGTAAAAATGGGTGTTCACTATCCGGCCACACTGATCTGGACAGCCGACCACGACGATCGGGTTGTTCCCGGGCATTCATTGAAATTTGCGGCGACTCTGCAAAAAAATAATGCCGGAGATAATCCGATTTTAATCTCCATACAACATAATGCCGGACATGGCACCGGCATGGATACTGAGAAAAAACTGAACATGATCGCGGATCAATATGCTTTCATATGGTACAATATGGGCATTGATCCCTTCAAATAGAATGTAAATCCAAATAAAACCAATATGAATATGTTAGCATCCGTTTTTATGCATCATCGGATCCGTAATATCTTAATCCTGATTTTACTGGTCGGCGGATCTCCCTTACAGGCACAGAAAATCCTGCGTGTGGGCATTGCCGGGCTCGCTCACGATCATGTTCATGGTATACTGAACCAGTTCAAAAAAGGAGAAGTAATTATTGCGGGGATTGCGGAAACCGACGAACAGCTGGTGCTGAGATATAAGAAAACCTATCAGTTGCCGGATTCCCTTTTTTATAAAAACCTGGAAACGCTTTTATCACATACAAAACCGGACATTGTATTGGCTTATACGCCAATATCGGAGCATATCAATGTAGTGGAAATCTGCGCCCCGAAAGGAATTCCTGTGATGGTGGAAAAACCATTGGCTACAACTATAAAAGATGCAGAACGTATTGCCACGCTCGCCAGGCAATATCATGTTCAGGTCTTAACCAATTATGAAACCACCTGGTATAATTCCAATCAGCAGATTTACACCATGGTCAATGGGGAACATACCATCGGAACGATCAGGAAAATGACCGTTCATGACGGTCATAACGGACCCAAAGAAATTGGATGCAGCCCGGATTTCCTCCGGTGGCTTACAGATCCTGTAAAAAATGGTGGCGGCGCACTCATGGATTTTGGTTGTTACGGAGCCAACCTGATGGTATGGTTAATGGATGGAAAATCACCGATAGCCGTTACAGCTGTCACACATCATCTCAAACCTTTGATTTACCCTTATGTGGAGGATGATGCGACGATATTACTGGAATATCCGGATGCGACAGGCATTATTGAAGCATCCTGGGACTGGCCCTTTGGTATAAAAGATCTCGAGGTTTTTGGAACGAAAGGATATTTGCATGCACTCAATGGAAATACTTTACAGAAAAGGGACAAAGACACTTATGAAAATGTTCCACTGAAACCGGCCGCCTATACAAATAATATTGAATATTTAACCGACGTTCTCAGCGGTAAACTGGATCCGGGTCATGACCTTTCTTCACTGGAAAATAATCTCATCGTAGTACACATCCTGGAATCCGCACTTAAATCTGCACGCGAAGGAAAACGAATCAGTTTGTAAAAATCCGGATGCGCCGTTGGGTAGCTCTATCATGCCATTCATACATTTAGATAGAAACGCAATGGACCGACTCTTATAAATTGGGGACGAACGTAGGTTTCAACAATATCATATGAGATGTATCGACCGAACGTTGTAACTGCCATGCTTCAATTTGATCATGTATATAAAACCTACAACCAACAACCGGTCTTGGATATCAGCCATCTGAAACTCGAAAGAAATATCTACTGGTTAAAGGGAATAAACGGATCAGGCAAAACAACTCTTCTCAGCATGCTGGCCGGATTGATACCATTTAAAGGCGATATCCAACTGGATGGTGTAAATCTTCGTTTTGATCCGGTTTCTTACAGGAGCCTTGTAAACTTCGCTGAGGCAGAACCGTTATATCCGGATTTTATAACAGGAAACGAACTCGTACGCTTTTATCAGGAAATCCGAAAAGCAGCGACCGTTCAGGTAGATATGCTGATCAACCTTTTTAAGATGCATCATTTTCTCAAATCACCCATTGGTATATACTCCAGCGGTATGGTTAAGAAACTGTCTCTCCTGCTTGCTTTTATTGGACGACCATCATTGTTATTGTTGGACGAACCGCTGGCGACGCTGGATGAAGGGTCTGTTCACATTCTGCCCGAACTGATCAATGCATATCATAAAGAATTTAAAACCGGATTTATCTTCAGTTCACATCAGTCAATCAACATGTTTTCACTGACTACCCATCAAATTTTAATCGCCGATCATTCTTTACAGCTCATTGAATCCGTTTAGCTCCCCAATGGTTTTCAAATAATCCCGGACAGTCATTGCATCAGAAACGGACAGTTTTAAAACAGCGTTCCTTTCAAACAATTGAAATACAACATATTATTACCCGGCATTTAGTTAGCTGTAAAAATGAATCTGTTTGCTTCCATTTAAATGCGTACAAATGCTAAAGAATTACTTCAGAATCAGTCTCAGAAATATCAAAAGAAACAAGGGATATACCATCATCAATATTCTTGGATTATCGATGGGCATCGCGATTTGTCTGCTGATATTTCTCGTGATCAGTTTTGAATCCGGCTTCGATCAGTTTCACAAAAATAAGGACCGCATTTACAGGATTCTGACTGAATATCATCATGCAGATAGCAAGGAAATATTCTATGGGCGAGGCGTTCCCTTTGGATTCCCGAATGCCATCAAATCCTCTTTCAGACAGATAGAACAAACCGCACCCATTTTTTCGGACAATGACGTTCAAATGAATATTCCCGGAGTGGATAACAAGGGGTCAAAAAAATTCAAAGAAGAACACGGTGTTTTTTATATGACTCCCGCTTTTTTTAAAATATTTGATTTCCCCCTGTTGTCAGGATCCTACGAAACGCTGGCCGATCCGAACAATGCCCTCGTAACAAAATCAATAGCCGAAAAATATTTTGGTGACTGGAAAGATGCCATCGGCAAAACAATCAGGATAAATAATTCATATACGGTAAAAGTAAACGGCGTTCTCGCGGATATGCCGGTTAATACAGGTTTTCCTTTGAAAGTGGTTATTTCATACGGAACTGGTTTTACAAATCGTTTTTTGAATTCAACGGATTTCGACGGTACCAGTTCCTCTAACGGATGTTATGTCCTGCTGTCGCCCAACGCGTCCGGATCCGGATTCAATAAACAATTGATCGCCTATTCAAAAAAGGTCAAATCGCCGGACAACAAAGATGTACAAACGGCTCAATCCCTGAATGACGTTCACTTTGATACGCAGTCGGGAGATTACAGCGGCAAAACCATTAGCCGGAAATTAATCAATGGCCTGTGGATGATCGGCGCCTTTATCCTCTTAATTGCGTGCGTAAATTTCATCAATCTTTCCACCGCCCAGGCAGTTAACCGCGCAAAAGAAGTAGGTGTGCGTAAAGTTCTGGGGAGTAACAAATGGCAGTTGAAAATGCAGTTTCTGTCTGAAACATTTTTGATTGTACTGGCGTCAGTAGTTATTTCACTGATTCTTGCAATCATTGTTTTACCATATATCAACGGCCTGCTGGAATTGTCCATCGGGATCAACCGGGAATTAGGAAATTCCATTTTATTGTTTCTGATAATAATATCTGTTTCGGTCACACTCCTGGCCGGCTTTTATCCTTCTATTGTTCTTTCAGGATTTAATCCCATCAGTGCTTTAAAAAGCAAACTCACTGCAAAAGCGTCGAAGGGATTTACACTCAGGAGAGCATTGGTGGTGTTCCAGTTTATTATTGCGCAGTCGCTGATTATCGCCACGCTGGTGATTGCCAGACAAATGACTTTTTTTACGAGCCAGCCACTGGGTTTCGACAAAAATGCGATTGTAAATATTCCTGTACCGGGAGACAGCGCGGCCAATACCAAACTCGACTATCTCAAAAAGCAGTTAAAAACAATCAATGGCATACAAACGGTCAGCTTTAATTCAAATACGCCCGTGGAGGACAATAATGATAGCTGGACAAATATCAAGTTTGATCATGCGATAAAACAGACAGATTTTTATTCCATCTTCAAAGAAGCCGATCATGAGTATGTCCCCAGCTTTAAGCTGCCACTCATAGCAGGGAGGAATATAAACCCATCCGATACCGTCAATGAATTTTTAGTGAATGAAATGCTTTTGAGAAATCTGGGTATAAAAGATCCGCAGAAGGCGCTAAATAAAGAAATTTTCATCTTTGATCACGCGAGAGGGCCTATCGTTGGTGTATTAAAAGATTTTAATACCCGTTCCTTCCGTGACGACCTGGCACCATTGATCATTGCCAGCAACAAAAGAGATTATTCGGAAGCATCCATAAAACTGGACTCAAAAGACTTAAAAGGATCCATGGACCTTATCGAAAAAAAATGGAACGAGATCTTTCCGGATTTTGTTTTCGAATATAAATTCCTCGATGAAAAAGTAGAAAGCTTTTACAAGCAGGAAAACCGCCTGGGTCAGTTATATAAATTATTTGCCATGATTGCTATTTTTCTGAGCTGCCTTGGACTATACGGACTGGCATCTTTTATGGCTGTTCAGCGAATAAAGGAAGTAGGCATCAGAAAAGTACTCGGTGCAACCGGCGCCCATATTGTTTATCTTTTTTCAAAGGAATTCGTGCTGTTGATAGCCATTGCATTTGCGATCACGACTCCGCTGACCTGGTACTTCATGCATCAGTGGCTGCAGAATTATCCTTTCAGAATTGAATTGAGCTGGTGGATTTTTATCATAGGCGGACTGACTTCCATTATTATTGCACTGATAACGGTTAGTTTCCAGGCCATCAAAGCGGCTGTAGCGAATCCGGTGACCAGCCTGCGCTCTGAATGACTTTGTCCGCTGAAGCCTTGGCGTAAGCGGGCTCCGACCGGCGATGACAGTTTTCGGTGGAGTAATTAAACCAATTGATTCAGATATTCCCGCGGCAACAGATCACGCGCAAAAAAAGCGGATGAATCATATTTCTTTAAACCCTCGGCCACCGTCTTCATGATGGTAAGAACATGGTTCAGCATACTGGGTCCCACACTAAGGCGGGCAACGCCTATTTTTTCCAAATACTGCAGATCCGAGATCGGTTTCAGCAGAACAACGTTTACAGGCATCTCTACTTCTTCTACGAAACGGCTGATATCATCATATTTATTTATCAAAATTGGATATACACAATCCGCACCGGATTTTTTAAATGCCCGGGCCCTTTCAATGGCATGAGTCATGGGGTCATTTTCAATCTTCAGAAAAAACATATCCGTTCTTGCATTGATAACAAGAGAAACCCCA
>Ga0209167_10001606_pt1 | contig 13017 bp, 10 predicted proteins | sample Coa_R1_9_FD_187154 | JGI IMG/M metagenome (GOLD analysis project Ga0209167, IMG submission 187154) | Surface soil microbial communities from Centralia Pennsylvania, which are recovering from an underground coalmine fire - Coalmine... | ecosystem: Environmental > Terrestrial > Soil >... | reverse complement strand
AACGGTGTTTCTAGGTGGAACGCGCATCGACACTCGATGGATTATTGGCGCGGACGGGGCGAATTCACTCGTGCGGCGATGGGCACGACTCGACGGCCGGGTTCAGGATGAGGTCCGGTTTGCGCACCGGCGTCATTACCGATTGCACCTCTGGACGGATTGCGTGGAGGTGCATTGGGGCGACCGAATGCAGGTTTACGTCACTCCTGTCGGGCCGAACGAAATTTGCGCGGCTGTAATCTCACGCAATCCGCGAATGCGGCTGGCCGACGCCCTGCGGAGTCTTCCGGCGCTCGCCGCCCGACTGGAGAACGGCGCGCCATCCAGCGCCGAGCGCGGTGGAATAACCTGCATGTTGGAACTACGGAGCGTTTGCCGCGGCCGCGTGGCCCTGACTGGCGATGCGGCGGGATGCGTCGACGCCATCACGGGCGAAGGCTTGGGGTTGGCATTCCAGCAGGCGGAAGCATTGGCAGAGGCCCTCGCGACAAGTGATTTGCGGGCGTACGAGGCCGCTCATCGGCAGATTGGGCGACGCGCGTCCCTGATGGCAAAGTCCCTCTTGGTTCTGGATTCGTGGCCCGCTCTGCGGCAGCGCGTGATGCGAACCTTCGAGAATCATCCGCCCGTTTTTGACCGGCTTCTGGCCGCCCATGTTGGTAGCGGAAGTGACGCCAATCTCGTCGCGAGCGGCGTAAAGCTTGCCTGGCACGTCGTTACCGCTTGAGGCGAGCCGCCCGCCACTCCATCTCCATCCGGCTGGAGAAAAAGGGCGGTTAGTGTGAGCGAGGAGACGTGCCTTGCGTTTCGGGGACGCCGGCGGGCGGGTCCGCAGCAACCGGCAGCGAGCGCGGAAGCCTGACCAGGAACGTGCTTCCGGAGGGCGAGGAGTGTTCAAGAAGGACGGAGCCACCGTGATCCTCGACGATCTTGTTCACGATGGCGAGCCCCATCCCGGTACCGTTCGGTTTTCCGGCGCTGACGAACGGATCGAATAGCGATTCTCGAATCGAGGCGGGGACGCCCATCCCATTGTCGGTGACGCGAACCTCGAACGATTCCGCCAGGGAGCGGACGTCAACCCGAATCCGGCACTGGCTGGGAGTGGAGGCTTCGCAGGCGTTCAGCAGAAGATTGAAGAAAACGCGCTCCATTTTCTTCACGTCGAAGGTTCCCGTCATTTCTCCTGACGTAGTGATGTCGATCGAACAATCGCGGAGTTCCGGCCGCGCAAGCACCGATTCGACCGCGCGACGGATGCAATAGTCCAGAGCCCCCGGCGAGGGCGAGATCGCGGGGCCTTCGCGGGACAATTCACGGAGGGAATCGAGCAGATCGGTCATTTGCGCGGACGCTGCCTGGATTTCGCCGTAAATTTCGTCGCGGTCGAGCTTCAGCTTCTCGCTTTCGTAGAGGAATTCGGCATTCGCAACGACCGTGGCGAGATAGTGGCGCAGATCGTGGGAAAGAGAGCCGGCCGCGCGGCCCAGGGCGGCAGTGCGTTCCGCGGCGAGGCGCCGCCTTTGCGATTCCAGGAGATCGGCGCGCATTTTGGCAAAGGCGTTGCCCAACTCGGCGACCTCCGTACTGCCGCGCGGGGTGATGGCATACGCGTAGTCGCCGGAGGCCAGGGCGCGAACGCCGGCGACAAGATCCTCGAGCGGGCGGGTAATCCTGTAAGAAACGAAACTGAGCAGAAGAGCGGCGAAGATCACAGCGCTTACGGCGAGGACGAAGATCGTTCGATTGAGCCCCTGGAGGAACATGTTCGTTCGCTCGAGAGGCATCAGAACGTAACAGAGAACGGGAGCCTGTGCGCTCTTGCGCAGGGAAACCGAGGCGAGCTGATACGAATGCGCGCCCAGTGCGATGGGCTGAGCGTCGACTTCCGGGGGGGCGCGCGGCGTGGCGATCCACGAAGCGAACTGATCTTCATCATCTGCCGAAAGCGTCGAGGCGATTACTTTGTCGCCCATGGTGAGGGCAATTTGACTGCCCGCCACAAGAGCCAGTTGCTCGGCCACCGACGAATCGACCTGATATCCCACCGCGACCACGCCGAGCGGTTTGAGATCGCTGCCAACCCCTGCCGAAATCGGTCGAAGGAAGACCCAATAGAGCTGCCCATCCGCGTACCACCAGGCAGCTTCCTCGCCGCGCGAGAGCGAATGTCCCAGGTCGCTCTCGACGAGGCGGCTCGACCACCCGGGTCTGGCGACGTGGAATCCGAGAACGCGCCCGCCCGGATCGGCAAGCAGGAGCAGATCGCTGCCGGCAAGCTTCCAGAAGGGCTGTGATCCGTCCTGGATCGTGAGCGGATCTTCGCTGGTCATCAGGGCCTTGAGGGTGGGCAGTTCAGCCAGCATTGCGGCCGTGCGGGAAAGCTCAAGCTCGCGCTGGCGCTGGACGTTGGCGAACGCGCGAAGCGACGCTTCCGTTCCTCCGCGCACCTCGCGTGCCACTCCCGCCTGGACGGTGTGACGAACGATGAAAAGGATCGCGCCCGTGAGCGTACAGATGATGAGCAGCGAACTGATGACGAGCTGGGTGCGAAGACGGAAATGGGCCATGATCAGTCTCGCGCCTGCTGTTTTTCCGGCAAAGAAGCAGCGGAAGGAACGAACTTATAGCCCGTCCCGTGAACGGTCAGGAAATACCGTGGATGAGCCGGATCGCTTTCCAATTTCTGACGCAGGCGAAGGATGTGGTTGTCGACCGTCCGCGTGGTCGGATAGTTATCGTAACCCCACACCTGGTTCAGCAGCTCTTCACGTGAGAAAACGCGGCCCGGCGCGCCTGCCAGGAACTTCAGGAGCTTGAATTCCTGGGACGTGAAGCTGATCGGTTCGCCCTCGCGCGAGGCTTCCATGCTGGTGAAGTTCACGGTTACGTCGTCTAGAATGAGCACTTCATGCGGCGCAGAGCCCGCCGGCGCGCTGGCCACCTGAAGCGGCGTCGCCGCAGCGCGGCGAATCGCCCGGCGCAGGCGCGCCAGCAGTTCCTTCGGGCTGAACGGCTTGGTGACGTAGTCATCCGCGCCGAGTTCCAGGAGCAGCACTTTGTCTTCGACGTCGGCATTTGCGCTCAGCACAACAATAGGCACCGAGGGGGCGAGCGCCTTGAACGAGCGGCAGAGTTCCTTGCCCGGCAGGCGCGGCAGTTTCAAGTCGAGGATCACGGCGCAGGGAATCTGTTTGCGAAAGGAATCCAGTCCTGCCACGCCATCGCCGGCCATCTGCACCTGCAAGCCGTCCATTTCCAGAAGCCGCTGCAGCGTGCGCTGCATCGAGCGATTATCCTCGACGACGAGAATGGTTTCCATTGAGCCCGCCTCCTCCCGTTTGAACCAGAGCAACGGGTACCGCTAACCTTCAAACCGAAGCGCGCGTCAATAAACCGGCGTCAACGCCTTGGGATCGTAGTCGTGCCCGTACAGATTCGGGTGGTGCAGCCAGTCGTGCTGGGTGACGGGCACGGTGAGCGCCGCCACAACAGCGCCGCCGTTTCCCACTTCAACTTCGCGTTCCAAAGCTTCGAGTGCCGCCGGAGTGGAATTTTCGTACCAGACGTGAAGCCGGTAGCGGCCGGGTGGCACATTCTGGATCGACCAGTGTCCCGCTTGATTGGAAACATCGGAGAAGGGAGTCTCCACGGTCAAAACGACCGCCATCATCTCCGGGTGGATGTTGCAGAAAATGTACGAGGCGCCCGGGCGATCGAACCTCACGGCCTTTTCCGAGCCGGCTTCGTAGAGGCCCAGGTCAAAGCGTTTGCCGCGATACAGCGAGAAGACGTTGTGGAACCACGGATCCAGATTCGGGAAGATGACCGTGCTGCCCAGAGGCACAACCAACAGATGCGGATGGAACTGCTTGTTGTGCTGCAGCATGCGGTACGTCTGCTTGGGCGCATCGAGGCGCGCTGTTTTGATCTCGCCGAGCGGAAGGAGCCAGACCGCGGCGCCCGCGGAATCCTGCAGCGTCTTGCCGGATTTCTGTTCCACGAAGTGGATTTCGCCGGAGACACTTGAAGCCGGAGTCGCGGGCGGCGCTGCTTCCTGGGCGCGCGCCATGCAAAGAGAGCCGGCGAGCCCGAACGCGACGACGACATTGCGCAGAATCTTCATAAGCCTCAAAAGAGAAACGCCGCCGCAAGCCCGATCTGCGAAGCGCTAGCCGGAGCGCCGTTGATGGGATAGGTGCGCAGACGGCGATACTCGGGCGAGAAGAGCAGGTCGGATCGTGGCCGGAAGATATAGTTCACGAACATCATCTCGTTGCGGGGCGACAGGTACTGCAACGGAGGAAACAGGACAGCTTCCTGCGCGACCTCGCTCGAGTTACGACCGCCCGTTCCTACGGCAACGTTGAATTCGTTCCGCGAATCGATCGTGAACTTGAGCTGCGACCATCCCCCCAACAGGGTGATTCGCGCGAGCGCGGGAGCCCCCATTTCGAGGTACTCATTATAGTCCTGCGACTGAATGTTCGGGACCGGAACGCCTCCGAAAGAGTCCAGCCCCTTGCCGGCGAAGAACTCGCCGCTCAATTCCGTATGCGGAAGGACGGGAAATCTCCAATCGAGAATGCCGCCCCAGCCGGAAACAGTTTCCCCCTCGGGGAAGCGTTGTGGAAAATAGATTCCGGAGACTCCGACGGCTGCCGGACGGTCGCCATGAGTACCGTTGGCGGAAAACCGCACCGCATAAACGGGCTGGCGGGAACTCTCGCCCGGCGTGGGTTGGCGTGTGTCAGAACTGGCCGCGGCATAGGAGGCAGGAGCCAATAGGCCCGCTTCGATCTTCAATTGAGAAAAATGCGTGTCGAAGCGATGCTCGACGCGAATCGTCGGCGACCATGTCCAGAGATTCCCCGCGGCGGCGAAAGCGGGGACGGCCACGGACATGTAGGAAGTCGGGGCGTTTGGTGAAAAGAACGGCGTGTCCAGGCCGCCAATCACGGAGGTGTGGTCCCAGTCGAAACGGATGCGCGCGAGCCGGAGCCGGAAGATGCCGGACGATCCGGCGCCATACCCGCTGGGCAAGCCGCCAAAGAAGTCCATCTGCAGGTCGGCGGAAGTGCGAGCGCCGAAAAGATCAGGCCCGAAGCCTGTGATTCCGACGATTGATTGCCGCAGGGAAGCGCCGAGACTGCCCGGAGCGTTGCCCGGAAATCGAGGCAGGGCGAGAGTGGGCACATCGAGGTCGTCGACGCGGCCGTTCACGTCGAAAGCGTTGAAGAGAGCGAGTCCCCACAACTTCACCCGGTACTTCGAGCCACTTTCCACTTTTTCCTGGGCCTGCTGCTGGACTTCCGTTTTCAGAACCTGCCAATCGTCTTCGCTGATCCTGGCGGGCGGGGCAGCCGGCTCGGCGGTCGCCTCCGCGGCTTGAGGCTGAGGCGAGGTTTGCGTCCGCTGAGAGCTGGACGAGGGGGGCGTCGAGGAAGATCTCTCCATCTTCTGGTTCATCTCTTCGAGCAGAGAACGCAGCTGGCGGATTTCTGCCCTGGTCTCGCTTAGCTCGGTCCTCGTTTCTTGCAGCGACTTGTCCAGCGCGGCAATCCGTGCGTCCGTGTCCGCCTGGCCAGACGGCTCTGTTGACTGTGGAAGGTTTTGGGCACAGATCGGGCCGACCCCCAGTAACATCACGAAAGCAAATCGGGCGCAGCCCCAGCCGACGCGGTATCCCGCACCTTTCATCATTTCTCCCCTCCTCCCGCCGATCGGCAGCGGCGAATGACCGGGACATTTGGCAAGACAATTTGGTGTGCCGTACCGATCCAGGAATTATCGACGAGCAGGCCTTCCTTTTCCATCGAAGCGTCAGGCGTATTGGCACGCATAACGAGATAGCACTGTAAGGTAAATTCGCGCGGATGAGTGAGCCGTGACCGAAACTTGACGTTCTGGTGACAATTTGCAGACAAATGAGACATTCATCGGCCCCTCGAGTCAATGTCCGGAACCGGCGGGAGGGTGTGCCGCAGACTCGCCGGGAGCCGGTAAGCACGTGTTGCCGTTGTAAACGGGCGGTTCACCCAGGCTACCAGCAGGAGGCAAGTGGCGAATGTAGATAACGACGTCCCAGATTTCTTCGTCGCTGAGAATCCCATGCGAGGCTGGCATTCCCGACGGCCCGAGGCCGTTTGCGACGATCCATTCCAGTTGGCCATCGGTATACGATTGCACGTTCGGGGAAGCCAGCGAAGGAACCGGCGGGAACGTTCTCTCTGCGAATGGAACGCCGGTGTTCTGCCCGTCGAGGCCGTGACAGACAACGCAGTAGTAAGAGAACGCTTCCCGGCCAGCCGCGATGTTCTCCGGAGTCGCGGCGAACGGATTTTGCGCCTTTTTGTTTCCGACGAACACGTGGTGTTCCATCGAGGTCATCAGGCTGGTTTCCCACTTGCCAGGTTGCCGCGCTTTGCAGCCGCAGAGGGCCAGGAGCGGAAGCAGAAAGAGCGCCGCGGAATTGTTCCGGGTCGCGATCATTTATCGACCACGTTGATGACGAAGGTCATCGAGCCGTGCCCCATGCCGCAGAAGTGGCTGCAGCGCGCGACAAAATGTCCGGCCCGGTGCGGAGTGAACGTCACTTCGGTTGTTTGTCCCTTATGAATCGTCGCGTTGAAATCAAAGTCCTTGGATTTGAGGCCGTGGGTGACGTCATCGGACGTGATCTCCAGGATCACCGGCCTGTTGTCCTCGACGGTGATCTGCTCCGGCTGAAACGAAAATCGTTTGGCGGTGACGTTGAAGCGTTGCGGCGAGGTATCGCCGCCCGCCATCACAACGGGAGCGAGCAACAGCGTCAGCAGAATTCTGAGACAGTATTTACCAGCGTGTTCCATTCTTGATGAACCCTTTCCCGGAAGTGTCCGGCCGGAATTTTAAGGAGCGAGGAATTTCAGCAGCGCCCGCTCGTCTTGCGCGGTCAGGTTGGCTCTAACGCGCATTTGACGAACCACCGCGCGCGCTTCCCGCGGAGAAAGATCTTCGGGAGGATTGTGGCAACGGCCGCACTGCGCGTGAAAGACGCGCTCACCCTGACGGATTTCGAGCGTCGCGTTGTTCGAAGAGACGGTCGACTCGCGCCCGGCTGAACGCGTCGGGCTCTGCGCCGCCGCGAGGAGACAGAAGAAGGTCAGAAGTACCGCAATCGAGGTCAATGAGAAGCCAAAGCGTTTCATGGTTGTCCATCCTTGCTCCCGGGAAATAGCGGGAACAGAAACCGGTACGTCACAGCAAAATTCCACACGTTGCGATCGCCGAGGGACGAGAACTGGCGTCCGTAGCTGGCGCCGAGCCGGACTTCGTGCGGAAGGTAGTAATTCCAGCCGAACTCCGCTCGTTGCGTGTTGACGCTCGGGAGCGCCCCGGTTGGATCCGGCTCCCCGTGAACGAACTGCTGCACGCGCCCGACGGCTTGCAGCCGCCCCAGGAGCGAATCGGGACTTCGGAAATGCGAGAAGCGGTAAGCGCCTTCGAGCCAATATCCTTGTCCCAACAATGAGTGCGCGTACTCGCCGCGGAGTTCGAACGGAACGCGGTCGGGTTGCCAGGAAAGATAGGTTCCCACCGAGTTCGTGCGCTGGTCCTGCAACAGCTTCTGATACGAAACGCCGAATTCGAGCTTGTGATGGGGAAAGAAGATGCCGGCGCGGGCGCCAACCGACCGTCCCGACTCGAGTTTGTTGATCGTGCTCAGCGTCGAAAAATAGGTCGTGTAATCCACCTGGTAATTCTTCCGGGACAGCAGAACGCCCCGCGCCATGAAACCGTCGCTGTACCCGTTCGTCCGTGTGCCGATCGCAAAATTGAGTGGGGCGTCCTGCAGATTACGGATCCAGATCGCCGTGAATCGCTCGTTGTACATATTGAATGGAGTGAGAAACCGGCCGGCGACGATGGTGAGCCAAGGAGTGGCGGTGTAGTCGACTTGGGCGTATTCGATCGTGTCGAAGAACTGACCCTGGTACCCGTTCGATGCGCTCGGTTTAAAAATCAATCCGCGCAGATCGACTCGCGTTTCCAGAAGCCACCGGTCGCCCAATGGAGCCGCAACCACGGGAGCGATGACCGGCTGCATGAATGTGGAGCCGCCGTCGGTGGTGCTGATAAAACCGGCGCCGCCCGAAACAATCGGCGAATTCGATTGCGCGCGCGCTACCGGCCGGAAGAGGAGAACCAACAACAGCAGAATGATGAGCCGTCGATAGATCATGGACTTCGAACTCCCGAAACCTGTGATTGTCGCCCGCAGATTCCCGTTTGCTGTTCCGGGAAACTTGCGTGCGAACCTTACGCGAACCAGCCTCGCTCATCGTGAGCATCGTGTTGTCACGTTAATGTCACAAAGCTGCGATATTTATGTTTTCTGTTCCGCAGCTCTTCGCCGCTCGATCGCCATCGCTTCCTCGGAATTTGTTGCTTGCGGTTTTCAAGGAACCCGGACAAGCCGCGTCTCGCGATCCAGGCCAAAACGTTACAAACAGTTGACACCCCGACGACGACTTCGCGGATGCGTTTTCCTACACTCGCACCGCTCAGAAGAAAGGCGCGCTCGCGGAGCAGTGGCGGGCAGGCGACACGGCCTTCGCGTCGCTGGCTCCGCGAGTTTTCTTCTGGGCGATTCGACGACAGCGAATTCCGCCGCAGCGAGGCGGCGCGTGAAAAAGAGAAAGGTGAAAGCGATGAGCAAGGAAGCGGAAAATCGGCCGCGGCCCCAAGGAATTGAAAAGGCGGATTGGCGACTCCGGCAACGCGTGCCGCAGAGGGCGAGTTCAGGGCCGCTTGAGCGCGAAGGGCAGAGAGCGCCGTTCCTGACGATCACCGACGCCCGCGCGCGGGCCCGCGTGGCGCTGCTCTCTCTTGCGCTCCTGGCAGCGTGCGGAATTGTGAACGCGCAGAGCTCTGGAACCGGCGCCATCGCCGCGCGAATCCTCGATCCATCGAGCTCGGTCGTTACAAACGCAACCGTCACCTTAATAAACGATGAGACGGGCGCATCGCGAATTCTGCGTTCGTCGCCGGACGGTGTCTATCGCGCGACGCTGCTGCCGCCGGGTCACTACTCGCTCCGCGTCGATGCTTCAGGATTCGAGCCGGTGAGCCTCCACTCGATCCACGTGCTCGTGACAGAGACCACGGCGGTCGACATTCCTCTTCGCATCGGCACGACGGCAGCGAGAGTGGATGTGTCTGCTGCTCCTCGTTTCGTGCAGACGGAAAGCTCGGCGCTGGGCTGGGCCACGGACGCCGATGCGATCACCGGCTTGCCTCTCGCGAACCGAAACTTCACCCAGATACTCGCGCTATCGCCGGGCGTAACCGTCGAATTGCCCGACGCCGGCGCTCTGGGACGTAACAATCAAAACGTCGCCGCCGATGGTGCGAAGACCACGGACAACAATTTCCAGTTTAACGGGATTGATGCGAACAATATCTCGGAGAATTCCGCCACTGGCTTCGGGGCCGAAGTGGGCGTGGCGATTCCCGCTCCCGACACGATTGCCGAGTTCAAAGTTCAGACGGGCCTTTACGATGCCGCTTACGGCCGTTCTGCGGGCGCGAACGTCGATCTCGTCAGCCGGGGCGGCACCAACGGATTCCACGGTAACGTCTGGGAGTTTTTTCGCAACGATGCGCTGAACGCGAACGACTTCTTCCTCAACCAAAACGGCCAGCCAAGGCCGGTCCTGAAGCAGAATCAGTTCGGTTTCACTCTTGGGGGGCCGATTCGGCGCAACAAAACGTTCTTTTTTGCCTCGTACCAGGGCACCATTCAGCGAAACGGGGAATCCAGCCTTTCCCTGCAGAGCGCGTTCCTGCCTGCTCTGACCAACGATCGATCCGCCGCAGCGCTTGGGAATCTCTTCGGAGGACAGACCGGAGCATTCGGAGGCGCCGCTGTGGCGCCCGATGGATCGAACATCAATCCTGCGGCTCTGGCGCTCCTCAATTTCAAATTTCCCGACGGGAGCTTCGCAATCCCGAGCCCGCAAACGATCCTCCCGGGTGGAATCGGCGAATCGACCTTCTCATCGCCCGCCAGGTTCCACGAGGATCAGTTTACGTTGAACCTGGACCACGCGGTCACCGCGCGAAACGAAGCGTCCGTCCGATTCTTTTTCTCGCAGGATCATGAAGCTACGCCGTTCGCGTCATTCGGGGCCACTCTGCCGGGCTGGGGCCAAAACGAGACCGACAAGAACGCAATGCTCGTTCTGTCAGACACGCACACATTCAATGCGCGGCTGGTGAATTCGGCGCGCTTCGGCTATGTGCGCTTCAACGGAGCTCAGGTCGGCCAGTCGCCAATCCGCGCGGCCGACGTCGGTATCACATCGCCCACAGGCCTTCCGCAAATTCCGGCTATCAGCATAGCGGGGCTTTTCATGATCGGGTCTAACGGCAGCCCATTCTTCTTCGAAACGACCAACACGTTCGTCGGGCAGGACACGCTGTCATATCTATTCGGCAAGCACAGCCTGCGGGCCGGATTCGAAGCCAAGCGGACGCAATTGAACGTCAACGCGCCGTTCGTCACCGACGGCTTTACGTTTTATCTCAGCTTTCCAGATTTTCTCCTCGGCGAAACTGCGGCGCAAAACGGAAGCCCGGTCAGCAACGTTTTTCTGGTCAGCGGGGCTTCCGGCCTGTTCCCGAAGGCCGAGCGGTACACCGATCTTGCCGGTTTCATCCAGGACGATTACAAGCTCACTTCGCGTTTCACGCTCAACGCCGGGCTGCGCTATGAATTTTTCGGGCCACCCAGCGACATTCATGGCCAGTTGCCGAATTTCGATCCGGCGCTGGCGGATCCGAATCCATCCAGTTCAGGCACGCTCACCGGGTTGGTCCTGGCTTCCAATTACCACGGACCGCTTCCCGCGGGCGTGACGCAAACAGGTGAAACGGGACTGTGGCAGAAGGACTTCAAGGACTTCGCGCCGCGAGTGGGATTCGCCTGGCAACTGCACGATCAACCGGACCTGGTCCTTCGTGGCGGATATGGAATCTACTACCAGAGGCTCTCGGGACAATTGGCGCTGGACACGATCGGAGCGGCGCCGTTTGCTCTCCAGGTGCTTCGTTCCGGAGCTAGCAACGCCGATTCGAGCCTCCAGGTTCCCTTCGATCCAGCGTTGCCGCCGCCTTCGAGCTTCCCGGTCTTTGTGCCGCGCGCTCCGGACAGTTCGATTTTCTTCCCGTCGATTTCGCGTTCCATCCGCAGTCCGTATCTGCAGGAATACGGGCTCGACGTTCAATATTCACCGACGCGCGATCTGCTGTGGGACATCGGCTATGTCGGCTCCTACGGTTCGCGCCTGACGGGCTGCCTTCAGTTCAATCAGGCGGAGCTTGCCTCGCCCGATAATCCGGTTCGCGGCGAAACGACGAACACGCTCGAGAACGTCGCGCAGCGCGTTCCGATACTCGGCGTTGGCGGTGGATCGTTCCAGTGCCAGACGGTTTTTCATTCCAACTACAACGCCCTGCAGACCAGCGTGAGAAAAAGACTCAGCCACGGGATGAACCTACTCGCCAGCTACACGTACTCGAAGAGTCTCGACGTGACCAGCGGGGGCGGGAACGCTTCGCCTTTTGACCTGAGCTTCATCACGAACGACCAGACCGATCCAAATAACGCGTACGGCCCGTCCGATTTCGACCGGACGCACCGTTTCGTGCTGAGTTTCGTCCAGCGTGCTCCTGATTTGCGGACCGGCCCACGGGTTGCGCGGCAGGCGCTTTCCGGCTGGCAGTTTTCCGGAATCCTCGTGCTGCAATCGGGACTGCCGATCACGCCCGTCGACTCGACCGCCGGCACCGTATTCGGAAACTCGGTGAGCGAAGTGCGCGCCAACTGCACGGGAGCGGATCCAGCCGGCTCGGGTTCGGTGACGAGCCGTCTGAATGGCTACTTCAATCCAGCCGCTTTTGCCCCACCGCCAGCCATCGGCGACGGCACGGGTTTTGGAAGCTGCGGAACGGGCATCGTTCGCGGTCCCGATCAGAGAAACCTCGATCTCGGCGTACAGCGAGGGTTTCGCGTGACCGAGCGGAGTAACATCGAGTTCCGCGCCGAGTTCTTCAACCTCACAAACACGCCAAAATTCGGGCTGCCGGTGCGGGATTTCTCTTCGCCGTCGTTCGGAGTGATTTCGAACAGCGTGAGCAACCCGCGCATCGTGCAATTGGCCCTCAAGTTCAATTTCTGACGGGCTCGGAAAGACGGCGAATGCCGTGCGGCCTGTGTCGAAGTGAGGAGGTTCTGAGACGTGCCCGAATCCTTTGAGCCATCGAGATTTCCTCCGGACCCGTTGCTGTACCGGTTTGAGATGCCTCTGAAGGGCTTGTACTACCCATTCGGCTTTCCGGTGGAGATCACCACAAACTCCGCGGATGTGCTGAAGGCGGCGGAGCGGCACTGGGGAGCCTTCCAGCAGATGTTTCCTGAGCGTCCCGTGGAAGTGCGGATCGGCGTGCTCGAAACCGGCGCCGAAATCGAACTGGTCGAGCCCGTGCTGCGCTCGCAGGGCCACCTGCTGATCAAGGTTGGCACCACCGACGACTTTGCCGTCTGTGACATGAAGCAGGGATTTGCCTTCGCGTGGGTGTCCGCTGCGACCGCCAGAAACCACGCATATATTCATACGCACTACATTGAAGGAACCGCCTTCTGGGTGCTCCACACAGCGTACCTGACGCCGATTCACGCCGCGTGCGTGGCCTTCAACGGACAGGGTCTCCTGTTCTGCGGCGAGTCCGAAGCCGGCAAATCGTCTCTGGCATACGCCTGCGCGCGTAAAGGTTGGACCTTCGTCACCGACGATTTGAGCGAGCTCGTCCGAGGCTGGGAAACCGCAAGCGTGCTCGGCAATCCCTATCGCTTCCGGCTCCGCGAGTCCGCCGTTGGCCTCTTTCCCGAACTGCGCGAACACCCGATCACCCTTCGCGCGAATGGCGATCGAGCCATCGAGCTGTTTACCGCGCGTGATTCAACGTTTGTGA
>Ga0209167_10001605_pt1 | contig 13033 bp, 15 predicted proteins | sample Coa_R1_9_FD_187154 | JGI IMG/M metagenome (GOLD analysis project Ga0209167, IMG submission 187154) | Surface soil microbial communities from Centralia Pennsylvania, which are recovering from an underground coalmine fire - Coalmine... | ecosystem: Environmental > Terrestrial > Soil >... | reverse complement strand
CGCCGACGGCACATCGTCCAGCAACTCGGGAACCGGCAGTTCCAATCCCACGGTGACGCTGCAGGTCACCGCTCCGACCAACTGAGCCATGAGAGCACGCCGGCGTTGCCCCGCGTTCGGGCTGCTGCCGGCAGCCGCGATGGTTTTGTGCGTGGCGCTCGGTTTCGCTTCCGATAAAAACAAGACCGCTATTCCCGCAGTTCGCTGGAATGAAGACACTCCCGGCTGCATGTTCTCGCGCAGCGACGACGGAAAATTTCATTACGGGCTGTGGTCGGGCGATGCCGGTGTCACGCTGTCGGTCGACTCCCAGGAACTCGAAAAAGTGCGCCGGCGCCACGAACGCTTCTTCAGCGCTCTGCTCGAAATCCGCTACCGTGGAGCAGGCACGCTCGACGTCACCACGGATCACATCTCGCTCGAGTTCGTGAAGCACTTTGACGTGATCCAGACAACCCTCGACCCCGACGGCTTCGTGCAGAAAGTGCAGGATGACGCCGATGCACTGGATCATGAGGTCGCGAAGGAAGTGCAGAAACATCCGGAAAAGAAAGCGGAGAAAGAGCTCTACGTGCGGGCGTTTCAGAAAGACGCGGCCGAACTGGAGGAGTTCGTCAGCAAGAACAGTCTGCGGCCGGCGCAGCTTTCGGCCGGGAATCCGGAAACTTCCGGATGGGTACTTTTCAGCGCCGACAGCAAATGGATCAGCGGCATGAAGCGGCGCGAGGACTTTATTCTGCGGGTGCCGCTGGAGGGAAAGATCTTCGAGTTTCCTTTCTCGCTTCCGCCGAAGCCCGGAGACATCACGCTCCGGAAGCGGAACTAGCTGCTTACGAAGCGGCGCGGCGACTGAGGCGCTCGATTTCCGCCGCCTGGTGGATCAGCACATCGCGCAGCGAGACCAGGCCTTTCACGTCCTTGCCCTCGACGATGGGGAGGTGGCGGAAGCCGAACTCGCGCATGATGAAGAGGCACTCTTCAATGCTTTCGTCGGCGGAAACGGCGCGCGGATTGGCGGTCATGATTTCGGAAACGAGCGTCGTGCCCGGGGTGCGGCCCACGGCAACAACCCGGTTCATAATGTCGCGCTCGGAGACGATGCCGGTCAGTTCACCGTTGCGCAGAACCGGAAGCGCGCCGATGTTGTGCTCCATCATGAAGCGGGCCGCTTCCAGCACCGAGCGGGACGCATCCACGGAATAAACTTTGCGGTCTTTCACCAAATCACGGAGAGTCTGCGGGCTGGTTTCGGGCATGGATCACTCCTTATGAGCTGCGCAGAATGCGCGGACTAGAACAAGCGGAACCACGAAGAGCGCGTTCGGGACCGGCATGTCCGGACCCACCCCGAACTTGTGCGCATACTTTATCACAGTAGTGAAACGTTCGTCTGGGGCGGCAAGCAAGGCGCGCGGCGGGCCGGCGGCGGAAAAGAACAAGGCGCGGAGCCTGAAGCTCCGCGCCTTTCAAGCCTTCTCCCTTGGTGACGAGAGCTACTGCAAGTGGTTCAGGCGATAAGGAGCCGCTTCCGCCGTGCTGGCATCGGTGCGCGGGGTCATCGAAACCACGAGGTACTGGCGCTCTTTGCCGTCTTCGAGCTTGAGCATCATCTTGTCCTTCTCCATGCGGAACTGGGCCTGATTTCCGACTGGGAGGAGCACCGGGTGCTTCGCGTCCACCGGACGGATGTGGTAGACGACGTTGTCGGCCTGCAGCACATATTCCTGACACAAAACTTCACTGGTCTTCTTGTTTTTGCCGTCCTTCTCGGAGGTGCCGCACTGCACCGAATCCATCTGCATCACCTTGCCGGTCTGGTAGGCCTTGGGCTGCCCCCAGGCCGCCGAAGCCAGGCTGAAAACCACACATAACGCGAACTTGCTACGCATCGTCAGACACTCCTTTTGCGGGAAGTCGGGAAATCCCCCGGATTGCCCGGCATCGCCTTGCGGCGGACGGCCGCTGTCATCCTGCGAGGACCTACGTCATTGTCTATGGGAGCAGGAGAAAGGGTAGGTAACGGTAGTTACAGACCCGCGGTTACCTGCTGGGAAGGCCTGAAAACTAGGCTCCCGGCGCCACTTCAGCCAGGGTCGAGAAAAATGCCGGATACGAAATGCCGGCCGCGTCGGCGCCGTGAATCATGGTTTCGCCTTCGGCCCGCAGCGCGGCCACGGCGAACGCCATGGCGATGCGGTGATCGCCAAAGGATTCGATCTCGGCGCCGCACAGTTTCTGGCCGCCGGGAATCCGCATCCCGTCTTCGCGCTCTTCGACCTGCGCGCCCATGCGCCGAAGATTGGCGGCGACGGCGGCGATACGGTCGGACTCCTTCACGCGGAGTTCGCGGGCATCGCGCACTTCCAGGCCTTGTTCAGAATAAGGGGCGATGGCCGCGAGCACAGGAATCTCGTCAATCAGTGCAGCCGAGTCGGCTCCCGCGATCGTGGCTCCCCTGAGCTTCGACCCCTCAACCTGCAGCGATCCCACCATCTCGCCGTGAATCTGCTCGAGTTGCGTAACCGAGATGCGCAGCCCCATCTGCATCAGGATGTCGAGCAGCCGGGCGCGCGTGGGATTCATGAGCAGGTGCGGGATGACTAGCTGCGATCCCGGGAACAGCGCCGCGGCGCAGAGGAAAAACGCCGCGCTTGAAAGATCTCCGGGGACACGGGCCTCGATGCCGCGCAAACGCTGCCCGCCGCGGATGCGAACTTCCCCGCCCGGGCCCAGTCGTTTGCTGGCCAGAGTTGCGCCGAAGGCGTGCAGCGCAACTTCGCTGTGATCGCGGGTGCGCAGCGGTTCTTCGATTCGGGTTTCGCCGTCGGCGAAAAGTCCGGCGAAGAGCAGGCACGATTTCACCTGGGCGCTGGCCACCGGCATTTTGTAGTCAATCGGGCGGAGCGAGGCGCCGGTAATCTGCAACGGCGGCTTGCCGCCCGCCGAAGCAATCTGCGCGCCCATCAGCGTCAATGGATTGATGACGCGCTCCATGGGGCGGCGAGAGAGCGATTCGTCGCCGATCATCTCGCTCGAAAATTTCTGACCCGCCACGATCCCAGACAGCATGCGCATGGTCGAGCCGGAGTTTCCGCAGTCCAGCGCCGACTGCGGAGCGGATAGCGACGGGCCTTTGCCCTGGACTGCGATCACGTTGCCGCCGCCGGTTTCGCGCGTCCATTCGACTCCCAGCGACCGCATGCAGCCGAGTGTGCTGGCGCAGTCGGCGCCGGTCGAATAATTCTCCAGCCGCGAGGGCCCTTCGGCGATTCCGGCCAGCATCGCGTAGCGATGGGAGATGGACTTGTCGCCGGGCAGAAGCACGCTTCCGCGCACGTCACGCGCCGGGCGGACCACGATCTGGGACCCGTTTTTCATGTTTAGCTGGAGAGCAAAGCCCTCAGATCACTATAGCGGATGAGATCGGAAGTGATACGGACAGAAGCTCGCGCGGGCAGCTCCCGGAGCCAATGTCAGGCCGTTGTGCGGGCTTCGGCGGCTTCTTTCAGAATGGAGTCGGGAACCTCGCGCAGGGTTACGCCAAATTCAAACATCGGAGTTTCCGTTCCCCGGCCCCAGCGCGCAACTTCCCAGTGGGCGCGCAGGAACTTGACGTCCGGATGGGCGGAAAGATCGACCAGCAGCGGCCACTCGCCGCAATAGAACTCCTGCCGGAAGGCGGCAATATGCTTCGGCGTCCACGTCGCTCCGTCGGCCGAGCCAAAAAAGCTGACGTCGAGCGACTCCTGCTCGATGATCCGGGTGATGGAGAGCGTTGCTAGAAACACGCGCGAACCGGCAGAGCTCACCTCCACGGGGGAGCCGTCGCCTTTGGCGGTCACGGTGGTTTGGGGGGGAACGAGAATCATTTCGCTGGTCATTTTTGTTTGATCTCTTTAGGCCGAACGTCACCCCGACGTTCCGTTGCAAAGGAGTTCCCTCGCTGCGCCGGAAGAACGGCTTCGCTCGAGATGACCTCTGTCATTCCTCGCCCGGAGATTCTAGCAAATGCCGCCCTCGTTAATCGGTGGGATGCGGCAAGGTGAAATCGTTGCAGCAAGGTTTCTGCACCGGCTTGAATTCCATCAACTCGATGCGGGTGAGATCGGGATCGAACACATCCAGCTGCCACTTTCCGTCCTTACCGATCTCGGCCTGCTCTTCGCCGTGCGGCTTCCATCCCCGCGACTCCATGCTGGCCTGCGCCTGCTTCATGTCGGCGACGCCGAGTGAGATGTGATTCATCACGCCGGTTCGCTGCTGATCCATCTGCTCGGGCTGGTTAAGCATGTATTCCAGCCAGTCGGTGCCGTCGGGCACCTGGATGGCAAACCAGTCGTCGGGCCCGGGATTCATGGACCCGTGCCAGTAGAGCCGGAAGCCGAGCACTTCCTGATAGAAGTGATCCTCGGCGGCCTTCTGATGAACCACAAAACCGGTGTGGATCATGTGGCGCGAAACCGCGGTCGCGGGCGGCACGGGGACGGGCGCACTGCCGCGCTCCACGAACTCGATGTGGTAACCCTCGGGATCGAGCATGCTGAAGCTGAGACTGTGATCAGCACGGCCCTCAATCAGCGAGGACTTAAAACCTTGCGCGGCCAGATAGCGCCGCAGTTCGGCGATGTTGTCGGTGGCGAAGGCGACGTGATCCAGGCGGTTGACCGCCTTGGGATCGGGTGCCGGACTGTATCCCACCCACTGCTTGCCGATCAGGTAGCGGACGCTGCCGCCGGTCTCGATGGGGTCGGCAGCGGCCAGGCCGAGAGTCCCGGCATAGAGCTTCTTCACTCCGTCGAGATCGGTGCTGTAGTAAGAGACGTGGTCAATGCCGAGGATGCGGGGACGCTTTGCGGCATGATCTTGCGCGAAAGCGCCGCAAGAAAGGAGGCAAACCCAGATCAGAAAATTCCGCGTTTTCATAACGCAGATGATTCTAGATCAGAATCGCGCGGCTTGCCTCCCGAGAGGTCGTGTGCCCGGCGTGAATTTTCATTTTCCTGGAGGCGATCCCGACGGTCCTCATTCGCACAAGCCTGGGACGGTTATCGGCCTTGCTCGTCGAGAAACTGACGCAATATCCTGGCCGCTTCCGCCGGCTGCTCCCACGGAGCGTAGTGACCGGCGCGCGGAATCACATAAAGCCGGCTGCCGGCGATGTGCTGGCGCATTCGCTCCGCTTCAGCAATACCGGTCATAACATCTTCTTCGCCGGTGATCAGCAAGACGGGAACGTCAATCGTCTTGAGCGTGTCCACGGAGTCCGGCCGCATGGCCATGCCGCGCTGGACCTCGGCGACGTCCTGCGGAGACATTTTGCGCATCATGGCGAGAGCGCCCGCCACAAGGTCGGGACGATTTTCACGCGTGGTGGCTGCGAGCAGTTTCGCGGCCAGCGCTTCAAAGAATTGCTCGGTGCCGCGCTCCAGAACGTCGTCTGCGGCCTGCATTCGGGCGGCACGCGCCTCCGGAGGGTCCACGCCGGCCTTGGTGTTGCACAAGCCGAGAGCGGTCACCCGGGCGCGATGGCGGCGCCAGAACTCGAACAGCGCGTATCCACCGATGGAGACTCCGATCATGGGAGCGCGGCCGACGCCGGCATCGTCCATGACGCGGGCAAGATCGGCGGCATGTTTTTCCATGACCGCCGGGCCGTCCCCAACTTCAGACTCGCCGTGCCCGCGCAGGTCGGGCAGGATCAGGCGAAAGCGCGGAGCCAGTATCTGCGCCACGGGAAGCCAGAACTCGTGATGCACGGGAAAGGGATGAAGCAGGACAACCGGCGGGCCATCGCCGAGGGTCCAGTAGGCAATTTCGGCATCGCCGCTGCGGACACGCTGCATGCTGGGATTAAATCACAACCGCGGCGCACGGCAACGTGTTCAGCGGCGCAGCCGGGCAGCAACGAAGAATGCGAGTTCAACACAGATCAGGAGCGCCGCAGCGGGGATGAAGAACTGCAGCGCGTGTTCCAGGCTTCCCTGCAGCCAGTAAGGAAAGCTCTCTTCGGCGGGGATCTCCAGCGTGCGCAGCGCCAGCCAGACCACAAGGAGCGCCACGGTGATCGAGGCCACCACCCGCAGGGCAATTCGCCGGACCGACGACGCAAGACGCACAGATGTTCTCCGCTTGAGGCTCGACCACTGACTCGGGGCGATCAGCTTTTCCGGGGGCCCGAAAAACTCAGGGATTGGTAACTTGTTGTGCGTTGGCCGGCGCCGAAAGCAACGGCGGCTCTTCCGGCATGATGATCCACGCGATGGGATAGGAGAGCAGGCCCACAACCGTGGTCACCGAGGCGATCAGCCACACCACGCGCACCAGCGTGACATCCAGATCGAAGTATTCGGAGAATCCGAGGCAGACGCCGGCGATCGAGCGCCCGACGCGCGGCCGCATCAGTTTCCGGCGGGCCATGGACGTGCCCACCCGAATGCCGCAATAGGCACAAACCGCCGCGTCATCCTGAATGACTTTTCCGCAGTGATTGCAATACATGGAAGCCGCCCCTTTCCAGCCGCGCGTGGCGATCCCGCGGCCGCCCAGCTGAGTCAATTTTAGATCAGAAGAGCTTACTCCCGGTAGGCTTCTTTGATGTACCTTCGAGCGAGGTCGGCGGGGCCAGTGTTGGCATTTCCGGCCAGCACCGTCTGATAGGCCTGCATGGCCAGATCGCGCTTCTGCAGCAGGTCGTACATTTCCCCGGCGGCAAGATTGGCCTTCTGCAGGATGTCAGGATCCGGGTTGGGCGCCTGATTCACCAGTTCGTAGGCGCTGGCTGCAGCCGCCAGTTCCTTCCTGCTGCGCAGCAGTTCACCCAGTCCCCAGGCTGCGGTTTCGTAGTGCAGATTGCCGTACTTGCCTTCGCGTCCGTTCTGCCAGACCGCACGGTAAGCGGCTTCGGCCTCGTCGAGTTTGCCCGACGCGCGCAAGAGATTCGCCACCTCGGTGGGAAACAGGTGGTTTCTGGGATATTTTGCCGCCAGTTCCCGCATGTAGCCGAGCGCTTCGTCGTACTGATGTTCGCGGCGCAAGAACAGGGTGAGGATGACCTTGGCATCCTGGGAATTTTCGCCGTCGCTGCGGGCCACCTCGCGTAGATATTCCAGACCCTTTTCCTTCGATCCGCTCAGTCCGGCGAGCGCGGCCGCGACTTTCACGCTCCAGGGCAGGTTCCCGACAACATAGTTGTGGGTGCCGACGACCATTTTTGCGTCGACATAATCGGGATCGAGTTCGAGCACATGCTCATGATCATGGCGCGCGCCCACAGCATTGCGGAGCGCCGAAAACCAGGCGCGCTCGATCAGTCCGGTATAGACCGCAAATTGCGCCCGGGTCACGCCGCGGCAATACAGCGCATTCACGTCTTTCGGATTCGCTTTCAGCTCCTGCTCTTCGAGAACCTCGGCGCGGTGGGCGAGTTCCTTGATGCGGTCCTTGACCTTCTGATCGGTGGGACGTGGGGCGTGGCCGATAAAGCTGTCGTTCGCGTAATCGCCGGTATTCATCGCGCCGGTTTCGTAGAGATCCCGCATGAGCACGGCTGTCAAGAGATGGTTGACTGCAAAGGGATCATTCGGCCTTTTCTGCAGCACGCTTTCGAACTCGCGCTGTGCCCGCTCGTACTCCATGTCGTAAAAGTGGTCGAATCCGGCTTCAGTCAAGGGATCGCGCGGGGGGCCGTGGAGAGCAACAACGGCCGTTGGAGGGTCCTGCGCGAAGGCCGCCGGAATAAAGGGGCCCGCAAAACTGAAGCTGAATACGATCAGGAAGGCGAGACCGAGCCACCGCCGCGGGATGGGGAAAACTAGACTGCCCAAATTTCGATCCTTGAGTACGACTAAGCCCATCGAAGATTCGCTGCGCCTTTTGGAAGCTTGTGCCGCAATTGCAAATAGTCTAAATGATGGCCGCCGCTGCAAATTTTGTACGGCCAACAGGCAGCGAGCGGATTACGGCGTGATGATGCCCGGGAACCTGCCGCAGTAAAGTCTGCAGCGATGAATCAAGACGGTCATCCCCGTGCCTTCCCTGTCAACTGTTCCGGCCCAGGCGCTTGCCTATAATCAGCCCAGACGACGACTGAAATTCGCGGAGCGAACGGAAGTCCCCGTCTGGCTCGCAAGAGCGTGAACCGCCCGATCCGCCGAATGGAGCTCGGCGGGGCGGGGCCGTTCTTTTTCGGATTTTCTGCTCTGGCTTCATAAGATGCGCGGCAGATAACCCGGGTGCAAGGCTCACGAACGAGCTGAAATTCACACGGGCCGCTTGGATATTGCGACGACGTTATGTTTCACGCGGGAGTACCCGCAGCTTTCGTAACTGACTCAAGTTTACCCGGCGGCATAGGTAATTATTGCTTTGCGAGTCCGAAACCTTAATCGAGCGCCAGAAGTCAAGTGTTTGGTCTTGCTGGAGTTAGGCCGTCCCGGACTTTGGCGCTCCGAGTGCCATTAGCGTTGCAGGGAAAAGTGCATTTATGTCGGACGTAATCCAGGAAACCCAATCCGAGTTCTGGCGGCCCGCCGTGCTGCCGGGCGATCCCGTGGCGCCGCAAGCCCTCCCCACCAGAGCCGAAGCTTGCCCTGGCTGCGGTACCGAGTTTCTGCTGGGTTCCGGATTCTGCCATACCTGCGGTCGAGTTCGCCCTGAGGCCGAGACCCTTGTCGAAGACGCAGATGCCGCTGAGTTCGCCGGACTATGGGCGCGGGCGGTGGAGAGTGTCCGATCGCTGGCTGCGCGCGTGCCCTGGAACAAGATTCAATGGCCGCAGTCGCTGCATTTCCTGCACTTCCATGAGATCAAAAGCCGCATTGGCTTGCCGACTGCATCCCTGATTGCATTTCTGGCCGGCCTCGGGTGCATCGCCGGCGCACTGCTGGTCAGCCTGCTTACGGTAAAAACACTGGTGGACTGGCAGGCGATTCAGTTCTACCGCGCGGAATGGCTGCTGGCCGCAACCGCTGCGTTTGTCGCCGGAATCCTGCTTAAGAAACCAAGTCGCGACCGCGATTAGGTCTTCCCGTCATTTCGACTTCCGGTTCTGATTTTCTCAGGACTCGCCTTCCGCTCCGCCTACGCCCGCGGCACGACGTTGTTGTCCCATGCGGTAGAGGTGATGCACCGGCCCGGTGCCTCGGCCGACCGACTGGCCATTGGAGATGGCCGCGGCGACATACGTCTTGGCCAACAGCGTGGCTTCGGCCAAGCCGCGATCGAGCGCCAGATGACAGGCAATTGCAGTGGCAAATGCGCAGCCGGTGCCGTGGGTAGATTTTGAGCGCTGCCGTTCGGCCTTGAAGATCTCCTGCTCGACGCCGCGCCGCGTAGTAAAGCTGAGCAGGTCCACGGCTTTCTCGAGATGGCCGCCAGTGACAACCACCGCCGGCGCCCCCATTTCATGGAGTTGCGCGGCGGCGGCTTTCATCTCCTCGAGATCCCGTACTTTCTTCCCGGTGATCGCCGCCGCTTCGTCAAGGTTTGGAGTGATTATGTCGGCGAGGGGCAGCAGGCGCTCGATCATGCATTTCGCGCCCTCGGAATCGAGCAAGTCGGCCCCGGACGAAGACTTCAAGATCGGGTCGACCACAATGTTGGGGAGCCGGGCCTTCCGGTTTTGTGCGCGCGACGCAGGGGCGGCTGACAGGAAGTCGGCCACGGCTTTCGCCGTTTTTCGGTCGCCGACCAGGCCGAGCCGGACTGCGGCAATGTCGAAATCCTCAGCCAGTTCTTCAAGAGTGTCCGTCAAGAGCTCTGGTTCAAGCGCGTGTACCTTACGCACGCCGGTGGTGGACTGCACGGTCAGGCCAGTGATACAGGCCAGCCCGTAGCAGGCGTGGGCGGCAATGGTCTTGATGTCGGCAGTGACGCCGGCTCCGGAGGAGGGGTCGAATCCCGCAATAGACAGTACGATCGGTGGCCGTTCGGACATGGTGATCTATGATTCTAGGCCATCTGGCAAGTCGGGCGTTGGGACAAGGCATTCGACCGTCGGCGGGAGAACAAACCGGCTTCTTCGGCAATTATTAGCAAATAATTCTCCCGTGGAATGCTCGACAGAATCAGTGCAAGTGACAGATTTAAATAGCTTTGCGCGATGGTTACTTGGCATGTAATTGATTCTAAAGCGATTGTAAAATCTACTCGCGTCTCGGCGATACGGTATTAACTCTTTGATAAATGGCTAAGCATCATCAAACAAACGTACTCTTTCCGATATGCCATAATTAACAATGGGTTACGTTTAGAAATTGATAACTGCTCGATCATACCGGATCACGGATTGGCCCTTGACACCCGGTTTGGCAGCCCGCTAGCATTTCACAATCACACCCAACCTAGGGCACGGGGCACTTTTGAGATGCGAGGAGAACTGAATGCGAAGTCGTTTAGCTCAAGGACTGGCACTGTCGTTGTTGATCGCCAGCCTGGGAGCGGCTCAGGGACCGAACAGCTCGGAGGCGATACCAACGCCAAGTAGTTCAGTCCAAAGGAAATCTGGAGTCCGCAAACAGGCCGGCAAGCACCAGCCGTATCAGGTTGGCACGGCCTCATGGTACGGCGAATATTTCGAGGGACGGCCCACGGCGAGTGGGGAACCCTATGAAATGCATGAACTTACGGCTGCACACCCGGCCCTACCGCTGGGCAGCTATGTGCGAGTCACGAATCTGCGCAACGGGCGGGTAGTGGTCGTCCGGATTAATGACCGGGGGCCGATCGTGCCGGGGCGCATCATTGACCTCTCCTACGGGGCGGCGGAAGTATTGCAGTTCCGCAGCCGCGGATTGCAGCGCGTGCGCCTGGATGTTCTCGATCCGCAGCAGGCGAAGCCGCACTATCAGGCGGTAGCGCTCAATACTCCTCCGGCAAAGCTCCCGTAGAAAAATCCCCCTACAACCGATTACACTGAGCGAGATGCCAACCGTTCTCGACTCAAAGCAGCTCGACTCAAAGCAGCTCGACGCCAAGCGCGAAACGACATCGAGTGCTGCCGTGGAGGATCCACGGCAGCGCCTGATTGTCGCGCTTGACGTTTCCTCGGCCGCCGCCGCACAGAAGATCGTCGCCGCCGTCGGCGACTCGGCTTTCACTTTCAAGGTCGGGATGCAGCTCTATACCGCGGAGGGTCCGCAGATCGTGCGCGACCTGGTGGCTTCGGGACGGCGTGTTTTTCTTGACCTGAAATATCACGACATTCCGCACACGGTGGGATCGGCCGTGACGGAAGCCGCGAAGCTGGGCGTAAGCATGTTGACCGTGCATGCCTCCGGCGGCAGCAGAATGCTGCGCTCCGCCGTGGATGCGGCGAAGGCCAACCCGAAGCTGATCGTGCTCGCAGTTACGGTGCTGACCAGCTTTGATCAGAACGATCTCGAAGAAGTCGGTCAGGGCAATTCGATCGAAGCCAGCGTGCTGCGCCTGACGCGGATTGCGCGGTCTCTCGGCTGCGGAGGAATCGTGGCCTCGGCGCGAGAAGCGCCGGCGGTACGAAGGGAATTCGGCCACGGCTTCGCTCTGGTGACTCCCGGCGTGCGTCCGGCCGGAAGCAGCGTTGAAGATCAGGTTCGCGTGGTCACTCCAGCGGAGGCGATTGCCGCCGGCTCGAGCCACATTGTGGTCGGCCGGCCGATTACGCACGCGCCTGACCCAGCGGCGGCCGCGCGAGCGATTCTGGACCAGATGCGTAGCTAGTCGGCGCTCCAGTCAGGATGCGGCCCGCCTTAGTTGCTTTAATCGCCGACCGTGCAAGTTCACTATCGATTAACCGCAGACGACTTCTGGCAGGGCACGCTCGCATGGAGAAACTCCCGAGGAGCCAACCGGGTTCCGGGAGATGCTTCGGCGTAATGTTGGGAAGAAATAGCGCCGATAAACCCAGGAGTGAAGACGATTTCAGCTTCTGCATTCCGTGCCGAGTGCTCCGCACTACTAAAGCTCGTGCGAGAGACCAGGAAACCCATTCAAGTCACGCGCCTGGGCCAGGTACTGGTAGAGATTCGCCCTCCGGGTCTCAGCGCTGAAATGAGGGCACAACGGGATGCTCGCGAACTGGAACTGATTAACAGCCATGCCGTTGAGCTGAACTCTGATGCCCTGGATGGGCTCGAATGTAAGGCACTCCAAGACCCCGACTCGACGAGACGTCGAGCAGCAAAAAAGAGGAGAGGGCGGAAGCCTTAGACGTTCCGCCGCAGCCAGCTCGGGTCGCTCTACAGCTTCTCGAAGAACTCGCACGCCGAGCACGAGATGTAAACCCCGCCCGGGACGCCGCGTTCGCGGTCCTTCACCCGCTTTACGATGCGGGTGGGCTTGCCGCACTTGGGACAATCCGTGCTCTTGGTGGTGTCCATCACCTTCTTGCGGTCTGCAGTCTTTGCGATCTTGGCGCCTACGGCCATGGTCTGTCTCTCCTGAATTTAGTTAAGTCAGTATGTCAATGAATGTCCGCAGCACAATCCGGGCGACGCTAGCCGATGGATTGTAGGGGATGAGCTCGAAAAAACCCACGCCGGAAGCTGCTGGCTGACTCGGTTCTGCCGTTCTTGATTTTACAGGAAGTTTGTAGCGAACGTCTCGGGGCGGGAGGCTGTCGAGCTGCGCTCGACCGGACAGCCGAGGGCGGCTGTCCCTACATGGGCGGTGGTGGTCCGCGGCGAAAAGCAGATTCCTCTCTTCGTTCGGAATGACAAGAATTTTGAGGGATCGGAGTGGCAACGGCTGTCGAGTTGCGCTCGACCGGACAGCCGAGGGCGGCTCTCCCTGGGCGGTGGTGGTCCGCGGCGAAAAGCAGATTCCTCTCTTCGTTCGGAATGACAAGAATTTTGAGGGATCGGAGCGGCAACGGCTGTCGAGTTTCGCTCGACCGGACAGCCGAGGGCGGCTGTCCCACATGAAGCCTATTGCTTGGCCCGCTTTCCCCGCGATAGGGTTGTGCCGGGGTTAGACCGTGCGCGTTTATCTGGTGGATGGCACTTACGAGCTTTTCCGGCACTATTACGCGCTGCCTTCGGCGCGAGATGACAAGGGG
>Ga0209167_10001602_pt1 | contig 13065 bp, 9 predicted proteins | sample Coa_R1_9_FD_187154 | JGI IMG/M metagenome (GOLD analysis project Ga0209167, IMG submission 187154) | Surface soil microbial communities from Centralia Pennsylvania, which are recovering from an underground coalmine fire - Coalmine... | ecosystem: Environmental > Terrestrial > Soil > Unclassified... | reverse complement strand
GTTCGGCAGCCGGTTGACGAAGTTGTCGAAATCGCTCGGCGGCGCACCGAGGACGTTCATGATCTGGTTGATCGGGAGCGTGCTGAGCGCGGAGTCGACTTGCGTCTGGTTGACGCTGATCTCGGGCATCATGTTCCATTGCTTGTGGATGCGGATCATGTCCGAGCGCGTGTAGGTGGCAGGGAAGACGGGCCGAGCCGGGTTGCCGGCGGAGATGTCGTCGTACCACCCGACCCACCCGGCGAGATGCACTGCGCCGCCACGGTAGAAGTTCCCCATTTCGTTGTAGGGACCGACCTTGCCGATCCCGGCCCCAGACCCCATCGGCACAACCGCCGCCAGGCCCGGGATGTGTGCCGCGTTGAGCCGGTGTTGTTCCTCCGCGCTCGACGAACAGCCAATCGCGCCCACCTTGCCGTTGGACCACGGCTGCTTCGTGATCCAGTTGATGGTGTCGAAGCCGTCCTCCGCCGTCCGCACCAGGAACGTGTAGGTGCCCTCGGAGAAGAACCGGCCGCGCTCATACTCCCAGACGACGGCGTAGCCGTGCTTGAGGAAGCTGGCGACAAATGGCCCGAACAGGTCGTCCATGTGGTGCGGGTCGATGAGATAGGGGATCCGGATCAACACAGTCGGCAGGTTCTGCCGCTGTTCTCCCTTTGGGAACAGGATGAGATGGTACAGCCGGACGCTGTCGCGCATGGGGACCATCACCATGTCTTCGATGTCCGCGTGGCTGTCGATGTACGCCTGCGCCTCGTCGACAGCGGGCACCTGGCCCGGCGCGCGAGCAGGCAAGGCAATCGATCCGGCGAGCACGCATCCGACCGTGCCGACCCGGAGAAACTGTGCGACTTGCGATTTGCAGGCGTGCTGAAACACGGCATCCTCAGAGGGTTTTGTCGGTGGCGAACTTGCGACCGACCGAGTGTCCGTGTCAAGAATCGACACTACTGTACTGTTTTCTGGGACCGCGACGCCGGCACCCGGGAAGTTCGCGCCGTGCTGGTATCCGCGCGGGCGGCGCGTCAGTCGCAGGCTGTGGACCTGAACCTGCCACCGCGGGGCATCTCTGCCCGATCGGAATGGGAAGCCGGCCGAGAACGCCTTCATCGAGCTCTTCAACGGAAGGCTGAGGGCGATCGTCGCCCCGAATAACGGGTAGAAAGTCAGGAGAAGAGCATACGGGCATGACTAGTGCCTACGACGTCTCCCGCGCTGCGAGCGCCTCACTTAGGATTGTGACGAAGGATTGTACAGCTGGTGCGAAGTCGCGTCGCACGGTCGAGCGCGCCGGCCACCCACCTCGGAGTCCGTCGCATGAGTGCCTACGTTCTGATCGTCAACGGGCATCGGCAAACGGTCGATGCGTCGGCCGATACGCCCCTCCTTTGGGTGGTCCGCGACAATCTCAATCTCACCGGCACGAAATTCGGGTGCGGGATGGGGTTGTGCGGCGCGTGCACGGTGCATCTCGACGGGACTCCGGTTCGATCGTGCAGCACCACGATCGCGGAGGCCGCGGGCAAGCGGATCACGACGATCGAGGGCCTTGCCACCGATGCCGGGCGCCGGTTGCAGGACGCCTGGATCGCCGAAGAAGTCCCGCAATGCGGATACTGCCAGTCCGGCCAGCTCATGTCGGCCGCGGCGCTCCTGACCAAGAATCCGAAGCCAACCGATGCCGACATCGATCAGGCGATGTCGGGCAACATTTGCCGCTGCGGCACGTACCAGCGCATCCGTCACGCGATCCATCGCGCCGCGGGGACGGAGGTGACCGATGCGCGCTGACGCTCGTGTTTCCCGCCGCGATTTCCTGAAGACCGGGACGACGCTCGGCGCCGGTCTCACGATCGCGTTCTATGTCCCGCCTCGGTTGATGCAGCGGTTCGGACAGGCGAGCCAGGACCCCGCGGACTTTGTCCCCAATGGCTGGGTCCACATCGGCACGAATGGCGTCGTAACTGTCACCGTCGACAAATCCGAGATGGGCCAGGGCGTGACGACCGCCTATCTGATGCTGATCGCGGAGGAGCTCGAGGTCGATCCGACGACGGTGCACGTCGGGCCTACACCGGAGAACCCAGCCGCGTGGACGCGCCGCATGGGCACCGGTGGCAGCAGCAGCGTACGGACGTCGTACGACACCCTCCGCAAAGCCGGGGCAGCCGCGCGAGAGATGCTGGTCGCTGCCGCGGCCCAGCAGTGGGGAATCAGCCCCGATGCCTGCCGAGCCGAGCGCGGCATGGTGATCGAGACCGCCGGGAAACGGAGGCTCGGGTACGGTCGCCTCGTGACGCGTGCCGCCACACTCCCGGTCCCTGCCGACCCGAGGCTCAAGGATCCGAAGGATTTCCGGGTGCTTGGCACGCGGGTACCGCGCTTCGACACGCGCCTCAAGGTGAACGGCACTGCGCAGTTCGGGATCGACGTCCGCATCCCGGGGATGCTCTATGCGTCGATCGAACGTTCGCCCGCCTACGGTGGCAAGGCGACGCACGTCGATGATACGGGCGCCAAGGCCGCACCCGGTGTCCGGCACGTGGCACTGCTCGAGTGGTCGCCGGAGGACACCAAAGCGGCGCGGATGGAGACGAGTGTCGCCGTCGTCGCCGACCGCTACTGGCAGGCCCTGACGGCGCGGCGCGCGCTCAAGGTCGATTGGGCCGATACTCCGGCGTCGCCGCTCGACTCTCCCGCCATCACGGCGAGATTCGCGGAGCTGGCGCAGCAGCCCGGTGTTCGCGCACGGACCGAAGGCGACGCGGCCGGTTCGATCGCGACTGTAGCCAAGCGAGTCGAAGCGGTCTACGAGGTGCCGTATCTCGCGCATGCGCCGATGGAGCCGATGAATTGTACGGCGTCCGTCCGCGCCGACGGGTGCGACGTGTGGGTACCGACCCAGGGCCAGACGTCGACCCAGCGCGTCGCCGCCCAGATCGCCGGCCTGCCACTCGACAAGGTACGGGTCCACACCACTTACCTGGGCGGCGGCTTCGGACGGCGCAGTGAAACGGACTTCGTCGCCGAAGCCGTGCGTCTCTCCAAGGAGGTGGGTGCGCCAGTTCAGGTGATCTGGACACGTGAGGATGACATCCGGCACGATTTCTATCGCCCCGCGACCTACAACCGGTTCGCCGGTGGCCTCGACGCGACCGGCAATCCCGTCGTGTGGACGCACCACATCGTAGGAGCATCGATCGCGCTGTCGAAGCATCAGACACTCGAAAACGGGATCGACGGGTCGCTGGTCGAGGGTGCCGCCAATATCCCGTACGCGATTCCCAACATCCTCGTAGAGCAGACTGTGGTCGACCTGCCGGTGCCGTGTGGCTACTGGCGCTCGGTCGGCAGTTCCCACAACGCCTATGTGACCGAGAGTTTCTTCGATGAGCTGGCACACGCCGGGGGCAAGGACCCCTACGAGCTCCGGCGCGCGTTGCTCCGCGACCAGCCGCGCCACCTCGCGGTGCTCGATCTCGCCGCCGACCGCGCCGGCTGGGGCAAGCCGCTCCCCGAGGGCCGCCACCGCGGAATCGCGGTCGCGGAAGCGTTCGGCTCGTACGTGGCCGAAGTCGCGGAGATCACGCTGGCTGCTGACGGGACGTGCCGCGTCCATCGCGTGGTGTGTGCCCTGGACTGCGGGCCGACTGTCAACCCGGACACGATCGAGGCGCAGATGCAGGGCGGCATCGTGTACGGACTCAGCGCGGCACTCTATGGCGAGATCACGATCGACGGTGGCCGGGCGCGGCAGGGCAATTTCAATGACTACCCGGTCGTGCGCATGAACGAGATGCCGCGCATCGAGGTCTACATCATCCCCAGCACGCAGAAGCAGGGCGGTATCGGGGAGCCCGGTGTTCCCCCAATCGCGCCGGCGATCGCGAATGCCATCCTGTCCGCCACCGGCTCGGCGGTCCGCCGGCTACCGATCGTGCAAAATGGGAAGTCGCGGATTGCGATGAGGTAAGGTGCTCCGCGGCGGACGGACAGTCGTACGGCTCGCCGTTGGCGTGGTGCTCGCCTGCCATCGGTAGGCCGAAAGTTGGGGCAGGGCCTCGTCCTGGCGGAGCGGTAGCCGATCAGCGCCTCGCCGGCATGCGCTGGTCCCACACCGTCGCGAGCAGGACAATCCCGGTCCAGGTAGCGAGCCACCACCCGGACACTCCGCCCGTAAACCGCATGCCCAACATCAGGGCGACAGCGCCGGTGACAGCGAGTATCAGTGGCCCGTTGTGCCGGTGGCGGCGGCGCGTGCGGATGAATCCACGCACTACGAACGCCGCCGATAACACATCCAGCGGGATGAGCAGCCAGTCGGTCCGCAGCAAGCCGATGCCAGCGGCCGAGAGCGTCGCCACGACGACTGGAGAGCTTGCGCAGGCGACGGTGCAGGCTATGACGCCGGCGAGTGACGTGAGACGGCCGGCCATGATCCTCCACGCCGGCGCGCGGAACGCGACGTCATCGGCCTCGGGCATCGATGCCTCTGTCGCGCGCCAGCTCCCCGTACATCGCTTTGAGTGGCGCCACGTACGCGCCGCTCGCCCGCAAGCGGACCGTCACCCGCTCGTGGCTTGGCACGAAGAGCACTTCGTAGGTGAAATGCGGGCAGCACTGTCGCTCGGCGAGCACAAAATCGAGTAGCGCGCGCACGGTCTCATCGGCGTCCGGGAACTCCAGGAGCACGCCGTCCAAGTGTTCCTCCCACCCGGTGGCGCGGGCGAGAAGGTACCCCACGCTGACGCGACGGCCCTCGCGGTCGAGCGGCGGCAGGGTGCAGACGAGCGCCAGGGCGGCTTCGACGTCGTCGTTGGACGGATCGGCCGGAGTGTCGCGTGGGGGAGTCATGGGTGTCTGTGCCGAATGGGTGGCAGTGGCTGTCTCGCGATGCGCGCGCTCCCGCCTGTCGGGTGGCGTGCAGGACGACTCCATGCTACTTCTTCAAGCACACTTCAAGTCAAGGGGAGACCGTGGCCGACCGCACATCCGCCCTCGGCGGGCTCACCATCGGGGCCGTTGCCCGGCAGGCGAAGGTCCGAACTTCGACGCTGCGTTTCTACGAGAGTGTGGGACTTCTCGCGGCGCCGCGCCGGGTCTCCGGGCGTCGCGTCTATGACGCCGATGTGCTCGACGTCCTCCGGCTGGTCCACTTGGCCAAGGGAGCCGGATTCACGGTAGCCGAGATCCGCCGCCTCATGCACGGATTCGATCGCGCGACCCCTGCCTCCGCACGATGGCAGGCGATGGCAGCCCGGAAGCTTCGCGACGTCACCATGTTGATCGAACGCGCGCGCGGCATGCAGAAGGTGCTCGAAGCCCTGTTGACCTGTGAGTGCGTCGAGCTCGCGGACTGCGCCAGGCCTCCCCGGCCAGCCACGGCGCGCCGGAGAAACGGGTCGAATCGATAGTGCCGCCGCCGCGAGATCGGGTGGCGATCGGGCGGCTCTGGGCGGCCGTCCCCGACGCGTCTCCTCGACGCGCAGGAGGAACCGGCCATCCACAGCCGCCACGTTCCCGATCGTCGCGAACGAGCCCTTGCCGGACCTACACCCCGAACTGACGCAGATGGTGGTCCGTGTGTTTGTACATCAGCCTGGCCCACTCGTCCGGCGTCAGCCGCCCAAAAAAGGTATGCGGATGCCTGGTACATCCCGCCGGCCCCGCCGAAGTAAACCGGTCGATCAGGCCAGTCAACCGTGTTCGTTCCGTTTCCAGATCCCGGTCGCCCTGGACGACAAGATGAGGCGACGTCGGAGAATTCCGGCGCATCGGGTCCTCGTTCCCAAGCGCCAGCCGTCTCAACGTCGGTCCAATGATCCGCCCTACGAACATCGGCGGCGGATTGCTGTCCCCGACCGCCATCTCCATCGCGAGGGAGCAGTGCGCCAGCATCTGCGCCGGGTACATCGTGCCCCACACACGCGCGGTATCCGGCGTCAACTGCGCAATCCGCGTCTTCACGCCCTCCGCCGTCGCCGCGTCAAAGAGATTCTTCACATGGAGTCTCCTCAGTTAGCCCCGCAAAGACGTGCTTAGGGACCAAACGTATCGACGAGCGTCGTCGCCGGCACTCGGTCGCGATAACCGCCTCGATGTCATTCCCCCTTCGCCGTCACCGCGTCCGTCACGGCGTACCGGGCCACCATCCCAGCGAGGAGATGCGGCCCCACATGGCAGTGAAACAGCCACGTGCCGGGGTTATCTGGCACCATGTCCGCCACCACCATCCCCATCGTCGTCAGGCTCACCACGTCCGTCCGCATGTTCTGGACGACCACCGTGTTGCCGTGCCAGTGCGGTGCGTGGACCTGGAAGTTGGCGTCGGCCAGCAGGTACCAGCGAACCCGCTCTCCCTTGCGCATGGTGAAGACTGGGCCGTTGCCATACGTAAACCCGTTGATTGTCTCCTTCAGGTTGCTGGCGTTAAACGGGTAGAAGAAGGCACCCGGCGGGTCCTTCTTCACGATCTCCGGCCGCCCCGCGTACTTCTTGATGTTCTCGTCGAGGTACTGACTGGCGTTCTCGTCCATCTCGAGAAAGCCGGCGACGAACTCCCGGTCCACATCCTTCGGCCGTCCGTCAGGACCGCTCGTACCGCGCGCCGTCACGATGATCGGCCCCACCAGACCCGAGTTCAGGTCGGCATCCTCCGCGACATGCGAGTGATACATCCACACTATGGAGCTTGCATCGTGGCTGGCTGGCCCGGCACGCTCCGGCACCGGCCACACGTATGTGTGGGTGCCGCCCGGCGCCACCTGGTCGCCCCGCTCGGTTGGTGAGGTGCCATCCGCGTACTGCGCACCTTCCGATGATTTCGTGTAGAAGACGCCGTGCGGATGCATGCTGTACGGGTACTGGCCATTGTTGCGAAAGACGACACGGATCGTGTCACCAACCTCGGCACGCAACACAGGGCCCAGGATGCCGAGATGCTCCCACTCGGCCGGCCGCGGCTTGAGCGTGGTAAAACTCGCGTCTGTGTACTCGCGATACACGGCTTTGATGGACACGTGGCCGATTCGGTCCGGCCCGCCGGCCATGTTGATGTTCTCCAAGGGGCCGAACGGCTTGCCGGTAATCTGATTCATCCCACTCGGCGCGTAATCCCAGGCCACCTCGTCGACGGCGACGAAATAGGTGTGCGTTCGCGGGCGCGGCCCGGCACGACCCTGGACAAACCCGGTGCCTAGCCCGAGCGCGACGAGTGCGGCGGCCAGGCCCATGAGATACTTCGTGGTGCGCGGCATGTTTCCTCCCCCGCGCCAGGACCGCGGCGGGCGCGGACGCAGTGGATGAGCCGTCCCTCGAGAGCGCCGGGAAGCGCAGTCGGTTTGGACCGACGGGCGGGCATGTGCGACGCGCACTATTCTGGGAGTGCCCGAAGCGAAACCGCAAGAGCAGCCTGAACGAGCGGTCCAACCACGCGGTCACCGACGTCGCGGGGGCCGTGGACAAGAGCTCGGTGGACCGTCCACGAGGACAAACCCTCGTGCCGCCCAGACTGTCCCACGGTGGATGATCATTCGAGAGCTCCGATACGCCGTGAGCGGACTGCTCCGGCGTCCGGCTTTTGCTGCGACGGCGGTATCGAGCATCGGCGTCGGCATAGGCACGGCCACGACCGTCCTGAGCGTGCTCATAGCGTTGCTCGTGCGGCCGCTGCCCTACTCGGATCCGCGGCAACTCGTCGCGGTATGGCCGGGGCAGTCCTTCGCCGGCCGCGAGGTCGAAGCCCTGCAGCGTCAGGCGACCAGTTACACGGCGATCTCGACCCTGAGCCCTGGATGGCTCATGGCACTTACACACGTTGCGTCGCCGCGGCAACTCGACGCCGCCCGCGTCTCCGGCGATCTCTTCGGCCTACTCGGCGTCCGTCCACTGCTCGGCCGAGCTTTCCGCGCGGAGGCGGAGGCGGTCGGCCGGGACCATGTCGCGGTGTTGAGTTACGACCTCTGGCAATCGGCGTTCGCCAGTGACCCATCGATCGTCGGGCGATCCATCGTCCTGGATGGCGACCCGTTTGTCGTCGTAGCCGTGATGCCGCGCACCTTCCGCGCGTTCACGTTCAATTCGGATCTGTGGGTGCCCTTGACCGCAGACCGCACCGCGATGTGGTGGACGGGGGCCACGACCCTGGTCTACGGCAGGCTCCGCCCCGGGGCGACCGTGCCAGGCGCGTCTGCCGAACTCGCGACGATTGCACCCCGGATCCAGCGGGAGTTTCAACTCGCGCCGGACTGGACGTCCGGAGCGCGGGTAGCCGGCCTGGAGGACAGCATGGTGGGGGCCATTCGGCCCACCGTGCTGCTGCTGGCGGGAGCCGTGGCGACGCTGCTGGCGCTCGCGGCCGCCAACGTGACGACGCTGCTCCTCCTCCGCGCCGCGGAGCGGCGGACCGAGATGGCGGTGCGCGTTGCGCTCGGGGCGACGCCGGGACGCATCACCACGCTGGTGTTATCGGAGAGCCTCGCGATCGGTGTTGCCGGCGGCCTCGCGGGCATCGGCCTCTCGGTGCTGGGTGTCGGGCTGCTCGTGAGGATCCTGCCGCCGACGCTCCCACGCCTGCAAGAGATTACGCTCGACGGCCGGGTCCTCGCCGCATCCGCCGCCCTGACACTCGTCGTCACGGCCGTCGTCGCGCTGGTGCCGGCGTGGCAGGCGAAGGACGCCGGAGCAGCGGGCCGGCTCCGGCAGTCGCACACGGTCGCGGCGACTGGCCAACGCGCACGCGGTTTACTCGTGTCACTCGAGATGGCGCTTGCGCTCGTGCTCGTCATCGGCGCCACGCTGATGGGTCGCACCGTCGTGGCGCTGTCCCGAGTTGATCTCGGACTCCGCAGCGATCATCTCCTCACGATGACCCTTCAACCGTCGAACGACACCACGGACGACCAGCTCCGCGCATATTGGCGCGCCGTGCTGGCACGAGTGGAAGCCGTTCCCGGGGTCCAGTCCGCGGCGACGATTCTGCACCTTCCGGCGAGCGGGCGCAGTTGGAATGCGGCGATCACGATCGAAGGGCGACCCCTTGCGCCCGGTGCCTCGCCTCCGCAAGCCCACTGGCAGGTGGTGTCGGCGGGATATTTCCGCACTGCGGGCGTGCGGCTGATCCGCGGACGCTCATTCGACGATCGGGATGCCCCAGCCGCCCCGCGGGTCATTGCGGTCAACTCGGCGTTTGCCAATCGCATCATGCCCGGGATAGACCCGATTGGCCTGCGCGTCACCGCGGGCAACGCGACCCAAGGCGAGATGGCGACGATCGTCGCCGTCGTCGCCAGCGTGCGCCACGACAGCTTGTCCGCGCCACCGGGACCGGAAGTCTACGTGCCGTTCACCCAGCGGACGGTCGGTGCCAACTCCTTGATCGTCCGCACCGGCGTGCCACCGCTTTCGGTGGCATCTGCAATCCGCAACCAGATCTGGGCGGTGGACCGAGACGTGCCTGTTTCCGGCGTGCTCACGATGGACGATCGCCTCGCGGCATCCATCGCCCGCCAGCGGATGGTGCTCACACTGCTCGCGCTGTTCGCCGGGATCGGGCTGCTGTTGGGTGCCGTGGGTGTCTACGGTGTCGTCGCGTTCGGCGCAGCGCAGCGTGTGAAGGAGATCGGGATCCGCATGGCACTCGGCGCCGACGCCGTCGCGATCCGGCGACTGGTCGTCGGCCACGGGCTCCGATACGCCGCGCTGGGAGGGGGAGTGGGGCTGTTGCTGGCCCTCGTGTCATCCCGGGTGATGAGGCAGCTCGTCTATGGAGTGCCGACCACGGATTGGGTGTCCTTCCTCATCGCGCCGGCGGCACTGATCGCGGTCGTGACGGCGGCGAGTTGGATCCCTGCGCGGCGCGCGGCGGCGACGGAACCGACGACGGCACTTGGCGAGTGATGCCGCCGAGCCGACCCCGCATTGATGCGTGGGAGACAGCGGCATTCCGGCGGCGGATTCCGCCCGCTATTTGGAAGCGACAAACCGCAGCGGGACGACCACCTGCAATGGGAAACTCGCCTCCCAGGCCTCCAACTTCGCGACGGTGGGGCTCGCCACCTGATATTCGACGTCGTACGTCTCGCCGACCGTTAGCCACATGTCGGCCGCCGATTGCTTCAGTTGTGCGGGCGGCAGGTCCGCGCCGTCCTTCGCGATGATGGTCCACTGTACCGGCGCGTCGTTGGTGGTGAGACGCACACGCATATCCACGATATTGGACGTGATATTGATCAACCGCAGGCGATAGCGCGTCCCAGCGTGCAGCGTGACCGGATGCGGCGCGGGATGCCCGTTGGCAAGCAACACAAAGCCGAACGGGGCGTAGATCCCCGAACCGAAGACGAATGTCCGGTCATGCTGTGGATCATACTTCTGCCCCGGCTCGAGCACGATGAGGGGGCCATACACCGCGTTGCGGATCTGCAACGGGTCGTGCCAGTGCGTGTGATAGATGAAAGTCCCGGCGCGCGGGGGAGTCATTCGCACCATGAAGGATCCCCCCGGAGGGACCGCCGGCGAAGGATGCTGGTCCGTGCCGGTCCAGCCCACAACGCCGTCGTAGTAGCTCTCGATTTCGATTCCGTGCCAGTGAATCGATGTCGGGGTTTTCGTCTGGTTCTGGACCTCGATCTCTGCCAGTTCGCCCCGCGTCAGCACGATTGGCGGTCCCAATAAACTTGGCGGCGGATGGGTCTCCGGCGCGGGCGTTGGGGTGGTGAGGTCATTCACCTGCAGCTTGTAGAGCGGAATCCTGTCGGGATTGTCGGAGATCACCAGTTGCAATCGATGGATGGCACTCGGAGCGGGCGGCGCCGGCGGAGCATTGGCAGCCGGGAGCACCGTGATCCCAATCACCAGCCCGCCCATCATGGCGCCGAGGTCGTGACCCGGTGAATAGCTGGCCGGCACCATGGCTTGCGGATGGAGCGCGATCGGCGGCGACATGTGCGCCACCATGTGGCAGTGAAACAGCCAGTTACCCGCCCGATCTGGTGTCCACGTCAGGTCGAATACGTGCCCCTCCTGGATGAATTCGGTGACCTCTTTGCGGCGCTGATCGCTGGCGTAGCGCTCATAGTGCTCGCCGTCACCCTCGGCATCGACGTTGAAATAGAACCCATGAAGATGCATGGCATGTTCTGACGACGTGGGATTGATCACGCGCCAATGGATTGTTTCACCTGTCCGGTAGGTGACGTGCTCGTCATACGGCCACGCTTTGCCGTTTATAGAGGGAATCTCACTGTCAATGCTGCCTTTCGACCAGAGACCGAGAACGAAGATTCGATCGTCGGGCTTCGCTCCAGACGAATCGACAATGAACGCCCCTGAGAGCATGGTCCCTGCTTCATCGCGCGTATCGAGGGAGTGGCCGGAAATGGCCGCCCAGTACAGGTACGTACCGGGTTCGCCCGCCGTGAATTCCACGTCGCGCGATTCGCCGGGTCCGACGCTGAGTGCGTCGGCCGAATCGCCCGGATGCTGATGCAGACCGTACACCTTCGCCGCGACGGACAGCGTGTTTCGGACGTGAGCGCGGATCTGCGTCCCTTCCGGCACCCGGATCAACGGGCCGGGGGTCTGGAGCGGTCGCCCTTCCTCCGCGAAAGCATACACATCACGATGGCCGCCGCTGTCGGCCTCCGGATACCAAATGCCTTCGCGCATCTCGAGACGCAACTTCAGGACGCCGGCCTTCAGGTGGCCGCCAGGTGTCCGGTTGTCGTTGGCCATGATCTTCGGCAGCGGCGATAGATGCGATGGCCCCGCAAGCGCGGCAGGAAGGGAGCAGATACAGAGCGCCAATCCAAACGTGGCCCGATTCCGCATATCTCCTCCTGCTACGAGACCTTTGGCCGGCTGCCGCCCATAAGATCTGGCACCTGGGACCACTCTTCGATAGATCGTAGAGCGAGTGAGAAAGCCGACACAGGAAGGACCGGCACCTGCCTGACGTTGGCCCAGGTCAACGCCGGGGCTCTGTATACGTGCGTGTAAGACAGAGGGGACACCGGTGAATGCCGGTGTCCCCTCGTATCCTGCTTCGCCTTGAGACTCCTGAGCCTTATTCGCCGCTCGTATTCCCCGTGGCAGGGGCCGAGAGGACTGGGAGCACGATCGACGACGGGTACTGGGCCCCGTGGTGGATCACGTTGTGCGCCACGAGTGGGTCCTTCTCATCGTAGTTGTTTCCGCCGGTGTTCAGGTTCCGGTCGAAGTGCGGGAAGTTGCTGCTTGACACCTCAATGCGAATCCGGTGGCCGGCCGCGAAGGCGTTCCCCGTGGTCAACGGGCTCAGCTCCACCTTGTAGACCTGGCCGGGCGTCATGAACACCGGGTGATCCCAACCGTCGCGCCAGCGCACACGCTCGATGGTGTCATCCAGGTTGTACGCCTTTCCGTCCGGATAGACGTCGATCAGTTTGACCGTCAAGTCCGTGTCCTTGCGGTCCGAGGACAGGTACAGGGTCACCTTGACCGGGCCCATGACCTCTACCGCGTGCGTCAGCGGTGGCGTGGTATACACCAGCACATCGGCCCGCATCTCGACCCCCGACTGATCGACCGCGCCGGCCGGCTCACTCGGGTTGAGAACGGAACGCGAGTAGCAGCACCAGGTCCCGCCAGCAAGCGTGGGTACCGGCGTCAGCGGGTCGTAGGTGAAGCGATCCGACGCCGCCTTGGCCGGCTTCGCAGCCGTCAGGCGGCCATCACCGAATCGCGTGTTCGCTCCACCGTCGCTGTCGAGATAGTACGCCACGTCGTGGGCCTCCTTCACCGGCCAACTGTCGTACGTGCGCCACTGGTTCGCGCCCATCATGTACGCGCGCACCCGCGGCTGGCTGAGGACCGAGTTGTCGACGCCCTTCACGAAATGATCGAACCAATCCTGCACGAGGCTCACATAGTCGAACCGCCCATCGCCAAGATCGCGCTGGCCCACGATCGTGTGTTCCTTCGCCCGCGTCTGGGAGCAGTGCAGCGTCGGGGCAATGATCATTCGGGTGTCGTTCCGCGCGCTCTCCGTCGCGCCCTCCTTCACTTGGTGCGCGAACATGGCGG
>Ga0209167_10001601_pt1 | contig 13077 bp, 8 predicted proteins | sample Coa_R1_9_FD_187154 | JGI IMG/M metagenome (GOLD analysis project Ga0209167, IMG submission 187154) | Surface soil microbial communities from Centralia Pennsylvania, which are recovering from an underground coalmine fire - Coalmine... | ecosystem: Environmental > Terrestrial > Soil > Unclassified... | reverse complement strand
CCGGCCGGAAGGCGGAACGCGCATAGGATCGCTGTAAAATGTGTAATAGGAAAACCCGCCCATGCTGCTCACGCCGACGCGAAATCCGACCGACGTGTTTGGCTCGGCGTCCGCGACAAAGGTTAGTTTCATCCCTGAATCCGGGTAAGGCTCCGTCGCGCTCGCCCAGTCACCCTGCGGTTCAAGCTGGAAGACTTGGATACGGCCGTGGCCCTTCGCCACGGATCTCGTCGAGACGGTCGCACCCTGAGCGGCCGCTGCGGCGTCCAGCGACTTGCGGTAGGAGGCAATCGCGTTGAGTGGATCTCCGTCGAAGAGTACACGGCCATGGCTCATGCAAATTGCCCGCGTGCACAAAGTCTGGACCAGAAACATGTGGTGAGACACGAGCGTTATCGTCATTCCACTGGCGTGCAGCGAACGCATTTTGTTGATGCATTTCGAAAAGAATCGTGCGTCCCCGACGGCCAGCACTTCGTCCACAAAAAGCACCTCTGGTTCAAGGTGGACGGCGACAGAAAACGCCAAGCGTAAATACATGCCGGTGGAATAATGCTTTACCGGTGTTTCGATGAACTTCTCGATCTCCGAAAACGCGACAATCTCGTCGAACTTCCGGCGGATTTCCGCTTTCGACATACCTAGTATGGCGCCACTCAGGAAAATGTTCTCGCGTCCAGTCAGCTCCGTGTGAAAACCGGTGCCCACTTCCAGCATGGAACCAACGCGCCCCCGAATGATGGCGCGCCCGGCGGTGGGAACCGTCACGCGAGAAAGCATCTTCAGCAACGTGCTCTTGCCGGCTCCGTTGGCCCCTACAAGGCCCACCAGTTCGCCGGGACGGATGTCAAGGGAAACGTCCTTTACAGCCCAGAAGTAGTTGTCTCCCGTGGCAGGGCGCCTCGTGAACAACCGCGATGCGTGGCGCTTCGCCGAGGACAATGCGGAGATCAACGCTTCGCGAACATTCGGCATGCTGCCCATGCCAATCTTGTACTGTTTGCTGATTGCTTCGGTACGGATTGCAAACTGGCTCATAAGCCGCCTATACGATGTCGGCGAAGGTGGTTTCCAGCCGCCGAAAGAAATAAGCGCCGCTGATCAGCACCAACACGGCGATACTGCTCGATACGATCAGCATGATGCCTGGGGGGTTGCCGCTGCCCAATACCGCCCAACGGAATCCTTCGATGACTCCCGCCATCGGATTCAAAGCGTAAATCGCCCGGAATCTCACGGGCACGATACTGGTTGGGTAGGCAATGGGTGTGGCAAACATCCACAGTTGAACTACGAACGGTAGCACATGGCGAATATCGCGGTACTTGACGTTCAGCGCCGAGAACCAAAAAGAAACGCCTGTCGAGGTGATCAGTGCAAGAAACACGAGCGCTGGTACCCACACAACGTGAACCGTCATCCCACGATGATAATGTGCCATCATCAGGAGCAGAAGACTGCTGGCAATGGTTAGGTCCAGCAGGCCGGCGAAAACGGCGGCCATCGGCACCACGAGGCGTGGGAAGTACACTTTTGTGATCAGATTCGAACTGCTAACGAGACTGTTCGAAGCCTGCGTCAGCCCGGTCGCAAAAAACGTCCACGGCACAAGAGCTGCATAAGAAAACAGAGGGTAAGGAAGACCATCCGACGGCACCTTGGCCAGTCGGCCGAAAAAGATGCTGAAGATCACCATCGTCAGAAAGGGCTGGATGATGGCCCAGGTAGCTCCCAGAGCTGTCTGCTTGTAACGGACCTTGATATCACGCCATATCAGGAAATAGAGCACTTCGCGATGCCTCCACAGCTCGGGAAGCTGCAGAGACACTAGCCCCTTCAGCGGCTGGATTATAAGAAGCGGTGCCGCGTCCATCGCGGCCTCGCTCACGCGAAGATCGCTCTCCGGTTCTTCAGCCTGTGTGTGCATTATCTAAGTCGCCGTGCCTTCTTGTACCGCGATCACACTAGGAGTTTCACCCCGCCGCGATTCCTTTCAGCAGGTCATTGTCAACGGGTTTCAGCCAGCCTGTCCATTTCGGTTGTCGGACCACGTGCGGCACTTCCCATTCTAAACTGCAGGCACACGTCTCGATCCTCAAAAAGGAAGCCGCTTTTCTCTCTTGCAATTTGCGCTCCACAGCATGCATGCCAATCGGATGTTAAGAGACCTATTTTGTGTAACTTATGAGATTGCGTCTCTTTTTAGCCACGGGCCAAAGAGCAAATCGTTTCCTTTTAAAGATGCGATTCTTCTCAGTCCAAGGAAACCGGGGGAGGCAACTGAGACGAAAGAACCCTTCCTCTGGGACAACCAGAGCAGCTAAGTCTCTAACGATACAAATTCTTAGTGGGATAGCCCTCATTCAAGAACGCGGCGATCTCTTTGGCTTGTATGGAGTTATCCGTATCGTCAGCGAAAGTGGACAGATTTGGTCCGCGCCGAGAGCCCCCATCTGCCTTAGTTGCAGTCTCGCTGGCTCGAGAAAACCCCTTGACGCATCTTTACCTCTGTTCGATTCTTGGCGTCCCTATCAGACCCTTCAAGCGTTCCTACGGCCTGTGCATCGCCTTCGGGAGTATCACACCGCAACTAGGACGTCTGCGATTCGTTCACTCGCACGTCCGTCCCACAGCGGCGGGATCGTGCCATGCTTCGCATTGCCAGCGAGGATCTTGGACATCTCGGCGCGAAGCTTGGCCGTGTCATCGCCGACAAGAATATTTGTCCCAAGCTCGATGGTTATCGGGCGCTCGGTATTTTGCCGCAGTGTGAGACACGGCACTTTGAGGTATGTGGTTTCCTCCTGAATACCTCCTGAGTCCGTGATTACGACCGCCGCCCGAACCTGCAATGCCAGGAAATCGATGTACGGCATCGGCTCCAGCAGATATAGGTTCGGCGTCTCAATGCCAAATTCGCGAATCCGCTGACGGGTTCGAGGGTGCACTGGAAAGACCACGGCCAATTCGGCGCTCACGCCGACCAGGCATTCCAGAATCCGCTTCAGTACTCGGGCGTCATCGACATTCGACGGTCTGTGCAGGGTTACGAGAGCATAGCGAGGCGGAAATCCGTTCGCCTCCCGTTTCATGGCCAGAGGCAGCAGCCGCAGAAGCGAGTCGATCATCACGTTTCCCACCCGGCAGATTTTCTCCGGACGGATGCCCTCACGGCAGAGGTTGCGATCACCATCTTCCGAAGGTGTAAACAGCCATTCTGCGAGTTGATCCGTAATGATACGATTAATCTCCTCCGGCATCGTTCGATCGAAGGAACGCAGCCCCGCTTCCACGTGACCGACAGGTATCAAGAGCTTGGAGCAGACAACCGTCGCCGCCATAGTGGAGTTCACGTCTCCGTAGACCAGCACCGCATCGGGCTTCTTATCAAGCACCACCGGTTCAAAGCGGCTCATGACCTCCGCGGTCTGCTGTGCATGACTGCCCGATCCGACTTCCAAATTCACGTCTGGCGTGGGAATTCCAAGTTCCTCGAAAAACACGTCCGACATGTTTTTGTCGTAATGCTGGCCGGTGTGCACCAACGTTTGTGTCACATTCGATCGCTGCCGAAGGACCGACATCACCGGGGCTGCCTTCATGAAATTCGGCCTCGCACCAACGACGTGAAGGATGCGCATATTTTGGTTAGTCAAACTCTCCTGAAGTTAAATGCTTCTGCCATGCACCAGTCAATCCGATGGGTTGATTTCTCAATATTGGATTTGGGATCGACCAAACCACTATCTTTGCCTGTTCGCCGAGCTCCGTTGCATACCCATTCGCTCGGTGCTCTTAGCCCCTTATCAGCGGCAGTCCTTTCCTGCCTACACGTCGAAATAGCGGCGGCGGATGAGGTCGGGACGTCCGTTCGCACGATCCCGCGGCGGCAGCGGCTTCCGGGACGCGGCCACTGCGTTCCATAGCCGAACTCCACGCCGTCCCATAAAGGCAAAGCATAGGAACGCAGCACTCTTGAACGAAAATCCGCCATAACGAAACTGCTCGAGAGCCAGCCTTCTCGGTGACAACTCTTTGTCATCAAGCACCTTACATAACTCCCGCGCGGCAGAAGAGTAACGCGAATTCCATGGCTGCCTTCTGCCAGTCTTCATTACCGTCGCGAACGCAATCATCCTGGCGCGATAAGCATCCGGCTGGGCAGACCCATGGATGGCCACCGAGCTCCATGCAAGATCGGACGTCCGGTAATAACTCACCACCGTGCTTGGAATCGCGGCGAACCTGTACCGGCACCCCACCTGGATGGCAGCCAACACGTCATCCTCGCTGCGCAGGCCCTCGGCAAAACAGTTCAGCTCCAGGAGCACCTCTCGTCGTATGAGGCTGGCTTGCAGGTAGGATAGCAAGGTCGGATATTGGAAGCGTACGGAATCAGCAATTATCTGCGGGCTGCACTGTAAGGCGAACCCGTATTCCTTAAAGAACGATGAACGCTCACCCTGATCGGTGATAATCCGCAAATCGCCAAATATCCATGCTACGTCGCCAGGGACGCTGTCTGACGCTCTCAGCAGCTCAGCGTTTCTGTCGGGGGGCCACTCGTCGTCGCTGTCCAGGAAAGCGATCCAGTCCCCGCGCGCTTCCAATATCCCGCGCCGCCGCGCCGCCGATGCGCCACCATTAGCCTGTCGTACCATGCGGACTGCCGTCCCGTAGCGGCTCTCGACGAGTTCAGCCGTGCCGTCAGTGGAGCCGTCGTCAACAACGAGAATTTCATCCACGGGAACCGTCTGACGCATAATGCTATCAATCGCGCGGCCGACGTAGTTGCGCCGATTAAAACACGGCACCACGGCGGATACTTTCATTCCGTTGCGCTCCGATCTGCAATGCAGGTGACGTCTGATTCGGTGTGCGATTGCCTCGCGACCGTCGGAGGGGAAGCCTCTTTTCTCCTTCCTCCTGTCCGCCTGCCCACCAACGCGTACTCTGAGGCAAGAAGTGCGTTTGCAACTCCCCCGGATACTCCAGCAACGCCCGACCACCGTTTGGGAATCGTACTCGATATTCGATCGACCGCAAGTCCCGCCTTGTCAAACCATGCCTTTGCCACTCGCCTGGTGATAGGGCGTATGCCCGATCGCTCAAAATCTCCTAATCCTCGATATCTGGAAGGATGATTGAGCCGCTCCCACAGCACCGGCAGACGACGGAATGCTGGAATAGTCGCTACCAGCGTTCCGCACTCGGAAAGAAGGGAACTCGCTTGGCTGAGCGCCTTCTCCGGTTCCCGTAGCAGGTGAAGGATGCCTGACATGAGCACGCCGTCAAATCGCCTGCCACGAAGCTGCTTGACCGCGCTGTCCAGATCGCCGCAAACAACTTCCACTCCACGGGATTCCGCGCAAGCCGCGATCACGGGATCGAGAGGTATCGCCGTCACCTTGATTCCATTTCTGGCAAATCCTGCCTCGGTTTCTCCCCATCCGCAACCGATGGACAGGACCGTAGTCGTATCGGAAGGATACATGCCAATCAGGTCGTCGCGGCAGCGCTCGTAATAATTTTTCGACCATCGGGAGTGAAATGTCTTCGTCTGCGGCTCAAGTAATGAAGGTGTCGCAAACGGACCTTGATGGCGATCGAGCAGCCGTTCCATTTGCCTGAGCAACTCTGGAGCGTCCACGCCAAGCGCCGAGCCGATATATTTGTTAGGCAGATGATGAACCAGGAAGTCGTCGAAACGCGATAAGCAAATCACCTTGTTGAAACCACACTGCGTGTAGGGGTCCGTAGCTGCCGTCTCAAGCAGACTAAACCGGCCCTCATGAGGCGGGACCAGAAATCCACCGGATTCGATCGCTCGCGCCAGTTGGCTGCGGGTCAGCGCAAAACAGCCGGAATGATCGTTCGTGAATCGTGCAAAAGCACGGTCGCCAACCATCTTGACCGAACCCGGCAGCCACCGATAGAAAACGTGCACGTCCGGATAGAACCTCCTTCCGTCGGGATAGTGCTCCCAGCGAAAGAAACCCGCGAGTTCTTGTTGGCCCAGCACGCTCGTCGCTTGCAGAAATGCCTCAATATTGCGCTGCGTGATCAGGATGTCGTCTTCGGTGTAGATAAACAGGTCGTAGGCGTCCTTCCGGGCCGCGAAGACGCGCTTGTGGCCGAATGGAAGAGAGTGAGGGTTCCTGGTCGGCGTTCCCGTAACGACCTTGACGTCCTTGCCGAGGTCTTTGTCGACATTGCTCAGCACTATCAGGTCGGTCTGATAGGACATGCTCCGGTATTCGGACAGAACGCGCCTCAAATAGGCATCATTCTTTTGACCATAATTAGCTATTGCGACGAGCAGCTTCATACCGTCTGGAGATGCCTATTAGCCGAACCAAGGCCGACAAATCAGGTGGTTGATTGCAAGGATAGGAACGCCTGGCCGCCTTTCCTCTCGATCCAAAGCATTGTACCAAGAGAAAGCCCTGAATTGGGCTGCTCAAAGCAGAGGCGTCGACAAGACGACAATACGTTCAGGCTGCCGACGCCCGGTTCGGGAAGTACCGACGGAAGGCTTTAGCTTCCAGTCGATACAGGACTTATTGCGGGATATTTGGTCGACCTGCTCAAGCGGTAAGCGGGCACGACCGCTCCGTGCCCGCCCCGGCGAGGGCTACTCCACGGTCGCAACGAGACCGGTCGGCGGATTCGGACGCGACGCCGATTGCCCACCGAACTCGTAGGCTCCGAGCGTCCATGCCGTCGAGCCCGTTGGACGGGGTTGAGCCGTTCCTCCAAACCATGGCGCGCCTTCAGTGTCATAGCTCAATGGAGTGAGAGACCCAGTGGCAACGCTCGTAAGATTTGCGCCGTTCGCGGCCGTGTTCGGGTCAGAGGAAGTCGGGGCGTAGAGGTTCCCACTCGTGAATCCGTAGGTTGTCGCTTCCGCTGTTGACATCAGCCGGTTATTCGAGACAGCTCCGGCTGTCGCCGGGAGGCCGCCAAGAGTCCCGTTGATAACAATGTTATTCTCATTGTAGAACGTGCCAAGGGCCTTGGGTGCGCCTGAACGCGGAACCATAGCCGTGAGGCCGCCCTCGTCGAATGTGTTGTTGAACGCATACCCAACATACGAACTGCTGTCTGTGTCCGGCACGCAATACTGAATGGCGTTCTGGCTGTTGTTCCAGAACACGTTGTTGTAGACCTGAGAAAAATAGCGGAGGTAAAAGACCACCCCGACATTCGTGTTGTCGTGGACTAGATTATTGTAGACTGCCATTGAGTGGCCGACTGTTGCGGGGCATGGCTCGTTGTCTTCGATGACCTGCGAATGAACCCCGGTGTAATTCTCTACCGCGCCGCCTTGGATGTTGTAAAACTCGTCATCATGGCAGCTGCCGGACGTGGTGCAGCCGTTCCAGCCATCGTGAATCTTGCTATTCTTCAGTTCCCCCACTCCAGCCACTCCCCCGCCGAACGGATTGAATGTCTTAGTTCCATTTATATAGACATAGCTATTCGCCCCGGAAATCTCGACGTTGTTCACAAGCGCGGCGCTCAAAATTCCGCCAACGCAGATGTTGTCAAAGTTCGTTGCGCCGTTCGCATTCAGGTTCGACGTAACGGCCCAATCGTGAATGTAAACATTCTCTACGGTTGTCCCGACCTTCCAGCCACCCCATGCCAGATTGTTAAAGTAAATCCCACAACTGGCGGTTGAAAAGGACGTATTGGGCGTAATCCCTTGGTGCGCCAGTTCAATGTTATCGATGGTGACGTAAGTAATCCCGTAGGCGTTGATCATATTGTTGACGGTTTCGTATTTGGCGTCAAAGATAGGCCGGCTCCACGAAGCGCCTGAGTACCACGACTTGTCCACGCCGTAATAGTCAATCGCGCTGGCGCTTCCGCTGGCCTTGATCGTGAGCGGCAGGCAGCCACCCGGCCAGGTGTCCCCTCCCTTGAAAATGAAACGGTCGCCCGCTTGGTGTGCGTAGGACGGCGCGCTTCCAGTCCCTGTGCAAGCTGCTCCGCTCGACATGTAGGGATGACTCCTCCAGGGCGCCGACTGCGTCCCCGGATTGGAGTTCGAACCGGACGAGTATGAAATATAAAAGGTTCTACTCTGGGCGCCCGCTCGCGTCGCTGTCAGGAGAACCAAGGCCGTGAATATGAGTGCCAGAAACCGAATGTGTCGCATCCCTCACCTCCGCGAAAATCCTTCTACCAATAGGAAAGTAACGCAAGGCGCAGCCTAAGCCAACTGTCCCGAAGGTCAGCCCAGAGGTCAACTAACCCGCCCGGCCCGCGGGTCAGGCTAACCGGCAGCACAGTTGTCGGAGTCAGTTAATGGAGCAAACGGAGGAGGGATTCTAACGATCTGCCGAAATTGGTCAACGCGCCTGAACGCGCGGCAGGCGCGCGCGCCCCGTACCATTGAACAGACCAAGCACCTTGGCTCTCTGCTCTTTTCGCAGGAAGTCAATGAACTCTCGCGAAACGGGTCTCTTCTCACCACGTATGCTGGACCACGCAAATCCGAGAAATCTCGTAACAGTCCCCAGAAACCACGGCGTTTCCCAGACGCGCACCGCGCACTTCAGAAATTCAAAGACAGGGTCGCTGCCCATGGAATAGTCCACGCGACCGGCGCGGAATTGACGTTTGAATGGCGTACTGGAAGTTCCAGTATGTCTGTGATGAAACACACGCAGGGAGGGGATGGTCACTGCATTCCACCCCTTCATCTTCGCGCATTGCTGAGCGTACCAGTCTTCTCCTCCGTACTTGAGCACGGAATAGCCGCCAATAGCGCAGTAGCATTCGCGTCGAACCAATTGCGCCGCATGCGAAACGGAGTCTAGTCGATTCGAGGCACGGCCTTGAAACATTCCGCCGCGCCGTTCACAAACCAAGCCCGCCGCCAGACCGAGTTGCGGGTCGAGATCGAAGTGGCCCATGAGAGCCTCAAAATAGGGCGGCTCAAGCGTAATGTCGGCGTCAAGGTTGCCGATGAACTCGAACGAAACTCCGTCCAGCAGCTTGCCGCCCTTCTGCAGCGCCATCCCTTTTGATCCAAAGCTCCGTCCCGCCGGTCTCGCCAGTTTCAAAAAGCGAATGAACTCGTGATCTTTGGCGTAGCTCTCAACGATGTCATCAGTCTTATCGGTCGAACCGTCGCTCACAATCACCCATCGGACGGGCAATACTGTCTGCGCCAGGACGCTTCTGATCGTCCCTTCGATGAAAGCCGCCTCATTGTGCGCCGCCGTCATCAGGACGTATGTCTTCGAGGGTGGTCGATTGTTCATCGTCTATTCGCGAAGTTACCAGCTCGATCGCACACGTGTGCAGGCATCAGCGACTCTAGTATCCGGGGACGAACCTCCAAAACTGCGGTCGCCTCAGCATGTCAATCAAGATGCACTGCGAATCGCGAGAGGTTCTGCGACGGACTCGCCTGGTTTCAAGAGAGTTCTCAATGTAATGCTCCATCTTGTCCACGTCGGCTCCAAAGCATTCCTCACTCGGAATAGCCTTGCGAAGAGACGCATCGCGGCTAGAAGCACTACACGCAAACCCGCGTTGAGAACCATCGCCAATCGAAACAGCCGAGAGTATGAGAGCCCGTAATTCTTCCGGGAAAAGAGCAACAGTGCCTTGGTCTTCGCGGCGGTCTGCCACGGGCGCGGACTGCTGGTGCCCCCGTAGTGCACGACAGTCGCAGATCCAATGCAATAGTTCTTGAACCCGGCACGAACGACCTGGTAGCACAGGTCCAGATCTTCGGAGTACATGAAATACTCCTCGCTGAACCTTCCCACTTGCTCGAAGATGTCTCGCCGGATCGCCATACAGGCGCCAGAAATCGCCTCGACTTCGGCAATCTTCTGAGTCGCGGAAAAAAGAACGTCGATACCCCAAAGCTTCGGCCAGCGGAGTCGGAGATACTCGATCTTAAGCAGGCTGTTCCAGATTCTCGGGAAACTCATGACACTGCTGGTCTGCACGGACAAGTCGGGATTGAGCAACTTGCAGCCGACGATGCCGGCGTGGGGGAGCCGTTTCGTTTCCCGCATAATAATGTCAATCGCGGGGCTATTGAGCTCCGTGTCGGGATTCAAAAACAGGACATAGTCTCCGCTTGAATGGCTGACACCCATGTTGTTGGCGCCGGCGAATCCAAGGTTCTTCTTGCTCCTGATCAACTTGACGTCGGGGAACAGTTGCTTGATCCGATCGATGTCGCCAGAGGGCGACGCGTTGTCGACAACAATGATTTCGAACGACACGTCCTTGGTCCAGGCGCAGATGCTTGGGATACATTTCGCCAGGTATTCGTCAGAGTTCCAGTTAACGATGATGATGGAAAGATCCATGCGAGTTCAGAACTCCTCGACGTGCCCGTGCAGGAGTGTCTCCGTCGCGCAAAAGTTGGCGAGTAGCTGGGGCGCGCCCCCTCCAACCCGCGTAAACTGATTGGGCCTCGACGGGCGCCATACCCGAATTCAGGTCGGCCATGGACTCCTGCTTTTCAGCTCGCACCTGCGGCACCGCTACGGCACCGATGAACGCCAACAGCAAATACCATTCCACCATGCTCTGATCCCACAGGGAGATTCCGAAGAAGGCGACCATTTCCGCGAAGAGTGCGGCACCGAGCGCCCAGAAGAACTGAGCTTCCTTCTTGTCGCTTACCGCCCGTCTGGCCTTGCCCAGGTACTTGAAGCCGAATACCAGGATAGAGACGAGAAGGATCAGAGGAAGGAGTCCGGAGTTGTCAGCGGTCTGAACGTACTGATTCGCCGTGTCCCACATATCCCAACCCCAGGAAGCGTTGGACGTTGTCCCGATCAGCCACCAGCTGGAAAAATGGCGGACACACTGGTCGATCAGTTGGAACCGATGATACGAGTCCCCGGTGTGCAGGTGCGTAATGATGTGGTACACCGGGGACGTCATGAACGCCTGCATGACGACTAACATGATGACTACGCCCCACCGGACAATGCGCATTGAGTTGCGCACGGGCCAAAAACACAGCGCCCCAACGCCCGCCGCGTAGGCCATAACCGGAGTGCTGGAGCTGCTCGCCAATGTCATAACGGTTGCGCCAAAAATTCCAGCCATTGCGACCCGACGCTGCTTTTTATCGGCCAACCACAACGCCACGAAAAGAGCGACAGCTACCGCTCCAAACGTGCCTGCCAAAATCGGTTGAGAAAAACTCCCGGTGGCACGGACGTGCCCGTTGCGGATCATTTCCGAAGCGAAGGTCCCTGCGTTCGCACCCTTGAGCAATGCGTATGGGTTCCATCCCCTGGTGAGATGCTCGACAGTCATCACCCCGCCCAGCGCGAGAACGATGACGGCCAGCACACGGACGGCTCGGAACAAATCCTCTCGGTTACGAATGAGGCAGCGCAATAAAAGGTAAGTGCCCAGCGCTGTGTATAAGCCTCCAGATTGAAAAATAAACTCTTGGCCGTTGTGGAACAGCAGAACTCCAGCCAGCGCCATGGTCACGGAAAGGAGGATGACAGCAAAATCGATCTTATTGAACCCGCCACTGAAGATCTTCCATTCTCCTTTCCCCTTGATGATGACTATGCGAATCATTCCGGCAAGGATCAGAACTCGCAACAAGGGGAAGTGCAAGCCACCGACAACCAGAATTTGGTCGAAAGGAATGAGGAATACCGCCAGCAGGAACGGAATTATTACCTTCCTCTGCGGCAGCAAGAGCATCAACACACAGGTAATACACAGGATTACCATGACCACGGGATTGAGGATCGTGCTCGCAACCCCGCCGCCGAATCTTAAGTTCTGTGGAACCACATCTTCTCCATCGCGCTAACGGGTTGAACCGCCCAACCAGTTTTGCCGTTCTGTGAGTAACCTCTCGTCATACCAAGTCCCTGTTCGAAGATCCGGAATCGCCCTCGTGCTGCGTGAAAGGGCCTCTTCGTTCAGCCCACGTGCTTGTAAAAGACCCGACCCAGTGCCGAAAGAACCGGGTTCGGGATATAACGAACAATCTGTCGGGCGGCGGCCAACCTCGGCGTCGCTGAAGACAAATCAAACACATGGCTCGATTTTTCCGAAAGGGAGAATCGCGAGTAGACCAGTGTCGATTCCTGGGTTCCCCATCGTTTTTTGAACGTGATCAAGCCCGGTTGATCTGCATCGGTCCGTCCGAAATCGAAGAATCGCAACCCAGCAGCTTTAGCCTCTTGAATTGACGTCCAGTATAGCAGGTGCATGCTCCCAAGATTGTGGTATCGATGGTCGGAACCACCGTACTTGTATACCAACGTGTCCTTGTTCCGGATCGTGATCATGCCTGCCAGTGCGCGGCCGTCCCTCCTCGCAATTCGAATCTTAAGCGCCTCCCCAAAGCAGTTCATCAGGTTCCGGAACCACGCTTTCGGTTGGGGCGGCAGGCGGTGGCGGCGGCGAGCGAATGTGAGTAGCCGGTAAAAATCGTCCAGGAGCGAATCGCTTCGACCTTCTTCGTAGCACAATTTTTCACGTTGTGCCCGGGCAATTTTCCTCTGAATCGAATCCTTATGCAGGTTCCTGAAGATCGTTTCGAGATCAGGCCGGAGGTCCAACTCATGAAAAGTGTATCGCCTCGTTGTGGCACGCAGCGCCGTAGCGACGTTCATCCCACTCAGCGGGCGAACTTCGATATAGCGCCACTTCTCGTTTCGCATTCCGCCTTCCAGGAAACCAATCACCGCTTCGACATCCTGTGGCCGGTCCATCAAGGGCTCGCAGTGATCGGAAAACGGCAGTGACACCAATCGGCGGCCCGTCACCCAGCTCTGGATGCGGCAAAACAGCATCGCGTTTTCCAGCTCCGCACCGGGCTCGGACGTGGTATACGCGACCGCTTTGTAACCGTACGTCTGCCGGAGCGCCCTCAACCATCGGGAGGAATGGAAGACGGACGAGCGCGGATGCCTCGCCACGAAGTTATCCCAGCGGGCATCCGATAGAGGGTCGAGGTGGTGTACTGTCTCGCGAACTGACCCCTCGATCGCATTGGCGATTCCCGACGCCTTTTGGCACGTGGCCCGCCCGTCGGTTACCAGTTGACGGTAGATG
>Ga0209167_10001600_pt1 | contig 13077 bp, 12 predicted proteins | sample Coa_R1_9_FD_187154 | JGI IMG/M metagenome (GOLD analysis project Ga0209167, IMG submission 187154) | Surface soil microbial communities from Centralia Pennsylvania, which are recovering from an underground coalmine fire - Coalmine... | ecosystem: Environmental > Terrestrial > Soil >... | reverse complement strand
GAGGCCGATGAGGTCGAGCGCGAGGCCGTTCGGGCGATGCTCGAGCGCCACAACCTGCTTGGCCACGTGACCGCGTGAGCGCGCTGCGCGTGCTGCCACTGGGCGGCCTGGGGGAGATCGGCAAGAACATGACGGTCGTCGAGTACGACGGCCGAATCGTCGTCGTCGACGTCGGGCTGCGCTTCCCGGGCCCTGAGATGTTCGGGATCGACCTCGTGCTGCCGGACTTCGGCTACCTGCGGGGCCGCGCGGAGGACATCGAGGCGATCATTGTCACGCACGGTCACGAGGACCACCTCGGCGCGCTGCCGTGGGTGCTGCGCGAGCTCGAGGACACGCCGCCCGTCTACGGGCGACCGCTGACGATGGCGATGGCGCGCTCGAAGCTCGAAGAGCACAAGCTTCGCGACGTCGAGCTGATCGATCTCGATGACGGCGAGGACGTCGAGCTCGGCCCGTTCACGCTGGAGATGATTCACATGACGCACTCGATCCCCGACGCGAGCGCGGTCGCGCTGACGAGCGAGATCGGCACGGTGCTCGTGACCGGCGACTACAAGTTCGACCAGACCCCGGTCGACGGCGAGCCGGCTGATATGTCGCGGCTCGCGCAACTCGGCGCCGAGGGGATCCTGCTCCTCTGCGGGGACTCGACGAACGCCGACCGGCCCGGGTTCTCGCCGTCGGAGTCAATCGTCGGACCAAACCTCGAGCAGGTCTTCCGCGACGCGCAGGGACGCGTGATCGTGACGAGCTTCGCCTCCAACATCCACCGCGTCCAGCAGGTCATCGACGCCGCCGCCGTGCTCGGGCGCAAGGTCGCCCTCGTCGGGCGCTCGATGCGAAAGAACGTCGCGATCGGGGGCACACTCGGGCACATCGAGGTGCCCGACGGACTGATCATCCCGGCGCGCGAGATCGAGGACTTCCGAGACGACCGGATCATCGTGATCTCGACGGGCTCGCAGGGCGAGCCGCTGTCGGCGCTTCGGCGGATGGCCTACCGCGACCACCCGCAGGTCAAGCTTCACGACGGCGACACGGTCGTCTTCTCGGCGACGCCCGTGCCCGGCAACGAGCGCGCGGTCAACGACACGATCGATCGCCTCTACCACATCGGCTGCAAGGTGGTAACGACGCGCGATGCGCAGATCCACGCCTCGGGGCACGGCTACACCGAGGAGATCAAGCTGATGTTGAACCTGACCAAGCCGCGCTACGTGATGCCGTTCCATGGCGACTACAAGCGCCTGCAGCTCCACGCCGAGCTCGCTGAGTCGGTGGGCATCGAGTCCGAGGCGATCTTCTGCGCCGAGAACGGCGACGTGCTCGAGCTCGACGCCCGCGGCGCGCGCTTCGGCACGCCGGAGGGCGCGGGGATGATCTTCGTCGACGGCGTGGACATCGGCGATGTCGCCGACGCGGCGCTGCGCGATCGCCGCATGCTCTCTGGGGATGGGATCTTCATCGTCGTGGCGACGATCTCCGAGAAGGACGGGGGCTCGGTCGCCGACCCCGAGGTGATCTTCCGCGGCGTGGCCTTCATGGACGAGGCCGGTCAGGTGGTGGATGAGATCAAGGAGACAGTCGAGGACTCACTCGAACGGGCCGCCAAGGAGGGGGTTCGCGACGTCGAGCATCTCCAGCAGCTTCTCCACGACCACCTCGGTGCCCTGATCTGGGAGCGCCTGCGGCGGCGCCCGATGGTGCTGCCGGTCGTCGTCGAGGTCTGACCGCGTCAGACCGTCAGGCGGTTGCGAGCTGATCGCGCGCCTGCACATAACGGCGCATCGGCGCTGACAGCAGCGTCGCCTCGATCGCGGCGCAGGTCGCGACGAGGATCCAGAGCCCCGTGCCCCAGGCCCACGGGGCGGTCGAAACCGCGACCGCGACGGCAGCCAGCAACGGCGCGGTGTTCAGATACAGGAGCAGCCACCAAGCGGTGCGCGAGCGGAACGCGAGCCAGACAACCGCCACGGCGCACACCGCCACGACGGCCGGCCTCGTGTCAGTCACCGACGACACCGAGAAGGCAAGCCCCGCCTGGAGACCGATCAGCGCGACATAGACCGCGTAGATGGGTGCGAAGCGGGGCTTCATGGCGCGAGGCTAGCAGCGCTCACGAGCCGTCGGCAAGGTCCTTGACCATCGTCACCGTACTGATCGCCGGGTCCGAGGCGAGCGGCTCGCGCTCGCCGACGTAGTTGAAGCCGAGCACACCGTAGAGCGCCGCGGCGGGCCTCGAGCGCTCGGTCTCACTCACGCACAGCCGCAAACGTCGAGCGCCACGCGAGCGCGCCCAGCCAACCACCGCTTCGACGAGCTCGCGTGCGAGACCGCCGCGCCGGGCCTCGGGCGCGACCCACATACCCCAGAGCACGGCCTCCGCGTCGCCCAGCTGCGGAAAGAACCCGCCCGCCATTGCGGCGGCGCGGCCGTTCTCGTCGATCGCCGCGAAGATCGCTCCCTTGCGCGCGGTGGCGCCCTCATCGACGCGTCCCTGCCAGAAGTCGGGCCCGCTGGCGCTTTCGTCGGCGAGCGAAGAGGCGAACGCATAGGGCGCGTCTTCGAGCGCGCGCAGGCGGATCTCGCGGAACACGTCCGCGTCGGCGGATCCGAGCCGGCGAGTTTCCATCGCCGAAATGTACGGCGAGCTCAGACGGGCTCGGCCGCAAGCGGCTCGGCGACAGGCTCGCCGATTGCCTCAACGACCGGCAGACGCACCGTGAAGCGCGCGCCGCCGTGCGGCGAGGTGTCGACGGCGACTGTCCCGCCGTGCGCCTGCGTGACGGCGGCGACGATCGCGAGGCCGAGGCCAAAGGATCCGCCGCGGTCGCCGGCGCCGCGCACGAAACGCTCGAACAGCGTCGCCCGGGTCTCAGGCGCGATGCCCGGGCCATCGTCGGCCACGACGAGCTCGGCGCCGCCGTCCGCGAGGACCCGCGTGCTCGCCGTTATCCGCGTGCCCGGCGGCGTGTGACGGAGCGCATTCTCGATCAGGTTGGTGGCGACGCGCTGGAGGTCGTCGCGCGCGCCGAGCACGGGGGTGGGGCGCACATCGAGCTCGATCGTGTGGGCGGTGGCCGCGGGTCCAAGTTCGCTTGCCGCCTCGACGACGACGTCGCCCAAATCGAGCGGCTCGCGGAACGGTGTCTGTGCCGCGTCGGCTCGCGCCAGTAGCAGCAGGTCGCCGACCAGGCGACGCATCCGGTTCGTCGAGCGAAGAGCCGACTCGGCCGCGTCGCGGTCAGGGCCGTGCAGGGAGTCGACGAGCAGTTCGAGATTGGCCAGCACGCTCGTCAGCGGCGTGCGCAGCTCGTGCGAGGCGTCGGCGACGAACTCCCGTTGGCGCTCGAGCATCGCCTCGGTCTCGTTGCGCGCGTCGCTCAGCGAGGTCAGCATGCGGCTGAGGGTCCGCGAGAGTTCGGCGATCTCATCGTCGGCGATCGGCTCGGGCAGGATCGTGTTGGGGTCGCGCGTGCGCTCAATGTCGGCGGCGGCCGCGGTCAGCTCGGCGACGGGGGCGATCGAGCGCCGCGCGACCAGCGAGCCGGCGCCGAACGCGAGTACCGTGCCGATCAGCGCGCCGAGCAGCAGCATCAGCTCGAGCCAGCCGATCTCGCTGTTGACGGTGCTGAGCGGCTGCGCGTACTGCACCCAGCCCTGAGTGCCGAAATTGAGGCTGACCGGAATGTTGACCACGCGGTAGCCGTTGACGTCGAGCGTCTCCTGGTTTTCGTCGACCGGGTTGCCGAGGTTGAGCTTCGAACCGACGATCACTCTGGAGCCGTCCTCGGAAAGGATGCGAACCACGGCGCCGGCGCCACCGAACAACGGCACTGATGGCGTAATCGTGGGATTGCTCTCGGTGCCGCCCAGGGTCAGGCCGTGATGGCTGAGCGCGATCCCGTTCGCCTGCACCTCGGCGTTGAAAGTCGAGCGCAGCCGATGGGCGCTGATCTGTCCGATGATCACCGCGAAGGCGACAAGGATCACGAACGCGACCGCCGCCACGCTCGTCGCAAGGCGTAGGCGAATCGGCAGCCGGTGCAGATGCCGCGTGAGCCGGCCGTTAGGCACGGAGGACATAGCCGGCGCCGCGGATCGTATGCAACAGGCGATTCTCTCCGCCGGCCTCGAGCTTGCGGCGCAGGTTGGAGACGAACACCTCAATCGTGTTCGTCGTCGAGAACGGGTCGTACCCCCAAACCTCATCCAAAAGTCGCTGCCGGGAGATCACGATCCGCTCATTGCGCATCAGGTACTCGAGAAGCTCGAACTCGCGCTGGGTGAGCTCGATGTTGCGATCGCCGCGCTGGACCTCGTGGGTGTCGGGGTTGAGGCTCAGGTCGCCGACACGCAAGGGAGCACTGCCGCGCGGGGGCGTGCGGCGCAGCAGCGCGCGGATTCGGGCAAGCAGCTCCTGGCGCTCGAACGGCTTGACGAGGTAGTCGTCCGCGCCGGCGTCGAGACCGGTGACGCGCGCTTCGACTGCGTCGCGCGCGGTGAGCATCAGGATCGGCACCATGTCGTCGCGGCGCAGCTCTCGGGCGACCTCGATCCCGTCGATCTTGGGGAGACCGAGGTCCAAGACGACGAGGTCGGGCAGGAAGGCCGTCGCCTCGTCGAGGGCAGCCTGCCCGTCGGGGGCGATCCGGACGTCGTAGCCCTCGAGGCGCAGCGAACGCTGGAGCACGTCAGCGATGTCGCCGTCATCCTCGACGACGAGTACGCGGGGGGAGCGGTCGAAATCCACCATTTACGGCGATGTTAGGGCAGTGTGAGGCTGCTTCCGCCGATTTTTAGGCCTGCTTGAAAGGCCACGGCCGCCGTGACACGGCAGGCAAACGCCCAGGCGCGTCGAAAGGGCCGGACAAATGGCCACCGCACGCCGGACCAAGGCCCGCCGGCCAAGCGGGCGTAAACGTGCTGCGCCCAGGCGACGCACGCGTCGCCGCGCACGGCGCGGCGTGCGCGGCATCCGCCTTCAGCAGCGCCACTACGACGTCCTCGGGCTGGCCCTGGCGGCGATCGGCGTCCTGCTCGGGTTCGTGATCTATGCCCACTGGGACGGCGGCAGCGGCGGCGACTCGTTTGCTCGCGCGCTGGGCTGGCTGTTCGGCAAGGCGCGCCTCGGGATGCCCGTGGCGATCGGCGGCGCCGGAGTGATTCTGTGGATGCGGCCCGTGCTACCGCCGCTCGGCGCGCTTCGAAGCGGCGCGGCACTGCTTCTGGCGGCGGCGCTGCTGATCCTCGCCGCGGGAAGCGCCCACAGCTTCTGGTCCGCCTCGTTCTTCCGCGCTCACGGTGGCTTGCTCGGCCAGGCGGAGCTGTGGGTTGCCTCGCAGGCGATCGGCGTGACCGGTGCTCACATCCTCGCCGTCTTCCTGGCGATCGCCGCCGTGATGCTCTTGAGCGGCGGGCGACTTGCGGTGCTGATCCGCGAGGGCGGTGTTCTTGCCGCTCGCGCGATCCGCGCCGAGCGAGAGCGCGCGGCCGAGGAGGCACGGCGACGGCGCGCGGCGCGAATCGTTCCGCCCGAACCCGAGGACCGCGAGCTGATCGTGCGCGCGACGCACGTCGAGGCGCCCGCGCCGATCGAGATCCCGGCGTTTCTCGAGCCGGATCCCGAGCCGCAGGACGACGATGCGCAGACCGAGGACTTCGAGGCGGTCGCGGAGGAGTCGAGCGCGGCCGCGATCGAGGCTTCGCAGCTGACTCCGCAGGGCCGCTTCCGCGCGTCGGTGACCGACGACCCGTCGTTTGACTGGCGCCTGCCGCGCCCGAGCCTTCTGACGCGCTCGAGCGCCGAGCAGGTCCGCCCCGACACGGCGGGACAGAAGGCCGTGACCGCGGGACTGCTCGAGGCGCTCGGGCACTTCGGGGTGCAGGCGAAGGTGATCGGAACGGTCACCGGTCCGCACATCACGCGGTACGAACTGCGCCTTGCGCCGGGGATCAAGGTGTCGAAGGTCGCGAACCTCAAGGACGACCTCGCCTACGCGCTCGCCGCCACCGACGTGCGGATCCTCGCCCCGATCCCCGGCAAGCAGGCGGTTGGCGTCGAGGTTCCCAACGCCAAGCGGCGGATCGTTCGCCTCGGCGACGTCTACCAGGACCCGCCGGTCGACTGGTCGCCGCTGGCGGTCTGGCTCGGCAAGGACGTCTCTGGCCGTGCGATCGGCGCCGACCTGGCGAGCATGCCGCACCTGCTCGTCGCAGGCACGACGGGCTCGGGCAAGTCCGGCGCCGTCAACGCGATGCTCTCGAGCATCCTCCTGCGCGCTACGCCGCATGACGTGCGGCTCGTCCTGATCGACCCCAAGCAGGTCGAGCTCAACCACTACGAGTCGATCCCGCATCTGCTGACGCCGGTCATCACGAACCCGCGGATGGCCGCCAACGCGCTCGGCAACCTCGTCCGCGAGATGGAGCAGCGCTACGGAATGATGTCGCTGGCGCGGACGCGCTCGCTGGTCGAGCTCAACCGCGTGCGCGCAGAGCGCGGCGACCCGGCCCTGCCCTACATCCTGTGCGTGATCGACGAGCTCGCCGACCTGATGATGGTCGCGCCGGCCGACGTCGAGACGGCGATCATCCGCCTCGCCCAGAAGGCGCGCGCCGTCGGCATCCATCTGGTACTTGCCACCCAGTCTCCGCGCGTGGACGTGATCACCGGCCTGATCAAGGCCAACGTCCCGTCGCGGATCGCCTTCGCCGTCTCCTCACAGACGGACTCGCGCGTGATCCTCGACCAAAACGGCGCCGAATCGCTGCTCGGAGCCGGCGACATGCTGTTCTCGCCGATCGGCAGCTCCGCGCCGCAGCGGATCCAGGGCGCCTACATCGACGAGGGTCAGATCGCGAACCTGACCGAGTTCTGGCGCCGCCAGGGCGAACCCGAGTTTCAAGCCGGGCTTCTCGAGGACGTCGAGCCGGCGCCCGCCGAGGAGGGCCGCGAGGACGGCTTCGACCCCGATGAGGACCCGCTGCTCGAGGACGCGATCGCGCTCGTCGTCGAGATGGGCGTCGCATCGACATCGATGCTCCAGCGGCGCATGCGGCTTGGCTACACGCGGGCCGGACGGCTGATCGACATGCTCGAGCGACGCGGGATCGTCTCCGAGTTCGAGGGATCAAAACCGCGACAGGTGCTCGTCTCGGAGGCCGATCTGCCGCAGGTGCTGGCGGCGCTCGGCAGCCGCTCGTCCTCGCCCGCCGGCGAGGCGGGCGACGACTCGCCGGCCTAGGCGCCTCATCCGCAGCGTGCAAGGACGCGGGCGGACCGTGATCCGCCCCGGTGGGCGGATACCCTTGGCCTCGAAATGACTGACATCGGCGCGAAGCTGCGCGAGGCGCGGATGCGCCAGCACCTCGACATTGCCGAATTCGAGACGCGGACGAAGATCCGCGCCAAGTATCTGCGCGCGCTCGAGGACGAGGAGTGGGCCCTGCTTCCGGGGCACACCTTCACCAAGGCGTTCCTGCGCACCTATGCCGACATGCTCGGCCTCGACGGCCGGATGCTCGTCGACGACTTCAAGCGCATCCACCCCGATCCGGCGGAGCTCGAGTACGCCCCCTCGCCGAGCCGCCACAGCGGCGGAGGCGGCCGCGATCGCCAGGGTGATCGCGGAGGCCGGCAGGGCCCCTCCGGGCGCATGCTCGCTATCGCCCTCCTGATCCTTCTGATCGCGGCGGCGATCTTCGCGATTCACGAGCTCACGAAGGGCAATGGCAAGACGCCGCCGACCCGCACAACTCAGACGACCAGCTCGCGCACGAAGTCGACGCAATCGCATACCCAGCACACCTCAACGACGGACCAGGTCGCGCTGTCGATCTCGGCGACCACGGCGGTGCGCGTCTGCATGATCGGCTACACGACGCACGGCACCCGCCACCAGCGCCTCCCGGCAACGGGCAGCGCGACCACCACGCAACTTCTTGCCGCGGGGACCGTAACGCCGGCCTACCACGCCGAACGCGACTTCCGCATCAGTTTCTCGGGCGGAAGTGCGAAGCTGAGCGTCAACGGGCACCAAGTCACCGTCGACGCCGCCTCTGCAACAGCCGTCTACAGAATCACTCGCGGCCACGCAACGGTCCTCGCAGCGACCCAGGCCCCGCACTGCACGTGAGCGCCCGCGCGGCGATCGTCGTCACCGGCACCGAGGTGCTGAGCGGCCGCGTCAGCGACCGCAACGGCCCCTGGCTTTCCGAGCGGCTGCGCGAGCTCGGCGTCGATCTGATGCACGTGACGATCGTCGGCGACCGTCCCGTGGACATGCTCGAGGCGCTGCGCTTCTGCGCGCGCCTCGGCGTCGGGCTGGTCGTGACGAGCGGCGGCCTGGGCCCCACCGCGGACGACCTGACGGCGACCGTCGTCGGCGAGTTCTGCGGCCGCGAGATGGTGCTCGATGAGGCGCTCGAGGAACGCATCGCGGCGATCGTGCTGCCGCTTCGGGCCCGCTGGCCCCATCTGACCGAGGAGACGATCCGCAGCTCGAACGCAAAGCAGGCCCTGATCCCGCGCGGAGCGACGATTCTCGAGCCGGTCGGGACCGCTCCGGGGCTTGTCGTGCCGCCTGCCGAAGGGACCGCCGGACCGACCGTCGTCGTCCTGCCAGGCCCGCCGCGCGAGCTCCAGCCGCTGTGGCAGGAGGCGACGAAAACCACCGTCTTCGCGACTGCCGTCGCCGGCGCGACGGTTTATGAGCAGCGCACGCTGCGCCTCTACGGGCTCCCGGAGTCAGAGATCGCGACGACGCTTCGCGCGGTTGAGGCGGCCGGGGTGCCGCTTGAGCAGATCGAGGTCACGACGTGCGTGCGCGGCGGCGAACTGGAGATCGTCACGCGCTTTGAGCCGCCTGCGGCAGACGTCTACGCCGACTTCGAGCGGATCGTCTGCGAGCGCCATGCCGATGTGCTCTTCTCAGACGACGGAAGCCAGGTTGACGACCAGGTCGCCGCGATGCTGATCGAGCAGGGTCTGACGGTCTCGGTCGCGGAGTCCTGCACGGGCGGTGAGATGCTCGGACGTTTGACCGAGCGGCCGGGCTCATCCGCGTACCTCGACGGCGGCATCGTCGCCTACTCAAACGACATCAAGGAGCGGCTCGCGGAGGTGCCGGCGGCGCTGCTCGAAGCGCACGGCGCGGTCTCCGCCGAGGTCGCCGAGGCTCTTGCCGAGGGCGCGCGCAGCGTCGTCGGCGCCGACATCGGGATCGGGATCACGGGCATCGCCGGTCCCGACGGCGGCAGCGCGGAGAAGCCGGTCGGTCTCGTCTTCATCGCGATCGTCGGGCCCGACGGTCGCCGGCTCGTTCGCAAGGCGAGCCAGCGCGGGCACCGCTCCGACATCCGCGATCGCAGTACGACCGCTGCGATGCACCTCCTGCGACGCCTGCTTCTCGGCGAGTCCGATCCGCCTTCGCAGTGAGCGGCGAGCTGCGGCTCTTCATCGCCGCCGAGCCGCCGCGGTCGGTCCGCGCGGAGCTTGCTGGGTGGGCGCGGAGCGCGCTTGGGCGGGGGAGCCAAGCGCGCTGCCTGGACGTCTCCTCGCTACACCTGACGCTCTGCTTCCTCGGCTCCCAGCCGTCATCCGCGCTTGGCGAGCTCAAGCGGACACTCGCTGCAGTCCACGAGCTCGCCGCGGCGGTCGGGCCGCTTTGCACCGGCGCGCCGGCGTGGCTTCCGCCGCGCCAACCGCGCGTGCTGGCGGTCGAGATCGCCGACCCCGACGGGGCGCTCGCCGGGCTTCACAGCGCGCTTTGCTCGGAGCTCGAGCGCGCAATCGGCTGGAGCCCTCCGCGCCAGCGTTTTCGCCCGCACGTGACGGTCGCTCGGATGCGCCCCGGAGCGGAGCGAGCGCGGGCGCTCGAGCCGACTCCGGCGCGCGAGTTCTCGCCGACGGCCGTGACGCTGTTTCACTCGATGCTCGACCCGGGCGGCGCCCACTACGCGCCGCTTGCCTCGATCGAGCTCTAGCCCGCCCGGGGGCGTCGGCGCTCTTACATAAAGGCCGAATTCGATCCGCTACGGTGGAGATGTGCGTTGTAAAGCCGCAGTCGGGCTTACGACGAAGTGGAGTGCGCTGGGCGATCCGGCTTCGCCCGGCCGCCTCGCAGCGCCGGATCGCGGTGGCGGGGCGGAGGAGCGCCGATGACGGGCCAACCGGTCCCCGAAGCGCTCGGGAACTCCTCAGCGCCTGAGCGCGCCGCGACCAACGACAGCCCACCCGCGCTGGTGGTCGAGAAGCTGACCAAGCGCTTCGGCGATCGCGTCGCCTTCGACGACGTCTCGTTCGAGGTCGGCTACGGCGAGGTGTTCGGCTTCCTCGGCCCAAACGGCGCGGGCAAGACGACGACCGTCCGTACGCTGGGTACGCTGATCGCGCCGACCTCGGGGTCTGCGACGGTCGCCGGCATTCCGCTCGGTGAGGAGAACGGTGGGGCGATCCGGGCGCGCATCTCGATCATGCCGGAGTCGCCCGGCCTCTACCTGCGCCTTACGGTGATGGAGAACCTGCGCTGCTTCGCCGGGCTCTACGAGCTCGACGATATTCCCGGCCGCATCGAGCGCGCGCTGCGGGCGGTCAACCTCGTCGACCGGGCAGGCGATGCCTGCCGGTCGTTGTCGAAGGGATTGCGCCAGCGGGTCGCGCTCGCCCGGGCCCTGCTCAACGACCCGGCGGTGCTGTTCCTCGACGAGCCGACCTCGGGACTCGATCCGGTCGCCACACGCGAGGTTCACGAGCTGATCGCCTCGCTTCGCGCGCGCGGCGTCACGATCTTTCTCACCACGCACCGACTGGAGGAAGCCGAGCGGCTCTGTGACCGGGTCGCGATCCTCAATACGACGCTGCGTTTGATCGGCCGCCCCGACGAGTTGCGCACGCAGCTCTTCACGCGATCCTTGGACGTGCGGCTTCGCGCGCCGCTCGATGATCCGCAGGCGCTGTTTGATCCGGTCCACGACGTTGAAGGGTGGGAGCGCGTGCCCTCGGGGTACAAGCTCGCTGTGTCCGACCCCGATAGCGCTGCGCCCGCCGTCGCACGCGCGCTGGTCGACGCCGGCGCCGACATCCTCTCGATCGCCGAGTCGCGCCACTCCCTCGAGGACGTCTACCTCGAGCTGATCGACGAGGACGTGGAGGCGAGACGGCGATGAGGTTCAGCTGGACGCGCGTGGCGGCGATCGCCGTCAAGGAGCTGCGCGATTACCGGCGCAACCGCTTCGTGATCGGCACGATGGCGTTCCTGCCGCTGCTGTTCATCGCGGCGCCGATGGTGCAGCTGCTCACGGCTTCGGCGTCGGTGAGTAGCTCGAGGCTCGACTCGAAGGTCGGTCTCTCGCTGCTCTACATGCTGCTGATCCCCGCGTTCATCCCCTCGACCCTGGCGGCCTACTCGGTCGTCGGGGAGCGCGAGCAGGGCACCCTCGAGCCGGTCCTGATCACGCCGATCCGCCGCGAGGAGTTCCTCGTCGGGAAGGCGCTCGCGGTGGCCGGCCCGACGCTGACGATCGCCTACGCGATCTTTGGGATTTTCCTGGCGGTGACGGCGCTGTTCGCCCGCACGGTGATCGCCTCGGCGATCTTCGCGGGCTCACACGTCCTGGTCCAGTTGCTCTTCATCCCGCTGCTTGCCGGCTGGTCGATCTGGGTCGGGATCGCAATCTCCGCCCGTTCGAGCGATGTCCGCGTCGCCCAGCAGCTGGGCGTGCTCGGGAGCATGCCGCCGCTTGTGATCGTGGCGCTGATGCAGTTCAGGGTGATAACGGCGTCGAGCGGCCTCGCACTCGCCCTAGCGGCGGCGCTCTTGATCATCGACGGGTTCGGATGGCGGGCGGTAGCGGCGATCTTCGACCGCGAGCGTCTGATCACCGGAGCCCGATCGTGACGCCCGACCCGGGGCGCGCCGCGGCGGGCGATCAGCCGAGCGGAGGGGATGCCTGCCTGTCAAGAAAGGAGAGCAGCGATGTCAGCAACGCTCAGAGTGATACGCAGACACCCGCTCATGGAGCTGCGCCGCGGTCCATTCGAGATTGAACTCGACGGCAACAGCGCCGGCTCGATAAACAAGATCGACGAAACCGTGGAGATCCCGCTCGAGCCGGGCCAGCACACCCTCCGCATCCACACCGGTCGCTACTCGAGCCCGGAGCGTTCCTTCACGAGCGCCGACGGCGAGCTCGTCAGTTTCCGCACCCGCGGACCGCTGATCTGGCCGGTCTATGTCACCTCGCTCGTGGCGCCCAACGTTGGGATCTCGCTGAAGCGCGAGTGAGCCGCGATCGCGAAACGGACGAGCCGGGCGCCGGACCGCCCCCAGGCGTGTGGTTCGTGGCCCAGCGCCGCGAATCACGGCCTGAAGACAAGCCGCTGCGATCAGCTTTTTCTGTCCGCGCCGGCCCCTATGGTGGGCTCCCCGATTCAGCGTGACAGGAGCCGTGAAGCCGATGACCGTGACCGAAGTAGACAAGGCTGCAAAGGCCCGCGCAGCCGCCCTCGAGGGCGCGCTCACCCAGATCGAGCGTGAGTTCGGCAAGGGCACCGTCATGCGGATGGGCGATCCCGGCGCGCAGGTTCGCGTCGCCGCGATCCCGACCGGCGCGCTGTCGCTGGATCTGGCGCTCGGCATCGGCGGCGTCCCGCGCGGGCGCATCGTCGAGGTCTTCGGCCCTGAGTCGTCGGGTAAGACGACGCTGATCTACCACGTCCTCGCCGAGGCTCAGAAGCTGGGGGGTACGTGTGCGTTCATCGACGCCGAGCACGCGATGGACCCGCTCTACGCCAAGGAGATCGGCGTCGACATCGACGAGCTCTTGGTCTCCCAGCCGGACTTCGGCGAGCAGGCGCTCGAGGTGGCCGACATGCTCGTGCGCTCGGGGGCGGTCGACGTCGTGGCGATCGACTCCGTCGCGGCGCTCACGCCGCGCGCCGAGCTTGAGGGGCAGATGGGCGATCAGAGCGTCGGCCTGCAGGCGCGGATGATGTCGCAGGCGATGCGCAAGCTCGCCGGCAACCTCAACCGCACGCAGACGCTCTGCATCCTGACTAACCAGATTCGCGAG
>Ga0209167_10001597_pt1 | contig 13089 bp, 8 predicted proteins | sample Coa_R1_9_FD_187154 | JGI IMG/M metagenome (GOLD analysis project Ga0209167, IMG submission 187154) | Surface soil microbial communities from Centralia Pennsylvania, which are recovering from an underground coalmine fire - Coalmine... | ecosystem: Environmental > Terrestrial > Soil > Unclassified... | reverse complement strand
AGGTACTCGTCGCGGAACTCGTCCCAGGTGAGCAGCGCGATGTCCGCGTCGGCCCGGCCCGGGCTGTGCAGGATCCGGCTCCGCGCGGCCGTCGTCGGGTTCAGCTCGGTCGAGGGGATGGCCTCCTCACCGAGGTTGGTGATCGTGCGGAGCAGCGTGCTCTTCCCGGCCTTGGCCCGGCCGACGACGCCGATGTTCACCGTGTCCCGGTCGATCCGGCTCTTGACCGCCGTGATGTCCGGGGTCAGCGCGGCGATCGCCTGCCGCAGCTCCTGGATCTCACCCGTGCCCGGCTCGGCCTCGATCTCCCTGGCCACCATGGCCTGCTCGGGGGTCGGCTGGCGCAGCCCCGCGAACTGCCTGCCGGTCTCGCCGAGCGTCGAGACGAGCGTTTCGACGCTGTCGGTCAGCGCTAACCACGCGCTGGCCAGCCTGCCGATGGGCTCCCGCTGGGCGCGCCTGCTGTCCAGCGCGGCCGCGATGCTGGCCCGGATGTCCCCGTCCATGTCACCTCACTACGATCTCTGCGGGATGATCTTGGTGCCGTCCGGGACCGGCTGAACAGTGTCCCCGGCGGCTTAGTTTTGTTGCGGCTCCTGGGCCATCTCACTCAGCACGCTGGCCTGCACCGGCGCGATCAGCTCCCGGGCGAACGCCCGCGCCTCGTCCAGTGTGTTCATCGCGATGGCGCTGGACGGCGTGAGGATGAACGACAGCACGATCCGCACGCCCAGTTCGGCCACGGTCTGGATGCGCCGTTCCACCTCGGGCGGCGGCGTGGCGGAGCCGAACAGGTCGCGCCGGATGAACTCGGCACTGTGCTCCCTGGCCATGTCGACCACGGGTCCGCCATTCACCGTCAGAGAAGGAAGGATCGATTCTGGCTCGGTGCGCAGCAGCCGCCGCAGCAGCGAGTGCCCGCGCAGGTAGTGCAGCGCGAAGGCGACCCGCTCGATGATCCGGTCCGCCGGGGAGATGTCGTCACCGCCCACCGTGGCCAGGTTGCCGAGGAAAGAGTGCAGCTCGCGCAGCACCACGGCCTCGACCAGGTTCTCCTTCTTGGGGAACCGGCGGTAGATCGTGATCCTGGACAGCCCGCAGCGCCGGGCGATGTCCTCCATCGTGGACCGGCGCAGCCCGAAGTCCTCGAACTGCCCCAGCGCCGCGTTCAGGATGCGCTCGGTCACCGAGTCCGCATCCTCGGCCCGGTCGCGCGCCAGCGCCATCCGCACCAGATCGATCGCCATCGTCAGCCTTCCGCCCGAACCGGGCGCGTTACACACCCAGAACGGACCGTACCCGCCCGCAAGCCCGCACGGGGCATGGGATCTCCAGCAATCCCGACCTTACGCCTTGATACAAATACACAGAGAATGTATCTTAAGTTTCAATGCTACTGCTGTCGGCATCGAGGAGCACGGTCATGGGAGCCAGCCCGGCCTACGCGGTCGTGATCGTGGGTACCGGCTTCTCCGGCATCGGCATGGCCATCGCCCTGAAGAAGGCCGGGATGCGCAACTTCGTCATCCTGGAGAAGGCGGACCGGGTCGGCGGGACCTGGCGGGAGAACACCTATCCGGGCTGCGCCTGCGACATCAGATCTCACCTGTACTCGTTCTCGTTCGAGCCCAAGGCCGACTGGAGCCGTGAGTTCGCCCCGCAGCCGGAGATCCTCGGCTATATCGAGCACTGCGTGAACAAGTACGGGCTCGCGCCGCACATCAGGTTCAACACCGAGGTGACCGGTGCCGAGTACGACGACGCCACCGCGACCTGGCAGGTCAGCAGCGCCGACGGGGGCCTGGTGCGCGGCCATGCCCTGGTCCTTGGCCAGGGGCCGCTGCACCAGCCGAGCATTCCCGAGCTGCCCGGGCTGGAGCGGTTCGAGGGCACTGCCTTCCACTCGGCCCAGTGGGATCACGACCACGACCTCACCGGCAAGCGGGTCGCGGTGATCGGCACCGGCGCCTCGGCGATCCAGTTCGTGCCGCGGATCGCGCCGAAGGTGGCTCACCTGACCGTCTTCCAGCGCACCGCGCCATGGATCCTCCCCAGGCCCGACCGCGCCATCACCGAGCGGCGCAAGCGCCGCTACGCGAAGATCCCGCTGGCCAGGCTCGCCCACCGGAACCTGATCTACTGGCTGCAGGAGAGCTTCGTGCTCGGCTTCGAGCACCCCAACCTGATCAAGGCGGCCGAGCGGCTGGGCCGGGCGCACATCGCCCACCAGGTCGGCGATCCCGAGCTGCGGCGCAAGCTGACCCCCGGCTACACCCTCGGCTGCAAGCGCACGCTGGTCTCCAGTGACTACTACCCAACCTTCAACCGGCCCAATGTGGCGCTGGAGACCGCTGGCATCGCCGAGATCCGCGAACGTTCGATCGTCACCGGCGACGGCCGCGAGATCGAGGTGGACACGATCATCTTCGGCACCGGGTTCCACGTGACCGAAGCCATGGCCAAGGCCCACATCGTCGGCCGCAACGGCCTGAAGATCCAGGACGCCTGGCGGGACGGGATCACCGCCCACCTGGGCACCACCGTGACCGGTTTCCCCAACCTGTTCTTCCTGGTCGGCCCCAACACCGGCCTCGGCCACAACTCGATGGTCTTCATGATCGAGGCGCAGGTCCGCTACATCGTGGGCTGCCTGCGCCTGGTGGCCCGCTCGGGCGCCGCCGCCATCGAGGTCAGGCCGGACGTTCAGGACCGCTTCAACGACTGGGTGCGGGACAAGTCCCGCGGCAGCGTCTGGCTGCGCGGCGGCTGCATGAGCTGGTACCTCGACTCCGAGGGAGTCAACCGGTCACTCTGGCCGGCCTCGACCGTCAGCTTCTGGCTGCGCATGCGCCGGGTCAGGCGGGCTGACTTCATGCTTGAACCACAAGGAGCGACATCATGACCGCAACTCTCGACGCCGGGACCGCCGTCATCACCTGTCGCGACGGCAACCACACGCTCGCCCTCACCGACCGCGAGGTGATCGCCGAACGGCTGATCAGGACATCCCGCAAGCACTCGTTCAACCCCGACGTGGACGTGGACTGGGACGCGCCACCGGTCCCCGGACTGTTCTACGGCCCGCCCGAGTGCGGCTCGCTCTACGAGACGCCGCTGTGGGACGGCCTCACCCTGGACCAGCAGATCGAGCTGACCAAGCACGAGGTCGCCAGCCTGGCCTCGTTCGGCATCTGGTCCGAGCTGGCGCTCATGCAGATCCTGATCCAGCACGCCTACCGGTCCCGCTACGACTCAAACCACTTCGCCTACGCGCTGACCGAGACCGCCGACGAGTGCCGGCACTCGATCATGTTCGGCCGGATGGTGCGGACCTTCGGCCTGACCACGCACCGGCCCGGCCCGTTCGAGTACCACGCGATCAAGACGCTCGGGTCGTTCCACGACCCGATGCTGATGTTCGCCGCCACCCTGGTGATCGAGGAATTCACCGACGCGATGCAGCGCGTCGCCTTCCCGGACGAGCGGGTCCAGCCGCTGGTCCGCCAGGTGAGCCGGATTCACGTGATCGAAGAGGCCAGGCACATCAAGTTCGCCCGCGAAGAGCTCAAGCGCCAGGTCGCCAAGAGCTCGGCCGCCCACCGCAAGTTCGCCGCGGCCCGGCTGGCCTGGTTCATGTCCGGTGTGATCAACCGCAACCTGGTCCACCCGTCCGCCTACGAAGCGGTCGGCCTCGATCCCAAGCTGGCCAGGCAGACGGCTGACCACAGCCCGCACCGCATCGCCACCAAGCAGTGGGCCTCCCGCAAGTCCATGGCCATCTTCGAAGAGACCGGCTTCCTGGACGGCCGCGCCCGCGGCATCTGGCAGCGCGGGGGCTTCCTCGCCGCCTGAAACTCCATATTCTCTCATTACGGTGCCGCCAAGCCCGTCGCTCACCGCGGCCAGCCGGAGCGCGGACTAAGGTTGGCCGCATGCCCGGTACCCTCGATAGGCGATGACTCAGCTTCGCGTGCTTGCCGCCATGTCCGGCGGCGTCGATTCGGCCGTCGCCGCGGCCAGGGCAGTGGACGCAGGCCACCAGGTGACCGGCGTCCACCTCGCGCTGTCGCCGAACCCCAGCTCCTACCGCACCGGCGCCCGCGGCTGCTGCACGCTGGAGGACGCCCGCGACGCCCGCCGCGCCGCCGACGTCATCGGCATCCCGTTCTATGTCTGGGACATGGCCGGCCGGTTCCACCACGATGTGGTCGAGGACTTCGTCGCCGAGTACGCGGCCGGCCGCACCCCCAACCCGTGCCTGCGCTGCAACGAGAAAATCAAGTTCACCGCCGTCCTGGACCGCGCCCTGGCGCTCGGCTTCGACGTCGTCTGCACCGGCCACCACGCCCGGCTGGCCGGCGGCGAACTGCGCCGCAGCGTGGATCACGGCAAGGATCAGTCCTACGTGCTCGCCGTGCTGACCGCCGGTCAGCTCGGCCGGGCCATGTTCCCCCTGGGCGAGTCCACCAAGGAGCAGGTGCGCAAGGAGGCCGCCGACCGCGGCCTGGCCGTCGCCACCAAGCCGGACAGCCACGACGTCTGCTTCATCGCCGACGGTGACACCAGGAAGTTCCTGGCCACCCGCCTCGGCAGCGCCCCCGGCCCGATCGTGGACACCGACGGAAACCGTCTCGGTGAGCACGACGGCGCCTACGGCTTCACCATCGGCCAGCGCAAGGGCCTGCGGATCGGCCACCCCGCCGCCGACGGCAAGCCCCGCTACGTCCTGGACATCCAGCCCGTCACCGGCACGGTCACCGTCGGCCCCCGCGAGGCACTCGACGTCCACGAGATCACCGCGGCCGGCCCGGTCTGGACCGGCTGCCCGCCCCCCACCAGGCCGCTGGACTGCACGGTCCAGCTCCGCGCCCACGGCGGAGTCCACCCGGCCACCGCCGTCCTCATCGGCGACCAGCTCACGATCACCCTGCACACCCCCGCCCGCGGCGTGGCCAGGGGCCAGGCCGCCGTCCTGTACGACGGCGACCTGGTCCTGGGCTCGGCCACCATCGCAGCAACGTCTTCCCACTAGCTCAGATCCCCCAGCGCCGGCCCGTGACGAGGCGTGCTAGCCGGATGTTAGAGGCGTGCTACCGCTGCCGGACAGGCTGAGACGGTCATCAACGCCGGCTTCAACACGCACGAAGGAAGGCATAGCGAATGCTGTCACGAAAGCTACTGATAAGCGGCGCTTCCATAGCGGCCCTCACGCTCAGCGCGCTCGGGGCCGCCGCAGGCCCGGCCAGCGCGTCGGCGGGCACCGTGGCCGGGAGCCACCACGCCGGCCCGCCGGTACACACCGGGAATCAGCCGTGGCCGGGCATCAGACCTCATACGGTGTTCCTCGGTCATCTTGTGAACTACTCCTCCGGTCTTTGCCTGGGAGTCAGCCACGGGGCGGTCGACGGGGATGCGGTCCAGGCGGGCTGCGTAAATCACCCGGATCAGGAATGGACGGAAGGCGATGCATTCGCCGATGGGTTTTACCGGATCTACAACGGATACGGTCAATGCCTGGGGGTCAGTGCCGGCGAAACTCATGACGGCGCGGATGTGGTCGCCACGGCGTGCCTGGGTGGTCACAATGATCAGCTATGGCGCGTCGAACCCAACGTCAGCCCGCAGTGCGACTACCCATACTTTGCCCCGATCTTCAATGACAAGGCCACAGGCAAGGTCATAGGCGTGGCCAACGGCAGCACGGCGACGAGCGCGCCCATCGTGATATTCGAGTTCCAGGGCCAGTGCAACAACCAGTACTGGGGACACACCGGAAGCTGACCGAGAGCCGCAAGGCGCGGCCAGGCAGACCCCACGGGCGCCTGGCCGCGCCTGCGGCTCCCATCCGGGCGAAACCGGATAACCCTCCCGTCTGGGGTTCCGGGTGATGTGTCTGGGCGGCCGGTAATGTAAGGGCAACCGACGGGGGTTGCCTATGGCCGCAGAGGTGGAGTTCAGCCTGCTGGGCCCGCTGGAGGTACGCCGTGATGGCGTGGCGGTGCCGCTCGCGGCGGGCCGGCAGCGCGCCCTGCTGGCGGCGCTGCTGCTGAACGCGGGCTCAGTGGTGCCAGCGAATGAACTGATCGAGATGCTGTGGGACTGCCGGCCGCCGGCGTCGGCGCGGGCGAGCCTGCACAACTACGTGAAGCGGCTGCGGAAGGCGCTGGGGGATGCCGGGCACGACCGGATCGCCACGCGGCCGCAGGGATACCTGATCAGGGTCGAGCCTGGCGGGCTGGATGTGACCCGGTTCGGGGAGTTGCTGGGCGCGGCCCGGGAGGCGGCGGGCAACGGCGACTGGGAGAGCGCCGCTGAGCAAGCCCGCGCCGCGGTGGCGCTGTGGCGGGGGGAGCCGCTGGCCGACACGGGATCGCCGGTGCTGGCGGCGCGCGAAGCCCCGCGGCTGGCGGAGATGCGGCTGCGGGCCCTGGAGGTGGCCGTCGGGGCGGAGCTACGCCTGGGCAGGCCCACCGAGGCAATAGGCGAGCTGCGGCGCCTGGTAGCCGGGAACCCGCTGCGGGAGCACCTGCATGCCCTGCTGATGCTGGCCCTGTACCAGGACGGCCGCCAGGCTGAGGCGCTGGCCGCCTACCAGCAGGCCCGCCAGACGCTGGTCGAGGAGGTGGGCACCGAGCCCGGTGCGGAGCTGCGGGAGCTGCACCAGCGGATCCTCACCGGCGATCCGTCCCTCACGCCGGGCCGGCCGGGCAGGCCTGTGGCAGACGGGGCACCGGCGGCTACCCGGACACTGCCGCGCGATACTCCCAGCTTCACCGGCCGGCAGGCTGAGCTGGCCCGGCTGGCCGGTGCCGCGGCGGGCCCGGTGCTGCGGATCGAGGCGATCGGCGGGATGGCCGGGGTGGGCAAGACCGCATTCGCGGTGCATGTGGCGCACCGGCTGGCGCCGCGCTTTCCTGACGGGCAATTGCTGGTGTCGCTGCACGGGCACACGCCGGGTCAGCGTCCGGCCGATCCGGCCGATGCCCTGGCCGGCCTGCTGCGGACGGCCGGGCTCTCCCCGGCCCAGATCCCGCCGGGCCTCGCGGAGCGAGCCGGGCTGTGGCGCGGCTACCTGGCGGATAAGCGGGTCCTGCTGGTACTCGACGACGCGGCCAGCAGCGAGCAGGTTGAGCCGCTGCTGCCCGGGACCGGCGGCAACCTGGTGCTGGTAACCAGCCGGCGGCACCTGACCGCGCTGGCGGACGCACAGGTGGTCAGCCTCGACGTCCTGCCACCGGGGGATGCGGCTGTCCTGCTGGTGCGGCTGGCTGGCCGGCCGGACGTGCGGCCGGGGGATGCCGCGGTCGCGGACATATGTGCGCTGTGCGGGTACCTGCCGCTGGCGATCGGGATGCTGGCCCGCCAGTTGCATCATCACCCGGCCTGGACCCCCGCCGGGCTGGCGGCCGGCCTGGCGGCATCACACGGCCGGCTGGAACTGATGACCGCGGAGAACGTGTCGGTGGCGGCCGCCTTCGACCTGTCCTATGCCGACCTCACTGCCGGCCAGCGGCGGCTGTTCCGCCGCCTCGGCCTGCATCCGGGCAGCGACATCGACGCCTACGCGGCCGCCGCGCTGGATGACTGTTCCCTTGACATCGCCCGCCGCCAGCTGGCGGCGCTGTACGACCACTATCTGCTCACCGAGCCCGTTGCCGGCCGGTACCGGCTCCACGACCTGCTCCGCGAGCACGCGCACACCCTCGCCACGCAGGAGGACCCGGCCGGTGACCGGGATCAGGCACTGGGCCGGCTGCTTGGCTACTACACCCACACCGCCGCGCTGGCCGAAGCCCGGCTGGCCCGCCAAACCCAGCCCACCGCGGCACCGGCCGGGACGGCACCGCCATCGGCCACACCCGGCCTGCGCGACAGCGCCGGGGCCCTGGCCTGGTCCCGGGCCGAACGCGCGAACCTGCTGGCCTGCCTCGACCAGGTCACAGAAACGGGGCAGCCTGACCGGGTGGTCGCCCTCACCGCCGCCGTGGCCGGTTTGCTGGAGTACGACGGTCCTTGGGCCGCCGCCGCCGCCCGGCATGCCATCGCCGTGCAGGCTGCTCAGCAGTCCGGCGACCGGCTGGGACAGGCCAACGCCCTCGGCAAGCTAGGGATCATGCGGTGGATGACCGGAGACCAGCCGGGCGCCGTGCAGGCCCATGAGGCGGCGCTGACTTTGTATCGTGATCTCGGCTCCCGGCTCGGGCAGGGGAACGCACTGTTCAACCTGGGGTCGGCACGCCGTATGACCGGGGACTACACCCAGGCCGTGCGGGCTCTGGAGACGGCGCTGAGCATCTACCGCGCCCTCGGTGACGCGCTTGGCCAGGCCAACTCACTTCAAGATCTGGGCATCGTCCGGTATCTGACCGGGGACTACCCCGGCGCGGCTCAAGCCCTGGAAGGGGCCTTGGGCATCTACCGTGACCTCGGCAATCGCCTCGGCCAAGCGAACTGCCTGCTCGGGCTGGGGGCAGTGCGGCGGGAGACCGGGGACTATCCAGGCGCGGCCCAGATCCTGGAGACGGCACTAAGCCTGTTCCGCGATCTCGGCTATCGCCTCGGCGAGGCCAATACCCTCAACAGCCTGGGGGCCGTGCGGCGCAAGAGCGGGGACTATCCGGGCACCGCTCAGATCCTCGAGGCTGCCTTGGGCATCTACCGTGCCCTCGGCAATCGCCTCGGCCAGGCTAGTTCCCTGCTCGGGCTGGGGGCGATGCGGCGGGAGACCGGGGACTATCCCGGTGCGGGCCACGCGCTGGAAGAGGCACTGCGGACATACCGCGCCCTCGGTGAGCGCGGTGGTGAGGCAGTAGCGCTCAACGAGGTGGGCACCTTGTACCGCATCCGCGGGAACCTGGACCTGGCCGAGACGCACCACCAGGAGGCCCTGGAACTGGCCCGCGAGATCGCCAGTTCCTGGGACGAGGCGCACGCGCTGGCCGGGCTGGGCCGCTGCGCCCTGGCCACCGGCCGCTGGGCCGGCGCGAAGGCCAGCCTGCGGCAGGCACACCAGATCTTCCGGCGGATCGGCGCCCCCGAGGCGGTGGGCGTCGCCGCCGAACTGGACGCCCTCGGCGCGGAACAATCCGTCGCACACAGGTCATTACGCCTGCCGGGCCGTGGGCAGAACAGGGCACGCCCTGCCATGGCGGTGTGCGGCGCAAGGCCAGCGATCGGGTAACGAATATCGGGCTCAGCCGGGTGGTGGCCTGGCGCGCGGGCGCATACGGCCGTGGGATGCGCCATCCTTGATCGGCCGGCGGTTAGAGTCGGCTCTGTGACCAGCGAGACTGCGGAGTTCCCCTGGGCGGCGGGCAGCGCGACCGGGGTGGGCTCGATGCCGGGCAGCGATCCGCTGCAGGCGGCGCGCACCGTGTTCGACGAGCTGCCCGAGCTGCCGTACCTGCCCGAGCTGCCCGGCCGCGGGCCGGGTGCCGATCTGATCGGGCGCACGGCCGGCCTGCTCACCGACCTGCCGGCCGAGATCACCCCGGGCGGCTGGCGGCTCGCGGCGCGGCCGGGGCGGGATCTGCGCCGGGCTCACGACCTGCTGGACCATGACCTGGACACGCTGGAAGAGGTCGCGCAGGGGTACGCGGGGCCGCTCAAGGTGCAGGCCGCCGGGCCCTGGACGCTGGCCGCCTCGCTCGAGCTGCCTGCCAGCCAGGAACCCGCGCTCACCGACCATGGCGCCGTCGCCGACCTTACCCAGTCGCTGGCCGAGGGCATCGCCGCACATGTCAGGGAGGTCGGCCGGCGCGTGCCAGGCGCAACCGTGCTGCTGCAGCTCGACGAGCCGAGTTTGCCCGCCGTGCTGGCTGGGGCGGTGCCGTCGGCCAGCGGGCTGCGCAGGCTCGCCCCGGTCGAGGCCGGCCCGGCCGCCGACGGGCTGCGCGCGATCGTTCAGGCCGCTAGCGCCTACAGCATTGTGCATTGCTGTGCGGTGAGTGCACCGTACAAAATCATCCTGCAATCCGGTGCGCGCGGCATCTCCCTCGACCTCAGCCTGCTACGGCCGGAGGACGAAGATCCTTTCGCCGAGGCGGTGGAGGCGGGTGCCGGGGTTCTGGCCGGGGGGATCCAGGGCGTGGATGCCGGGCGGCCGGAGCCCCGCGAGCTGGCCCGGCTGATCACCGGCGTGTGGCGCCGCATCGGCCTTTCGCTGGCACGGTGCACCGGGCAGGTGGTGATCACACCCGCTTGCGGGCTGGCCGGGGCCTCCCCCGAGCGAGCCACCGCCGTGCTGGCCGCCTGCCGCGAGGCGGCCAGGATCCTGCCGGAGCTGATCGAAGAGGAGAGCCCGTGACCGAGCTGCCCGAATCCGCCGAGCTGACCGGGGTGCCGACCGAGGTCAGGCACCGCCACGCAGCGCTCAACGTGGAGCTGATCGAGCACCAGCACCGCTACCACGTGCTCGACTCGCCGCTGATCTCCGACGCCGAGTACGACGCGATGATGCGCGAGCTGAACGGGATAGAGGATCAGTATCCCGAACTGCGTACCCCGGACTCGGCCAGCCTGCGGGTGGGCGGCGCCATCTCCACGCTGTTCACCCCGGTCAGTCATCTGCAGCGGCTGCTCAGCCTGGACAACGTGTTCTCCGCGGCGGAGTTCGACAACTGGGCGGCACGGGTGACCCGGCTCGCCGAGTCCGGCCCGCCCGGGCCCTACCTGTGTGAGCTCAAGATCGATGGCCTGGCCGTCGCGCTGCTCTACCGCAACGGCGCGCTCGTCCGCGGGGCGACCCGTGGCGACGGCGTCACCGGGGAGGACGTGACGCCGAACATCCGCACGATCGCCCGGGTGCCGTCCCGGCTGTCCGGCACCGGCTGGCCACAGACGCTCGAGGTGCGCGGCGAGGTGTTCTACCCGGTCGCCGGGTTCGAGGAACTGAACGTGACGCTGACCGAGGCGGGCAAGCCGCCGTTCGCCAACCCGCGCAGCGCCGCGGCGGGCTCGCTGCGGCAGAAGGATCCCAGGATCACCGCCAGCCGGGCGCTCGATGTGATCCTGCACGGCGTGGGCGCGGTCGAGGGCGACCTGGACCGCCCGGACACCCAGTCCGGCTGGTACGCCCGGATGGCCGAGTGGGGGCTGCCGGTCAGCACCCTGTTCACGGTGACTCCCGGCCTGGACGGCGTGCGCGAGTACATCGGCTTCTATGCCGAGCACCGGCACGACCCGCCGTATGACATCGACGGCGTCGTGGTCAAGCTGGACCGGGTCTCGGTGCAGCGCGAGCTGGGCAGCACCAGCCGCGCGCCACGCTGGGCGATCGCCTACAAGTACCCGCCGGAGGAAGTGACCACCCGGCTGCTCGACATCCGGGTGAACGTGGGCCGGACCGGGCGGGTCACTCCCTACGCCGTGATGCAGCCCGCCCACGTCGCCGGGTCCACGGTGGACCGGGCGACCCTGCACAACGCCGACGAGGTGGCCCGCAAGGGCGTGCTCATCGGCGACATGGTCGTGTTGCGCAAGGCCGGCGACGTGATTCCCGAGGTGGTCGGCCCGGTGGCCGGCCTGCGCGACGGCACCGAGCGCGCCTTCGAGTTTCCCACCCGCTGCCCGGCCTGCGACACCCCGCTGGCCCGGGAGGAAGGCGAGGTGGACTGGCGCTGCCCGAACACCCACTCCTGCCCGGCCCAGCTTCGCGAGCGGCTGTTCCACCTGGCCGGCCGCGGCGCGCTGGACATCGAGGTGCTCGGCTACGAGTCCGTGAGCGCACTGCTCGACTCCGGCCTGGTGACCGATGAGGGCGACCTGTTCCTGCTGACTCCCGAGAAGCTGCTGACCGTGCCGTTCTTCACCAACAAGGCCGGGACGCTGAAGGTCAACGCGGCCCAGTTGGTGGTGAACCTGGAGGAAGCCAGGACCAGGCCGCTGTGGCGGATCCTGGTCGCGCTGTCGATCCGGCACGTCGGCCCGACCGCGGCCCGGGCGCTGGCCGCCCACTTCGGCTCGCTGGACGCGATCGCCCAGGCCTCGGCGGAGGACCTGGCCGGGGTCGATGGCGTCGGGCCGACGATCGCGGCCGCGGTGACCGACTGGTTCACCGTGGACTGGCACTGGGCCATCGTGACCAAGTGGCGCGAGGCGGGGGTACGGCTGGCCGAGGAACGCCCCGGGGGAAGCAAGGGCGCCCCGGCGCTGGCCGGGCTCTCCATCGTGATCACCGGCTCGCTGGCCGGGTACACCAGGGACGGGGCGACCGAGGCGGTGCGCTCCCGTGGCGGCAAGGTCACCGGCACGGTCTCGAAGAAGACCGACTTCGTGGTGGCCGGCGAGAACGCCGGCTCGAAGTACGACAAGGCGGTCGAACTCGGCGTGCCGCTGCTGGACGAGGCGGCGTTCGGGGTGCTGCTGGAGCAGGGTCCCGACGCGGCACGGAGCGCTGTTTCCAGGGAGTGATTTCCGGCCAAAGGCGGGCTTACCATCGCTAATCCTGCCGACACACCCCGTCCTGAAATACCAGGTCAGAAACGGTAGGATCATTGGGTGGTAACGGATGGTATGCAACCGGTTTCGCGAAGTGGTATTTTCGCCGTACTCTTCTTGCATGTGCATCTGCACGGCGCACGTACGGTACATCCGGCCGTGGACGGGTGGGTCTAGCTGACGCACGAGGGTTTCGATGAAGGATCCGAACGACACCAGGGACATCACACCGCGGGCAGGCTCGCCGCTGTGGATCCACCTGACCATCGTCTCGGCCGCCGGGCTCGCCGCGTTGCTGGCGGCGCTGGCCAGCCTCAGCCTGGGCGAGGCCCATCGCCTGGCCGGCAGCCCGCTGATCTGGACGATCGCCGGCCTCATCATGGCCGGCGAGTTGCGGCCCATCATTACCCCGGGCAGATCGGGCCATGACTCGGGCGCCGCCTCGGTCACGTTCAGTTTCGCCGCGCTGCTCTACTGGGGCCTGCCGGTCGCCGCCCTGTTCAAGGCCGTCTGCTCGCTGATCGCCGGGCGGGCCGAGGGTAAGGCGCTGTTCCGCTGCACGTTCAATGCCGGGCAGGACGTGCTGGCCCTGGGCGCCGCCTGGGGCGTGCTCGCACTGACCGGTATCCACCCCCAACCCGCCCACCCCTG
>Ga0209167_10001595_pt1 | contig 13090 bp, 12 predicted proteins | sample Coa_R1_9_FD_187154 | JGI IMG/M metagenome (GOLD analysis project Ga0209167, IMG submission 187154) | Surface soil microbial communities from Centralia Pennsylvania, which are recovering from an underground coalmine fire - Coalmine... | ecosystem: Environmental > Terrestrial > Soil >... | reverse complement strand
CTTACCCTCCCGCCTCATACCGCAACGCCTCAATCGGATCAATCGATGCCGCCCTCCGCGCCGGATACAACGCCGCTCCCACCGCGATCGCTCCCAGCAACCCCGCCGCGATCAACCCCGAACTCCAACTCGGAATCAGTCCCGCGAAAAAGTCCGGCATAGGCAACATATTCACCAGCGCGCAAAATCCAAACGCCGCGCCCAGTCCAATCCCTCCGCTCAACAGCGCAATGATCAGCGCCTCAATAAAAAATTGCCGCAGAATCGTCCCCGCCGGAGCGCCAAGCGCTTTGCGCACGCCAATCTCCCGCGTCCGTTCCCGCACCGCCACCAGCATCACGTTCATCACGCCAATCCCGCCCAGCAGCAGCGTCACAATGCCCACCGCGCCCAGGAAGAATTTCATCCCGTCGGTCATGGTCTTGAACGCCTGCGCCTCTTGCACCGTATCCCAGATCGGGCACGCTTCCTTGTCGTTGGGATCGTAGCGATGCATTCTCGCCAACGCCACGCGCACCTCGTGCTTGCAAGCCTCGTGCTGCGCCACCGATTTCGGCGTCACCAGCAGTTGGTCAAATGTCGTGTCGGTACCCGGAGGCTTATCAGGAAAGTCGCGGCGCATCGCGGCGAAGGGAACGAAAACTTTATTCACGTCCCAGCCGTCGTAGCTGGAATCCTGTTTCTTCTTCGCCATCACGCCAATCACCGCGTAAGGGAAATCATTTAGATAGACGGTGTCGCCCACGGGATCGCGCCCCGGAAACAATTGTTTCGCCGCGTCTGATCCCAGAAACGCCACGCGCCGCTGTTCGCGCATGTCGTCCCAGTCATAGAAACGCCCCGCCCCAACGTCTAGGCTGCGAATATAGGCGAACGACGGATGCGAGCCGGTCACGGTGAATCCGCCATTGTTGAAATTGGAATGAATGATAACCGTGTTCTGTTCCAACTCCGGAATCGCGTACTCGCAGTCGGGCGACTCCGCCTGCACCACCGGCACATCCTGGTCTTCCCAGTGCACGATGCGCCCCGCGTGGGTTCCGCCCGCCTGCAGGCTGGTGCGCCCGTGGAAAACAATCATCACGTCTTTGCCCAGATTGCGCGCCTGCTCTTCCTGACCCTTGCGCAGACCTTCGCCCGCCGCCACCATGAGCACGATCGAAACAATCCCCCAGGCGATTCCAAACATGGTGAGAAAAGCGCGCAGCTTGTGCGCCCACAACGTCCGCAGCACGTCGAAAATGAGATCGCGAACCGTCATAGAACTTCTTTCATCCCATTTCCTTGGACGCAGCCGGGCACGGAAAGTAACCCCAGCCTCGCCCGATGTTAGATACGCACAAGGCAGGATGTTTGTTGCAGGAAAATCGGAGGATCCGCCCCTGCTTTGTGTGGGGACAGTCGGGTGCCCCATTTCTCGCGCGTTCTTTGCGCGAGTAAAGCCTGCCCTGAGCTTGCCGAAGGGTGGGGATTTTCGACAGAGCGAAGCCGAAGGGCTGTCCAGCGAGCGCAGCTCGCGGTTTTTTTAGGAACTCAGCTTCACGGCCGCCGCGCCGGCTCTCTCATACCACCCATCAAACTCCCGCAGCGCGGCCTCACACTGCATCCGGTGCCGTTCCTTCCGGTCGCGAACTTTCTTCTCCAGCGGCGGCAGCAAGTCGAACGTAATATTCGCCGGCTGAAAGTTCTTGGCATCCGCATGCGTTACATAATGAGTAAGCGATCCAAACGCCGAAGCCCGTGGCGCAGGCGCCATCTCGGCCCCGGAAACGAGTGCGGCAGCGTGCATTCCGGCCAACAACCCGGTCGCAATCGACTCCGTGTAACCCTCGACTCCGCAAATCTGCCCCGCAAAAAATACCCGCGGATGCGCCTTCATCTGCAGCGTCTCGCGCAAAAGTGTCGGCGCATTGATGTAAGTATTGCGATGAATTTGCCCGTAACGCAGAAACCGCGCGCCCTCCAGCCCCGGAATCAGCCGCAGCACCCGCGCCTGCTCGCCAAACTTTAAATGGTTCTGAAATCCCACCAGATTGTAAGAATCCGCCCGCAGATTTTCCTGCCGCAGCTGCACCACCGCATACGGCATGCGGCCGGTGCGCGGATTGATCAAACCCACCGGCTTCATCGGACCGAAACGCAGCGTGTCGCGCCCGCGCCGCGCAATCTCTTCAATCGGTAGGCAGCCCTCAAAATAATTCAGCTTCTCCCAGTCGCGCTCCTCGACCGACTGCGCCGCCAGCAGCGCATCGTAAAAAACCCCATACTCCTCCGGAGTCATGGGGCAATTGATGTAATCCGCCGAGCCCTTGTCATAGCGCGCCGCCATGTACACCCGCTCCATATCAATCGAATCCGCCTCGACGATCGGGCTGATCGAATCATAAAAATAAAGGTGCGGTGGAGTTTGACTTTGGGTGGCGCAGCGCTGCAGCGCTGCGATCTCCTCCCCGCTCTGAGAGCCGGCTTCAGCCGCAGAGGCCGCACTACTCAACCGCGCAATCTCCGCCGCCAGTTCTTCCGACGTCAGCGGCCCGGTAGCGATAATCGTCACTTCGCCCTCATCCACCGCAGTCACTTCTTCCCGCCGCACAGTAATCCGCGGCTCCTGCGAAATCGCTTCCGTCACCCGCGCCGCAAACGCAATCCGGTCGACCGCCAGCGCATGTCCCGCCGGAACGGCACACCCGCGGGCAATCTCCAGCAGAAGCGATCCCGCCCGCCGCATCTCTTCCTTCAGCAACCACGGAGCCGTGTTCTCGCTCTCCGACTTCAGCGAATTCGAGCACACCAGCTCCGCAAAATCGGAAGTCTGGTGCGCCGGCGTCAACCGCACTGGACGCATCTCGAACAACTCCACTTCCACGCCGCGCCGCGCGCACTGCCACGCTGCCTCCGATCCGGCCAGCCCCGCTCCGATAATGCGAACTTTATTGTTCATCACACTCATCGCGCAGCACTCCGCGGTTTCAGCGCCCGCCCCTTCCGCGGCGGGTGAACCGTCTCCTTCCGCTCCAGCATCTCGACGAATTCCAGAATCTTCCGCGTTCGCGTCTCCGCCTTCTTCACGGTCTGAATGCGAAACAGCACCGCATACCGGTTCGCGCCGTCGATCGTCTGAAAAAACTCGCGAGCTCGCGGACTCGCATCCAGCGCCGCCTGAAAATCTTCGGGAATCTTCGCGCCTTTGGGCGAGTCATACGCCGCTTCCCATCTGCCATCTCTCTTTGCACACTCAATGGCTTCCAGCCCCGCCGTCTTCATCCGTCCACTCGCGATCAAAGCGTCGGCTTTTCCCCGGTTGATCTTCGACCAGATGCTCTTCGCCGACCGCGGAAGAAACCGCTGCAGCCAGGCCTGGTCGCTTTCGCCGCGCTTCTGCCCATCAATCCATCCGTAGCACAGCGCAATCTCCAGCGCCTCGGCGTACGTGACCGACCGCAGTTCCGACTCTTTCTTCGCCAGCCGTAACCACAAACCCTCCGACTTGCGATGATTCTTATCCAGCCACGCGGCCCACGCCGCCTGACTCGCAAACAAACGGATCGTCTCGTCGAGTTTTCTCGTCGATTTCACGTCGCTTTCTCCGCCAGCCGCTTCAGCGCCTCGCCGCTCAGCAGCACTGGACGCCACCAGTCGCGAAACTCAGCGCCCATCGCCTTATACAGCTCGATCGCCTTTTCGTTCCAGTCCAGCACCGACCAGTGAATTCCGTAGCACTGCCCTTCCACGGCGACTCGCGCCACCGCCGCCAGCAGCGCCGTCCCAATGCCGTGCCTGCGAAACGCTTCCCGCACGAACAGGTCTTCGAGAAACAAACCGCGCCCCGCCCAGGTCGAATAGTAGTCGAAGAAAACGGCGTATCCCGCCGGTTGCCCGCTCCATTCGGCGATCAATGCGCGAAACCGCGGATTCTCGCCAAAGCCGTCCCGCTCCAAATCCTCTGCTCGATTCGTCACCATGTCGGGCATACGTTCAAACTCCGCCAGTTCGCGGATCATCGCGAGCAGTAAAGCGGCATCGCCGGAAGTAGCAGAACGAATCGACAGCATTGCTTTTGAATTAAAAATAGGAATTCAACAGGCCGCTTGGGATTACCAGCACCCATTCTCAGTGTAGAACGAACGGGAGGTCAGCGGGCCATCGGCGTCGACGCGCAGCCTCGCTCAGCGCAGAATCGGCGTGGCCTGAGCCGCAACGCACACCCAGGACTGATTCTTGCGCACCCATGCGTCTACGAAACGCCCGCGGCGCTCGATCGTTTTTCCGTCTTTGAATTCCTTGGACAGATAGGTACCCGTCGCGATCGCCACCTCGCCGAACACTTGCACCGACATCGATTCCGTGATCACCTGCTCGAGGTGCGACGCTCTTACCCGCGAAAGAAAGTCTGCTTTGGTCATCAGCGAGCCGTCGAAGTCGACGTAGATCAGGCTATTGTCGAGGATCGAGTCGAGCGCCTTCAGGTCCTTGAAAGCTTCCGCCTGGTTCCAGGCATGCTCGAGCGCCAGGATCTTCGACCGCACTCCAGCTTCGTCGGCATTTTGTGCCCACCCCGGCGTCAGAGTCATGTCGAACAAAATCAACAGGCACGCGAAGTGCGCAACGCGACTCTTCATACGAGAAACATCGGCACAACAGCCGCGTCGCTTTAGGTCGTTACGCAGTCGAAAGGCCTGGGTGTCCATGGGCCTTAGCGATGCAACTCCGGGCGCCCCATTCCTCGCGCGTTCTCTGCGCGAGAAGTGGGGATTTCCGCGCCCCCGGCGGCGCTATCAGGGGTTTCCGCCAGTCCGTTCCCGTGCAACTGCCGCCCCGCCCGCCCCGCTTCATCTATGATGTCCTGAACCTGACTCTGGAGGATTCGATGGCCCGCATTGCCCTAGTCACCCCCGAAACCGCTTCCCCGGAAGTGCTGGAGATTTACGAAAAGACGCTGCGCGGCAAGCCCGGCAACGCCCAGAAGGCGCTCGCTCACCGTCCCGAGATGCTGAAGAATTTCCTGCCCTTCTACGCCAGCGTCGGGCGCTCGCTCGACCGCAAACTTTATGAACTGATCTACCTCCGCGTCTCGCTGATCAACGGATGCCACTACTGCACCCAGCATCACGTCGCATCGTCAAAACGTGTGGGCCTCACCGCCGAAGACTGGGCCGCGCTCAAAGCGGGAGACTACTCGCGCTATAGCGAGAATGAACGCGCCGCGCTGGTATACGTCGAGAAACTGACACGCACTCCGCACGACGTGAACGACGCCGACTTCGTGCCTTTGAAAAAACAATTCTCCGAGCCCGAGATCGTCGATCTCCACCTGCTCACCGGCCTCACCAACCTGACCAACCGTTTCACCGACCCGCTGGGCCTGGAACTGGAATTTCCAGAAGAAAAAATCTAAGGCCGCCACTGATCCGCACGGATCTGACGGATAAAACCAGGAAACCGAACCCATGTCTCGCGTTTGCCCTCATTCCTGTCCCGCTTTTGCCGTATCCGCGTTAATCCGTGCAAATCCGCGGCGAAGCGTTTTGATTCGACCAGTCGTGGCTAAAGAATTTCCCGCGCATCCCCGACGCGCTTCGTCACGCGCTCCCGGTCCAGATACTCCAGCAGCGGAATCGCATACTTGCGGCTGACCCCGGTCATCTCTTTGAACCTCGCCACATCGATCTTCGGCGACTTCAATTTGTAGGCCGCCATGTGACGGCGCAACTCTTCCAGCGCGCCACGGTGAAAAACCAGATCGTCGGACATCTTGATCAGCACCTTGTCCCGCAGCAGCAGCGTCACAATTTTCTGAGCCCGGACCTTGTCCACCTTGAGACCGGCCAGTACTTCGGTCAGCGCCGGAACCTTCAATCCCGCATCCGCGAATGCCGCTTCAATCTTCTTTTTCGATTCGGCTTCTTCATCTTTCATCACTACGCCGTGACCGGGCAGGCGCACCACATCGCCGGCCACTTCGAGTTTCTTTCCGCGGACCAGCGCCTCCATCGCCTCGGCGAACACTTCCGAGGAAGCCTTTACCTGTTCGCGCAGTTCCTCCTTCGCAATTCCCACTACCAGGGAATTCTTCCCGTGGAAGTTCTCCACTGTGCTCACGATCGATTGCTGCAGTCCTGATATCGCGGGTGCGTTTACCAACAAGTCCCCGATCCGCAGGACTCGGCGTTGTTGCAGCGCGGGTGCGAGCTGAGCTTCGAGTAGGTTTTCGATCGATCGCTTCGTCCAGCCGGTCTCGCGGACGATTCCCGACATCGAGATTCCGCCGTGTCCGCGCCTCGCAATCCGCGCTTCGAGCATCGATTCTAGTTTGCCGTCAGCCAGAATATTCAAAAAGCCTGTTGGGTCGGCCATGCGTGGGATGGGCGCGGCATCCAGCACCACGCCTCCACCAATCGTCACCACAGGAGAAAACTGGCGGATAATGAAATGGTCTCCGGGCAACAGCAGCGCCGGCTGCGCCAACTTTATTCTCGCGAACGCGTGATCGCCAGGCGAAAGCGAAGGTTGGTGCCCCATTTCTCGCGCGTCCTTTGCGGGAGAAGTAGGGACTTTGGGTGGAGCATCGTAAAACCCGATCTCCGCGACCGTCTCCATCGTGTAGGAATGAAAATGTACGCGCGCGCGATTCTTCAACGGCCGCGCCGTTGAAGGCAGCAATCGCAACCATACATCCGCGCGTCGCGTGGTCACGAATGTGTCCGCCGGCGCCAAGGTCATGCCGCGCGCCAAATCCTCCGTGCTGGCGCCGGCGAGATTCAGCGCCGTACGCCGGCCCGCGATCGCCGCATCGGCGAGTTTTCCGTGTACCTGTGCCCCACGCACTCGAACCCTGCGGCCTGTAGGAAATACTTCCAACTCGTCTTCGCGATGAATCGTGCCCGAGACGAGCGTCCCTGTGACCACGGTGCCAAAGCCTTTCATGGTGAACACGCGGTCAATCGGCAGCCGCGCCAGCGCTGCGGAATCACGCGGCTGTGTTTCTGCCGCGCCGGCAATCATCGCGCGTTTCAGATCGTCCAACCCCGCTCCGGTCAGCGAACTCACGGCAACGATCGGTTGTCCTTCCAGGAAACTCCCGCGCAGAAAGTCTTCCACTTCCATTCGCACCACGTCGAGTGTTTCCGCGTCCACGGCGTCAGACTTGGTAAGCACAGTGATTCCGCGCCGCACCCCGAGCAATTGCAGAATGTCGAAGTGCTCGCGCGTCTGCGGTTTGATCGACTCATCCGCCGCGATCACCAGCAGCACCAGATCGATGCCGCCCACCCCTGCCAGCATGTTGCGCACAAAGCGCTCATGCCCCGGCACGTCGACAAACCCCAACCGCAGCGTCTCCCCATTCACCGCCGGCAAGTCCATGTGCGCGAACCCCAGGTCAATGGTGATGCCGCGCCGCTTTTCTTCTTCCAGTCGGTCCGCATCAATCCCGGTCAGCGCCTTCACCAGCGCCGTCTTCCCGTGATCAATGTGCCCGGCCGTGCCAACGACGATTGATGTCATCCTGGAGAAGTCACCCTAAGAAATCATACAGGGAGCCAATCTGATTTTCCGGTGTGGCGAATCACTGGCGCGAAGCGGCGGGCGGGTTCGCCAATCTGGCGTCGATTCGTCAGAGGTAGTAGGCCAGGGACCCGAAGTCTTGACGGAATGCGTTGGAGGCAGAACGCGCATTGCTGCCGATCCCGCACAAGGTTGGACCGAGGCAGTCACGGCGGTGCTTCTGATGGCCAAGGAGATTCCTCCCGATGAAACCGGACGCGGCCAAGCCCCGACTTGGAGTTAGGACTGACATACGAGAAATGCAGGTACCCCATTTCTTGCGCGTTCTCTGCGTCAGAAAGCCTGCCCTGAGCGAAGTCGAAGGGTGGGGATGTTCGTCAGAGTCGAACGGCGTTTCCAGCGTTTTCAATAGCTTCTGGATAATCACAATCACTTACAGACTTTTTCAATCACTTGCGCGGATTTTGCGATTAGAGGCGATTTAAGCCCGCCCGATTTCCGAGTGACCTCCGGGTCGGGCGAAGTGGTCGAACGCGTTCTCCGGTCGATTCTGCGCACGCCAGAGGCATCCTGCGTGCGATCCTTGTCGGCTCCGAAGAGTAGCGGCGCCGCAGGCGTCCCCGTGTTTTCAGCAGGTTGGAGATTTGCACAATGAAAACAAAGAATATAGCTTTCAGTCAGTCGCTACAGCCAGCAGCAGGTCGACGAGTTATTTAAATAGCTGTTAGTTAAGTTAGTGAAAACACTTGATTCGCGATCATGTTCCCTTGACTTGCGTACATTTCTGCACCGACTTACCCTTATTACGCCCAAGGTTAGGAGTCGCTGATGAGGGTATCTGTTTTTATCGGGACCAGCCTCGACGGATTCATCGCGCGGCTGAACGGCTCGTTCGACTTTCTGCCGGAGGGCGGTGGCGAGCTGCACGGCTACAACGAGTTCATGGCCAGCATCGACGCGCTGGTGATCGGGCGCAAGACTTTCGAGACCGTGCTGGCGTTTCCGGAGTGGCCGTATGGAGGCAAGCAAGTCGTGGTTCTGAGCAGCCAGCCAGTCGATTTCTTCGGCATTCGCGGAAAAGGCTTGCGCGGAGGAGTGGTCGAGCACATGGCGGGCGAACCCGAGGAGATCGTGGCCAGTCTCTCCGCGAGTGGCATCCGGCACATCTACGTCGATGGCGGAATCACTATTCAGAGATTCCTGCGCGCGGGATTGGTGCAGCGACTCATCATCACGCGCGTGCCGGTGCTGATTGGCGAAGGCATTCCACTGTTCGGAGCGTTGCCGCGCGATGTGCGGCTTCGTCATGTGGCGACGCAGCAATACGCGAGCGGCCTGGTGAAAAGCGAATACGAAGTCGTGACTTGACTCGCGCTTGGACTTTGCATGAATTGGTGAGACCATGGAGCTAGAAGGCTGGTAGGCCAGAAGCGGGAGCGGCTCAATGAAAAACCGAATCGCAATGTGGGCGGGTGCAGGCTTTCTCGTGGCGGGCGGATGGGCGCTTTATGCCGTGGCGACTACGCCTCCGGCTTTCGCTTCGGGCGATCCGCTGCTGGCTCTGGTGCATCTCACTTGCCCGATTGCGATTCTCGGCAAGTATTATGCCATCAGCGTGTATTCGGTTCTGCTGGCGAATGCGGCCACGTATGCCGTGGCCGGCCTGATCGTGGAAACCCTGCGGCCACGGCTGCATCCGGCGAAATAATTCCACAGTCCGCTTCAATCTTCCTACCCATCCGCCGCGTCAAATGCGACAATAGAAGTTCCCCATGGCCACCTCCTTGACCTCTGCCTTTCCTCCGGAGACGCTCCGGCAGCACGGCCTGACTGCGGATGAGTACGAAAAAATCAAGCAGCTACTGGGCGGACGCGAACCCACGCTAACCGAACTCGGTATTTTCAGCGTGATGTGGAGCGAGCACTGCTCCTATAAATCGTCGCGAGTGCATTTGAAGCGCCTGCCCACGCGCAGCAAGCGGGTGTTGCAGGGGCCGGGAGAGAATGCGGGCATCATCGACATTGGCGATGGCTGGGCCTGTGCGTTCAAGATCGAGTCGCACAACCATCCCAGCTTCATTGAGCCGTTTCAGGGCGCGACTACGGGCGTGGGCGGAATTCTGCGCGACATTTTCACCATGGGGGCAAGGCCGGTCGCGGTGATGGACTCGCTGCGCTTCGGGCCGATCACCTCGTCGAAAGATGTTTCCAAGAAAGAACTCCATAAGAATCATTCCATTCTCGAGGGCGTGGTTGGCGGCGTGGCTTCTTATGGGAACTGCTTTGGCGTGCCCAATCTTGGCGGGGAGACGAAGTTTGAGCCGTGCTATTCCGGCAATCCGCTGGTGAATGCGTTTGCTCTTGGCCTGGTGCGGAAGAATGAAATTTTTTATGCCAAGGCGGCGGGCGAAGGCAATCCCGTGATCTATGTCGGCGCGAAGACGGGGCGCGACGGGATTCATGGCGCGACCATGGCCAGCGAAGAATTCAGCGAGGCTTCGGAAGCGAAGCGGCCGAATGTACAGGTGGGCGATCCCTTCCTTGAAAAGCTTTTGCTTGAAGCTTGTATTGAGGCGATGCAGACGGGCGCGATTGTCGGGATTCAGGATATGGGCGCGGCTGGGCTGACGTGTTCGACCTGCGAGATGGGCGGGCGCGGTGGCGTTGGCATTGAGATTGAACTCGACCGCGTGCCGCAACGCGAGACGGGGATGACTCCATACGAGATCATGCTCAGCGAATCGCAGGAGCGCATGCTGCTGGTGGCGCAAAAAGGGCGCGAGGGCGAAGTGTTCCGCGTTTTTGAAAAGTGGGGACTGGACGCGGTCGAGGTGGGCAAGGTTACGGCGGGGAACAAGTTGCGCGTGCTGGAGCATGGGAAAGTTGTAGCGGAGATTCCGAATCCGGCGCTGACGGATGAGGCGCCGTTGTACAGGCGGCCGATGGCGCGGTGGGAGCCGGCGGTGCCGCGGGAGATGCCGGAGAGCGTGCGGCTCAGCGGACTTCAGGGGCTAAAGCCCGCGTCTTTTGCAAGTTCTAACGGCACGGCTGAAACCGCGCCCTTCCCAAAACCTGCGGCTGGAGCCGCGACCTCTCAAGGCGAATCCGAGCACATCCCCACTTCTCGCGCAAAGGACGCGCGAGAAATGGGGCACCCGGCCGCTCCCTTTCAAAACTTCACTTCGCATCTGAGGCAGCTGCTCGCGAGTCCGAATATTTGCGGGAAGCGGTGGGTTTGGCAGCAGTATGACCACATGGTGCAGACCAACACCGTGGAGGCGCCGGGGGCGGGCGATGCGGGCGTGATTCGGATTAAGGGGTCGAAGCGCGGGCTGGCGATGGCACTCGATGGCAATGGGCGCTGGTGCTATCTCGATCCGCGACTGGGGGCGATGCATGCGGTTGCCGAGGCAGCGCGAAAGGTCGCGTGCTCGGGAGCGACACCCGTCGCGGCGACGAATTGTTTGAACTTCGGAAATCCTGAGAAGCCGCACATTATGTGGCAGTTCTCGCAGACGATTGATGGGATTACCAAGGCGTGTGAGGAATTGGAGATTCCCATCACCGGCGGGAACGTCAGCTTGTACAACGAGACTCTGGGCGAAGGGATTTATCCGACGCCGGTGCTGGGCGTGGTGGGAATTCTGGAGGATGTGCACAAGACGGCGAAGATGCCGTTCGCCGCGGCGGGACGCACGATTGTGCTATTGCGCGGCGGCGAAGCGGGAGATATTACCGATGCTGAGAGTGAATTCGGGTCGTCGGAGTACGCCAAAGAAATTCTGGGCACGCTGTGGGGATATCCGCCGGAGTTGGATCTGGAAAAAGAAGCGGCGCTGCAACGGGCGATTGTGGATCTGATCGCGCAGGGCTTGGTCGAGTCGGTGCATGACTGCGCCGACGGCGGCATCGCGGTTGCGCTAGCGGAGAAAGCGTTGCCCAAGAACGTGGGGGCGCGGGTGAATCTGGCGTCGGGCGGGCTGTTTGCGGAGTTTGCGCTGTTTGGGGAAGACGCCAGCCGGATTGTGGTGTCGTGCGACCCGGGGCAGGTTGCGCGGATCAAAGACGTGGCCGAGCAGTTTGAGATTGCTGCAGATGTGATTGGAGAGACCGGCGGGGATCGGCTGGAGATTTCTTTGGATGGGGCCGTGGCGATTTCGGCGGGGGTTTGGGAGTTGAGTGGGGCTTACGAGGGTGCGCTGGAATCGGCGTTGAGAGCTGATCTGGAGTTGGTAGCGGCGGATTGAAGACAAAAGCTTAACCACAGGCGACACTGGGGAATGCGGGATTTGACCACAGAGGACACGGAGGACACAGAGGCTGCCGTGCTTTGCCCGACCGGACAGCCGGGGGCGGTTGTCCCCACATGGTCTTTGGTGGTTTTGAGCCAGGAGCTAAGAGCCGGGAGCTAGAAGCTTTCTTATGCAATCTTCGGACAAATTTCATGATGAGTGCGGCGTGGTGGCCATCTTTGCCCATCCGGAGGCGGAGAAGCTGGCTTACCTCGGACTGCATTCGCTGCAGCATCGCGGGCAGGAATCGGCGGGGATTGTCACTTCCGACGGGCTGACTCCGCGCGTGCACAAGGCGATGGGATCGGTGGCCGACATCTTCACCGAAGATGTGCTGTCGAAGATTCGTGGGACGCTGGCGATCGGGCACACGCGCTACTCGACCGCGGGAGACTCGGCGCTGCTGAACGCGCAGCCGATTCTGGTGCAATCGAATAAAGGGTCGATTGCAGTCGCGCACAATGGCAACCTGACCAACGCGATGCAGGTGCGGGCGCGGCTGGAAAGTCAGGGATCGATTTTTCAGACCAACAGCGATACCGAAGTGATCGTGCATCTGATCGCGCTTTCGAAGGAACACACGCTGCCGGAGGCGATGGCGGACGCACTGCGTCTGGTGGAGGGCGCGTTTTCGCTGGTGATGATGAGCAACGACCGCATTTTCGCGGCGCGCGATCCGCGCGGGTTCCGGCCGCTGGCTATGGGTCGCATTCCGGCGCCGGATTCGCAGAAACACGAGGGGCAAAAGTATGACGGGCAGAAGCACGACACTATCGTTTTCGCGTCGGAGACTTGCGCGTTTGATTTAATCGGCGCGGACTATGTGCGCGACGTGAATCCGGGTGAGTTGATCGTGGTGGGGCCGGAGGGAGTGAGTTCGCGTTTTTATTCGACGGCGCAGCCGCAATCGAGCTGCATTTTCGAGCATGTGTATTTCTCGCGGCCCGACAGCATGGTGTTTGGCCGCGCGGTGCAGACCAGCCGCGAAGAGTTGGGCCGGCAACTGGCGCGGGAAGCGGGCGTGGAGGCCGATCTGGTGGTGCCGGTGCCGGATTCTGGCGTGACCGCGGCGGTGGGATATGCGTCGGAGAGCGGGATTCCGTTTCGCTTCGCGCTGATTCGCAATCACTACGTGGGACGCACGTTTATCGAACCCAGCCAGAGCGTGCGCGATTTTGGGGTAAAGTTGAAGCTGAATCCGGTGCGCTCGCTGTTGCAGGGGAAGCGCGTAGTGCTGATCGACGACTCGATCGTGCGCGGGACGACGAGCCGGAAGATTGTGCGGATGATCCGCA
>Ga0209167_10001593_pt1 | contig 13104 bp, 10 predicted proteins | sample Coa_R1_9_FD_187154 | JGI IMG/M metagenome (GOLD analysis project Ga0209167, IMG submission 187154) | Surface soil microbial communities from Centralia Pennsylvania, which are recovering from an underground coalmine fire - Coalmine... | ecosystem: Environmental > Terrestrial > Soil >... | reverse complement strand
GGCCATCGGTACGGTGGCCATGGCGGGCGTCGCCGAGGTGCGCCGCGCGCTCGCAGTCGCCAAGCCGTTCCGCTCGAAGCTCACGCGCTACGAGCGCTACCGCATCTGTTACCAGACCGCCGAGACGCTGCGCGCACGCACCGAGGAGATCGCCAACCTCATCACCGCCGAGAGCGGCCTGTGCAAGAAAGACTCGATCTATGAGGTCGGCCGGGCGTGTGATGTGTTCTTATTCGCGGGCAATGCGGCGCTGCAGGACGACGGGCAGATATTCTCGTGCGATCTGACCGCCCACGGCAGGAAGCGCAAGGTCTACACGCTGCGCGAGCCGTTGCTGGGGGTGATCACCGCTATCACCCCCTTCAACCATCCACTTAACCAGGTGGCCCACAAGGTGGCGCCGAGCATCGCCAGCAACAATCGCATGGTGCTCAAGCCCTCGGAGAAGACCCCGCTCACGGCGCTGCTGCTCGCCGACATTCTCTACGAGGCGGGGCTGCCGCCGCCGATGTTCAGCGTGCTCACCGGCGACCCGCAGGAGATCGGCGACGAACTCCTCACCCACCCGGACGTCGACCTCATCACTTTCACCGGCGGCGTGGCGATCGGCAAGTACATCGCCGCCAAGGCGGTCTACAAGCGCCAGGTGCTCGAGCTCGGCGGCAACGATCCGATCATCGTCATGGAGGACGCCGATATCGGGGAGGCGGCGATGCTCGCCGCCGCCGGGTCCTACAAGAACTCCGGGCAGCGCTGCACCGCGATCAAACGCATGCTGGTGCAGGAGTCAGTGGCGGCGCGCTTCACTGAGCTGCTCGTCGAGAAGTCCCGTGCCGTCAAATACGGCGACCCCATGGACCCGGACACCGACATGGGCACGGTGATCGACGAGCCCGCGGCGCGCTCCTTCGAGGAGCGGGTGAACGAGGCCGTGGCGGGCGGCGCCCGCCTCCTCTACGGCAACGCGCGCGACGGCGCGCTGTATTCGCCGACCGTGCTCGATCGGGTGGACCCGGCGATGACGCTCGTCCGGCGGGAGACTTTCGGCCCGGTCTCGCCCGTCATGACTTTCCGCACCATCGAGGATGCCATTCGCATCGCAAATTCCACCGCCTATGGACTTTCCTCGGCGGTGTGCACCAACCGCCTCGACTACATCACGCACTTCGTGCAGGAGCTCAACGTCGGCAGCGTCAACGTGCGCGAGGTGCCCGGCTACCGCCTCGAGCTCACCCCCTTCGGCGGCATCAAGGACTCCGGCCTCGGCTACAAGGAGGGCGTGCAGGAAGCGATCCGCAGCTTCACCAATACCAAGACGTACTCCCTGCCGTGGCTACCCTAGACGCGGCGGACACGGCCGCGCCGCCTCACGCACGTGCTCTGCGCATTGCGCAGACCCGCACGGTGCTGCTGCTGTTCCTCGGCTACGCGTCCTGCTACTTCTGCCGCGCGAATCTCTCGGTCGCAACCCCGCTGCTAATCGAAGAGCTGCGCTCGCACGGCGTGAGCCACGACGACGCCATGCTGAGCATCGGCTGGATGGGCTCGGCGGGGGTATTCGCCTATGCGCTCGGCAAGTGGTTCCTCACCAGCCTCGGCGACTACTGGGGTGGCAAGCGCAACCTTCTGATCGCGACCGGGGGTGCGACGCTATTCACGCTGATCTTCGCCGCCAGCGGTACGCTGCCCATTTTCACACTCGCCTGGATCGCCAACCGCGTGTCGCAGTCGATCGGCTGGTCGGCGGTCGTCAAGGTCTCCTCCAAGTGGTTCCACTATTCGAGCTATGGCACGGTGGCGGCAATCTTGAGCTGCAGCTACCTGATCGGGGACGCCATCGCGCGTCCGAGCATGGGCCTCTTGCTCGAGCACGGCGTCACGTGGCGCGGACTGTTCGTGTTCGGGGCGGCCGTGACTGGCACGATGTTCCTGGCGAGCCTGCTGTTCCTGCGCGAGTCGTGCACCGATGAAGGCTTCCCCGAGACGGTCGCCAACCCGGTGAACGTGTTCGCCCACGCCGAGCGCCCGCGAAGCTACCTGACGCTCGTCCTGCCGCTGCTGCGCAGCCGGGCCTTCCTGACGGTGTGCCTGCTCGCGTTCGCCACCACCATGGTGCGCGAGACGTTCAACACCTGGACGCCCTCCTACCTTCACGACTTCCTCGGCCTCAAGGTGAGCGCCGCCGCGGTGATGTCCGCCGTGTTTCCAGGCGTCGGCGCGGTCTCGGCGATTCTCGCCGGCTGGGCGAGCGATCGCCTCGGGCGCAACGGCCGGGCGCTGCTGCTGGTCTTCGGGCTCGCCGGCACCGCGGCGGGTCTTCTCGTCCTCACTCGGCTGCACCCCGGCACCGCCGGCACGGTGCTGCCGGTCGTCATGATCGGTGTGGTCGCCTTCTGCCTGCTCGGACCCTACGTGTTCCTGCCCGGCGCGTTCGCGCTCGATTTCGGGGGCAAGCAGGCCGGCGCGGTCGCCTCGGGCCTCGTCGACGGCACCGGGTACTTCGGCGGCGTGGCGGCGGGCAGCATCATGGCGTGGCTCGCGGTGCGCTTCGGCTGGGGAGGCATGTTCATGGCTCTCGCGGCCGTGAGTGCGCTCGCTGCGCTCGGCGCGATCTATCTGTGTGTCGCGCTCGTCAAGCCCGCCGCACGGGCGTCGACGGCGGCAACATGAAGATCGCCAGCCTCGAGACCTTCACCAACCAGTTCGTGTGCTTCGTGCGCGCAACCACCGACTCGGGCGCGGTCGGCTGGGGCCAGACGTCCACTTACAATGCCGACATCACGGCGAGCGTCTTCCACCGGCAGGTCGCGCCGTGGACGCTCGGTCAGGACGCCTTCGACATCGACGCGCTGGTTGAGCGCGTCGAGGAGCGCGAGCACAAGTTCCCGGGCAGCTACCGCTGCCGCGCGCTCGCCGGCCTCGACACCGCGCTATGGGATCTGCGGGGCAAGCTCGAGCGCAAGCCCGTGGTCGAGCTCCTCGGCGGCAAACCCAAACGGCTGCGCGCCTACGCCTCCTCCATGCGGCGCGACATCACGCCCGAGGCGGAAGCCGCGCGGTTCATCAGGTTGCGCGACACCTCGGGCTTCGATGCTTTCAAGTGGCGCGTCGGTGCCGAATGCGGTCACGACGTCGACGAATGGCCCGGACGCACCGAGGCGATCGTGCCGCAGGTGGCGCGCGCGCTCGGTGACGGCATAGCGAAGCTGGTCGATGCCAACAGCGGCTTCTCGCCGCGGCGGGCAATCGAGGTCGGGCGGCGGCTCGAGGCGGAGGGCATCGGGCATTACGAGGAGCCCTGCCCCTACTGGAAGCCGGAGGAGACGCGGCAGGTTACGGAGGCACTCCGTCTTGATGTCGCCGGCGGCGAGCAGGACTGCGAACTCGGAATCTGGGCGCGCACGATCGCAATGCGCGCCGTCGACATCGTGCAGCCGGATGTCATGTACATGGGCGGCATCGCGCGCACCCTCAAGGTCGCACGAATGGCGGCCGCGGCCGGCCTGCCCTGCACGCCGCACAGCGCCAACCGCTCGCTGGTGACGCTGTGCACGATGCATCTGCTCGGCGCGATCGACAACCCCGGCAAGTACCTGGAGCTCTCCATCGAGGGCGCCGACTACTACCCGTGGGAGGGCGGCCTGTTCCTTCAGGATCCCTACCAGGTCGAGGACGGGCAGGTCACCATCCCCTCGGAACCCGGCTGGGGTGTGGAAGTCAACCCGGATTGGCTTAAGGCCGCGGCGTATCAGCGCAGCAGCCTGTCCGCCTGAGAGCACGTCTAAGGAGCAATACCTGATGCAGCCCAAAGAAGTGCGTACCGCCGCGCAGGCGCGCGCGATTGTCGAGGAACGCGGCCTCACGCACATCAAGGTCGCCGTGTTCGACAACGACGGCATCCTGCGCGGCAAGTACATCGATCGCGCCAAGTTTCTGTCCGCCCTCGAGGGTGGTCTCGGGTTCTGCGACGTAGTGCTCGGCTGGGACTCGAACGATCAGCAGTACGACAACGTCAGCTTCACCGGCTGGCATACCGCCTTCCCCGACGCGCCGGTGCGTCTGCTGCCGCAGACCTGCCGCGCGCTGCCGCTCGAGGGCAACATGCTGTTGTTCCTCGGCGAGTTCGCCGGCAAGGCCGAGCAAGTCTGCCCGCGCGCGGTGCTGCGGCGCGTGCTCGCGCGTGCCGCGTCCATGGGACTCATCGCGACCGCGGCGGCCGAATACGAGTTCTTCGTGTTCAGCGAGACGCCCGCGAGTGTGCGCGAGAAGCACTACCGCAATCTGACCAACTTCACGCCCGGCTACTTCGGCTACTCGGTGCTGCGCAGCGGCGTGCACGCCGAACTCTACGCGGCGCTCCTGCAGCTCGCCGACGACATGCGCATGCCGATCGAGGGGCTGCACACGGAAACCGGCCCCGGCGTCATGGAGGCCGCGCTGCACTACGCCGAAGCGCTGGAGGCCGCCGACCGCGCCGCGCTCTTCAAGACCTTCGTCAAGGTGCTGGCGCAGCGCCGCGGACTCATGGCGACCTTCATGGCCAAGTGGTCACAACAGCTGCCGGGGCAGAGCGGACACCTGCACGTCTCGCTGGCGCGCCAGGATGGCACTTCGGCCTTTTGGGACGCCGACCAACCCCACACCATGTCGCAACAGATGCGCTGGTTCGTCGGCGGCCAGCAGGCGCTGATGCCCGAGCTCCTCGCGATGGTGGCCTCGACCGTCAACAGCTACTCGCGCCTCGTGCCGGGCTACTGGGCGCCGACCTGCGCCACCTGGGGTGTGGAGAACCGCACCTGTGCGCTGCGGGTGATCCAGGGCGGCCCCAAGTCTCAGCGCGTCGAGTACCGGATCGCCGCCGCCGACATCAACCCGTATCTCGCCCTCGCGGCCGCCATTGGCTCGGGGCTGTGGGGGATCGAGCACGGCATCGAGCCCGATGAGCCGATCACCGGCAACGCCTACGCGAAGAAGCTCCCGGCTAAGCGCCAGCTGCCGCGCACCCTCACCGAGGCCGCCGAGCGCCTCACGGCCTCCAAGGCCGCCCACGAGCTCTTCGGTAAGCCCTTCGTCGAGCACTTCGCGGCCAGCCGTGAGTGGGAGGAGCGCGAGTTCCGCCGCGCGGTTACCGACTGGGAGCTGGCGCGCTACTTCGAGATCATCTGATGACCACGATCAAGACCATCTCCCCCGTCGATGGCAGCCTCTACGCCGAGCGCACGCCCGCGACTGCCGCCGCGATCGACGCGGCTCTCGAGCGGGCGGGGGCGCAGCTGCACAACTGGCGCGAGACCCCGATCGCCGCGCGAGCGGCGTTACTGGAGCGCTTCTGCGCCGAGTTCGAGCGCCGCGGCGCGGAAATCGCCCAGGGACTGTCCTGGCAGATGGGGCGGCCAATCCGCTTTGCGCCGAGCGAGGTGCGCGGCACGCTCGAGCGCGCCCGTTACATGATCGGCGCCGCCGCCACGGCGCTTGCCGACCTCGACGCGGGAGCGAAACCCGGCTTTCGGCGCTTCATCCGCCGCGAACCGCTCGGCATCGTGTTCACCGTCGCCGCCTGGAATTACCCCTACCTCATCGCGGTCAACAGCGTGATACCGGCGCTCATGGCCGGTAACGCCGTGCTGCTGAAGCACTCGGCACAGACGCCGCTCGCCGCGGAACTCTTCGCCGAGTGCTTCGCCGCCGCGGGCCTGCCCGCGGGCATCTTCCAGGCGCTGCACCTCACGCACGAGGACACCGGGCGCGTGATCGGCGATGCGCGCGTCGCCTTCGTCGCCTTCACCGGCTCGGTCGCCGGCGGCCGCGCTGTGCAGCGCGCCGCGGCCGAGCGCTTCGTCGGTGTCGGCCTCGAGCTCGGCGGCTGCGATCCGGTCTACGTGCGTCACGATGCGGACCTCCAACACGCCGTCGAGAACATCGTCGACGGCGCATACTTCAACTCGGGCCAGTCGTGCTGCGGGCTGCAGCGCATCTACGTGCACGAGAGCCTTTACGAGCCTTTCACGCGCGGCGCGTCGGAGCTCATCCGCCAGTACCGGCTCGGCGACCCGCTGGATCCCGGGACGACGCTGGGACCCCTGGTGCGGACCGCCGCGGCGGATGGGGTGCGGGCGCAAATCCGCGCCGCCGTGGCCGCGGGGGCGAGACCGGCGATCGAGGAGCGCGAGTTCGCCGCGAGCCGCGCCGGCACGCCCTACCTCGCGCCGCAGCTGTTGCTCGATGCGCCGGCCGCTTCCACGGTGATGCGTGAGGAAATCTTCGGTCCGGTGGCCGGCGTCATGAAGGTGGCGAGCGATGCCGAGGCGATCGCCCACATGAACGACAGCGCCTTCGGGCTCACCGCGGCGGTGTGGACGCGCGATGCAGCGGCGGCCGAGCGTCTCGGTGCGCAGCTCGAGACCGGCACCTTTTTCATGAACCGCTGCGACTACCTCGATCCGGCGCTCGCCTGGGTGGGCGTGAAGGATTCGGGGCGCGGCTGTACGCTTTCAGTCGTCGGGTACGAGCACCTGACACGGCCCAAATCCTTTCACCTGCGGGTGCTGACGTGAGCGAAATCCTCAAGGCCAACTGGAACTATCCGACCACGGTGTGGGCGGGGCCCGGCCGCATTACCGAGTTGCCGGCGGCCTGCGCCAAGCTCGGCATCAAACGGCCGTTGCTGGTCACCGATGAGGGCCTGCGCGAGGCGCCGATGGTCAGGCGCGCGCTTGCACTCGTCCCGGGCACCGGGCTCTTTGCCCGCGTGCGCGGCAACCCGGTCGCCGCCAACATCGAGGACGGCCTGGCCGCCTACCGCGCCGGCTCGCACGACGGTGTCATCGCCTTCGGCGGCGGCTCGGCGCTCGATGCCGGCAAGGTGATCGCCTTCATGTCGGGCCAGACGCGGCCGCTGTGGGACTTCGAGGACGTCGCTGACTGGTGGACGCGCGCCGACCCCAAAGGCATCGCCCCGGTGGTGGCAGTTCCGACCACCGCGGGGACCGGCTCGGAAGTCGGCCGCGCCGGGGTCGTCGTCAACGAGGCGACGCATCAGAAAAAAATCATCTTCCATCCGCAGATGATGCCCGGCGTCGTGATCAGCGACCCGGAGCTCACCGTGGGGCTGCCGCCGGCGATCACCGCGGCCACCGGCATGGACGCCTTCGTGCATTGCTTCGAGGCGTTCTGTGCGCCGGGCTTTCACCCGCTCGCCGACGGCATTGCGCTCGAAGGCATGCGCCTCATCCAGACCTATCTGCCGCGAGCGTGCGAGCACGGCGCGGATCTGGAGGCGCGCTCGCGCATGCTGGCGGCGGCCAGCATGGGAGCGACGGCGTTCCAGAAAGGCTTAGGGGGCGTGCACGCGATCGCACACCCGGTGGGCGCGCATTTCAACACGCATCACGGCCTCACCAACGCGATTCTCCTGCCCTACGTCATCACCTACAACCGCCCGGCGATCGAGGCGCGCGTCGCGACCATCACGCGGGTACTGGACCTCAGGGGCGAGCCGTTCAGCGCGCTCTTCGAGTGGGTGCTCGGCTTGCGCGAGCGGCTCGGGATCCCGCACACGCTCGCCGCGCTCGGCGTACCGGCGACGAGCGCGGATCTTATCGGACGCGAAGCCGCGCTGGATCCGTCCGCGGGCGGCAACCCCCAGCCGGCGGATGCGGCCGCTTACGCGCGCATCTTCCGCGCGGCGGTCAACGGGGACCTCGCGCTCGCCGGCTAGCTCCTGGCGAGTTGCGCGACCGCCTCTGTCCACAGCGTCTCGTTGGCGGCTGCCACGACGCGGCCGTCGCTCGCGGTGGTGAGCCGCGCGCCGCGCCAGTCGCTGATCCTGCCACCCGCGCCCTCCACGACCGGAACCGCCGCCATGAAGTCATGGGGCTTCAGCTGCACCTCGATCACGAGCTCGCACGAGCCCGAAGCGAGCATGCCGTAAAGATAGCAATCACCGCCGTAGCGACGCAGCGCCGCGCGCATCGCGAGCGCCTCGAAGTGCTTGCGTTCCTCACTGCTGAACGTTTCGGGCGTGGTCGTGTACACGACCGCATCGCTAAGCGAGCGGCATTCGCTGGTGCGCGCCTCGCGGCCGTTGCGCAGTGTCGCGCGGCCCTCGCAGCCCACCCAGCGCTCAGCCAGCGCCGGCGCCTCGATCACGCCGACCACCGGCCGCTCGCCTTGCAGGAGTGCGATCAGCGAGCCAAAGAGGGGGAAGCCGGTGATGAAGCTCTTGGTACCGTCGATCGGGTCGAGCAGCCAGGTGAACTCGCCGCCCCCCTCGGCGGGAAACTCCTCGCCGCGGATCGCATGTTCGGGACACGCGGTGCGGATCATGCGACGCATCTCGGTCTCTATCTCGCGATCCACGGCGGTGACGGGCGTGCCGTCGGACTTGCGATGCACGGCGACCGGCGTGCGGAAATGGCGCACGGCAATGCGGCGCGCGAGGTCGGCGAGCTCGTCCGCGAGCGCGAGCGCCGCGGCGCACTGCGGATGATCGGCGAAACTCATGCTCGGTCCTTTATACGCCGCCCGGCATGGGGCAGTACCTGGATCTGGAGCCAGTTGCGCAGCTCATTGAGCTTGAGCGATTCCTGCTGCACGGCGGCGCCGAGTCCATGCTTCCACGCCAGACGCCGGTTGTCAGGCTGGCGCATCAGAGCACGCAGATCGGCGACGAAGCTCTCGAGCTCGGCGCGATCGGCGAACAGGCCGTCCTCGATCAGCTGCGCCCCGTAGCGCACCGCGCAGGCGGCAATCTCAGCGAAGCCGTATTCGGGATGATACTGCACGCCCCAGAAGACGCCCGGGCCGTGGCGCAGCTCCAGCGCCTGCACGCCCATGTCGTTGCTGGCGAGCACCAGCGCCCCAGCCGGGAGCTCCGCGATGTCGTCGCGGTGCACCGTGATCGCCTCGAACACCGGCGGCTTGCCGCCGAACATGGGGTGGCGGCGCCCCGCGTCGCTCAACTCGATGCGGCGCGCAAAGCCGAACTCGCGGCCGAGCGGATTGGGCCGCACGCGGCCGCCGGCCGCGGTGACGGCGACCTGCAAGCCCCAGCAACTGCCGAAGAAGGGCACGCCGGCCGCGAAAGTGGCCCGCGCCAGCTCGACCTGCCGCTCGATGTGCACGCCGCCGCCGTAGACGTTGAGCGCGGAGCCCGTGATCGCGACGCCGTCGTAACCGGCGAGGGGACGAGTCAGACGTACCTCGCCGTCTGCAGGGCGCACGATGTCGCAGCTCACACCGGCGAGGCTCTCGAGCGTGCGCGCATAGCCCTCGCCGCTGGGCGAGCCCCCCGCGGCAACCTGCTGCTCGCGCAGCGCCGCGCGGTTGCCGTCGATCACCAGCACGCGAGGCTCTCCCGCGTCAGGCACGGCGGCAGCTCCCCGGAACGGCGGCCAGACGACAAGCGATTGGGGCGATGTTATATTTCAAGATGTCCGAGCCCGATCAGACTATCGCGCCAAAAACTTGCCTGTCAACGCTACGGCAGCCGGTCCGGGAGGGACATTAGACCCGATGATCTCCGCTCGCTTTTCGCCACGCGCCGGGCGCGCGTGTCGCACGCTGAGTGCGCTGCTGACGCTGCTCGCGGCACTCCCCGCGCACGCCGACGATTCCAAGGTGCTGCGCCTCATCACCTGGGCGAGCTACGTGCCCGCCGAGGTCATCTCACAGTTCAGGAAAGAGACCGGCATCGAGGTGCAGGTCACGCTCTCGAACAACGAGGAGATGATCTCCAAGCTCCGCGCCACCGGCGGCGCGGGCTTCGACCTGGCGCAACCGTCGCAGGACCGGATTTTCGGCCCGCAGCAGGAATTCCGCATCTACAAGCCCATCGACGTGAGCAAGGTGAAGCTTGACGAGTTCGTGCCGGAGCTGGTCGATGCTGTGAAGAAGAACGCCACGCTCGACGGCAAGCTCTACGGCCTGCCCTATGTGTGGGGCACCGAGGGGCTGATCTACAACTCCACCCGCACGAAAATCGCCGACTACACCGACCTATGTAAGCCGGACCTCAAGGGCCGTACCGCCGTGCGTCTGAAACGCCCGACGCTCATGGCCTTCGCGCTCGCTTCCGGTCACGACCCCTTCGCGCTCTATCACGACACCAGGGCTTACACCGCGCTCATGGAGCAGGTCGGCAAGACGCTCGCCGCCTGCAAGGCGAACTTTCGCTTCTTCTACGACAACAAGGACCAACTGCTGAACGGGGTGCGGTCCGGGGAGATCTGGGCCGCCATGATGTGGGACTCGGGCGGGTGGCTCCTCAACCGCGAGAATCCCGCCATCAAGTTCATCAACCCGAAATCCGGCGCAATCGCCTGGATGGACACCTTTGCGCTCCCGGCCCGTGGCCGCAATGACGCCGGCGCCTACGCCTGGATCAACTTCGTGATGCGCCCGGAGATTGCCGCGCTGGTCGCGAAGTCGATCGGCAATTTCACCGCCTCCAAAGGTGCGGACCAGCTCATGGATCCGCGCGTGCGGGCGCAGTTCGCCGCGACGTTCCCGGATGGCCTCAAGAACATCAAGTGGTACCCGGCGATCCCGCCGGGCATTGAGGAAATCGAGGGCGGGGTACTCGACAAAGTGAAGGCGGCCGATTGAGCGCGGCGACCACGCCCGCGCCGGCCACGGCGCCGGATCTCGAGGTGCGCTCGCTCACCAAGCGCTTCGCCGCGCACGCGGCCGTGACCGCGGTGTCCTTCAGCGTACCGCACGGCAGCTTCTTCTCGATCCTGGGTCCCTCGGGCTGCGGCAAGACGACGCTGCTGCGAATGATCGCGGGCTTCATCCAACCCGACAGCGGCAGCATCGCCATCGGCGGCCGCGACATGGCGAGCGTTCCACCCAACCGCCGCCCGGTCAACATGGTGTTTCAGCACCTGGCGCTGTTCCCGATGATGTCGGTGGGCGAGAATGTCGCCTTCGGCCTCGCGCGGCGCGGCGTCGGCCGCGCCGAACGCACCAGGCGCGCCGAGGCGATGCTCGAGCGCGTGGGACTTGCGGGCGCGGCGCCTAAACGCGCCGACGAGCTCTCCGGCGGGCAACGCCAGCGCGTTGCAATCGCCCGCAGCATGGTGCTCGAGCCGACGCTGCTCTTGCTCGATGAGCCGCTCGGTGCGCTGGACCTGAAGCTCCGCGAGCACATGAAGGTGGAGCTCAAGCAGTTGCAGAGCGCCTTCGGCACCACCTTCGTGTACATCACCCACGATCAATCCGAGGCGCTGGTGCTGTCGGACCGGGTGGGCGTCATGAGCCAGGGCCGTTTCGAACAGCTCGGCACGCCGCAGGAGCTGTACTACTCTCCCGCTACCGCCTTCGTTGCCGGCTTCGTCGGCGCCAACAACCGTCTCACCGGCACGGTGCGCGCCGTCGATGGCGCGCTGCTCGAGATCGACGCCGGCGACGGCTGGCGGGTGCGCGTGCGCGCGCACGAGCCGCTCGGCATCGGCGCCGCGATGCAGGCATTCGTACGCCCCGAGGCCATGACGCTCGCCCGCACACCCGCCGAGCTCCCGCCGGGGCAGAGCGCGCACAGCGGCGAGGTTACCGACATGCTGTTCGACGGTGCCAACTCGGCGGTGCTGCTGCGCGAATCGCGCAGCCGCCGCGAGCTGCGCATCGCGCTGCCGCAGACGGGCGCCTTCGCCGACCTCAGGCCCGGGGCGCGCATCTGCTTCGGCTTCGATGCCGAGCGGACGATCGGCTTTCCGGACGCGTGACTCCCGGTTGAGAGGCAACCATGGTCGAAGCCGCGGCAGGAGCGAAGTGGTCCCGGCGCCTGGTGCTCGCGCTGCTGCTCGCGCCGGCGCTCCTGTGGCTGCTCGCGCTCATTGTTCTGCCGCACGTCGACCTCGCCGTGCTGTCGTTCCGCGAGCGCGTCGCGCCGCGCGAGTACACGCCGAGCCTGGCGCAGTACCGTACCTTCTTCGGCGAGCCGCTCTACTGGCATGTGTTCGTGCGCACCGCGCTGCTGTCGGCGATCGCCACGCTCATCACGCTGCTCATCGGCTTTCCGATCGCCTGGATAATCGCCAAGCTCGCCCGCGGCCGCATGAGCGCGCTGCTGTTTGTCGTGTGCCTGATCCCCTTCTGGGTGAGCGAGACGGTGCGTACGCTCGGCTGGATGATCCTGCTGCGGGAATCGGGCGTGCTGCCCGCGATCCTGATGCGCCTCGGGCTCACCGCGCAGCCGGTCGAGCTGCTCTACCGCGACGCCACGATCCTCGTCGGCCTGGTGTACACGTCGCTCCTGTTCATGGTGGTGCCGCTGGTCGGGAGCCTTGAGAGCCTCGATAACTCCCTCATCGAAGCCGCCTATGACCTGGGCGCCAGGGGCTGGTCGATTCTGCGTACCATCGTCATCCCGCATGCGGCGCCCGGCATCACCGCGGGCTGCATCGTGGTGTTCATGCTGACGCTCGGCAACTACCTGACACCGACGCTGCTCGGCGGCAAGAACTCGCTGTGGTTCACCGAGCAGATCTATACGCAGTTCATCACGCGCTTCAACTGGGAGCAGGGTGCGGCCTTGGGCTTCCTGCTGCTGGCGCTCTCCACCGCGATGGTGTGGCTGGGACTGAAGCTCTCCGGCCAGCGCTTCAGCGACGTCATGAGGCGCGTGTGATACCGAGCCTGCCACGACCTGCCTGGCTGCGTGCCGCCACCGCGCTCTATATCGGCGCGTTTCTCCTCTTTCTATTCCTGCCGCTCACGGTCGTGGCGGTGTTCGCCTTCAACGACGCGCCCTACCCCGCCCCGCCCTGGCACGGCTTCACGCTCGACTGGTTCCTCGGCAACGAGGCGCAGGGCCGCGTCGGCCTGTTCCGCGACACCCAGCTCCTCGGCAGCATCTGGACCAGCTGCATCGTCGCGCTCTGGGTCACGGGACTTTCGGTGGTGGTCGGCACGGCGAACGCGTTCCTGATGGAGCGCGAGCAGTTTCCCGGCAAGGGCGTTCTGTCCATGCTGATGTTGACGCCGCTGGTCATTCCCGGCGTGATCCTCGGCATATCGATCCTGGCGTTCGCCAGCCGGCTCGCGGATCTGTGCTCCGATTTCCTCGGCATCGAGGCGGACTTCCTGCGCCCCGGCTGCCGCTGG
>Ga0209167_10001591_pt1 | contig 13119 bp, 10 predicted proteins | sample Coa_R1_9_FD_187154 | JGI IMG/M metagenome (GOLD analysis project Ga0209167, IMG submission 187154) | Surface soil microbial communities from Centralia Pennsylvania, which are recovering from an underground coalmine fire - Coalmine... | ecosystem: Environmental > Terrestrial > Soil >... | reverse complement strand
TATGGACTGATTAATATTGGTCTCAACGGGAGGATTCATCGAGCACGTTCTGACGCAGGGTCCCGAGGCGGTCCATCGGTATATCGATGACTGCAAGGACCTTGGTTTCGACATCCTCGAAATCTCCTGTGGATTCATCAGTCTCCCGACCGACGATTGGCTGCGTCTCATAGAGCGGGTGCAGAAGACGGGTCTCAAGGCGAAGCCCGAGGTGGGAATCCAGTTCGGCGCCGGGGGGGCGAGCTCGGAAGCCGAGCTTCAGGCGGAGGGGACGCGCGATCCCGACTGGGCAATCTTCCAGGCGAAGCGGATGGTCGATGCCGGGGCCTACATGATCATGATCGAGTCTGAGGGGATCACCGAGAACGTGAAGCCCTGGCGGACCGATGTGGTGGCGAAGTTCGTCAATGCGCTGGGCCTGGAAAAACCGATGTTCGAGGCAGCCGATCCGCAGGTCTTCTCCTGGTTCATCAAAAATTACGGTCCGGAAGTCAACCTCTTCGTCGACCACAGCCAGATCGTCCAGCTCGAATGTCTGCGCTCCGGGCTCTGGGGGACCAAGAGCGTCTGGGGACGGATCCTAACCTACAAGGGCTGACCGTGCGCCCCAGGCGGTCCCGGCCGCTGCGTCGGCCGGTAACCGCTGCGGGGCTTCGCTCTCGGGCCGCGGGTCTGTTGCGAGGAGCAGGGTATTCCTCCAGGCTATGCCGCATGGCATTTTTCTTCCACAGGAACTCCGCGATGAAATTGAACGACATCGGAAGAAGGAGAGAAAGACCGGTCGAACGCACCGCGAAAGCGGCCTCCCCTGCATCGGGCATAACGCTGAACAAAACGATGCCTGCGGTTACGAGCAACGCCCGGATCTCCGTCGAGAGTTTCCGGTCGGCGCCGTAGGCGCTGCCCTCTGGAGGGACCGGAGAGGTCGTGATGAGAACAGGGCATTGGATTGAACTTCATAAAGAGGCAAAACGGCAAAAAGTCCCGGAGTCCGCAATCGGGCTATCCCTTAAAGATGAGCTATTCGAAAACCAGCGGAACCCTCCCCACTTCATCAGGAACGTCTCGGCGGGAGGGTGCGGTAAAAGTCTCTCGATAATCATGATTTCTTTCTCCGGATTATCGAAAGTTGCGGGTTTCTAGGCCCGCTGAGGGTGCTTCCTTCCTGGACACGACGCTTCAACCCTACTTCCGGAATGTCACAGTTCCCGCCCGAAATCATCCCTGAATCAAATCAAATTCTCTTATAGCGCATAAGAGAGACGAAACCGGTCATTGCGTGCGGGTACTCTTGCGGCAACCTTTTGCCCGCGGGTGCTGATTCGCTCCCTTTATCTGTCGCTTGTCCGTGGATCGTCGATCCGGAACCGCGTGCTACGGTGGCGTTCTTCTCGCCAACGGGCCTTTTTATGATGTTCATTACGTCCCGGTATTCTCGGCGACAGAATTCGAGAATGAGTGAAGGGCGTGGGGGATTAAGAATAGATCTCCAAGATGGCCTCGCGCATTTCCGCAGTCGCGGTTGACAAATTCACGACCCAAAGATACCTTTTCAGGAGATCTGCGCCAGTTAGCGTTTCCCCGGCCTTTTGTATTCTTCGACACAGTACACGGGAAAAGGGACGGCGTGATCAGAGGAAAACGATGTTCTTCGAAGAATTTCTTCCTTCCCTTCCCGCTATTCCGGAACAATTGTTCCGCCCGCAGACTTGGATACGACGTTTTCCAGTAAAAATGAGTCCTACTGTTGCTTCCATATAAATAATGGCTTGCATTCGACACGAGAAGGCGATTTCGAGCGGTGGGAGATTCCTCAGCGGTTCCGCCGGGCTAGGATCTCTCCCTGCACGATCTGCCGCAAGAGGAAGCGGGTGAGACGTTCCATGCTGATCGAGTATGGGATCGGTTCGAGGAGGTGGCGGTCTACGGCGGTGGTGAGCCTCTTCGGCGCCGTGATCTATGCGGGTGTCGCGATCACGCCGACCGATGCTGCGGGGGAGGAGGCGTCGACCCGGCCCAGTTTTACTACAGATCTTTCGAATATGACGCTTGAGGAGCTGGCGGACATCGAAATCACCTCGGTATCGAAGAGGCCCGAGCGCCTCAGCGATGCAGCCGCTTCCATTTACGTGATTACGCGCGACGACATTCGGCGTTCCGGAGCGACGCGCATCCCAGAGATCCTGCGCCTGGCGCCCAACCTTGAAGTCGCGCGCGTGGACGCGACTCAATATGCCATCACGGCCCGGGGATTCAACAGTACCACCGCGAACAAGCTGCTCGTTCTGATTGATGGGCGAAGCGTCTATACGCCATTGTATTCGGGCGTCTTCTGGGATGTGCAGGACGTATTGATCGAAGATATCGATCGCATCGAGGTCATCAGCGGATCCGGTGGGACGCTCTGGGGAGCAAATGCCGTGAACGGGATCATCAACATTATTACCCTGCATTCGGGGGCGACGACGGGTGTTGAGGGAACCGTCGGGGGGGGAACCGAGGAATATGGTTCGAGTCTTCGCTACGGCGCTCGGCTGGGCCAAGACCTCACCTACCGTCTCTATGCGAAGGGGTTCGCAATCGGTGATTCTCTCACCGAGACTGGCTCCAGCGTACACGATGCGTGGCATAAATGGCAGGCCGGTTTCCGTGTAGATTCGGGCCAGACCGGCAATGAATTTACGCTGCAGGGGGACGGCTACGATGGATCGATCGAGCAGGCGGTGAATGACGATAAAACAATCGCCGGCGGCAATCTACTCGGGCGCTGGGAGCGGATGTTTTCCAACGGTTCGGTCCTCCAGGTCCAGGCCTATTCCGACATGACGCAACGCATCTATCCGGGCACCTTCGGTGAGAACCTCTACACATATGATATCAACGTACAGCATCACTTTGAAGCCGGCACCCGCCACAACATCGTATGGGGCGCCGGCTACCGGCTTGAACGTGACGACGTCACCAACAGCGCAGTCATTGCATTTTTCCCGGCGAGACGGAGACTGAGCCTGGCTAACATGTTTGTTCAGGACGGTATCTCGCTGGGTCAGCACCTGGAGCTGACGCTGGGCACGAAGGTCGAAACCAACAGCTACACGGGCCTGGAAGTTCAGCCCAATGCACGACTCGCCTGGAAACCGTCCGGCCAGACGCTCCTATGGTCTGCCATCTCGCGCGCGGTGCGAACGCCCTCGCGCCTGGACCGTGATCTTTTTGTTCCGGCCAACCCGCCGTTCCTCGTAGAGGGAGGACCGAATTTCAAATCAGAAACTCTGATCTCCTATGAGATCGGCTATCGGGCGCAGCCGGTTTCCCAGGCGCTCGTGTCCGTCTCGACCTTTTATAACGTCTACGACAGACTGCGCAGTGTCGAGTTGGCACCCGGGGGCGTACCACTCCTCGGACCCTTTGAGCTCGGCAACGAGATGGAGGGGGATACCTATGGCCTGGAAACCTGGGGAGATTACCGCATTTGGGACTGGTGGCAAATGAAAGCCGGATATAACTACCTGAAAGAGCACCTGGGTTTCAAGTCCGGCAGCACCGATACGTCGGGGGGAGTGCAGGCCGCCGGAAACGATCCGAGCCACCAGGTCTCGGTACGCTCCATGATGAATTTTCCCTGCAATCTGGATCTGGACGCCGCGCTACGCTGGATCGCGGCCTTGCCGAACCCCAGCGTTCCAAGTTATTACTCGCTCGACGCCAGAATCGGCTGGATCGCCTTGAAAGGCGTCGACATTTCGCTGACCGGAACCAATTTGCTGGATCGCCGCCATGTCGAGTTCGGCGCGCCGCCGACGCGCAGTGCATTCGGACGCATCCTCTACGCGAAAGTGCAATGGAATTTCTGACGACATTGTTCCGCATGAAGATCTTTCTGCGCTCGGCCGCCAGATCGACGGTGCTGGGTGCCCTCTGTCTTCTGCTGGTGTCTGGCATGGCCGCCGCGGCTGAACCCCTGGAATACGCCGTAAAAGCCGCTTTCATTTATAACTTCGCGAAATTTGTGGAATGGCCGAAGGAATCCTCCTCGAAGGAGGGCTCCTTTGTTATCGGAATACTGGGTCGCGATCCGTTCGGCGGCGCGCTGCAGCAAACCGTGTCGGGAAAGACAATTCGGGAAAGGAAAATCACTGTCAAACAGTTCTCGAGAATCGAGGACGCGATCGGCAGCGACATTTTATTTATTAGCACTTCTGAAAAGGAAGGCGTCGCCCAGATTCTCCGGAGACTGGACGGTGCGCCCGTTTTGACCATTAGCGATCTCGGGCGATTTTCCGAACAGGGCGGGATGATTGAATTCGTGATCGATCACGATCGGGTTCGTTTTGCGATCAACCCCGGGGCGTCTGCGCAGGCAGGATTGAAGCCGAGCTCTCAGCTATTGAAACTGGCGCGGATTATCACAGGACCGGGGAAGGCGAAGGAATAACCTTGATCACGGCGTTTCGAAATCTTCCGATCCGTCACAAGTTGATGCGGATCACCATGCTGGTCAGCACGTCGGTCCTATTGCTGGCGAGCCTCGGTTTTATTGCATATGAACTCGTGACTTATCGGAACACGATGGTCGAGAATCTGTCCACTCAGGCCGAAATTGTAGGGATCAACACAATTTCCGCGGTGCTTTTTAATGACCCGACCTCCGCGGCACAGACGATGTCGGCGCTTCGGGTGAAACCGAGCATCGTGTCCGCGGCGATCTACAAGGTGGATGGAAAATTATTCGCCCGGTACGTGCGTAGCGATGGGTTGACGATTTTTCAGATGCCGGAGCAGATCGAGGGAAATACCTCCGGTTATCGATTCCAGAACGGTTCTCTATTTCTTTCGAGGCCTATCGTATCCGAAGGGGAGAGAGTCGGCACGGTCTCAATTCAATCTGATCTCAACGAGATGGAAACCCGCATCAAACGCTATGTGTCGATTGTATTTGGCGTTCTGGCGATTTCTATGCTGACGGCGTACGGGGTCTCTTCCAGGCTGCAGGGGAGGATTTCCGAGCCCATTCTTCACCTGGCCAAAATGGCAAAGGCAGTCTCGGTGGAAAAGAATTATTCCATCAGGGCCGTCGTGGATAGCCGGGACGAAATCGGTCAATTGGTGAACACCTTCAATGAAATGCTGACACAGATCCAGGTACGGGAAAACGCCCTGCAGAAGGCCCATGATAAGCTCGAACTGCGCGTAAAGGAGCGAACCCGGGAACTGCAGCAGGAAATTGCGGAGCGCAAGCGAGGCGAGGAGACCCTCAAAGAGTACGCCGAACAGCTTAAAATCGTTAATAAGGAGCTGGAGGCCTTCAGCTATTCTGTTTCCCATGATCTGCGCGCGCCGCTGCGCCATGTGGATGGTTTCAGCCAAATCTTACTGGAGGATTATGCGGAGAAGCTCGATGAACAGGGACAGAGTTACCTTCGTCAGGTGCGCGAAGCCAGCCAGAAAATGTCGCAGCTGATCGACGACTTGCTGAATCTGTCCCGCATCACACGGGCCGAGTTGCGCCGTGAATCGGTGGACATAAGCCGCCTGGTTGAGGCGGTCGCCGAGTCGCTGAAGAAGACCGAGCAGAATCGCGAGGTCGAATTTGTAATTCAGAAGGGACTGGCCGCGCAGGGGGATGCGCCGCTGCTTCGGGTGCTGTTGGACAATCTTTTGGGAAATGCATGGAAATATACCGGGAAACGGCCCCAGGCCCGAATCGAGTTTGGTCGAGCGGAAAAGGACGGAAAGGAGGCCTATTTCGTTCGGGACAACGGTGCGGGGTTTGACATGGCATATGCGCACAAGCTGTTTGGAGCGTTTCAGCGGCTGCATTCGGTCGCGGAATTTCCGGGGACGGGAATCGGGTTGGCGACGGTACACCGAATTGTGCATCGGCATGGGGGGCAGATCTGGGCCGAGGCTGTGCCGGATCAAGGCGCAACGTTCTATTTCACGCTTTAACAGGCGATTCCGAAAGGAGTCGCATAGCCCGGCGAGTCTAGAAGGAGATAATGGATGCAAAACAAGGTCATTTTGTTGGTCGAAGATAATCCGAACGACGAAGCCCTGACACTTCGGGCGCTGGGAAAAAATAATATCGCCAATGGAATCATGGTGGTCCGGGACGGGGCGGAAGCGCTCGACTTTGTTTTTGCCCGCGGCGCCCATGCGGGACGCGACCGGAGTCTGGTGATCTCGGTTGTTTTGCTCGATCTGAAGCTCCCCAAGGTGGACGGCCTTGAGGTGTTAAGAATACTTCGCGAAGCGAAGGAGACCCGGCTTTTGCCGATCGTGATTCTGACGTCCTCCAAAGAGGAGCAGGACCTCATTCAAGGCTACAGTTTGGGTGCGAACAGTTATATCCGGAAGCCGGTGGATTTCGGCCAATTCAGCGAGGCCGTGCGGCAGTTGGGGCTGTACTGGCTTGTACTCAACGAGCGCCCGCCCCAGGAAAGGTGAGAGCGACCGGCCGTGGCGAAATCTCTTCGAGTTTTGCTGATCGAGGATTCAGAGATAGATGCCGAACTGTTGGTCAGGGAGCTGCACCGCGGCGGCTATGACGTTTGCTTTGAGCGGGTGGAGACCGCCGCCTCCCTGGTGGCCGCCCTAGCCGGAGAGACGTGGGACATTGTAATTTCCGATTACACGATGCCGAATTTCAGCGCTCCGGCTGCGCTGATGCTTTTGCAGAAAAGCGGGCTCGACCTGCCGTTCCTCATCGTGTCGGGCAGCATCGGCGAAGATACCGCCGTAGCGGCCATGAAGGCCGGCGCGCACGACTACATGATGAAAGGAGACCTAAAACGATTAATCCCCGGTATCGAGCGGGAATTACGCGAGGCCACGGTACGCCGGGAGCACAAGCGGGCCGGCGAGGCGCTCAAAGAAAGCGAAGAGCGGCTCCGAGTGGCCATCGATGCCGCTCAGATGAATACTTGGGACTGGAACGTCCAAACCGGTGAAGTGGTCTGGAGCGCGCATCCTGAAGATGTTTATGGCGTCGGTTCATCTGCTAAGATCGGCACCTATAGCGCCTTTCTCGACACCGTTCATCCGGAAGATCGCAAAAAGGTCGAACAAGCCATGGACCGCGCCGTTCTAGAAAGAGTTCCCTACCGGGTCTATTTTCGAATCGTTCGGTCGGATGGAAGTCTGCGATGGCTGGAGTCGCAGGGAAAGGTGTATTGTGACGGTACCGGTGAAGCAGCGCGGGTGACCGGCGTGACGCAAGATGTCACCGAACGCAGAGAGATCGAAGAGATGGTCCAGCGCATGGCCTTTTATGACACTCTGACAGACCTTCCAAATCGAAACATGCTCTACGATCGCCTGCTGAACGCCATTCGGACCGACAGTGGCGAAGGCAGACCGATGGCCCTCTTGCTCTTAGACCTAGATCGCTTTAATGAGATCAACGCGACCTTGGGACACCACCGGGGGGACCGTCTTTTACAAGAACTGGGAGTGCGCTTAAAGAGCGTGTTGTTCGATCCGGACCTGGTCGCACGCCTGGGCGGGGATGAGTTTGCGATCCTGTTGCCCAGGCTAGCCCATGTGAAAGATATTGACGTCGTTCTCCAAAAGGTCCAGGACGCTCTCCAGCCACCCTTCATGATCGAGAATTTGGCGATTGCGGTGGAGGCCAGTATCGGAATTGCGTTGTATCCGGATCACGGCAGAACTCCTGATGGCCTGATGCAGAGAGCCGACGTGGCCATGTACCGGGCAAAAGAGACCGGCAGCGGCTACGTCATCTATGACATCAAGTTCGACGAGCACAGCCCTCGCCGACTTGCGTTGATCGGCGAACTACGCGAAGCCATTGGGCACGACCAGCTGTTTCTGCACTATCAGCCTAAGATCAGTCTCAAAACCCATCGCGTCATCGGTGTTGAAGCACTGATTCGCTGGCAGCACCCGGAATACGGCTTCGTGCCGCCGGATCAGTTTATTTTGCCGGCCGAGCAGACCGGGCTCATCCATTCTCTCACCCGGTGGGTCCTCAACGCGGTGCTTCGTCAATGCCTGATTTGGAATGCTTCGGGCGTCAAGATCCCCGTCTCCGTGAACCTATCGGCCCGGAACCTCCATGATCCAGGCCTCCCGGATCATCTGGCTGAACTCTTCAAGAGTTCTGGAGAATTGCCTGAACAATTAGAATTGGAGATCACCGAAAGCGCGATCATGGCCGACCCGCAACGTGCGTTGGACGCGATCACACGTCTGAAGGTGATGGGTTTACGATTTGCGCTCGACGATTTTGGTGTCGGCTATTCATCACTGGCTTATCTCAAAAAACTGCCCGTCGACATCATTAAGATCGACAAATCCTTTGTGATGGATATGGCAACGGACGAAGACGATATGTTGATCGTCCTCTCGACCATCAACCTGGCCCATAATCTGGGACTCAAGGTGGTTGCGGAGGGAGTGGAGACGGAGCAGATTTGGGATCGGCTGTTTGCCTTCGGCTGCGATGCTGCGCAGGGGTACTACATGAGTAAACCGCTTCCTGCGGTCGAGCTGACGCGCTGGTTGAAAGAATCGCCGTGGGGATTAAAATAGACTCTCTCGGCCGGTGCCTCCGACCGATTTTTCTTGAAAGAGTCGACCTTCGTAAGCCCAATCATCATCATTCGGTATATAAAATTGTTTAAATAAAGCATGGGGATCTTATTGGACGGTTCAAGAATAGCTTTATCTGTGAGTCGCTCCGATGGTTTGATGTTGCTTTCGGGGCTGCTTGCCATGGCCGGGGAGAACTCAACCGACTTTTGGTTCCCCCCGGTTTGAGACCCTGCGTGATCCGACGAAATCTTAGACCGGCATTTCGCTTGCGTTCTTCGTTGAAGTCCTTTCAAAATGGTTCTAGAACGGCTTGGGACGACCGGGCCGGACGGTTCTCGTCTCCCGGTCAAAGCTTCTCGACTTCATCGTGTCCGGGAATTGAAAGAGGGGCATCCCGGGTCGGGCGGGACAGATGCCCCAGGATAACACTCGCTTAAAAGCGATCTACCCCTTTGAACTCGCCACTTCTTCGTTTTGTTGTGCCTTCTTCAGGACCGCCCTGGAACGAGCTCTTTTCTGTCGACCTACGGTACCGCCTGAACCGATGAACCGTATCAAAAGGTCATGAGGAGCAAACCGGTCGGATTCGAGATGATTTGCCCCCAAAGACGGTCCCCTTCGGCGCATAAGGGCTGAGCCTGCCAGGATTTTCCCTCATATTTGTCTAAGGTATTTTTCCATGAAAACAGGGGAAAGACTTATTGCCAATCTCCCAAACTGATCTACGGTTAATCTCGTAGGGTCAATTTTAATGTCACTCTCCTGAATTGAGCGGACGGGTATCGACCTACCGATACATGACAGCCATAGATGTGTTTGACCAAAAAGCCGGTCAGGGGCGGCCATCGACGATGGTACCGAGTCGCCCGAAACCCCGATGCGGGTCATTCCCGAGGAGTTGTGGGTCGACCGGCGGTAAAGATACAGGCAGAGGCGTGATCGGTCGGCGAACAGAGGGTGATCGGGACCGGTTCTATGGACATTGAAAAAGCGGGAGCGGTTTTCGGCGGACGTCGGCCCCGGGAACAAGGAAAGGCCTTCAAAGTCGGCTCGCGGGCCAGGCCTCAAAATAGCGAAAGCAAGGCGGGGCGAGAGCCAGGGTCATGACCGTGTCAGCTCAAGGATGACCTCGAACGCAGCCGAATCACTGAAGACATGTCGAGAGCATAGGAACGATGTCCGAACCGGAATTGTTGACGCGGGATCGGCCCGTGAAAAAGTCGGTATCTCTCGGCGTTTCTAATCGATCGGCCAAAGCGGTTGAAGAACCCTTTGCAGGTCGGCGACTTTGAAAGAGGAGATGAAGGTGAGTAAATCACTACGGGTCCTGGTAGTCGAGGATTCAATGGACGACACGGAGCTGCTCCTATGGGAGCTTCGTCGCGGGGGTTATGATGCGGCGTCTGAATGTGTGGATACGGCGAAGGCGATGGCGGCCGCGCTGGATCGGCAGGCCTGGGATATTGTCTTTGCCGATTATAGCATGCCGTCTTTCGATGGACTCTCCGCGCTGCGGTTATTGAGAGAAAGACGGCTGGACATTCCCTTTATCGTTGTGTCCGGCACGATTGGCGAAGATGCCGCCGTGGCGGCGATGAAAGCGGGAGCAAACGATTACATTATGAAGGGCGATATGAAGCGCCTGCTTCCCGCCGTGGAGCGAGAGCTACGCGAAAGCGAGATGCGGCTGGAGGGAAAGAAGGCCAAGGAGCAGCTTCAGCACAGCGAAGAGCGCTTTCGCCAGCTGGCCGAGACCATCAATGGGGTATTCTTCATGACCAATGCGGACGCAACTTCCATGATCTACGTTAGCCCGGCGTATGAGAGCGTCTGGGGCCGTTCCTGCCAGAGTCTCCACGCCGATCCATTCTCCTGGCTGGACGGAGTGTTTCCAGAAGATCGGCCGCGTGTTTTACATCTACTCAAGCAAAACCCGGGGGGTATCCAGACGGAGTTCCGGGTCGTTCGACCGGACGGCTCGGTCCGATGGATCCGTGCGCGCACCTTTCCGATCGAAGATCAAAAGGGTGCGGTCTATCGATTAGCCGGCATTGCGGAAGACATTACCGAGCGCAAGGTGTCGGAGGAGGAGGCGCGAAACGTCCAAGAGCGACTCCGAATGGCCGTCAATGCCGCCCGGATGTACACCTGGGACTGGGACCTCCGGACCGACCGGATTGCTCTGAGTGGAAATTATGAAGAAATGCACGGCCTGGCGTTACCCGAACCGGAGAACACCTACTCCTCGCTTCTTCAAACGATTCACCCGGAAGACCGAGAAAAAGTCAAGCGTGCGGTCGATTTCGCCACTCAAGGACGATCCCCTTATCATGTCGATTTTCGGGTTGTTCACACGGATGGCGGCGTCCGATGGCTGGAAACACAGGGGCAACCGTATCGTGACGGATCCGGAAAAGTGTTAAGGATGATCGGCGTGACGCAGGACATCACAGAGCGTAAGCGGGGTGAAGAGACCGTTCGACACATGGCCTTCTATGACTCGTTGACCGGACTTCCAAACCGAAACAATCTGCTCAACCTCCTGTGCGACGCGATTCGGATCGACGGCGGGGCCGGCAGGCCGATGGCCCTGATCCTCGTAAACTTGGACCGGTTCAAAGAGATCAACGACATCCTGGGCCATGATCGGGGAGATATCTTGCTAAAAGAGATGGCAATGCGGCTCAAGAAGACGCTGTTTTCTCCGGACGTCGTCGCCCGTCTGGGCAGCGACGAATTTGCTGTCTTCCTTCCCCGCCTCGCCAAGAGCGAAGATATCCGATTCGTGATCCAAAAGCTCGAGAAAGTCTTGCAACCGCACTTCACCATCGAGGGACTTCCGATCGCCGTGAAAGCGAGCGTTGGGATCGCACTATATCCGGAACAAGGAACCAGCCCGGACACCTTGTTTCAACGGGCCGATATGGCGATGCACACGGCCAAAGCAAGCACGAGAGGGCCGACCGTCTATGCGCCGGAGATCGATCGGCACAGTCCGCAACGACTGACTCTGATGGCGGAGTTACGCCAGGGGATCGAGGAGAATCAGCTCTTCCTTCATTATCAGCCGAAAGTGAACCTGAAGCACCAAGCGTTCTGCGGTGTTGAGGCGCTGGCGCGCTGGAGACACCCGCGGCTAGGAATGGTCGCACCCGACGAGTTCATCGGGCTTGCGGAGGAGACGGGCCTGATTCATCCGCTGACCGAGTCGGTTCTGCGCATGGCATTGAAGCAGTGCGGCCAGTGGCGCCGGGCGGGCATTGAGGTGATGCTTTCGTCCAATCTCTCCGCGCGAAAACTTCTGGATCCGAGATTTTCCGAAACCGTGGCCGAGCTACTCGATGCCGGCGGCGTGACGTCGGTGATGATTCAATTCGAGATTACCGAGCACGCGATCATGGCCGATCCGCATCGTGTCCAGGAGACGTTGATCAAGCTCCGTGAGATGGGGATCCGATTTTCAATCGATGACTTCGGGATCGGATATTCCTCTCTGGGTTATCTCCAGAAACTTCCGGTGGATCAGATTAAAGTGGATAAGTCGTTCGTGATCGACATGATCCACCATGAAGGAGCCGCAAGGATTGTGCGCTCCACGATCGATTTGGCCCACAACCTGGGTCTGGAAGTAATGGCCGAGGGGGTGGAGAGTAAGGAGATCTATGATCGGCTCACCACTTGGGGCTGTGATGCGGCTCAAGGCTATTACATCGGCAAACCCTTTCTGGCCGAAGAGCTCACGCCTTGGCTCGACGAGTCACCCTGGGGGACTAAGAAGAGCGGCGTTTCTTAAAGCGACGCCCTTACGTGACAGGAGTTTCAAGACATTCTCTGGGTCAGCCGGCTGATTGCGGCATGGGGTTGAGGGAAAGGCTGCGGATATCGAACAATAAGAGGCTTCCAGAGGTTCCTTCTGTCGCTCTGTTTGGCATCGGAAGATTTCGGATACAGAAGAACAATATAAATAGCCGGGTTTTCGGAGTCTCCCTGGATCGACCTTTTAGGGATTCGGTGAATGACCCAAATGGTTTCCCAAGAAAAAGCAGAAAACATCGCGCACGGTTGGATTCAGGCCTGGAACAGCCATGATCTGGACGCGATCATGGCCCATTATGCGGAGGAGGTCGAGTTTACCTCTCCACTGGCAATCAGCCTCATGGGAAGCGCCTCGGGAACCCTTAAGGGAAAGCCGGCGTTACGGTCTTATTTCAGGCAAGGCCTTCAGAGCTATGTGGATCTAAAATTCGAGCTGGAGCAGGTGATGGCCGGGGTGGGAGGTCTCGTTGTCTGCTATCGTAGCGTCAAGGGAATGCCGGCCGTAGAAGTGATGCTGCTGAATCAAGAAGGCAAAGTGAAAGGGGGCATGGTTTTTTACAACTCCGGTACGAAGACCGAGCCCGCCGCGTGACGTCTTATTCGAAAGAGGGAAAAAATGGGAGGGAGTGCTAGAGTTAGTTGAAAATTGACGAAGCGGTCCTTTCTGTGGTGATGTGATTCTGGCCGAGTCACACACCTTAACCCGAAAAAGAAAGGAGCCGCTTCATGAAGACAGTAATTCGATTC
>Ga0209167_10001589_pt1 | contig 13121 bp, 10 predicted proteins | sample Coa_R1_9_FD_187154 | JGI IMG/M metagenome (GOLD analysis project Ga0209167, IMG submission 187154) | Surface soil microbial communities from Centralia Pennsylvania, which are recovering from an underground coalmine fire - Coalmine... | ecosystem: Environmental > Terrestrial > Soil >... | reverse complement strand
TGGTCAATACCCAGTTCCAGTACCTCGATGTTGGTGTCAACATCGATATCACTCCTCGCGTCCATGCCAACGGCGATGTCACGCTGAAGATCACCATGGAAGTGTCCGAAGTTGACGGCACCTCCAATATCGGCGGAATCACTCAGCCCATCATCGGTCAGCGCAAGATCGAGCACGAGGTTCGCCTCAAGGAAGGCGAAGTCAATCTGCTGGGCGGGATGATGGAAGATCAGCAGACCAAGGCCCTCACCGGATTTCCTCTGCTCTCGCAAATCCCGATTCTGAAATATTTGTTCGGCCAGACCAATACCGACCACAGCGAAAACGAAACCGTCTTCGTCCTCATTCCTCACATTGTCCGCAAACAGGAGATCACCGATATCAACCAGGAGGCTCTCGATGTGGGCACCGCCAGTGCCATCGAGCTGCATCGCGTCAGCCGCCCTCAGGCCCCTGTTCCGTCTGAAAATACAGCTCCTGCGCCGGCCACGATGCAGCCGCCGGCAGCCTCACCCGCGCCGCATCCGGTTCCGCCGACGGCTCCGCCGCAAGCAGCCTCGCCGCAGCCCCAGGGTGCAGCTGGCTTCAGCTTTGATCCTCCGGCCGTCATCCAAGCATCCGGTTCTACCTTCACCCTCAACGTTCTGGTGGCGGGCGCGCAGAACGCCTATTCCGTTCCCTTGCAGGTGACTTACGATCCCAAACTCCTGCAAGTGGTCAACGTCTCCAATGGCACTTTCCTCTCCCAGGACGGGCAGGCTGTCGCGCTGGTCCATCGCGACGACGAGACCACCGGGACGTTGCAGGTCACCGCTACCCGACCTCCTGGTGCCAGTGGTATTTCCGGGCAGGGGACGGTCGTAACTCTGACTTTCATGGCGAAAGCTGCCGGGCAGACTACTCTGGCCATCTCGAAGGGAGGCACGCGTGATCCCAACATGCAGCCCACGCTGGTGGCGGGGGCTACGGCTGCCGTGACCATCCATTAGTCAGGAAGGTCGAGCGGAACAAGTATTTTCTCGTGACACCAATGAAATCGCTTTCCCCAACACGACGGACGCGTGGCTTCACCCTGATCGAACTGATCGTGGCCACCACCATACTCATCGTGCTGACCGCTCTGGCCATTCCTCTGGCCCGCGTTACCATCAAGCGCGAAAAAGAGCGCGAGCTGCGCCATGCCTTGTGGGAGATGCGCGACGCCATCGACCGTTACAAAGACGCATCGGACCGTGGCGCCTTTCGTACCAAAGTCGGCTCTGAAGGTTATCCGCCCGACCTCGATACCCTGGTTAAAGGCGAGGACGTCCAGGGCAAGAAACTCAAGTTTCTGCGGAAGGTCCCGATAGACCCGATGACCAATTCCACAGAATGGGGCTTGCGCTCCATGCAGGACGATCCCACTTCGGACTCCTGGGGCGAACAGAATGTTTTCGACGTATACACAAAATCCCAGGCCACCGCGCTCGACGGCACGAAGTACAAGGACTGGTAAATGTTGGCGACGCGATCCTCACATCAAAAAGCTAGCCGCGGCTTCACCATCATCGAGCTGATGATTGTCATCAGCATCATCTTGATCCTGGTTTCGGTCGCCTTGCCCGCCTACAACCAATCCATCCTTCGGGCCAGAGAATCCGTCCTGCGGCAGAATCTCTTTACCCTGCGTTCGGTAATCTCGCAATACACTCTCGACAAACAGAAAGCTCCGCAATCGCTCGACGATCTGGTTTCCGCCGGCTACTTGAAGCAACTCCCCACCGATCCCATGACCGGCCGCAGCGACACCTGGACCCCCGATCAGGAACAGGGCGAAATTATGTCCCTCGACCAGCAGGATGAAGGCGGCATCGTCGACGTGCACAGCGGTTCCGCTGGGGTCGGCAGCGACGGCACCGCCTATAACACCTGGTAAGTCAAAACCGCCAACTTTGGCTTACGCCGCCATCTTCTGCGCCACCACGCCCGTCACTTTGCGCACGGCCAACGACATCATCACCCGCGTGAGACCGCTGATAATCATGCTGATCCCCACCAGCGTGCCGATTGCCCAGGAAGAACTGGTCGGCCATTGCGCATAGATCAGCAGTCCCAACAGCAGCGTAATGATCCCGTCAATCAGCACCCAACTTGCCCCCCGCATCGTCCGCATCTTGAAAAACAGAACGATGTCCAGGACGCCTTCAATCAGAAACAGCGACCCCAGCACCAGCGTCAGCGAAGCTACCGCCAATACGGGATGCAGAATCAGGTAGCCGCCGAAGAATAAATACGCGAGCCCAACCAGCAACTTCCACGTCACGCTGCCCGCGCCATGAGCGCTGAAGGCGAGCGTCAGATGCACTACACCCGCCAAAACGATGAGCCAGGCAATCACCACGTTGACTGCCACCGCTGCCAGAAATGGCGAACCCACCGCCAGCATGCCGAAGACAATCAGTAAAACGCCCCACATAATCGACAAGGTCGAAGCCTGCCGCACTACTTCCACTGGAGTTTGTGCCATAAAGCCTCCTTTGAAAACGGCATAAGCCTACCGCAAAAAGGCCGTCTGGTGAAGTCCTGCCTAAACCGCAAATAGGGCGAAATTTCGCCACTGCGGATCGTCGACCCGCACAGCGGCCCCGCCGGCGCCGGTAGCGACCAGGACTGCGAAAATCATGTCCCTTCCCCAATTTGGGGACCCTGGTCAGCTTGATCCCGGATTGTTTCTGGCCAGGACAATTCGTCGTTACGGTCCATAGACCAGCGCCTCGCCGGAACCTTGGCCGGGCGCCCCAACCGCCACCGTTTTTCCGCTTATGCTCAGTGAATAACCGAACTCATTGCAACCGGTGGACTTTGGACAGGTGAACCGGGTCGTCTGGGTTGCGTTCCTCCATCCCGAGTTTGGCATGACGTAGAGATAGACATAACCCTGGTCGGGGACTGATCCCTCCTCGAAGGACCCGACCATGACAATGCCCTTATTCACGGCAACCGAGTCGCCGAAACTCTTTAATATGCCGGGGTTCTCAGTCAGTTCGGCAGTCTGGGTCATGTTGGTCCATCCGGTCGCCGGCTCTTCATAAACGTAAGCGGCACCCACACCGTGCTGGTTGACCTGGGCGCTGACGACGATTGCGGCAGCCGACGAACCGATGGCGACGGCATAACCGAGCTCTCCGAACTGCGCCCCATCGGTGGACGTCAACTTTGCAGTTTCCGTCATGTTGCTCCAGCCAGACGGCGGTTCTACATAAACGTAAGCCGCTCCGTTGCCGTTGGTAAGGTATTGTGGTGCTCCGGCCACGACGGTTGTACCACTGATCGCAACCGCGTCAAAATAATCGCCATTGGCGGCCGTCAACATGGCGGACTGCGTCATGTTGGTCCAACCCCCCGCTGGCTTTTCGAAGATATCGATGCGGGCTTGCGGTATGCTTGCATCTCCCACCACCGCAACCGTGTTGCCGCTGATTGCGACTCCGCCAAAAACCTGACTGGAATCTGAGTCGCTCAGCTTGGCGGTTTCCGTCATATTCGTCCAGCCGCCCGTGGGTTCGACGAAAACGTACACCGCAAAGATCCCGTTTCCGAAGCCGGTCGATCCCACCGCCACCACGGTGTTACCATCCACGCCCACAGCAGTGCACTCCAGCGCGTCAGAGCAGGTAAGCTGCGCTGTCGGCGATGACATATTCGTCCAGCCGCTCGGGGGTTCGACGTACAAATCCACAAAGTTATCCAAACCTCCGACAACTACCGTGTTGCCGCTGATACTGACGAAGAAGCCGTTGGCAAACGCTGCTGGATCACTGAGTTCCGCCAGAAACCTGCCACTGGTTGGAATGTTCGATTGCGGATGGATTGCGGTCGCCCCGACGGCTGAATTCGCCAAGCAGAGCAGCAGGCAGAGACCTAGACTCCAGTAAGTTTTCACAACGCTCTCCTAGAAATTGAATTTGCAGTTCACGAATGGACCTACCCGGCGGCCGCGAAGCACAGAACGGTGATCGCCCAGCGATCTCCGGTCTCTAACTTCTCCTTTGCCGCTAGCTTTTTACCCAAACCGGACCCAAAGGTAGGGCTCACAGGCGGTTTAGAAAATCAAGATTTTGTCGAAGCGAAAGGTTGCGGTGGAGTTCATCTCTCTTATTACACAAAGACGAATCTCCTTCTTGGGTTCAAAAACAGCACGATCATACACCCATCCCGTCCGTCCTCGACTGTGCGAAACAGCGACGAAATTTCTTTGCCGTCCATCTTCGTAGACAGGTCCTCGGCCCGGTGGCTTTCTCCGCTAGCCTTTGATTTGCCCGCCTCTTCTCAAACCACTACCATTACTCCATGCCGGTAGAAACCGAGATTACTCCCGCCACTTACACCCCCATCCGCGCGCCCCGCGGCAATGCGATTTCCTGCAAGGGCTGGCAGCAGGAAGCCGCCATGCGCATGCTGATGAATAATCTCGACGAAGAAGTCGCCGAGCGCCCGCGCGATCTCGTTGTCTATGGCGGAACCGGCCGCGCTGCCCGCAGTTGGGAGGCTTACCACGCCATCGTCGCGGCACTCAAGAATCTCGACAACGACGAGACTCTGCTCGTGCAATCCGGCAAGCCCGTCGGTGTCTTTAAGACCCACGAATACGCGCCGCGGGTGCTGATTGCGAATTCAAATCTCGTCGGTCACTGGTCCAACTGGGAAAAGTTCAACGAACTCGAACGCGCTGGTCTCATGATGTACGGCCAGATGACGGCCGGGTCGTGGATCTATATCGGTTCGCAAGGAATCGTCCAGGGAACGTTTGAAACTTTCGCCGCAGCCGCAGAAAAGAGTTTCAACGGCGACCTCGCCGGTAAACTCATCGTCAGCGGAGGCATGGGAGGCATGGGTGGCGCCCAGCCGCTCGCTGCAACCATGACTGGCGCGGCGTTTCTCGGAATCGACGTCGATCCCGAACGCATCAAGAAGCGCCTCAAAACCGGCTACTGCGACTTTATGGTGACCACGCTCGATGAAGCCCTGCGCATCCTGAAGAACGCCGTTCGCAAGAAAGAGAATGTTTCTGTTGGCCTGGTCGGTAATTGCGCCGACATCATTCCAGAACTCGCCCAGCGCGGCGTAGTCCCCGACATTCTCACCGACCAGACTTCCGCCCACGATCCGCTCAACGGCTACGTACCGAATGGCATGACATTGCAGGAAGCCCTCGAATTGCGCAAGAGCGATCCCAAGACCTACGAACAACTCTCGCTCGATGCCATGGCCAAACATGTGGAAGGCATGTTGGCGCTGCAGAAGATGGGCGCCGTCACCTTCGACTACGGCAACAACATCCGCACTTTCGCCTTTCAGCGCGGAGTAAAGAACGCTTACGACTTTCCCGGCTTCGTCCCCGCCTACATTCGTCCGCTGTTTTGCGAAGGCCGCGGCCCGTTCCGCTGGGTCGCGCTATCGGGCGAGCCTTCCGATATCCACGTCACCGACGAGCTCATTCTCGAACTCTTCCCCGAGAATCGCATCCTGCGCCGCTGGATTGACCTCGCCCGCAAACGCATCAAGTTTCAGGGGTTGCCCGCCCGCATCTGCTGGCTGGGATACGGCGAGCGCGCTCAATTCGGCCTGGCCATGAACGACCTGGTCAAGAAAGGCAAACTCAAGGGCCCTATCGTGATTGGCCGCGACCACCTCGACTGCGGATCGGTGGCCTCACCCTTCCGCGAAACCGAAAGCATGAAAGATGGCAGCGACGCCGTAGCCGACTGGCCCCTACTCAATGCCCTGCTGAACACTGCCGCTGGCGCGTCCTGGGTTTCAATTCACAACGGCGGAGGCGTTGGCATCGGCTATTCGCTGCACGCCGGCCAGGTCACGGTCGCCGACGGCACCGAAGCCATGGCCAAACGCATCGAACGCGTTCTGACGACTGATCCGGGCATGGGGGTTATCCGCCACGTAGACGCGGGTTACGAGGAAGCGAAGGAATTTGCGAAGAAGACGGGCGTGAAGGTTCCGATGGGGCGATCGTGAACACCCACCACGGAGACACTGAGGCACGGAGATCGGTAGGACTTCTTTGTGAGGCGCTGACCGAAAGCATCATCGGAGCAGCCATCGAGGTACATTCACATTTGGGGCCCGGACTCCTTGAATCGGTCTATGAAGAGTGTATGTGTCAGGAACTTCGCCTTCGAGATATTCCATTCCTGGCGCAGGTGCAGCTGCCCGTCGTCTACAAAGGTGTGGAAACCGCTGGAACGTATCGAATCGACCTGGTTGTGGCCGGCGAGGTGGTGGTAGAACTGAAGGCCGTAGAACGACTGCTCAGCGTCCACGAAGCTCAACTCTTAACCTACTTGAAGCTGACCGGGAAGAGAGTAGGCTTGATGATCAACTTTAATGTTCCCGTTTTGCACCGGGGGATTCTACGTCGCGTCCTATGACCTTCGATTTTCTCCGTGCCTCGGTGTCTCCGTGGTGGGTGTTCGTCGGGAGCGCGAATGCGTAGCGTGTCGCCCCTACTGCTGATCAACATCGGCCAGCTTCTCACTCTGCGTGGCGAGAAGCCCGGCCCCCGTCGCGGCCCTGATCTATCTGAGATCGGACTGCTCGAAGACGCTGCTGTCCTCTGCCTGGGCGGAAAAATCGTCTCCGTCGGCAAGACCAAAGATGCACTCCGCGACCCCTGGCTCAAGAAGAACCGCAAGAAAGTAACCGAAGTCGACTGTGCTGGCCACGTTGTCCTTCCCGGTTTCGTCGACTCGCACACTCATCCGGCGTTCATGAATCCCCGCCTCGTGGATTTCGAGAAGCGCATCACCGGCGCTACCTATGAAGAAATCGCCGCCGCTGGCGGTGGCATCCGTTCCAGCGTGGAAGCTGTTCGCAAAGCGGGGAAGCGGGCCCTTACCGAAAAGGTCTTGCAGGCACTGCACGAGATGGCCGAGCAGGGAACGACGACGGTCGAGGCCAAGTCCGGCTACGGGTTGACTGTCGAATCAGAATTGAAATCCCTGGAGGCAATCCGTTCTGCCGCCGCGCAATGGCCGGGGACAGTCATTTCAACCCTGCTAGGGGCGCATGTTGTGCCGCAAGAATTTCGAGATCGCCCCGAAGACTACGTTGATATCGTCTGCAAGGAAATGATCCCTGTCGCTGCCAAGCGCAAGCTTGCCCAATTCGTGGATGTCTTCACCGACCGCGGCGCCTTTACCTCCGCCGACGCCGAAAGAATCTTTCAGGCCGCTACCCAGCACGGCCTCGGAGTCCGTGCCCACGTCTGCCAGTTGAGCGAAACCCGGCTCGATCCGTTACTCCGCTTCAAACCCGCATCTCTCGATCACATGGATCACATAAACGGCCGCGACCTGTCTAGTCTGGCCCAGAGTGAAACCGTCGCCACCTTGGTTCCTGGCGCGAACTACTTTTTAGGGCTCGACAGGTTTCCTCCCGCTCGCAAGCTCATCGACTCTGGCGTCGCCGTCGCTCTGGCCACCGACTACAATCCCGGCTCGTCGCCCACGCCCAGCATGCCGTTCGTTCTATCGCTCGCCTGCACCCACATGGGGATGACCCCCGCCGAGGCCATTTCCGCCGCCACCATCAACGGGGCCTGGGCCTTGCAATTGCAGAGGTGTAAAGGTTCCATCGAGCCCGGCAAAGACGCCGACCTCGCCGTTTTCCATGCTGGCGACTATCGCGAGCTCGCCTACTACTTTGCCACCAACCGCTGTGCCTTTACGGTTTTGAACGGCATCGTGAACCCGGCGGCGGAGTGCGAAGGTGCATGAACTACGGAGGGAACTATAAAGACGCCCACTGCGTAGAAGACAGTGTGTAGGTTTCCATCAGAAGGCGCATCGTCCGGCCGCACGCGGGTGCACCCAGGTTTGTTACCCTTGAGGAGAATATGAAACTAATTTCTTGGTTCGCGGTATTGTTCCTCTTCCTGACCTCCCTTTGCATGGGGCAACGTCTGCCCGAGATCGCTGTTCCGGATCATTACACACTGACTTTCTCGCCCGATTTCACCAAGGATGATTTCGCCGGGGACGAAACCGTCGCGGTCCGAGTCCTGAAGCCGACTTCTCAAATTGTGCTGAACGCCGCTGAGATCGACTTTCAGGAAGCGACCATCACCAGCGGTCATTCCACCCAAAAGGCCACAGTCGCCCTCGACAAAGACAAACAGACCGCCACCTTGACCGTGGACCATACGATTCCAACCGGCCCGGCCACCATTCAGATTCGCTTCCATGGAATTCTCAACGATGAGTTACGTGGCTTTTACCTGGGCAAAGACTCGAACGGTCAGAAGTATGCAGCTACTCAATTTGAGGCGACCGACGCCCGCCGCGCGTTTCCTTCGTTCGATGAGCCTGCCTACAAGGCAGTTTTCGAAGTAACCGTGGTGGCTGACGAGGGCCTGACCGTAATCTCGAACACCAAGGTCGTCTCTGATATGCCAGGCCCGGAGGGGAAGCACACTGTGCGTTTCGCTCCCACTCCGAAAATGTCCTCCTATCTGGTGGCTATGGTGGTCGGCAAGTTCGAATATGTGGAAGGTGTCGTCGACAATATTCCTATCCGCGTGTATGCCACTCCCGGCAAGAAAGAACTCTCCACCTTTGCGCTGGACGCCGCGGAGAACATCATGCGCTACTACAACCAGTATTTTTCCATCAAGTATCCCTACGGCAAGCTCGACTTGATCGGACTGGCGGATTTCTCTGCCGGCGCCATGGAGAACACTGGCTGCATTACTTTCCGCGAGCTTCTGTTGCTGGTCGACGAAAAGCAGAGCCCCGTTGATCTGAAACGCGAAGTTGCCTCTGTCATCGCCCACGAAATGGCTCATCAGTGGTTTGGCGACCTGGTCACCATGCAATGGTGGGACGATCTGTGGCTCAACGAGGGGTTTGCCACCTGGATGTCCAACAAACCTCTCGAAGCCTGGAAGCCTGAATGGAACATGAAACTTCTCGACGTCGAGGGCACGGCGCACGCGATGGATGCCGATTCATTGATCAACACTCACCCCATTCACCAGCAGGCGGAAACGCCCGAGCAGATCCTCGAGTTGGCCGATGACATCACCTATGACAAGACTGCGGCCATTCTGCGCATGCTGGAATCGTACCTGGGCCCGGAAACCTTTCGCGCTGGCGTGAACGCTTATCTGACAAAGCACGCCTATGCTAATGCCACCGCGGCGGATTTTTGGGGCGCACAGACGCAGGTCTCGAAGAAGCCCGTCGACAAGCTTATGCCAACTTTTATCGAGCAACCCGGTCCGCCTCTGGTGAGCGTTAAGACGTCCTGCTCCGGCGGGTCTGAGAAAGTCACGTTGCAACAGCAGCGCTATTTCTTCGATAGGGCTAAGTTCGACGCCAGCAACAGCGAGCGCTGGCAAATCCCCGTCTGCATGAAACAAGGCTCATCAGGCAAGATCGGCGCCGAGCGCTGCGAACTGCTCACACAGGAGCAACAGACCTTCAATCTGCCCGCCTGTTCAACCTGGATCAACATTAACGCCGACGCCAAGGGCTACTACCGTTCCGGATACGAATCCGGTGTAGTGCGTTCCATGGCTGGCGATGCCGAAAGCGCGCTGAGTCCGGCAGAGCGCATTATGCTGCCAAACGATGTCTCGGCTTCGGTTCGTGTAGGCCGCGAAAAAATCGGTGATTACCTCGCCGTGGTCGAGGGCTTGCAGGCCGACCGCAGTCAGGCGGTGCTCGGCCCTCTGATGCGCCAACTGGAGTACATCGGTCGCTATCTGGTGACCGACGAGGACCGCGCATCCTATCGCATGTGGGTGCGACAGGTGCTTGCGCCGGCAGCCGCAGATGTAGGATGGGAGCCGAAACCCGGCGAGCGCGCCGATCGCGAGGGTCTTCGCGCCGAACTCATGGGCGCATTGGGCTACACCGCTCGCGATCCGGAAGTGGAGGCACTCGCTCGCAAACTGGCCAACCAGGCGCTTGACGATCCCTCCTCAGTTAATCATGAATTGGCGTTTGCGGCTTTCAGAGTGGCCACGAACGGAGGCGACGAGTCTCTTTACGATAAAATCAGGAATCGTCTGAAGATCGCAAAAACTCCAGAGGAGATCTTTTTTTACCAGCAATCGCTGGCTAGTTTCAGCGATCCCGCCCTTCTCGAGAAAACCCTGGAATTCGCCATTTCGCCGGAGGTGCGCTCGCAAGACAGTCTCCAATTGATCTCCAGGGTCATGCGCAATCCCAACGGAGAGACACTCGCATGGGATTTCGTTCGCTCTCATTGGGAGAAAATCCAGACTCTGGGTGGCGCATTCGCCGGTGCTGCCGTTGCGGGCGCGTCAGCATCTTTCTGCGACGCGGGCATGCGAGATCAGCTGCAGGACTTTTTCGCCGTCCACCACGAACCCGCTTCTGAACGCACGCTGAAGCAATCCGTGGAGCGCATAAACTATTGCGTGGACTTGAAAGCGCAGCAGGGAAGTCAACTGGCCGCCTGGCTGCAGCAGCACTCGAGTAGCTCGGGCAGTCACTAAAGCCCGTGCGGACATTTCCTTCCGATCCCAGGGCGCGACTCGCGTTGAGCGATTGCGCCTTGGTTGTTATAATCAGGCCTGTTCCAAACGCTCCCAGCGTTTTGACTGCGGTGGTCCTAGGATTGTGCCTTGTCGGCCTGCCTTACGACTCATCCGAATGAAGACCGGACAACCCGGTGGCAGCACAAAGAGTGGCCAGGTAGCTCAGGTGGTAGAGCGCAGCCCTGAAAAGGCTGGCGTCGGCGGTTCAACTCCGTCCCTGGCCACCATATCTTTCAGTAACTTAGCAACCCAGCCCGAAATTTCACACCTGTGATTTCACACCTGTGGTCGCTCACGGCCCTAAAACTTCCGAGTTCCCGACCACTCGTGGACGTGGACGCGATATTTGTAAACACAAGCGCGTTTTTCATTACTAAACGTCACGCCGATATGAATCGAGACTGAGGAAGAGATAAGCCTCTCTCGTGTGGGGTGCGTTGCTGCGCCCACATAAGCTAGCCATGGGTCCGCTGCACAAAGAGGAAGTCGGCTACTTCGCGCGGAAATACATTCCCATCACAGTTGATCCGAAGCAGGCACTTGGAACGGCGGTTTCTGACTCTGATCCCCGTTTTCGGCGTCGGCTTGGTAGCGGCCCTTAGGCAGCGTGAAGACTACGATCACGATGCCCAACGCCAATACACCCACGACCAAGATGCTGCCTTCAGGGCCTGTAGTTCCGCCGCTAAGAATTGCCGGACCCTGAGGATGCGTGGCGAGGAGGCGATGCTGGTTCATCGTTCCGCTGTTAGCTACGCCAAAAAGGAAGGACTGACCCCAGTCCCAGGCGGCATGAATCCCAACCGCACACCAGAGCGAGCCGGTGCGCCAGATGCTCAGGCAGACAAACATTCCGATGAGGAAGACTGAGACCAGCCCGAACGGGGACTCGCCTGGGTTGCCGCTGTGGACAAAGGAGAAAACGAGACAAAGAATGGCGGCCGAAGTCCAGAACCCGAGGGTCGCACTGTACCGAGTCTGGAATACTCGCCGGTAGAACCCGGTGAGCCCGCGAGTCAGCGTGTACAAGAGAAAGCCGTGAGATATGGACTCCTCGAAAATACCGAGCAGGCAGAAGGCGAAAAACCAGAGTACTCCATAGCACAGAACATCCCAGCCGAAAATTAGCTGGCGCTCGATGATGAGCAGGCCGCTCTTCCATAGCAGCACGACGAGGAGCGAGATCAGGATCACTCCCCAGCCCAGGCCGGCGAGAAACTTTTGCAGGCGTCTGGTCTCTCCATACCCGTACCGGCGGCCGCGTCGCTCAATTTTCGACATGATCCACGTGCTCAGTAACGTCGCGAAGGCGAGCAAGGATTCGTTGATGTAAACAGACTGCAGAGACACTTCGGAGATAGCTACATTTCCTCCTCGCGGGGGTGGGGAGAGTTGTCGGAGGGCCAAAACCATCGCGGCGAAGATCGCGGCGAAGATCGCGACAAAAATCAGAACGCTCCAGATGGCGCGTAGGCCATCTTTTCCGATGAAGACTCTGTGAACAGTCGATCGCGGCGAAGGCAAAGAAGTATCCTCAGCTTGTAATCTGTATTAATAGATAATATATTATCTATATGAAACTTCCTGTGTCAACTCCCGATCTAGTCGTCGGGCGACTGCGTAGTGACATCGTGAGCGGGCGGCTCGCGCCCGGTGAGCCCTTGCGTCAGGATGAGATCGCCCGATCATTCGGGGTGAGTCACGTTCCGGTTCGTGAAGCCTTTCTCAGGCTCCAGGCCGAACGGCTCGTCGAGATCCGGCCGCGCCGCGGCGCGATCGTCGCGGCGCTTTCGGCAGCAGAACTCGAAGAGCTTACCGAGATGCGCGCGGCCTTGGAATGTTGTGCGCTGCGCATCGCAATCCCGAAGCTCACTGTTGGTGACCTGCAGAAGGCCGCCCAAGCGCTGGATCGCATCGATCACCAGCCGGAGCGATGGGCCGAGCTGAACATGGCGTTCCACACCCTCCTCTACGCGGCCGCAGAGCGTCCGCGGCAACTCGCAACGATCCTTTCGTTGCAGCGCAGCCTTGAGCGGTATGTCTATTACGTCTACTATCAACTCAAGATGACGAATGCCTTCGCCGACTCACAGCGCGAGCACCGCAAATTGCTCCAGCTCGTCGAGCGAAGAAAAACAGATGAAGCGTGTGCGCTCGTGAATGACCATATCCTCGAGCCGTGGGGCATCGTGGTTTCCAAGTTACGCGAATCGGGCCACGCTTAGGCGGTGTCGTGTGTGGTAGCGAGCGTAGATGCCTCCGTGATGAAGATACTCCGTAAGGAGAAGCTTCTGTCGTGCGACCTAGGCGAGGGTTCGTAAGCACTTCAGCAACCCCGTTGGATGAGACGAGCGCTGGCGCCACGGGCAATGCCGGCTTTTGATCGACCACGATCGTGCCTCTCTCGGCATCTGAACGGCAGAGCGGTGTGGTCCTAGGGGCAGTTTGCTGCGAAAATCCGGTACCAGTTCTAGCGGAAGCATCGGGCCGTGACCGGTTCTCTGGAACGCGCATGCATTTCGCACCTGTGGTCTGCACCTGTGGTGGTTCCGTTTTACAG
>Ga0209167_10001588_pt1 | contig 13132 bp, 7 predicted proteins | sample Coa_R1_9_FD_187154 | JGI IMG/M metagenome (GOLD analysis project Ga0209167, IMG submission 187154) | Surface soil microbial communities from Centralia Pennsylvania, which are recovering from an underground coalmine fire - Coalmine... | ecosystem: Environmental > Terrestrial > Soil > Unclassified... | reverse complement strand
GGCGCGCACCTGAAGACCACTGAAAAGCAAATCGCCAGCAATCTCGATCCCGTGAAGGAAATTCGCCTGGCCCAATTCACGCCCCAGGTTTCGCGCATCGTCATTGATCTGCGCACCCCTGCCCGTTACAACGTGAATGCTTCCGGCAACGCCGTCACCGTAGCCTTCCGCGCCGAGGCTCCGACGCCTGCTTCCGGTGGCGCCAGTGACTCTGCTCCGGCCGCGAACAGCGAGCCTTCCGACGTCACCACCACCAAGGCGATCAGCGCCCCAGTGGTTCCCACGGCCGCCCCGGATAATATTCCGGCGCCGGCAGCCACTCTTCCCACGGCCTTGACGCAAACTTCCGCGGCCCTGGCCGTGCCCGTTGCGCCTGTGCACCAGCCCGAACCCGCCGCTCCCAAACCGGTCGCCGCGAACACGGGCTACACCGAAATCAGCGACAGCAATGCGGCCCCTGCGCCAGCCGCCGCTCCGGCCGCTTCCGCCGCAGCGCAACAGGCGCCCACACCCGCTCCCGCCGGCCACTATTCCGGTGAACCCATCTCCGTCAATTTGAAAGACGTTGACCTGCGCGATTTCTTCCGCCTCATTCACGAAATCAGCGGCCTCAACGTCGTCGTGGACCCAGCCGTAAAGGGCAGCCTCACGATCGTTCTCGACGATGTGCCGTGGGATCAAGCCCTGGACATCGTGCTCAAGAACAACGATCTCGATAAGCAGCTCGACGGCAACGTTCTGCGCATCGCCACCAAGGATACCCTGAAGCGCGAAGCCGAGCAGAACCGCGATCTCGCCAAGGCTCAGGCCGAGTCCGCCGATGTGGTCACCACCACGCGCGTCCTCAGCTACGCCAAGGCCTCGGACATGGTCCCCACGCTGAAGAAGTTCCTCTCTTCGCGCGGCGACATTCTCGCCGATAGCCGTTCCAACACCTTGATCATCCGCGACATTCCCACGGTCCTCCCGGTGCTGGATAACCTCCTGCGCCAGCTCGACCGTAAATCGCAACAAGTGGAAATCGAAGCGCGCGTCGTCGCCGCCAACCGTTCCTTCTCTCGTGAAATCGGCACCCAGTTCGGTCTCGGACTCGGCGCTCACGGCAGCACCATCGGTGGCGCCTCCGCCGTCGGCACCAGCACGGTTATTAACACTCCGGCTCCGCCGCTCGCGGTAGGCACGCCGCCGCTCACCTCCGGCGCCGTCCCGCTGCTCACCAACCTGGGCGCGGCCACACCGACCAGCGGCTTCACCTATTCGTTCGCGAACGCCAATTTCGCGCTCGATATGGTCATCACCGCGGCCGAAGATCGCGGCGTCGGCAAACTCATCTCCAAGCCGAAGATCGTCGCGCAGAACAACCAGAAATCAATCGTCAAGCAAGGTACCAAGATCCCGGTGCAGACCATCGTCAACAACACCGTCTCAGTCCAATTCGTGGACGCGGTGCTGGAGCTTGATGTCACCCCCCAGATCACCTCGGAGGGCACCATCTACATGGACGTGGACGTCAAGAACGACCAGATTGACTCTTCCATCCCGCGCGTCGAAGGCATTCCAGCCATTGACACGCAGGAAGCCACTTCCAAAGTCTTGGTCGCGGATGGCGCCACCATGGTCATTGGCGGTGTAATCGTCACCCAGCAGCGCACCGACATTCAAACAGTTCCGATACTCGGCAGCTTGCCCGTCATCGGCAACCTGTTCAAGCACACCACGGTCAGCTCCACGGCCCAGGAACTTCTCTTCTTCCTAACCCCGCGCATTCTGCCGGGATAGCAGTAGCAGGGAAGAGCGGGGTTCGCACGTAAGGACGTGGCCCACAAAACTGTGCACGCGAAATCAGCCCGGAGCCGGATCCATCGGCTCCGGCTTTCTTTTTCCACCCTTAACGCCGACGCGCTGCTCGTCACTCATCTCCCCAACATCCGTTATCTCTGCGGCTTCACCGGCAGCGCCGGAATCCTGCTCGTCGATCCCTCGCGCGCCACTCTATACACTGACAGCCGCTACACCCTGCAAGCGCGCCAGGAAGTTTACGATGCCACGACGGTGATCGCGCCGCACGGCCTGATTCGCGCCGTCGGCGAAGCCCTGAAAGCTCGCCGTGGCGCCATCCGCCTCGCCTTTGCGCCCGCGCAACTCACTGTAGCTCAGAAGACCGCGCTGCAGCTCGCCGTAGGCTCGCGCCTGCGTTGGCTAGCCGCGCCAGACCTCATCGAGCGCCAGCGCGCTGTAAAGGACGCAGACGAGCGAGCCCGCATGCGCCAGTCCGCGCGCCTCATCAGTGACGTCTGGACCGCCGCAGTTCTCAACGTCAAGCCCGGCGTCTCCGAACTGGCCGTCGCAGCCGATATCGAACGCTCCATGAAACTCCAGGGAGCCAGTGGCCCCTCCTTCGAATCCATCGTAGCCTCTGGCTCGCGCTCCGCCTGGCCGCACGCCCGCCCCACGTCCAAGCTCCTCAGGAAAAACGAGTTGGTCGTACTCGACCAGGGTGCTATACTGCGCGGCTACTGTAGCGACATGACGCGTACCGTCTTCCTGGGGCGGTCTTCCGCTAGAGTGCGTTCGCTCTATCACGCAGTTCTGCACGCCCAGGAAGCCGCGATAGCCGCCATCCGGCCGGGAGTATCGGCCGCATCCGTGGACGCTGCAGCGCGCAAGGTTTTCAAGCAATCGGGTCTGGAACGTTACTTCACCCATAGCACCGGGCACGGCTTGGGCCTCGAAATTCACGAGATGCCCCGGCTGGGCCGCGGAGAGGAAACCTTGCTCGAAGAGGGCATGGTCGTAACCGTTGAGCCGGGCTTGTACGTGGAACGCCTGGGCGGCATTCGAATTGAAGATGAAGTGCTGGTGACCGCGCAAGGCGCGGAAGTCTTGACCAGCGCTTCTCGGGAATTTCTAGAACTCTAAATGGCGAAAAAACCGACTCCCAAAGCATCATCCAGCTCATCCGCTCACGGCGTGGACCTTCCCGAAATTGAAAAGCTACTGGAGTTCATGCGCAAGCATGGCCTCGAAGAATTTGAGTACGAGCGCCAGGGCTTCCGCATCAGGCTGAAGAAACCGTCGTCGCCCGCCTACGCCTTTTCGCCGGGCCAGGCCCCGGAAATCGTGGTAGCTTCCGCCGCGCCGCACGCAAGTCACGCATCGTCCTCGGCGTCTGGCGCAGCAACTGCCGCGGGCTCTGGCGCCGTGCCGGCCGCCGCGCCGCGCGATGCCGCAGCCGATTCCATGCGCGCCGAAGACCTGCACATCGTGAAGTCCCCGATCGTCGGCACGTTCTACGTAGCCGCCGGCCCCGACGCCGATCCCTTCGTCAGTATCGGCTCCAAAGTCGAAACCGGCCAGGTTCTCTGCATCATCGAAGCCATGAAGCTGATGAACGAAATCGAATCCGACGCAGCCGGCGAAATCGTGCGCATCTTCGTCGAAAACGGTCATCCGGTAGAATACGGCGAAGCCCTATTCGGCATCCGCCCCCACCGGAAAAAATGAAGCACCCCAGTTTTCGTGGCACAGCCACTCCTGGCTGTGCAAGAAAATTGCAGCAAGACGCGCCGTCGCAGGGCCCGTTGACTCTGGTTTTGAATTTGTAGCGGCGGTCTTCAGACCGCCAGCCTTTGATGTTGCTTCTGACTTTGTAGCGGCCGCCTGCTTTTGCCTTTTAGGCGGGCGCCTTTGACGTTGCCTTTGAATTCGTAGGGGCGCTGCCTGTGAATCGCGCCACAGCGCGATTCATCCTGAGATCCCGCGGCGCGGGATCGAAGGGCTGCGCCCCAGCTTGCCACAATTTCAATCGCGCCAGGTCTTCGCCGTTGAATTTGCTTTTGAATTGGAACGTGCACGGCACGCCGTGCCCGCTCCATCACTACCTGGCTCAGTTTCCGTAGGGGCGGGTCTCAGACCCGCCCCGATTTGACTCACAAATCATGCGTCGCCGAACACCATGTTCCGAAAAATCCTAATCGCCAATCGCGGCGAAATCGCCCTGCGCATTCTCTCCGCCTGCCGTGAACTCGGCGTCAAAACCGTCGCGGTCTACTCCGAGGCCGACCGCAACTCTCTCCACGTCCGCTTCGCCGACGAAGCCATCTGCATCGGGCCGCCGCGCAGCAGCGAAAGCTACCTGAACATCCCGCAAGTAATCAGCGCCGCCGAAATCGCCAACGTGGACGCCATCCACCCCGGCTACGGATTCCTCTCCGAAAATGCCAACTTCGCCGAAGTCTGCGAAGCCTCCCACATCACTTTCATCGGCCCCGCCCCAGACGCCATCCGTCTGATGGGCGAAAAAGACAAAGCCCGCGAAGCCATGGCCGTCGCCGGCCTCCCCATCATTCCGGGCAGCGCCGGCGTTGTCCCCGACGCAGACGCCGCCAAAAAAATCGCCGCCGAAATCGGCTATCCCGTGATGATTAAAGCCGCCGAAGGCGGTGGCGGACGCGGTATGCGCATCGTACGCCACGCCCGCGAGCTGATTCCCCTGTTCCAAACCGCTAAAGCCGAAGCCCAGCAAGCCTTCGGCAGCCCGAACGTCTACATTGAAAAATTAATCGAGCACCCGCGCCACATCGAATTCCAAGTTCTGGGCGACAAGCACGGCAACGTAGTCCACCTGGGTGAACGCGAATGCTCGTTGCAGCGCCGCCACCAGAAAGTCCTGGAAGAATCCCCGTCGGTAGCGATGGACGCCCCGACGCGCAAACGCATCGGCAAACAGGTTGTGGATGCGCTGAAAAAACTCGGCTATTCGAGCGCCGGCACGGTCGAATTTCTGCGCGAAGAGTCCGGCAACCTCTTCTTCATCGAAATGAACGCGCGCATTCAGGTCGAGCACCCCGTCACCGAAATGGTGACTGGCGTGGACCTGGTAAAATCGCAAATCCGCGTAGCCGCCGGCGAAAAACTCACGGACATCCTGCCCAGCCCGATCGAATTTCGCGGCCACGCCATCGAATGCCGCGTCAACGCGGAAGATCCCGAAACCTTCGTCCCCAGCGCCGGACGCATCACCGCCTTCCGCGTCCCCGGCGGCCCCGGCATAAGGGTGGACACCGCAAGCTATTCCGACGCGGTAATTCCCCCGTACTACGATTCACTAATCGCCAAAATAATCGCCCACGGCAACGACCGCGCCGAAGCCATAGCCAGAATGAACTGCGCCCTGGACGGCTTCGTGGTAGAAGGCATCAAAACCACGATCCCGCTGCACAAAAAAATTCTAGCCGACAAAGATTTCATAGCCGGCAAATTCGACACCCATTTTCTCGATCGCGCCCTGGCAGTAGCAGCCAAGTAGCTCGCCACAGGTCTGTCGTGGCCGCCGTACCCTGGGAACGCCAATCTCCTGATTGGCGCTCCGCACCAAGGTCGCGGGGCAATCGGTTGTTGGCAGTTGCCGTTGAATCGCTTTTGAATGGGTAGGGGCGCTGCTTGCTGCGCCCCAGCTCGCCACAATTTCAATCGCGCCAAGCCTCTGCCGTTGAATTTGATGTTGAATCTGTAGCGGCCGCCTGCTTTTGCTTTTTAGGCGGGCGTCTTTGCCGTTGCAGTTGAATTGGCCGTTGCGGTTGCATTTGAACTTGCGTTCCGGTTGCACCTGAATTTGCCGTCGGGTTTGAATTTGCCGTTGATTATGTAGAGGCCGCTGTGTCCCGCGCCTTTCGGGACACAGCGGGCATCTTGGTTTTTCTTCGGTTCTGCTTTGGTGTTCCAATCGAACGGAGGCTCTGTTGTTTCCCACCCTCTACGCCATCCTGGACGCCACACCCAGCCAACCCACGAACGCGCTCCTATCGCTAGCCGAAACGCTCGCCCACTCCGGCGTCCAACTAATCCAACTCCGCGCCAAACACCTCCCCCCCCGCCAATTCCAAGAAATCGCAACCGCCCTAATCGCCGCCGTTCCCGCCCACGTCAAAATCATCATCAACGACCGCCCGGACATCGCCAGCATCACAAAATCCGCAGGCGTCCACGTAGGCCAGGAAGATCTCCCCGTAGAAGCAGCCCGCCAAATCTGTCCGCTCCCGCAATGGGTTGGAATTTCGACACACAATATCGAACAACTCCGCGCCGCCAATGACACTTCGGCGGACTATATAGCCGTGGGCCCAATTTTCCCGACGAGCACAAAAGAAAATCCCGACCCAGTAGTAGGCCTGGATCTAATCCGCGCAGCCAGAAAGCTAACGCCCAAGCCCCTGGTGGCCATCGGCGGCATCACCATAAAGTCCGCCAGAGAAGTCTTCGCAGCCGGCGCCGATTCCGTAGCCATAATCAGCGACCTACAAAACGCGCCAGACCCAGCCCAACGCGCCCGCGAATATCTAGCAGTAGCAGCGCAAGCCATCGCCGCGCGCAGCAGCACTTGATTTTGTGAATCGCCCCACAAGGCGATTCATCCTGAGATCCCGCTGCGCGGGATCGAAGGGAAGCGGCCAGCTTCAGCTGGGCGCGTTTGACGTTGCACTTGACGTAGCCGTTGAATTCGTAGCGGCCGCCTGCTTTTGCTTTTTAGGCGGGCGCCTTTGACGTTGCCGTTGACTTCGTAGCGGCGGTCTTCAGACCGCCAGCCGTTGTAGTTGCTTCTATATCCCTGTAGGTCGTGGCTTCAGCCACGACAGTAGAAGCCAGGAACGAAAGCGGCTTTAGCCGCTGCAGTGCCTACTTCTCGGCCGGTCGCTCCGTTCGCATGCTCGGTCCGCGCCTCTAGCGTCGCGGCGACGAAGACGATTTAATAGTTGCTACCTCGCGCCTCTGTGTTATTTTTCATCCGCGCGAGTCGCAGGCCATTTTGGTCTGCATTTGAAATATCAATGCCGTTGTCAGTGTTGATCAGTGTTCATCAGTGGTGATTTTGACTTTCTGCTGAAGCGCCAAGGCAACGGAGGGACGCACCGCATGACCAACCCGCTGTTCAAAAAGAAGCCCATGGAAACGCTGCTGCGCGAAGCCGCGGACACCGGCGAGCACACCCTGAAACGCACGCTCGGCCCTCTGTCGCTCACCGCGCTAGGCGTCGGCGCGGTAATCGGCGCCGGCATCTTCGTGATGACCGGCCTCGGCGCCACCCTCGCCGGACCAGCGCTCACCATATCCTTCATCGTCTCGGGCTTCGGTTGCGTCCTCGCGGGTCTCTGCTACGCGGAATTTGCCGCGATGATTCCGCTCGCCGGCAGCGCCTACACCTACGCCTACGCCGCGCTGGGCGAGTTGCTTGCCTGGATCATCGGTTGGGACTTGACTCTGGAATACGCGATGGGCGCCAGCACCGTTTCCTCCGGCTGGTCAAACCACTTCGTCGAATTACTCCAGATTTTTCACCTGAAGATGCCTCTGTGGCTCGCCTACGATCATTGGACCGCGCTCGCGACCGCTGAAAACGTGATAGCGCGCACCCAGGTCCACGCCGCCAACCCCACTCTCGGCATCACCACGAAAGCGTTTTCCGATCTCGTCCATGCGCTTACCGATGTGCCTTCGCCAGATCTGCTCCGGCAAGCGCACGACCTGGTCGCCGCGCCGCGCATTTTCGGTTTCGACTTCGGCTTCAACCTGCCGGCCTTCGTCATCGCGCTCATCATCACTGCGGTCCTGGTGGTCGGCATCAAAGAAAGCGCCAACTTCAACGCCACCATCGTGGTCATCAAGGTCGGCGTGGTCCTGTTCGTGATCCTCCTGGGTCTGAAGTACGTGGACAGCACCAACATCGGGCACAGCTGGGCCGAATTCGCGCCCATGGGTGTCGGTGGCATATGGAAAGCGGCCGCGTATATTTTCTTTGCCTACATCGGCTTCGACGCTGTTTCCACCACCGCGCAGGAAGCCAAGAATCCGCAACGCGACTTGCCCATCGGCATCATCGCCTCGCTGGTCGCCTGCACCATTCTTTACATCCTCGTGGCTTTCGTGCTCACCGGCATGGTGCCCTGGCGCTCGATCAACGTCGAGGCCCCGCTGGCAGTTGCCTTTCTCGATCACGGCTTGAACACAGCCTCAACCGTGATCACTGCCGGCGCGCTCGCCGGACTCACCAGCGTCATGCTCGTGATGCTGTTAGGTCAGACCCGCGTCCTCTACTCCATGGCCAACGACGGCCTGCTCCCGCGCAAATTCTTCGCCGCGATCCATCCCAAGTTCCGCACGCCCTACAAAACCACAATCCTAGTCGGCCTGCTCGCCGCAATCGTCGGCAGCATCACGCCCATTGATCAGCTCGGCAAAATGGTCAACATCGGCACGCTGCTGGCCTTTGTAATCGTCTGCATGGCAGTCATCGTTCTGCGCCGCACCAATCCCAATCAACCGCGCCCGTTCCGCACACCGCTCGTCCCGCTGATCCCCGTGCTAGGCGTCGCCATCAACGTCTACATGATGGTCAACCTAGGCTGGGTCAACTGGGCCCGCCTCATCATCTGGCTAGCCATCGGCCTCGTAGTCTATTTCGCCTACAGCCGCCATCACAGCCGAGTCCAACAAAACGACCGCAACTCGATGTAGCGCGCTCGCATCGCGCTGGAACGTTCGCATCGGCATAATTCCTCCGACTCAACGGTAGGGGCGCTGCTTGCTGCGCCCCAGCTCGCCCACGCGTCAACATTACCAGGCACTGAAGTTGCAGTTCGTGGGAACGCCAATCTCCTGATTGGCGTACTTCTGTCAGATCGTCGCGCTCAGTTTTCGTGGCACAGCCACTCTTGGCTGTGCGGAAAGCATTTCGCCCCGCCGCTCTTCGCGCGTCCATGCCCGCCGCGTGGCGCGATTCATATGGAGTGCGGCGGCTCGCCGCCGCTTTCGCCACCAACTAAAGCACATCGCAAATCGCGCCAGGCGAGGCTTGCCTCGCCCTCCCCGGTCTTGTCGTCACGCCGCACCCAAACTGTCTTCGTGGCACAGCCACTCGTGGCTGTGCGGGAAGCATTTCGCCCCGCCGCTCTTCTCGCTTCCATGCTCGCTCATCTTCCATAACGGCCCTGCGTCAGCTATTCTTCTATCGCCTAAAACGACCTAACGTGAACCGACTCTCCCCTCGCCGCCTAATCATCTTCCTACGGCACACCTCGCCGCTGGACATAATCGCCCTAGCAATCGTCATCCTTTACGCACTAGCCCGCGTAGCACTAGCACTAAACGCCACAATCCCGTTCGCCGGATTCCTCGGCTTCCTGGCCTTCCTCGCAATCGTCTACCTCTTCGTCCGCCTGATTCCCTGGCTCCGCAACCGCTTCATGTGGACCCTCCGCAATCGCTTAATCGTGACATACGTTTTCATTGGAGTCGTTCCCGTAATCCTGCTCATCTCCATGGCCGGCCTGGCCACCTACGGCCTCTACCTCCAACTAGGCGCCCACCTCTTCCACGACGATCTCCAAGAACGCATCAACACCATCGCCGCAGACACCGACGCCCTAGCCGGCGCCGTAGAAATGGAAGCCGTCCACGGCGCCGAGCCCACAAACGAATCAATCCTCCAGCGCCCCGGCGTAGCAAATCTAATCGAAGCCGAACGCCGCGAATGGCCCGACCTCCGCGTCTTCCCCAATCGCGGCCAGCACCTAATCGAATCTCAATCCGAAGACCGCCAACACTTCGCCGGCCTGGTAGAAATCGACAAAAAAATCTGGATCGCCGCAGCCGTTCGCAAAAACGGCCCCGCAGGCCCATTCGATCTAGTAGTAGCCACGCCGCTAAACTCGGCGTTCCTGGACAGCTTCGCCTCAGAATTCGGCCCCATTGCAATCATCCCGCTCCGTCCCGGCAGCGAAAGTAATCCTCCCAAGATCTCGCTCAATTTCAACGGCCACGTTTTCATCCCCGGCGAACAAATCGCCAGCCGCCGCCGCACGCTGAGCCCGCCGCAAAATTGGGCCGACGTCCGCATCAACGGCGTCTCCACCATCGAACTTGCCCATGTAGGCCCGCAACCTCCCGACGCCCCCGCCGCAGTCTTCGCCTCCTTCGGCATCCGCGCCTCAGCGCTCAGCCGCCGCCTCTTCACGTCGGTAGGCGATGTCGGCCCCGTGCTAGAAATTCTCCTAATCGCCGCCGCAGTAATTTTCCTGCTCCTCGGCATCGCCGGTCTCGCCACCGGCTTCGTCCTAACCCGCACCATCACCACGTCAGTAGACGATCTCTACAAAGCCACGCTCCACGTCCGTCGCGGCGATTTCACCCAACGCGTGCGCGTTCATCAACGCGACCAGCTCGGCGCACTGGGCGAATCCTTCAACGAAATGACCAGCTCCATAGCCGAACTAATCGAAGAGCAAACCAAGCGCCAAAAACTAGAAAACGAAATCGTAATCGCCCGCGAAGTTCAGTCGCAGCTTTTCCCGCAAGTTCTGCCCACGCTCCCCGGCCTGGAACTAGCCGCCATCTGCCGCCCCGCCCGCGTAGTCAGCGGCGATTACTACGACTTCATTCGCACCGGCAACAACACAGTAGGCATAGCTTTAGCCGACATCAGCGGCAAAGGCATTTTCGCCGCGCTGCTGATGGCCAGCCTGCAAGCCACTCTGCGCAGCCACGCCGGTTTCGACGGCCTGACCGGCACAGCAGAGCTAGTAGCCCGCCTGAACCGCCATCTCTTCCGCAACACCTCCGACGATCGCTACGCCACATTCTTCTACGCGGTCTACGACGTAGCCGCCCGCACGCTCACCTACACGAACGCAGGTCACCTGGCTCCATTTTTCGTAAACGGCTCCAACGTGCAGGAATTGAGCGAAGGCGGCACAGTAGTCGGCCTGATCGAAGACTGCCAGTTCACCCAGGGCACAATCAAAGTAGAACCCGGCAGCCTCTTCGTAGCTTTCAGCGACGGCCTAACCGAACCAGAAAATGTCTACGGCGAGGAATTCGGAGTCACGCGCCTAAGAGAAGAAGTCCTCCGCCAACGGAGCCTGCATCCGCAGCCAATTGCCGAAAACCTAATAGCCGCCGCCGAACAATGGGCCGGCACAGCCGAACAAGCCGACGACATCACAGTAGTAGTAGCCCGCATGGGCTAAACGCGTTGCGGTGGATTTTGACTTTGTAGCGGCGGTCTTCAGACCGCCAGCCGTCGCAGTTGAATTTGTAGCGCCGGCCTGCCTGCCAGTAGGCAGGCGTCTAGCCGGCTCTTTTGCCGTTGAATTGCTTTTGAGTTTGTAGCGGCCGCCTGCCTTTCAGGCGGGCATCCTTGCCGTTGGTTTTGTCGCGGTGATTTTCGGTGCCGCGTCCCCAACAATTTCCTCCCCATCCTCCGCGCCTCCCAATCCCGCGGTAGGGGCGCTGCTTGCTGCGCCCCTTCTCGCCATAACCCCAAACGCGTCACCGGTCCGCTGTTGCTTTTCTCCGCGCTCTCTGCGCTCCCACCTCTGCGCCCTCCGCGTCAAATCCTTTCGCCTTTCTCTTCGCACGCATTCATCAATGCCTCTATCAGTGTTCATCTGTGGTGAATTTGACCTGGTCGAAACCTTTTCACCGACTCACCCGCCCAATTCCCAAAAAAATCCACTATACTTAGCCACTCTAAACCCAGGAGCCCCCGTGCCCTTACGCAATCGCGCCGCCCTAATCACCGGCGGCAGCCGAGGCATCGGCAAAGGCATCGCCCAAGGACTAGCTCAAGAAGGCGTCCGCATCGCCATCTCCTACCGCACAAATAAAACCGCAGCCCAAAACACCCTCCGCATTCTCCAATCCCAAGGCGCCGAATGCTTCGCCGTAGAAGCCGACGCCACCGACCCGGAAAAAGTTCAATTCCTCCTCGACGCAGTCCTCGAACGCTTCGGCCGCCTCGACATTCTTGTCAACAACGTTGGCGAATTTAACTGGAAGCTGGTAGCCGACACCAGCGCCGACGAATGGCAAAAAGTGATCGCCTCCAACCTCTACAGCGTCTTCCACGCCAGCAAAGCCGCCCTCCCAGCCATGCGCCGCCAACACTGGGGCCGCATCATCAATCTAGGAGCAGTCGGCGCCGAACGAGCCTTCGGGCAGGGAACCATCTCCGCCTACGCCGCCGCCAAAGCCGCGGTCGTTTCCTTCTCGCGCTCGCTCGCCATCGAAGAAGCCAAAGCCGGCATCACCGTCAACGTAATCAACCCCTCCAACATAGACGAACGCGAACTAACCGCCGACGAAGCCCGCCGCATCCGCGACGCCCGTTCCCCCATGGGCCGCCCCCCCAGCTCCGAAGACGTAACCGCCGCCGTTAAATTCTTCGCCTCCGACACCGCCGACTACATCACAGGCCAAGTAATCAACGTAACCGGCGGCTGGATGCTGTAGCTGTGGCACAGCGACTCTTCGCTGTGCTCTTTGTCTTGAATTTGTAGTTGCCGCTGTCAGGTGGGAATCGTTACGCAGTCCGCAATCCGCGCAAGGCAGCACAGGCCTGCCCGCCACAGAAAAGCAATCCTGTGAATCGCGCTGCAGCGCGATTCATCCTGAGCTCCCGCTGCGCGGGATCGAAGGGCCTGTGCTCTTCGCTCTCGTGGCACAGCGACTCTTCGCTGTGCTCTTTCTTTTGAATTGGTAGCTGCCGCTTTAAGGTGGTAACCGTTAAGCGCCCCGCGATTCGCGATCCACGCCTGGTGGCACAGGCCTTCCCGCCGAACGAGGGCAATCTTGCTCGTGCTCTTTCTTTTAATCTTGAAGTTGCAATCCACGAATCGTAGCGTGCGTTAGGATGCGCGCGTCGAACGGAGAATAACGAGCTGACTCACGCCGCCACTGAGGCCGTCATGAAGCCGACTATCTACGTGATGGTGAGCACCGCAGCCCCTGCCTTCTTGAGACTCTCGATCGCGGCCGACAATGATCGTTGAGACGCCCCCAATCCAAGAAGATGTTCCTCAGCCGCATGCCACGTCTGAAAGCGGAGAGACTGAACAGCTTGGGGCTTTCCCTCGGGCGGGTAAACCTCTGCGGGCAAACCGATCTCAGTGATATCGAGCAACAGGGTGGTGTGATTCAACGAGTGAATTAGGAATCTGTGTTTCATCGCTCCGAGTACGAAAAGCGGCCAAATCGAACTGCAACCCTCTCAAGTTAACTCAGCTAAGTTTTTCCAAAATCGACTCCGACGAAATCTCCCCCTCAATCTTCGGCATCGGTTCTGCCGCCGCCCCAACCG